>Ga0335070_10002116_pt1 | contig 23156 bp, 19 predicted proteins | sample Lox_Sample_13_FD_206722 | JGI IMG/M metagenome (GOLD analysis project Ga0335070, IMG submission 206722) | Soil microbial communities from Loxahatchee National Wildlife Refuge, Florida, United States - Lox_Sample_1.3 | ecosystem: Environmental > Terrestrial > Soil > Wetlands | place: USA...
GGCCGAAGCGGCGCATCACGCCGCCCTGGTGGTTCTCGACCACGACGTCGGCCCGGCCGCAGAGCGCGAGGGCGAGCTCGCGTCCGCGGGGCTCCTTCAGGTTCAGGCACACGCTCGCCTGGCCGCGATTCTCGTCGTTGAAGGGCCAGGAACGGTTCGGCGCCTCGGCGTCGAGGGAGAGGCGTCGCAGGAAGTCGGGGCTCGTGCGCGACTCGATCTTGATCACCTCGGCGCCGAGCTCTGCCAGCGTGCGGCAGAGGCCGGGCCCGACGGCGCCGACGGTGAAGCCCAGGACGCGCAGGCCGGCGAGGGGCGGCCCCCCGGCGCCGCCCTGCGCCGCCTCGGGCTCGCGCGGGGGAAGCGGCTCGAGGGCGTCCTCCTCCGGTGTCGGTGCGGCACGCCGGAGAGTCACCGGGCTGCGATCGAAGCGCGCGGCGAACGGCGCGAAGGGGGCGCTCCCGAGGTGGAGGAAGTCGGTGCGCCGGAAGTAGCCGCGCGCTCGGGTCTGGTCCTCCGCGACGAACTCCTCGAGCGTGTTGACCGGCGAGATCGGGAGGCCGAGTCGACGCCCCTCGGCCAGGACGTCGGCGCGCCGCCGCCGGCGCAGCGCCTCGCGCCCGACGGCGCGGAGCGTCTGGAGCGTGGCGTGGAGCAGGTGCTCGAAGCTCCCGCGCAGCGGGACCCGCACCAGCGCCCCGGCGGCCCGCTCGCCCAGGTAGCGGGCCGGGGCGAGGAGCGTCGAGAGCGCGCCCTCGAGGAGCCCCGGTCCGCTCGGCGCGGGCGCGGGCGCGCGCGCGGCGTCGCCGGGGTCGTGGGCGCCGCCGCTCCGGCCCGCGAGGAGCGCGACGAGCGCCTTGAGCTGGCGGGGCGCCACGGCGAGCAGGCGGACGTGTCCGTCGAGCGTCGGCAGCACGAGCGCGGGGCCTTCGGCGTCGCGCACGAACTGGTCGGGGAGCACCGGGTAGACGTGCGCATAGTCCGCGACCGCGACGCCCCAGGGATCGAGCCCGGCGCGGGCCGCCTCCTCGACCGACACTTCCACGTGATCGCCCATGCCGTCCCGGCTGCGGACGCGCAGGGCGGCGAGGGCGCCCACCAGCGCGACGACCGACGCGCAGTCGTGGGCCAGGTAGCCCGGCGCCCAGCAGGGCGGGAGCTCGGGGAAGCCCGAGGCGAAGAGCGCGCCCGACGCGGCGAACGCCGTCAGCGGCTCGAGGCGCCAGCCGGCGCGGGGACCCGCGAGGCCGCAGTCGGCGATCGTCGCGTGCACGAGGTGCGGGAGCCGCGCGCGCGTCTCCGCGGAGAGGAGCCGACGCCGGAGCGCGTCGTCGGCGGGGTGGTTCTCGATCAAGAGGTCGGCCCGCTCGCACAGCGCGACGAGGCGCTCGAAGCCCTCGGGCTGCTCGAGCTCGAGCGCCGCGCGCCGCTTGTTCGCGTGGCGGAACAGGAAGGGCAGCGAGCGGTCGGGCGCCGCGACACCGCCCGCGAACGGCCCGCGCAGGCGGTCGGCATCGCCCGCCGCCCGCTCCACCTTCACCACGTCCGCGCCGAGGTCGGCGAGGATCCGTCCCGCGAGGGCCCCGCGGAGGTCGCAGAGATCGACCACGCGCAGATGGGCGAGCGGCCCCGTGGCCATCGCCGACCTAGCCGCCCGGCATACCCGCGGCCTCGAGCCAGCAGCGGATCTGCGCGTAGACGGCCGGGTGGTTCAGCAGCTCGAGGTGCGACATGGCGCCGAGATGGAGGCCGTGCTCGTCGCGGAAGGGAACGCGCCGCGCGAGGGGCGCTCCGCGGCCGCTGGCGCTCGGAAGACGCACGAGCGTGTCGCCGAGCAGGACGCCGAGCGGATGATCGTGGCTGCGCGTGATCGTCGCCGCGATGAAGTAGTGCGTGGCGGAATCGAGGAAGGGGATGTCGTGGCGGTTGTCCTCGAGCAGCGCGTCGAGGTCGCGGTCGCGCCAGTCCTCCTCCACGAGGTAGCCGTAGCGGAGGTCCTTGATGCCGACGCTGCGGCCGTTCACGATGCGCGCGAGGGGCCGGGTGAGCTCGAAGGAGCCGAGCACGTAGCCCGCCACGTTGCCGAGCTTCTCGAGGGGCGCGCCGAGATGCGGCGTGCCGAGGCAGAACACGTGCCGGACGGCGTCGACCCACGCCTGGCCACTCGTCTTGCCCTGATGGCAGGCGCTGCGCGTGACGAGCCCGCCCATGCTGTGGGCGACGAGCACGATCTCCTCCACGCCTCCGGGCCAGACGCGGACGAGCTCCTCCATCGTCTCCGCCAGGAGCCGGCCGTTCTCGGAGACGTGCAGGCCCGAGTTGTACCGGAGGTAGAGCGGGACGTAGCCGAGGTCTCTCGCGAGGAGGGAGCCGTAGGTGGTCTCGGGGTCGCCCCAGTTCGCCTCCGCGTAGAACCGCCAGACGCCGTCGTTGCCCGCGAGGCCGTGGACGAAGACGGCGAGGCGTCCCCGCGCGTTCGCTGCCTCGGGGAAGGCGCGGCGGAGGGCCTCGGCCTCGAGCGCCAGCGGACGGCCCGCGTGACGGAACCCCATCCGGAAGCGCAGCCCGTTCCGGCTCTCTTCGAGGCGATCGCCGACGAAGCCGTTCAGTGCCGAGACCGCGAGCTCGAGGGCCGGCCTTGCCGGCGGTGCGTCGTCGGGCGCTGCGCTGGCGAGCGGGACGAGCGCCGCCTCCGCCGCGGTCCGCGCGCCTTCCGCCAGGCCGCGCAGCGCGAAGTAGACGCCGCCCGTGATGCCGTCGTGGACGAAGCGCACGACCGCGGCCGGCGTGCCCGTGACCGGCGCGCGCTCGAGGAGGGAGAAGGGCAGGCGCGCGATCGAGGTGTGCATCTCCTCGAGGGTCGCGACGCCGCCCGAGAGGGCGCCGAAGAAGAGGTCCTTCCAGCCGCGGATCTCCTCGAGGCTTCTCATGCGCGCTCCCCTTCGCGCACCACGCTACCACGGCGGCGCTGCGGCAGCGGCAGAGATCGCGCTGGCGCAGACGGCCCCAAGCCGTGTCGTCGCGCCTCACGCGGCGGCTCGCGGACGCACGCGATCGGGCTCCGCGTCGCGCGCCGCTGGCATGGCGGCTGCAACACCTCCATGCGGACGCCGCGCGGCACGTCGGGGGCGGGACCGCGATCGCGCTGCGGGGCCCAATCTCATGCGAGTGCGCCCGTGGCCTACTCCCACTACGACCGGCTCTCCGCTCTCGACGCGAGCTTCCTCGCCATCGAGACGCCGAGCGTCCACATGCACGTCGGCTCGGTGCAGATCTTCCCGGGCGAGCCCCTGCGCGCGCCCGACGGAAGCCTCGACATGGAGCGGCTCCGCAAGCTCGCCGAGCCTGCGCTCCGGCGGAGCGGCCGCTTCCGCCAGCGCCTCGAGCGGATCCCGTTCTTCGGCCATCCCGTCTGGGTGGACGATCCGTCCTTCAATCTCGACTACCACCTCCGTCAGACGAGCCTGCCCGAGCCCGGCGACGCGCGTCAGCTCAAGCGCCTCGCGGGCCGGATCTTCTCGCAGAAGCTCGACCCCCACCGACCGCTCTGGGAGCTCTGGATCGTCGAGAACCTCGAGGGCGGGCGCATCGCCGTGATCACGAAGATCCACCACTGCATGATCGACGGGATCGCGAGCGTCGACCTGATGGCCGGCTTCATGCAGCTCTCACCCGAGCACTCCGAAGAGGCGCCGTCCGGCCGATGGGTCCCCCGTCCGACCCCGTCGCCGGCGAGCCTCGTCTCGGGGGAGCTGGCGCGGAGGGCCGCGCTTCCGGGCCGGGTGGTCGGGGCCGGGCTTCGCGCGCTCCTCGCGCCGGGCCGCGCGATCGAGGAGGTGCGGGGCGCAGCCGGCGCGGTCTACGAGGCGCTCACCTACGCCCTCGGCAGCGCGTCCTCGACGCCGCTCAACGACGACGTCGGCCCCCATCGTCGGTTCGACTGGACGCGCATGGACCTCGCTGCCGTCCGCGAGCTCGGGCGTCGGCTCGGCGGCACGGTGAACGACGTCGTGCTCGCCATCGTGGCCGGCGCCATGCGCCACTTCCTCGAGCGCCGGGGCGTCGTGGTCGACCCGCTCGACTTCCGGGCGATGCTGCCCGTGAGCGTCCGCAGCGCGGACGAGCGCGGCCACCTCGGCAACCGGGTGGCCTTCCTGATGGCGCGGCTGCCGGTGGAGGAGGCCGACCCGCGCACGCGCGTCGAGCGCACGATCGAGGCCACGAAGCACCTGAAGGCGTCGAGCACCGTGAAGGGCGGCGAGCTGATCGAGGAGATCAGCGACTGGACCACGGGCGCGCTGTTCGCCGGCCTCGCACGCCTCGCGGCACGCACGCGCTCCTACAACATGGTCGTGACGAACGTGCCCGGACCGCAGGTGCCGGTCTACCTCGCCGGCGCACGCATGGAGGAGATCTACCCGCTCGTGCCGCTGTTCTCGAACCAGGCCCTGGGGATCGCCCTCTTCAGCTACGACGGCGGGCTGTTCTGGGGCTTCCACGGGGACTGGGACGCGCTGCCGGATCTGCACGACCTGGTCGAGCTGGTGCAGCTCGAGCTCGAGACGCTCCAGAAGCTCGACGGAAGGGTCGCGCGATGAGCGACTTCGCCTACGCGCGCCTGACCGAGCTCGATCGCTCGTTCCTGATCTACGAGGGCCCGAGCTCGCCGATGCACGTCGCCGCGGTCCAGGTGTGCGAAGGCGAGCCGCTGCGCGGGAGCGACGGCGCGATCGACCTGGGACGCATCGTCGACTACGTGGCGTCGCGGCTGCATCACATCCCGCGCTATCGGCAGCGGGTCGCGCCGGCGCCCTTGGGCTCCCATCCGCTCTGGGTCGACGACGCGCGCTTCAACCTCCGATACCACGTGCGCCACACCCGCCTGCCCCGGCCGGGGAGCGAGCGCATCCTGAAGCGCACCTGCGCGCGGATCCTCGAGCAGCGGCTCGACCTCTCGAAGCCGCCCTGGGAGCTCTGGCTGGTCGAGGGGCTGGACGACGGCCGCGTGGCGCTGATCTCGAAGACCCATCACTGCATGATCGACGGCGTGTCCGGCGTCGACCTGCTCTCGATCCTGATGACGCCGGAGCCCCTGGAGAAGATCGAGGCCCCGCCCGTCTGGCTGCCGCGGCGGGGGCCCACGGCCCTCGAGTACGCGACGAGCGAGGCGGTGGCCCGGATCGCCGGCGCCGCGCATCTCGTGGGCGCGATCGGCCGTGTCATCACCGACGAGGGTCATGCGCGGAGCGAGCTCGGGGAGCGCCTGGCTGCGGCGGGCCGGGTCGTCGCGCATACGCTCGCCGGCTCGACGCCGACGCCGCTCAATCGGCCGGTGGGACCGCACCGCCGCTTCGACTGGCTTCCGATGAGCCTCGACGAGGTCGACTTCGTCCGCTCGCGGCTCGGCGGGAGCGTGAACGACGTCGTGCTGGCCACCGTGGCCGGCGCCATGCGCCGCTTCTTGAAGCACACCCGCCAGACCGACGTCGACCGGCTGCGCTTCAAGGTGATGGCGCCCGTGAGCCTGCGCAGCGCACACGAGCACACCGGCACCGGCAATCGGGTGGCGGCGTGGTTCGTGCCGCTGCCGCTCGCCGAGCGCGATCCGGTCAAGCGCCTCGCGAAGGTCATCGAGACGACGGCAGACTTGAAGCAGCGCCACGAGGCGCTCGGCGCCGAGACGATCACCCAGGTCGTGGAATGGCTCGGCGCGACGCCGATCGCTCTCGGCGGACGCTTCCTCCAGGAGTCCCAGCCACCGTTCAACATGGTCGTGACGAACGTGCCCGGGCCGCGCGGACCGCTCTACTTCCTGGGAGCGCGCATGCTCGAGGCGCATCCCATGGTGCCGCTCCTCGGGAACCTCCCGGTGGGCATCGCGCTCTTCAGCTACCTGCGGACGCTGTCGTGGGGCTTCACCGCGGACTGGGAGCTCTTCCCCGACCTCCACGACCTCGTGACGGCCGTGGAGCACGCCTTCGGCGAGCTGCGCAAGCGCGCCCAGGAGGCGCCGGAACGCCCCGCCTCGCCGCCGCCACGGAAGCCGCGCAGCCGCAGGTGACGGCGCCGCCGCTATGATGCGGCATGGCCGAGGCCGGGAAAGCGGTGCTCGAGCTCGTGGGCATCTCGAAGCGCTTCGGAGCGCTGCCGGCCTTGTCGGGAGTCGACCTGCGCTGCGTCGCGGGCGAGACGACCGCCCTGCTCGGGGCGAGCGGCTCCGGCAAATCGACGCTGCTGCGGATCGCGCTCGGCCTGCTGCCTCCGGACACCGGCGCCGTGTGGCTCGACGGCGAGCGCCTCGAGCCGCGCAACGTCACCATGCTGCGTCGCCGCATGGGTTACGTGATCCAGGACGGCGGCCTCTTCCCCCATCTCGACGCACGCGAGAACGTGACGCTGATGGCGCGGCACCTCGGGCTCCCGCGCGCGCAGACCGCCGCGCGGGTGCGGGAGCTCGCGGCGCTCGTGCGTCTGCCGGAGGCCGCGCTGGCGCGGCATCCCGTGCAGCTCTCGGGCGGCCAGCGCCAGCGGGTGGCGCTGATGCGCGCCCTCGTCCTCGATCCGGCGCTCCTCCTGCTCGACGAGCCCCTGGGCGCGCTCGATCCCCTCGTGCGGGCCGAGCTCCAGGAGGATCTGCGCGACGTCTTCCGCCGGCTCGGGAAGACCGTCGTGCTCGTCACCCACGACGTCGCCGAGGCCGCCTACTTCGCCGACCGGATCGTGCTGCTGCGCGACGGCGCCGTGCTGCAGGAGGGAGCACCGCAGGACCTGATCGAGCATCCGCTCGATTCCTACGTGGCGCGCTTCATCCGGGCGCAGCGCGCTCCGATCGGAGGCATCGGCGCGTGAGGACGACGGCGGCGCTCCTCACGGCAGCGCTCCTCGCGATCGCGGCGCGTGCCGCCGCGGAGCCGGGCGTCGTGATCGGCTCCAAGGCGTTCACGGAGTCGATCGTGCTCGGCGAGATCGCCGCGGGCCTCGCGCGCGACGCGGGCGCCGAGGTCGTCCACGAGCGCCAGCTCGGCGGGACGCGCGTGGTGTGGGACGCGCTCGTGCGCGGCGAGATCGATCTCTATCCCGACTACACCGGCACGCTCGAGCGCGAGGTGCTCGCCTCGGAGAACGTGCGCGGGCGCGAGGCGCTCGAGGCCGCCCTCGCGCGTCGCGGTCTCCGGCTCGGGCCTTCCCTCGGCTTCGAGAACACCTACGCGCTCGGCATGAAGGAGGAGCGGGCCGCCGCGCTCGGCATCCGCCGCATCTCCGACCTGCGCGCCCATCCGAGCCTGCGCTTCGGCTTCACGAGCGAGTTCCTCGACCGGGCCGACTGCTGGCCCTCGCTGCGCGGGCGCTACGCGCTGCCGCAGCGGGACGTGCGGGGCCTCGAGCACGACCTCGCCTACCGCGGCCTCGAGTCGGGCACCCTCGACGTGGTCGACCTGTACTCGACCGACGCCGACATCCGGTACCACGGCCTGCGCGTCCTCGAGGACGATCGTCGACACTTCCCAGAGTACGACGCGGTGCTCGTCTGGCGTCTCGATCTGGAAGAGCGCGCGCCCGCCGTGGTGGCGTCGCTCCGGCGCCTCGCCGGGGCGATCGACGCCCCGACGATGAGCGCGATGAACGCTCGCGTGAAGCTCGACGGCATGTCCGAGAGCCAGGTGGCGGCGGCGTTCCTCGCGCAGAAGCTCGCGGTGGCGGCGGCGGCGCCCGAGGAGGGCGTGGTCGCCCGGCTCGTGCGGAACACGCGCGACCACCTCGCGCTGGTCTCGGTCTCGCTCGGCGCGGCGATCGTGCTCGCGCTCCCGCTCGGCATCCTCGCGGCGAAGCGGCCGCGCCTCGGCGCGGCGATCCTCGGCGCCACGGGCGTGCTGCAGACGGTCCCGTCGCTTGCGCTGCTCGTGCTCATGATCCCGCTCCTCGGCATCGGAGCGCCGCCGGCGATCGCCGCGCTCCTGCTCTACAGCCTGCTCCCGATCGTGCGCAACGTGCACGCAGGCCTGAAGGGAATCCCGGAGCCGCTGCGCGAATCCGCGGAGGCGCTCGGCCTTCCGCCGCGCGCACGCCTGCTGCGCGTCGAGCTGCCCCTCGCATCGCCGTCGATCCTCGCCGGGATCAAGACGTCGGCGGTGATCAACGTCGGAACCGCGACGCTCGGCGCGCTGATCGGCGCCGGCGGCTACGGACAGCCGATCCTGACCGGGATCCGGCTCGACGACATGGGCCTCCTGCTCCAGGGCGCGCTGCCCGCGGCGGCGCTCGCGCTGGCCGTCCAGGGCGGCTTCGATCTTCTCGAGCGCGTGGTCGTGCCGCGGGGGCTGCGTCTCGGCCGCGAGGAGTGACAGGCCCCTTTCGTCCTCTAGACTGGCTCGAGCCCGCCCGGCAGGAGGACCTGCGTTGCAGCGACTCCCTTCGACGCGCCCGCCCCCGAGCGGCCCGGCGGAGCCCGGGACCGCGTGCGCCCTCGAGCGATACCGGAGCGTGCGCGCCGCGACCGAGGCCCTCTGCGCGCCCCTCTCGCCCGAGGACATGGCGCTCCAGTCGATGCCCGACGCGAGCCCCGCGAAGTGGCACCTCGCGCACACGACCTGGTTCTTCGAGACGTTCGTGCTCGTCCCGGGGAGCGCGTCGTACCGCCCGTTCCATCCGGCCTTCGAGCAGCTCTTCAACTCGTACTACCGGAGCGTCGGCGATCCCTTCCCGAGGCCGAAGCGGGGGCTCCTGTCGCGACCCTCGGTGCAGGAGGTGCTCCGCTACCGGCGTCACGTCGACGCAGAGATGGAGCGGCTCCTCGGTGACGCCGAGGGGACGACGGCCCGCGCGCTCGAGGCGACGATCGCGCTGGGCCTCGCGCACGAGCAGCAGCACCAGGAGCTCGTGCTGACGGACGTGAAGCACGGGCTCGCGCAGAGCCCGCTGCGGCCGAGCTATCGCGAAGCCCCTCCCCGCACGATCCCGCGCGAACGGCGCACGAGCGGCGCGGCGCTGGAGTTCGTCGCCTGGCCCGGTGGCATCGCGAGCATCGGCCACGCCGGGGAAGGCTTCGCCTTCGACAACGAGGCGCCTCGCCACCGTCGCTGGCTCGAGCCCTTCGCCCTTGCGACGCGGCTCGTGACCAACGGCGAGTGGCTCTCCTTCCTCGAGGACCGCGGCTACGCGCGACCCTCGCTCTGGCTCGCCGAAGGCTTCGACGCGGTCGAGCGGGAGGGCTGGCGCGCACCGCTCTACTGGGAGCACGACGGCTCGGGCTGGCTCCACTACACGCTCGACGGCCTCCGGCCCCTGGAGGCCGACGACCCCGTGTGTCACGTGAGCTTCTACGAGGCCGACGCGTTCGCGCGCTGGGCCGGCGCGCGCCTGCCCGGCGAGGACGAGTGGGAGGTCGCCGCCTCCACGGCGCCGCTCGAGGGCAACTTCGTCGAGAGCGGTCGCCTCGCGCCGGCGCCGGCCCCGGCGTCGCGCGGTGTCGGCCAGCTCTTCGGCGACGTGTGGGAGTGGACGCGCAGCGCCTACTCGCCCTATCCGGGCTACGCGCCGCCGCCGGGCGCGCTGGGCGAGTACAACGGGAAGTTCATGTCGGGCCAGCTCGTGCTGCGCGGAGGATCCTGCGCGACGCCCGCGAGCCACGTGCGGGCGAGCTACCGGAACTTCTTCCCGCCGGCGGCCCGCTGGCAGTTCTCGGGCGTTCGCCTCGCGCGGGACGCGCGATGAGCGCCGCCCCGGGCGACGTGCGCCTCCACCGCCTTTCGCCGCCCGTCGACTCCTTCCGCGACGAGGTCTGGGCGGGCCTCGCGCGGCGGCCGAAGGAGCTTCCCTGCAAGTACTTCTACGATGCGGCGGGCTCGTCCCTGTTCGAGGAGATCTGCCGGCTCGAGGAGTACTACCAGACGAGGACCGAGCTCTCGATCCTCGAGGCCCACGCGGACGAGATCGCGTCGCTCCTCGGCCCCGACTGCCTCGTGGTCGAGCCCGGCTGCGGGAGCGGCCGCAAGACGCGGATCCTGCTCGAGCGGCTGCACGCGCCGGTCGGCTACGTCCCGATCGACATCTCGCCCGCGCCACTCCTCGCCTTCGCGCGCGCCCTCGCCGCGGAGCATCCCGCGCTCGAGGTGCTTCCGGTGCTGGGCGACTACACCGGAGACGATCCGCTGCCGATGCCCGCGCGGCCCGCCCGGCGCCGCGTCGTCTTCTTCCCGGGCTCGACCGTCGGGAACCTCCATCCGCGGGAAGCCGAGGCCTTCCTCAAGCGGGCGGCGGCGCGCTGCGGCCGCGGCGGTGCGCTCGTGATCGGCGTCGACCTCCCGAAGGGCCGCGCGACCCTCGAGCGCGCCTACGACGACGCGCGCGGCGTCACCGCGGCCTTCAACCGGAACCTCCTCGTCCGCATGGTGCGCGAGCTCGGCGCCGAGCTCGATCCCGAGGCGTTTCGACACCGGGCGGTGTGGTCGCGCCCGCTCTCGCGCATCGAGATGCACCTCGTGAGCGCCCGCGCCCAGGCGATCGTCGTGTGCGGCAGGCGCTTCGCGCTCGAGGCCGGGGAGGCGATCCGGACGGAGTGCTCGTACAAGTGGTCGGCGGAGGCGTTCCGCCGGCTCGCGGCCGCCGGGGGCTGGTCGGTGCGGCACGTCTGGACCGACCCGGGACGCCTCTTCAGCGTGCAGTATCTCGTCGTCCGCTGATCCGGGAGCTAGTCGCCCGGACGCGTCATCTGCTCGGGCCGCACCCAGCGATCGAAGTCCTCGGCGGAGACGAAGCGCAGCGCCGCGTCGCGCAGGCCCAGGTCTTCCCGCCACGCCGCGAGCGCGATCTCTGCGGCCTTCTCGTATCCGATGTGCGGGGAGAGCGCGGTCACCAGCATGAGCGAGCTCTCGAGGTGCTGCCGGATGCGCTTCTCGTCGGGCTCGAGGCCGCGCGCGCAGCGCTCGTCGAAGGAGCGCATGGCCTCTGCCAGGAGCCCGATCGACTCGAGCACGTCGTGGAGGATCACGGGCTTGTAGACGTTCAGCTGGAAGCTGCCCTGGGAGCCTGCGAAGGCGACGGCGTGGTCGTTCCCGAACACGTGGACCGCGACCATCGTGAGCGCCTCGCACTGGGTCGGGTTCACCTTCCCCGGCATGATCGAGGAGCCCGGCTCGTTCGCGGGGATGCGGAGCTCCCCGATCCCCGCGCGAGGGCCGCAGGCATACCAGCGGACGTCGTTCGCGATCTTCAGCAGGGCGCCGGCCAGCGTGCGGAGCGCGGCGCTGACGTCGACCATCGCGTCGTGGGCGGAGAGGGCAGCGAACGGGTTCGGCGCCGGGACGAAGGCCTTCCCCGTCTCCTCGGCGATCCGGCGCACGGCGACCTCGCCGAAGCGCGGATGCGTGTTCACGCCCGTGCCCACCGCCGTCGCGCCGAGCGCGAGCGCGCAGACACCGCGGAGCGAGCGGCGAACGCCCTCCTGCGCCTGGTCGAGCTGCGCCACCCAGCCCGAGATCACCTGGCCGAGGGTGATCGGCGTCGCATCCTGGAGGTGCGTGCGGCCGATCATCACGACCCGCTCGTAGGCGCGGGACTTCGCGTCGAGCGTGTCGCGCAGGGCCTGGAGCGCGGGGAGGAGCGCCGCCTCGAGCTGCTCGACGGTCGCGACGTGCATCACGCTGGGAAAGGCGTCGTTCGAGGACTGGCCGTGGTTCACGTCGTCGTTCGGGTGGACCGGGGCCTTCGCGCCCAGCGCGCCGCCCGCGAGCTGGTTCGCGCGGTTCGCGATCACCTCGTTCGCGTTCATGTTCGTCTGGGTGCCGGAGCCTGTCTGGAAGACGAGGAGCGGGAACTCCGTGTCGAGCTTCCCGTCGATCACCTCCTGCGCCGCACGCGCGATCCACGCGGCCTTCTCGGCCGGCAGCCGTCCGAGCTCCGCGTTCGCGAGGGCGGCGCACTTCTTCACCACGCCGAGCGCGCGGATCACGGGCCGGCCCCAGCGGAAGCGCTCGATGCCGATCGGGAAGTTCTCGAGGGCGCGCTGCGTCTGGGCGCCCCAGAGACGCTCGGCCGGCACCGCGACCTCGCCCAGCGCATCGGTCTCGATCCGCGTGTCGCGCGAAGCGTCGGAGCGTCGATCCACCGGGCCCTCCCGCGCGCATGTCGCTTCCGACGGTAGGGCCGGCGGGCCCGTCGCGCCCGGCCGCACCGGCCTCGACCGGGAGCCACGCTAGGCTCGCGCGACGGGCGTGCCGTGCGGGTACGAACCGGCGGAGCGAGGAGCCCCGCGATGCTCGGAATCGTCCACCTGCTCCAGGACTCCGCCCTCGGTCGATGGAGCTACTGGGAGTGGCGACCGCGCCAGCTCGCCGCGGTGGCCGAGCTCCTCTGGCAGAGCCGGGGCACGGTCACCCATCCGCGCAAGCGCATCCTGCCGAACGGGAAGCTCGAGCTCCTGGTGAACCTCGGCCCGCCGATCCGGCTCGCCGAGGGAGCCGGCGCCGATCGGTTCGTCGGGGGAACGCTCTCGGGCTTGCAGTGCGGTCCCCTCGTGATCGAGATGGTCGGCGGGCACACCCACGTGCTCGGGGTGCGACTCACGCCGGCCGGTGCCTACGCGCTCCTCGGGCGACCCATGGGAGAGCTCGGCGGTCTCACGGTGGGCCTCGACGACCTCGTGGGGCGCGCGGCCGCCGAGCTCGCGGAGCGCTGTGATGCTGCCCCTTCGGTCGAGGAGCGGTTCCGGATCGCGGCGCGCTGGATCACCCGGCAGATCCTCGGATCTCCGCGCGTCGAGCCGGCGATCGCCTACGCAGCGGCGCAGCTCGAGCGCAGCGCCGGGGCCGTCCCCATCGCGCGCCTGCGCGACGAGCTCGGGCTGTCGAAGACGCGCCTCGCCGCGCGCTTTCGCGACCAGATCGGCGTCACACCGAAGCGCTACGCGCGCATCCTGCGCTTCCACCGCCTCGTTCCCCGCCTCCACGCGAGGGAGGGAGACCTCGCCGCGCTCGCCCTCGCCGCGGGCTACTACGACCAGGCCCACATGACCGCCGAGTTCCGCGCGCTCTCGGGCCTCACGCCGGGCGAGTTCCTCGCCTCGGCCCGCTACGCGCAGACGATCGCCGTGGCCGAGCCCGGCTGAGCCGGCCGGCGGAACTTTTTTCCAAGAGGAGCGCCGGCGACCTCCCGTATGCTCGTCGGAAGCCATCCAGGAGGTTCCCATGGTCGAGCAAGCCCCTCCCGAAGTGCCGCCTTCCTATCGCCTCCTGCGCATGGTCACGAGCCTGTGGGTCCCCCAGACGATCTACGCCGCGGCCGAGCTCGGCGTGGCCGACGTGCTCGGCGACGCCGCGCTGCGAAGCGAGGACGTGGCGAAGGCGATCGGAGCCGACGCCGGCGCGGTGTACCGCCTGCTGCGAGCCCTGGTCGCCCTCGGCCTCGCGACGCAGGACGGAGCCGGCGCCTTCGCGCTGACCGCCGTCGGCGCCTGCCTGCGCGCCGACTCCCCGACTTCGCTCCGATCCTGGGCACTCCTCATGGGCGGCCCGCGGTGCTGGGAAGGGTGGGGCCGTCTCGCGGACTGCGTCCGGAGCGGCGAGACCGCGCCTCGGCTCCTTCATGGGATGGGCACGTTCGAGCTGATGAAGGCCAATCCCCGGGAGTTCGCGCTCTTCGACACGGCGATGGTCGAGCTCACGCGGCGCGTCTCCGGCGCGCTCGCCGCCGCCTACGACTTCTCGGGCATGCGCCGCGTGGTGGACGTCGGCGGCGGCCTCGGGGCGCTCCTGCCGGAAGTCCTGCGCGCGAACCCGACGCTCCACGGCGTCGTCTTCGACCAGCCCCACTGCCGTGAGGGCGCGCGCCGGCATTTCGACGCCGCGGGGCTCGGCGACCGCTACGAGTTCGTCGGCGGCGACTTCTTCGAGAGCGTTCCGCCCGGCGCCGACGCCTACCTCGTGAAGAGCGTGATCCACGACTGGGACGACGCCAGATGCCTCGAGATCCTCGCGCGCTGCCGCGCCGCCATGACGCCCGAGGCAAGGCTCCTCGTGCTGGAGGTGCCGTTCCCCGAGCGTGTCTCGAGCGAGGTGCAGCACGGCATGAACGTCTTCAGCGATCTCAACATGCTGGTGATGGCGGGCGGACGGGAGCGGACCGAGGCCGAGTACCGGGATCTCCTCGAGACGGGCGGCTTCCGCGTCTCACGCATCGTGCCGACAGCCTCGGCCTACTGCGTGATCGAGGCGCGCGTCGCATGAACGAGCCCGGCGCGCCGCGGCGTGCGGCGCTCGCGTTCATCTTCGTGACCGTGGTGCTCGACATGCTGGCGCTCGGCATCGCGGTGCCGGTGCTTCCGAAGCTCGTCCTCGCCTTCGAGTCGGGCGACAGCGTGCGGGCCGCGGCGATCTACGGCGTCTTCGGGACGACCTACGCCGGCATGCAGTTCCTGTTCGCGCCGCTCCTGGGCGCGCTCTCCGACCGCTTCGGCCGGCGCCCGATCGTGCTGCTCTCGAACCTCGGCCTCGGCCTCGACTACGTCGTGATGGCGCTCGCTCCGACGGTGGCCTGGCTCTTCGCCGGGCGCGTCGTGGCGGGCGTGTGCGGCGCGAGCTTCGCGACGGCGGGCGCCTACATCGCGGACGTGACGCCGCCGGAGAAGCGCGCGGCGAGCTACGGGTGGCTGAGCGCCGCCTTCGGGCTCGGATTCGTGATCGGCCCCGCGCTCGGAGGCGTGCTCGGGAGCGTCGACGCGCGGCTTCCGTTCTGGTGCGCCGGGGCGCTCTCCCTTGCGAACGCCCTCTACGGCTTCTTCGTCCTGCCCGAGTCGCTGCCACCGGAGCGCCGCGCGGGCTTCGTCTGGCGCCGCGCGAATCCGTGGGGCGCGCTCGCGCTCCTGCGGCAGCATCCCGGAGTGCTGGGCCTGGCCGCGGTCGTGTTCGCATCGGCGGTCGCTCACGAGGTGAACCCCAGCACGTTCGTGCTCTACACCGACCATCGCTATGGATGGGACTCGCGCACCGTGGGTGGCGCCCTGGCGCTCGTCGGCGTGACGAGCGCCTTCGTCGGCGCCTGGCTCGTGGGCGCGACCGCGCGCACGATGGGGGAGCGGCGTGCGCTGCTCCTCGGGCTGGCCTGCGGCGCCGTGGGCTTCGCCGTCCAGGGACTCGCCCCGAGCGGAGCGGTCTTCTTCGCGGGCATCCCCGTCGTGGCGCTCTGGGGGCTCTCGGGCCCGGCGGCCCAGGCCATCCTCAGCGAGCGCGTCCATCCGGAGGAGCAGGGGCGCCTCCAGGGCGCGCTCTCGTCGCTCCAGGGGGTCGCGTTCATGATCGGGCCGGCGGTCTTCACGGGCACCTTCGCCGCCGCGATCGCCACGGGCGACGCGTGGCCCGGGGCGCCGTTCCTGCTCGCCGCGGCCATCCTCGCGGGAACGCTCGCCCTCGCGGCGAGGACGTTCCGCGGCTAGCCGCGGGCGTCGACGGCGGGGCGGCGCGGGAGCAGCCGCCGACGCGCCGAGGTGTCAGGACGCAGGAGGTCGTCGGGCCGGGTCGAGCATCCAGCCCGAGGGCTCCTCGAGACGTGCGACACGGGTCCAGGCGAGGCGATGGCCGGCGTCGTCCTGGAGGTGGCCGAACACCACGACCGGGCCGGATGCGTTCGAGTCGACGCCGAGCGCGCGCCGTACGCGGCTCGCGCGCACCACGCCGCCGTCGCTCTGCACCGCCGTCACGTCGCGCACGATCGCGAGGCGTCGCGTGGTGTGCATGGAGGGGGTCGGTGCGATGATCGGCACGCCGGGACACGCCCGAGACAGGAGCCGCGCGGCGAGGCCGCCCTGGGACCAGGCGATCACCGCCCGCGCGTCGATCTCGCGCGCGATCCGTGCCGCGGCGGCGGCGACGACCGCGAGCTCGCGCAGGTCGTCGGGCAGACCGTCGGCGTCGCGCACGGGGCGCGGGCCCGCCGCCTCCGTGGCCTGGACGATGCGGACCATGGTCGCGACGACCCGCGCGGGATCCTCGCCGACCGCCGTCTCCTCCGAGAGCATCACCGCGTCCGTTCCGTCGAGCACCGCGTTCGCGACGTCGTTCACCTCGGCGCGGGTCGGCCGGGGCTCCCGCACCATCGAGACGAGCATCTGCGTCGCGGTGACGACCGGACGCCCGCGCCGGTTCGCGGCCTCGAGGATGCGCTTCTGCTCCATCGGCACGCGCTCGAACGGGGTCTCGAGGGCGAGGTCGCCGCGCGCGAGCATCACGCCATCGGCGACGTCGAGGATGGCGTCGAGGTTCGCGATCGCGGCGGCGGTCTCGATCTTCGCGACGATCGGCGCGTCGCCCCCGCGCTCCGAGATCTCGTGCCGGACGCGGAGGACGTCCTCCGCGCTCCGGACGTAGGACACGCCGACGAGATCGACGCCGAGCCGGAGGCCGAACGCGAGGTCCTCGAGGTCGTCGGCCTCGAGGATCGGTCGCCGCAGCAGCCCTCGCGGCACATTGACGCCCTTGTGGGAAGAGAGCGGGCCGCCGGCGAGGACCCGCGACTCGACGCGATCCGGCCCGACGCTCTCGACGCCGAGCTCGATCGAGCCGTCCGCGAGGAGCAGCCGGTCTCCGCTTCGGACCTCCTCGAAGAAGAGGCCGTCGTCGACGAAGCCGGCCGCCGCGTCGCCGGTCTCGCGGCCGCGCCGCAGCACGAAGGGCGCGCCGGTCTCGAGCTGCGTGCCGTCGGCCATCGCTCCGATGCGGATCTTCGGCCCCTGCAGGTCCTGGAGCACCGCGACCGCGCGGCGCTCGCTCTCGGAGATCTCGCGCAGCAGGGCGACGCGCTCGGCGTGCTCGGCGTGGGAGCCGTGGGAGAAGTTGAGCCGCGCGACGTCCATGCCCGCGCGGACCATGCGGCGCAGGGTCTCGCGATCCGAGCTGCGGGGGCCGAGCGTGCAGACGATCTTGACCCCGCCCGACAGGCTCCGCGCGAGGGGATGCTCCGCCATCGCGCCACGGTACCGCGTCTCAGCCCTCGAACACGAGCTGGAAGCGTCGCTTGGCGAGGCGGTGGCGTGGGCGGAAGGCGAAGAGCTTCTCGCAGCCCGTCCCCGCGAGCGCCGCGTCGACGGCCGAGCGCGCCGCTGCGTCGAGAGCGCGATAGGCGTCGAGCGGGCGCTGCAGCATCCAGCCCGTATAGGGGCTCGTGTAGCGCGGCATCGGGATCCCGCGCAGGGCCGCGTCGTGGACGCCTACGCCCCGCGGCGGCGTCTCGAGCGCCGGGTCTCGCACGTCGGCCCAGCGCTCGAAGGCGGCGACGTTCGCGAGGAGCAGCGGCACGGCGTCCTGGCCGACGAGCTCGAGCACCGGACGCAAGGTCGGCGCGAGCGCGTCCTCCGGGAGCCAGCCGCCGTCGGCGTCGGGCTCCGGATGGTTCATGCGCTCGATCCACTGGAGGACGGGCAGCGCGCGCTCCCGGAGGATGCGCTGGGGCACCGGGTCGAGACGCAGGTGCGCGTAGAGCGGGCCCATGAGCGCGCAGTCGGCGAGCGACGGTCGGTCCCCGAGCAGGAAGGGATGCGCCGCGAAGTGCACCGAGAGCGCATCGAAGAGCGCGAGGGCGTGCGCCTCGATCGCGGGCGCCGTCTCGGGCGTGACGCCGAGCAGGCGGATGCTCCCGTGCATGCGGTCGGCGAAGCGTCCGGCGCTCGCGGCATCGCCGCTCACCGCGGCGAAGTCGGCGCGAGCGGCGGCTTCGCCCTCCGCCGTGCTCCAGCGATAGTGCATGGCGGGCAGGAGCAGGAACTCGTCGGCGTAGAGCTCGAGCAGGTACGCCGTGACGCGCTGTCGGGCGGAGGTGGGGTAGAGGGGAGGGAGCGGGATCCGACGCTCGAGCGCGTCGAGGATCTCGCTCGTGTCCTGGAGCGTCTCGTCCTCCGGCGTGATCACGATCGGGAGGAAGGCGAGCCCGGTGCGCGGAAGGATCACGTCGCGGTACGCCGCTGGGGTCGGCAGGAGCTCGGCGAAGTGGAGGCCCTTCGTGCGGAGGGCCGGCCGCACCTTGGCCGAGAAGTAGGAGTTCTCGCAGGCGTAGAAGCGCCAGAGGTCCTTCGCGGTCGGGCTCACGCGGGCGCCTCCACGGAGAGGGCCGGCTCTCGCGCGGGCGGCAGGTGGTCGTAGAGATCGGCGACGAGCTCACCCTTGCGCTTCTGCCACGCCGGGTCGTCCCAGAGGTTGCGCCACTGGAGAGGGTCGTGTCGCAGGTCGTAGAGCTCGCCCTCGCTCCCGTCGTAGACGATCGCGGGCGGCGCGCCCTTCCAGCCGAGGACGCGCAGCACGTTGTCCGCGGAGAAGCCCACGTCGCGCGTGCTCGGCTCGTAGACCGTGCACACCAGGCCGTCGCGGTAGATCGTGCGCAGGTGCATGCCGCAGCGGTCGAACTGGCTGTCCCACTCCGTGATCACGCGCTCGCGGCCCGAGCCCGGCGCCGTGGGGAGGGGCGCTCCCTGGATCCAGTCGGGAGCCGGCAGACCCGCCACGGCGCAGAAGGTGGGCGCGAGGTCGAGCTGCCCGACGGGCTCCTCGACCGTCGCCGGCGTCACGCCGGCGCTCGGCGCGGGACGCCAGATCAGCGGGATCCGCATCAGCGCGTCGACGTGGTAGGGGCCCTTGTACAAGAGCCCGAAATCGCCCTGGAGCTCGCCGTGGTCGGTCGTGAAGAACACGTCGGTGTCGGCGTCCCAGCCGCGCTCCGCGATCCGGCGCAGGACGCGCCCGCAGGCCTCGTCGATCAGCTCGTTCTCGACGTGCACGAGCGCGTTCACCTCGCGCACCTGGTCGTCGGTGAGACGGCAGGGCACGAAGCCCGCGGGCCCGCCCTCCATGTTCGGGAACTCGCCGCGGTACCACGCGAGCCAGTGTCGCGGCTTCTGCGCGAGGATCGCCTCGATCTTCTCCCGGGAGCCCGGGTGGCCCGGCGGGAGGTCGAGCTCGCGCCACGGCACGCGCCTGGCCTCCGAGGCGGGCGGGTCCCAGGGATGGTGCGGGTCGGGGAAGCTCATCCAGACGAACCAGTCCTCGTCGGCGCCGAGGGAATCGAGCCATGCGATCGTGCGCTCGGCCACCCAGTCGGTGTGGTAGAGCTCGCGCGGGATCGGGTTGTACTTCACCTCGGGCGCCCCGGTGTCGCCGCCGCTCGCGCCCGAGAGGAGCGGCGCGAAGCCCTTCAGCGCCTCCGGATGCTGCGTCTGGAGGAAGCGTGAGTAGTGCCACGGGCCGAGGGGCACGTGCATCGCGAGCTCGAGATGCTCGAAGCCGCGGAACGGTCCGGTGGAGCCGTCGCGGCCCATCCGGTTCTCGAACCAGCGCAGCGTCGGATCGAACGCGGGCTCGAAGTGGGCCTTGCCGACGAGCGCCGTGCGGTAGCCGCCGCGCTCGTGCAGCCAGCGCGCGACGCTCGGCGCGTCGGGTGGGAGCGGGATGCCGTTCGCGACCACGCCGTGGGTGCGGACGTACTGGCCCGTGATCATCGTCGAGCGCGCCGGCATGCAGACGACGTTCTGGTTGTGGGCGCGCCGGTAGTTGATTCCCGTCGCCGCGAGGCGATCGGCCACGGGCGTGCGGGCGATCGTGCCGCCGTTGCAGCCCAGGCTGTCGTAGCGCTGCTGGTCGGTCGTGATGAAGAGGATCTTGCGGCCCACTAGCGGTCTCCTTCCGGCGGGCGCGCCGCCAGCGTGAAGCGCATGCCGTCCTCCCCGAGCGTCACCCGGCCGGCGTACACGTCGGCGACGCCCGCGAGGAAGGCGCGGCGCGCGAGGAAGTTGTCGGGCGCCGGCACGAGATGGGTCAGCACGAGGTGCGGAACCCCTGCGGCGCGGGCCGCCTCCGCGGCCTGCAGCGGCGTGGTGTGGTAGGCGAGGATGTCGGTCGCGAGCTTCGCCCTGCGCTCCTCTCCCATGCGGCGCGCCACGCTCGCCGCGCGCGCCACGAGGCGCTCGTCGAGCGCCTCGTGGACCAGGATGTCGGCTCCCCGCGCGTTCGCGGCGATGCTCGGCGTGGGGCGGGTGTCGCCCGAGACGACGACCGAGCGCCCCGCGAACTCGAACCGGTAGCCGACCGCCGGGCTCACCGGCGTGTGGTCGACGCGGAACATCGTCACCCGCAGGCCGTCCCGCTCGAGCACCAGCGCAGAGGCCTCGGGACCGGGCGGGAGCTCGACCTCGTGGGCCACGGCACCGGCGGCCGCCTTCGGGAGCTGCGCGTCGCCGTGGTGGGCGACGCGGTAGCCCACGTCGAAGGCGTAGGCCTGCGCGAATCCCGCCACGACCTGGGCCGTTCCGGGCGGGCCGTAGACGTCGAGCGGCTGCGCCCGGCCCGCGATCCAGCTCTGTGTGATGGCCTCCCCGAGGTCGCCGATGTGGTCCGAGTGGAAGTGGGTGAGGAAGACGCCGCGCAGCGCGGCCGTGGGGAGGTTCGCGAGGTCCACGACCTCGAAGCTTCCGGGGCCGGCGTCCACGAGGTAGAGGCCGCCGCCCGCGACGACCGCGGTGCACGGGCCGGCGCGGGTCGCGTCGGGGAGCGGCGAGCCGGTGCCGCAGAGCACGAGCGTGAGATCCGGCGAGCGCAGCAGGGACTCCTCGACGCGCCCGAGGTTGCGCTCGATGCGGGCGTCGATCCAGCGGTCGCAGCCGCCGCTGCCCACGGCCAGGGCGACGCAGGAGAGGATCGCCGCGCGCCTCATCGGCCGCCCGTGCGGCGCACGAAGTCCACGACGACGCGCGCCAGCTCCTCGCCGACGTCCTCCTGCAGGAAGTGCCCGCCGCCGGCGAGCGTGACGTGGGGCTGGCCCGTCGTGCCGGGGATCCGCCGCTGCATGGCCTTGTCGCCACCGGCGGTGATGGGATCGAGGTCGCTGAACGCCGTCAAGAACGGCTTCTCGAAGCGCTCGAGCGCCCGCCACGCGGCGCGGTTCGGCGCGGCGGCGGGATCGTCCGGGGTGATCGGGACGAGCACGGGGAACTGGCGCGCCCCCGCGGTGTAGGTGTCGTCGGGGAAGGGGGCGTCGTAGGCCGCGACCGCCGAGTCGGCGAGCGGCCTCCGGCAGCCGCCCTTCACGATGCCGCCGACGTGGAAGCGCGGCGTCTCCTGGCTGAACTTGCGCCAGCCGAGGAACGCGGCGCTCGCGGGAGCGTCGCCCGTGGGCAGGAACGTGTTCGCGGCGACGACGCGCGCGAAGCGCTCGGGATGCTCCGCCACGAGGCGCAGGCCGAGGAGGCCGCCCCAATCCTGGCAGACGAGGGTCAGGTCGGAGAGGCCCGTCGCGCGGACGAAGCCCCAGAGCCAGTCCACGTGTCGCTGATAGGTGTAGTCATCGCGCCGCGCCGGCTTGTCCGAGCGTCCGAAGCCGACGAGGTCGGGGGCCACGGCGCGCAGGCCGGCGGCGGTCAGGATCGGGACGAGCGTTCGATACAGGTACGACCACGAAGGCTCGCCGTGGAGCAGGAGGACCGTCGGCGAGGTCGGCGGGCCTTCGTCCACGTAGTGGATGCGGAGGCCGTCGACGCCGACGTAGCGCGGCACGAAGGGGAAGCCGACCAGGCCTTCGAAGCGCTCGTCCGGGGTGCGCAGCACGTCCATCATTCCTCCTCCAGGGTCGACGCCACGAGCTGGCGCACGACTGCCCGGGCGCGGGGCGCAGACAGCCCCTGGTGGCGTCGGAGCTGCTCCCAGCAGCTCCAGCTCGTGGCGACCGTGAGCGCGCCCCGGAGATCGTGGCGGCGCGCCGCCGGCGCCGCCTCGACCTCGCGTGCGAAGCTCCGTGCGACGTCGCGGCGAAGCTCGCGACGGGCCCAGGCGAGGCGCCGCGCGATCGCGGGCGAGGTCGGCTCGAGCCGCAGCGCCGCCCGGCGCACGGGCGTCACGAACTCGTGGAGAGCTGCCCGGCGGGCCACGAAGGCGTCGATGCGCTGCGAGAGCGTTCCGGCGGGTTGCTCGAACGGGAAGCGCTCGCGCACGCGCTCGATCTGGCGCTCGGCGACCTCCGTGAAGAGCGCCTCGAGGTCCGCGAAGTGATGGAAGAGCGTGCGCTCGGCGATGCCGGCGCGGGCCGCGATCGCGAGGGAGGTCGGCTCGAGGCGGCCCTCCTCCAGGAAGGCGAGCACCGCGTCGGCGATCGCAGCGCGCGTCCGCGCGGAGCGCGCGGCGCGCCCGTCGAGGGCCGGCGCGCGGCCCGCGCGTCGCAGGCTCGCGGCGCGGCCGCGGCGGGGAACGGGGCTCGTCACGCCCCGAGCCTATCGATATGCCAGTGGCACTGCAATCACGACTTGGGAGGCGGCGCCGGCGCCGGCGGGGGAGCGGCCTCGATCGCCTTCTGGCACGCGGCGGAGAGCTGATCCTTGTGCGTGCGCAGGCATTGCAGGCGCAGGCGGGGCCGCTGGCCGCTGTCCTTGCAGACCCCGGCGAGCTCGGCCTGGCAGGAGCTCTCGATCGCGTCGCGATGGGCGCGGTGGGCGGCCATCGCGTCGCGGCAGGGCGGGGAGAGGTCGGCCTCGTGCTCCTGCAGGCAGCGCGCGACGCCGCCTCCGCCGCGCGGCACGTTCGCGCACAGGCGCGCCATGTCGTCGCGACAGGCACCGCCGCCGGGTCCCGGCCCCGCCTGGGCCGCGGCTGAACCGGCGCTCGCGAGGACGAGCAGTACGGCAAGGGACAGGGCGCGTGCGGGGACGAGCGAGCCTCGGGACGGGCGATCCATGCTCCCTCCTTCCGAGCGATCCGGGAGCGCGTGCGGCCGCGATCGTGCTTCGATCACCCCGCGGTGCAGCCCCGGGTCGCTCGCTACCGTGCCCCAGGATGCCCTGGATTCCGATCGCCGCCTCCCTCGGCGCCCTCGGCGTGATCCTCGGCGCGTTCGGCGCGCACGCGCTGCGCGCCCGCATCGACCCCGCACAGCTCGCGACCTGGCAGACGGCGGTGCAGTACCACCTGCTGCACGCCGTCGCGCTGCTCGCGGTCGCGCTCTGGAGCGAGGCGAGCGGCCGCGACACGAGGCTCTGTCTCGCCCTCTTCGGCGTGGGCATCGTCCTCTTCTCGGGCTCGCTCTACCTGCTCGTGCTGGGCGGTCCGCGCTGGCTCGGTCCCGTCACGCCGCTCGGCGGCCTCTGCCTGATCTGCGGCTGGCTCGCCCTCGCGTGGACGGCGGCGCGCGCGGGCTCCTAGGGC
>Ga0335070_10002117_pt1 | contig 23151 bp, 18 predicted proteins | sample Lox_Sample_13_FD_206722 | JGI IMG/M metagenome (GOLD analysis project Ga0335070, IMG submission 206722) | Soil microbial communities from Loxahatchee National Wildlife Refuge, Florida, United States - Lox_Sample_1.3 | ecosystem: Environmental > Terrestrial > Soil > Wetlands | place: USA...
CTATTCACCGCGAAATAAACGCCCGGCTGCAGCACCGACGCTGCAATCATCGCCATGACCGCGACCATCGACTCTGCCACCATGCCGCCGTAGCCCACCATGCGCGTTTCCGGCTCGCGCCGGATCAGCTTGGGCGTCGTGCCGCTCGCAATCAGCGAGTGAAATCCGCTCACCGCCCCACAGGCGATTGTGACAAACGCGAACGGGAAAATGGTCCCGGCAAACACCGGCCCGGTGCCGTCGGCAAAACGCGTTAGGGGAGGCATGTGCAACGACGGTCGCAGCGCCACGATCCCCACCGCCAGCAGCGAGATTGTTCCCAGCTTCACGAACGTGCTCAGGTAGTCGCGCGGCGCCAGCAACAGCCACACTGGCAATGCCGAAGCGGCGAAGCCGTAGATGATGATCAGAATCGCCAGCGTCGGCGCCGTCAGTGTGAACACCGCCGCCCACGACGGCGTCTGCGAAACCCACTGCCCGGCAAAAATCGCCGCCAGCACCAGCAAGAATCCCAGCAGCGACGCCTCGAGCACCTTGCCCGGCCGGATGCGCCGCAGATACAGTCCCATGAGCACCGCGATCGGCATGGTCGCCGCGATGGTGAACGTTCCCCACGGACTCGATTTCAGCGCGTTGACGACAATCAGCGCCGTCGCACTGAGCAGAATCATGATGATGCTGATCACCGCCACATAGGCGACTACGCCGCCCAGCCGGCCAATCTCCGACTTCGCCATCTCGGTCAGCGACTTCCCGTCACGCCGGACGGAGAACAGCAGGATGACAAAGTCCTGCACGCAGCCGCCGAGCACTGCTCCCGCTATGATCCAGAGCGTGCCCGGTAGATACCCAAACTGTGCCGCCAGGACTGGCCCAACCAGTGGCCCCGGACCGGCAATGGCTGCGAAGTGATGTCCAAAGACGACCCATCTGTTGGTGGGAACAAAGTCGCGGCCGTTATCCAACCGTTCAGCCGGTGTGGCGCGTAGCGGATCGATCGCCAGCACTTTCGCCGCGATGAACTTGCTGTAGAAGCGGTATCCCACCGCGTACGTGGCTAAGGCAGCCACCACCAGCCACATGGCGTTGATCTGCTCTCCCCGGTGCAGGGCGATGGTGGCCAGCGCCAACGCGCCAAGCACGCTGATCACAATCCAGAGAAGAACCCGCAGAATCCTAGCCATAGCGGCTCAAAGTCAGGCGAGTATTGTGGACAAAATGCGGTGGGCGCGCAAGCTCGCGCAGCGTCCCTTGCCCAATGTCTCCAGGTCTGGGCGGAACAAGTATCCCGGCCAAAGGGCAAAGAAAATCGATTTGCGGACCGCGCAGGCCCGCCAGCATGAAGCGGGCACATGATAATCTGATACGTTCCGCACCATCCATCAACTCATAGCGGCAAGGCTCCGACCCGCCGCGGGCGCGGACCAATCTCCACGCGATGAGGAATAGCCGATGAAGATCGGGATGTTAACCGGTGGTGGCGACTGCCCAGGATTGAACGCCGTCATCCGAGCGGTGGTGCGCAAAGGCACGTTCCACTATGGCGACGAGTTCGTGGGTTTCGTCGAGGGCTGGCGCGGACTGTTGGAAGACAAGACCACCCCGCTCGACCTTTCCACCGTGGGCGGCATCTTGCCGCGGGGCGGCACGATTCTACGCACCTCCCGCACCAACCCGGCCAAGCACAGTGATGGCCTGCAGCGCTGCATCGACAGCCTCAAAAAACACGGCTGCGATGCCCTGATTGCCATCGGCGGCGACGACACGCTCTCCGTCGCCCAGAAGTTGTTCGCCAACGGTGTCAAAGTCGTCGGCGTCCCTAAGACCATCGACAACGATCTCGCCGGGACGGACTTCACCTTCGGTTTCGACACCGCTGTCAATGTCGCCACCGGCGCCATCGATCGCGTCCATACCACCGCCGAGGCGCATAACCGGGTGATCGTCGTCGAGGTTATGGGACGCGACTCGGGCTGGATCGCCTGCTACAGCGGTATCGCCGGCGGCGCCGACGTCATCCTCGTCCCCGAAGTTCCTTTCGACATTGACCAGGTAGCGGAGCTGATCCGGCAGCGCCATGCCCGCGGACGCTACTTCAGCATCGTCGTAGCCGCCGAAGGCGCCAAGTTTGCCGGTGGCGTCGAGATGCACGGCGAAGGCGCGCCCGTGCTCCAGGATGTGGGCCGCGACGAGTTCGGCCACCTGCGCCTCGGCGGTATTGGCTCGGTGTTGGCGCGCGAGATCGAAAAGCGCACCGGCTTCGAGACCCGCTCCGTCGTACTCGGGCACATCCAGCGCGGTGGCTCGCCCAGCGCCTTTGACCGCGTCCTGGCCACGCGCTATGGGCTGGGCGCCATCGATATGGTTCACCGCGGAGAGTTCGGCCACATGGCCGCCCTGCGCGGGAATAAAATCGTGTCTATCCCCCTAGCCGAAGCCATTGCAGCCAACAAGAAGGTGGACCAGGAGATCCTCAACGCGGCTATCGGCATCCTCGACAAGTTGGACGAAAAGCCTGCGGCAGACTAAAGCAGTATTCGCGCCTTACTGCGCTCGCTCCGTCACTCTGGCGCGTAGGTGCGGTGACTTGGGCTCGTACGCGCAGAAAGGCTCTTCGTCCAGATAGTCTCCGGTGGCGGCGAACGCTCGGGCGCGGCAGCCCATGCAGATGTTGCGGAACTCGCAGCAGCCGCATTTCCCCTTTAGATTGTCGGTGTCGCGCAGTTCAATGAACACCTTGGCGTTTGCCCAGATGTCGGCGAACTGCTGCGTGCGCAGGTCGCCCGCGGTCGCCGGCAAGTAGCCGCAGGGAAAGACTTCGCCTTCGTGCGAGATGAAGCACACGCCGGTTCCGGCGAGGCATCCCTTCGTCATGGCACTCATGTCGTGGGGATGCCCGCCGGGGTGGCCGGGGCCCCCAGCAAGCCCGGTTTTGGCTTGCTGGGGTGGATGGCCGGGGCGCCCAGCAGGCCCGCTTTCGGCTTGCTGGGGTGGGTGGCCGTGGCCTAGGGGAGGGCTTTGCGGCCGAAGTGAGATGCCGGTGCCGCCGGGCATGAGCATGTCCGTTGGACCGATGGCGCCTGGGTAAGCAGGGGAAACTTGGCCGGATGTGGGGCGGGCATTCTTGTCCGCCTCGGCGGCGCGCCGGTCAGCCACTCGCCGCTGCCGCACCACGCGGAAATAGTGCGGCGCGCAAGTCGCTTTCAACTCGATGCCGCCCTCGAGCGAGCGATCGTAAAACCAGTTCAGCATGCGCTCGTACTCTTCCGGAGGCACCATCTGCTCGGCGGCAATATCCACGCCGCATCCGACCAGCAGGAACGTATGCAGCGCATCCGCCCCCAGCGACTTCGCGAGTTCCAGCACCTGTGGCAGTTGCGCGGCATTGTGCCGCGCGATCGTCATGTTGATCTGCACCGACATGCCAACCACTTTCAGATTGCGGAACCCGTATAGCGCTGCTTCGAACGCGCCGGGAATGCCGCGGAAACTGTCGTGCGTCGCGGCGTCGGCGCCGTCCAGGCTGATTGAAACGCGCTTCACGCCCGAATCGGAAATCATGCGGGCGACTTCCTTCGTCACCAGCGTCCCGTTGGTGGCGAAGGCGACGCGTAGTCCCTTGTCCGTGGCATAGCGTGCAAGCTGGAAAATGTCGGAGCGATAGAGCGGCTCGCCACCACTGAGCACCAAGATGGGGTTCGATACCGTTGCGATCTGGTCGATGATGTCGAGCGCTTTGCGGGTCGAAAGGTCGGTGGGCGAGCTGAGCTCGGTCGCCGTGGCGCGGCAGTGGATGCAGCGCAGGTTACAGCCCTTGGTGACTTCCCAGAAGATGAGCCTGGGTTTGAATTCTGCCGCTTTCCCGGGCTGTTGTCCGTTGCCGTTTCCCGGCATGCTCACCGCTTCTTTCCCATTCGGAACCATGGAGATTGCCCCCACCCTGGAGACGAAGATAGAGCAGGGATGAACCGCGAGCCGTGAGGGTTGTCACAGGAGATTGTGATTGAGATCACAAAGGCGAGTTCTTGAGGCTACAGGCTAAGCAGTTCTCGTCCGCACCCCTCGCGCGAGGCACTTTTCACCCGTTTGCGCCTGCTCCTCAAGGGGCGGATGCCTCGTCCAAGTGGCACGCGGGGGCCAATCCCCTGCCGTCTGGCATTGCAGGAAGAGCATTTCTCCGATATCCCTGCAGCGGAGGGTGGCGTTGCCACGAACGCGAGGCTACAATCCAGTCTCATGTCGATCCGCCGAGTTTTCTCTCGCCTCGTCCCGATGTTCTTTGTCGTTGTGGCCACGGCCTGCTCACAAGAGATCCAGAAGCTCGATCCCGCTCTCGATCAACTTGTGCCCGCCAATGCGAAGCTTGAGCGCGTGGCCACTGGCTTCAACAAGTGGCTGGAGGGTCCGGTGTGGACCCGCGAAGGCACTCTGCTGTTCGCGGAGATTCCCTCCAACAACATCGTTCAATGGACCCCGGGAAAGGGTGCGAGCGTGTTCATCCATCCCAGCGGCTACAAAGGATCGGCGCCATACAAGGGGCCGGAGCCAGGCTCCAATGGCATGACTCTCGATGCCAAGGGACGCGTCACTGTCGCGGGCCACGCCGGACGCACCGTCTGGCGCCTGGAGTCACCCGATCCGCACGCGCAGGTCACCGTGCTCGCCGACTCCTATCAGGGCAAGAAGCTGAGTAGCCCAAACGACCTCGTGTACAAGTCGGACGGCTCGCTCTACTTCTCCGATCCTCCGTACGGCCTGGAAACGCAGGGCGACGACGACCCCGCAAAAGAATTGAAGGTCAACGGAGTGTACCGTGTCCGAGATGCGGCCAATCAGAAGCCCGGGGCGCCACCGGATCACAGCAAGCTTGAACTTGTGATCAAGGACCTCCCCCGGCCTAACGGCCTAGCCTTCTCGCCTGACGAGAAGTTCCTGTACGTTGCGGATTCCGGCAAGAGAATCTGGATGCGTTACCGTGTGCAGCCGGATGGATCGGTCAGTGACGGCGCGCTTCTTCTCGATGCTTCCTCCGACCCGGCGAAAGGCGCTCCCGACGGTTTGCGTGTGGACGTGAAGGGAAACATTTACAGCGCAGGGCCCGGCGGTGTGTGGATCATTTCACCGGAAGGCAAGCATCTGGGAACCATCAAGGTTCCGGAAGTCGTCAGCAACGTGGCGTGGGGAGACGCGGACGGCAAGACGCTCTACATCACTGCCAGCACGAGCGTCTATCGAATCCGGTTGAGCGTTTCGGGCGTGCGGCCAGGGTTCTAGGCGCGAGATTGACCCCGATCAACCCCGCCCCCGAAACTGGATGATCCTTCGGCGGTCGCGCTTGTTAGGACGGCCTGTGGGTAACTGCTCGAACTCCCGCATCGCCTTCCGCTCAGCGGCGGCTTTCAGGCGTTGCTCGCGGCTTTCGTCGGTCTCGCGGTAGAGAGTCTGCGCGACTGACGCCGGTCCGCGGACTTCGCTCAACGCCAGCACTTCCACCTCAAACTCGCCGCCCTCGTTGATGATGTCCAGCATGTCCCCGATCCGGACTTCACGCGCGGACTTCGCCGGCTGCCCGTTGGACTGGATCCTCCCCAGATCGCATGCCCGCGCGGCCATGGATCGCGTCTTGAAGAACCGCGCAGCCCATAACCACTTGTCCGTTCGCACCGAATGCATCGGCTTTACTCCGAGATCAGCATACAAGCGCCCACGTTCAGATGGACGCTTACGGGCTCACGCCTCCCGTGTGGCAGTCGCTGCAGTTCACCGCCGTCATGTCTCCCAAATCGATCGGGTGCTTGAACTCCACGCCCGGTAGCGACGCGATGTTCACCGCGTTCTCTTGCTGCTCGAGAATCGTGTGGCAGATGTTGCAGTCCTTGCGGATTACTCTACCCTCGGGGCTAACGTGATTGCCGTCGTGGCAGCGGAAGCATCCGCTGAAGTAGAAGTGGCCGATGTTGTTGGGGTGAGTCCGCCAATCGAGCTTCATTTCGGGGAAGAAGGTCAGCTTATAAATCCGTTGCGTTTCGTCGATCGCCGCGCGAATCTCGGGCTGTTTGCCCTTGGCCAGGTCCGGATACTTGCTGCCGTAGAATTCGTAAATGGTTTTGGCGATGCCCTGCATGGCCGCACCCGTGGTGGCGTACGTACCGGTCAGCGCGGCCACAGCTTGCTGCTTGATGTAAGGCAGCGCGATATCTAAACGGTGGGCGGTAATGGAGCGATCCACGGACACATCGGGCGGCACATAGATGTGCGTGGGACGGTTGTGGCAGTCGACGCAATCCATGCGCCGCGGCACGGCTTTGGCGATCTGCTCCTTCGTCATGGTCGAGTCCTTCAGGTAGTACTCGGTGACCCGCCCTTGCGGATCCTTCACATGGACATAAGCGATCGTCTGGCGCTGCTCGTCGCTCGCGACATACGAAATCACGTTCGAGATATTCATGTGCCAGTGGATGCCTTCGGGTTCGCCGGTCGAGGGATCGCCACCGCCGGTCTTGATCAGCATGCGGATCTGCCGCGGCGTATTCTTCTCATCGCTGGCATAGTGGTTGAACACTTTCAACTGCGCGCCATAGAACTTCTTCGGCCAATGACAGGTTTCGCAGGTCTCGGCCGCCGGGCGCAGGTCGTGGACCGGCGTGGGGATGGGCCGCGGAAATGTGTTCAGAATCGTCTTGAACACCTGGCGCGCGCCCGAGAGCTTCGATTTCACGTACCAGGTGGCGCCCGCGCCGACGTGGCAGTCCACGCAAGCCACGCGCGCATGCGGCGACTGCTGGTAGGCGGTGAATTCCGGCATCATGACGGAGTGACAAAGCTGCCCGCAAAAGGCTACGGAGTCGGTGAAATTGTAGGCCTGATAGCTGCCCACCACACTCATCCCGATGAACACCACCATGAACGTGAGGAAGAAGGCGACCGTGCTGCGATGCGCGGGATCGTTGAAGTCCAGGCGCAAATAACGTCGCGTTATGCCAGCTTCGGCTAGCTGCTTGCGGCGGAAATACAGGGCGCCGAAGGCCGTCATCGCCAGGCCAAGCACCAGGAAGGCGGGCGACACCATGTAGGCCAGGATGCCCAGATATGGACTCGGGTGCGGCCGCGTCAGGTCGATGAAGACAAGGAAGAGAATGTTCCCCATCGCCACCACTGCGACGGCGAGACCGATGATCGAAATAGGGTTTCGCAGCAGTTGGCGAACGCGAGCAAGGCCCGTGGCTTGCGATCCGTTCTGACTTGGTTCGGGCATGATGGGAACAAACCTCCAGTACGTTCCGATTTCAGGGAATCCACTGCTTATATCAGAATCTCAGGGAATTCCGCATTCGAAGACTTGCATCGCTGGCAAGGCCCTTAGTGTTCGCGATCCGCTTCGATTTCCTCCGGCGCTGCTTCAGGTTTGGGAGAGGCGCCATCAGCGCCGCCATTCGTGGAAGATGAAGCCTCGATTACAGTTTCGACCCGGGCTGCATCCAGCAATGTCTCTCCGTCCAGTCCGTGCTCTTCGCGGTAGTGGTGCAACGACACTTTGCCATCCCACCACCCCCAGTTCATCGGGTAGATGTCCGGATCGAGAAACACCTGGTAGAAGTGCCAGACGACGATCGCCAGCGTGGCCAGCACAGCCTCGTAAAAATGGATGGCGGTGGCGACGTCGAGGCTCCAGCGCGGCAGCAGGTGCGCGACAGTAACTTTCGCCCACAGCATGAGGCCGGTGGAGGCCATGATGATCACGCCCCAGACCAGAGCCCAGTACTCAGCCTTTTCCGCGTAGGTGAAGCGCTTGAATTGCGGCTTCTCGCCGCTCAAGCCGAGGTAGTAGCGCACCGCCGCGACGACATCGCTTGCATCTTTCGGCTCTGGCAACAAACCGAGAATCAGTTTGCGGCCATCCCGCGTCAGCATTGCGTAGAAGAGGTGGTACACGCTTGTACCGATCATCACCACCGCAGCGATGCGATGCACGATACCGCGCACTTTTTCGCCCATGCCAGGAATCGCTGCCAGCCAGGAGTCCGGATACTTCAGGGCAAAGCCCGTGATCACCAGCGTGACAAAAGACAGCAGCAAGGCCAAGTGCTGCCAACGCTGGTTCTTGCTCATGCGCGTTATAACGCGCGGCGACAAGTCGCGCCGCAGAATCGCCTTCCGCCGCCAGATGATCAGGTTGTGCAGGACCATGCCGCCGATCACGGCGAAGATCATGCTCACGTAGAAGCGGCGGATCCAACGTACGGCGACGCTGCCGATATCGGTGGAAATGGGCGCATCCACATGGACTTTGCCCAGCGTGAATTTCTCCGTGATCCCCGGATGGCACTGGCCACAGGTCTTGACCAGGTTCGCCCGGTTGATGGTCGAACGCGGGTCTTCCGAGGGAAGAATGTTGTGCACGCCGTGGCAACTGGCGCAGTTGGCGACCACCTGCGAACCCAGCTTGGAGGCTAGGCCGTGGTAGCTGGCCAGATAGGTCGTCGACCTCCGTCCTTCTACGCCGAATTCCTGCGTGAGTCTCACACCCTCGTGGCAGCGTGCGCACGTGCTTCGGGCCAGATTCTGCGCCGCCACCGAAGAATTGGGATCGACGTGCGACTTGATGGAGTGAATGCCGTGACAATCGGTGCACACCGGAGCCAGCGTACTGCCACGGGTCACCGCTTGACCGTGGATGCTCTGCATGAACTCCTGCTCTACCGCCTTGTGGCACTTGGCACAGGTCAAGGGAATGTTGAACTTGAAAATCGACGACTTCTCGTCACTGGCTTTTCGAATCTCATGCACGCCGTGACAGTCGGTGCAGACCGCGGCTTTCATGGACCCATTCGCCACGGCCCGCCCATGCACACTCTCCTCATAGGAGTAGAACGGCTGCGTGCTTTGGCCCGTGCGCTCCATGACGAGTTTCTGCCCGTGGCAGGTAGCGCAGGTCGTGGGAATGTTGTGGTGATGGACGGGCGACTTCGGATCGTCAGCGGCCAAGATCTGGTGCGGGCTGCCGTGGCACGCGGTGCAAGTGGGCGCCTGCAAATCGCCTCCCTTACGGGCAACCGCATGCACTCCGACCTGATAGCCCTTCACGCTTTCCTCATGGCAGGTCGCGCACTGTTGCGGTATGACTTTCTCCGCTCGCTGGACCTCGTGCGCTTTGCCGTGGCAACTTGCGCAGGCGGTCGCGCCCAAAACGGAGTGCGCGCTCTTCGGCACCTGCGCGGCCGGATCCTCATGACAGGTCGCACAGGCTGGTTTCCGCATCGGCTTCGGGTGGGGATACTCCTTCACCCCGACGTGGCAGGTCGTGCAGCCCAGGTCGCCATGCACGCTGCTTTTGTGCTTGGCCGCGTCAACGTGAAGGCTGCGGCCCGATTCGGACTTCATCCCCGGATCGCCATGGCAGGCCAGGCAATCTTGATCGCTTGCCCTGGCAGGCAATGCCGACAGCACGATTGTCGCCAGACCCAACCGAACGACCAACCCGAGGTGTCCTCTTGCCCTCATTCGTTACTCCTGGCAGCGCCGGCGCCCGCGCCGGCGGTTGCGAGAGCCTGCCCTGAGCTTGCCGAAGGGGCGACTCCCCTCGCTCCCGCCAACAAGGACTGCCGCCGGGGCGGCGGCGCTACCGGCACACAAAACAGCGTGGCGCGGATGATCCAAAACAATGCCGAGCCCAGCGCTCAGCGCGACCCGTCCAGACGAGCTTTTTCGCAGCCCAGCGGCCTGCCGATGCTGCCATTGCCAGACGGCCTCCTCCGGGAACAAGGATGAATGACTTTTTATCTTCGGGTGGGAAGAACATCCGGGCAGTGAGTCAACGCACTTCCGCACGTGACGCCGATCACAGAGAGCAAGGACGCGAAAAATCAGCGGAATTGCAGGACTGGCAAGCCGGAGTTCTGAACCTACTCGTTCGATCGTCCCAGTAATCCAGTCACCGCAACGAACTGACCGGGGTTCAGACTGTTCCCTTCATACCAGTCCCTTCCTCAACTCCTCCAGCGGATACTTCGTACCGCGCCATACGATGCCGCTGTTGCGCAGAGTGTGGCCCATGGAGCGCAACAACGTATAGACGAAGAGACTGGTGCTGACGGGATGAAGGAAGAAGTAGTACGCCGGAACCGCGGACCGAGGCGCCATTCCCCAATAGATGAGGGAAATCGAACTCAGGGCCACGCCGTAAGGAAGGCGAAGCCAGCCGTGGGCAAGCCAGATGCCCAGGAATGGGCCGAGATTCAAAAACGCCAAAGCAGCGATCGCCGCCAGTGTGCGCCACACCTGAAACGAGAGCACGGCAAAGAAATTCTTGGTGAGGTTGTTGACCACGCCGAACGCGCCCTTCGCCCAGCGCAACGAGATCAGGTCTTCGCCAAACACATTGCGCTGGGCAAAGCCCGCATTCTTGACCACCTTGCCCAGCTTCATGTCGTCGAGCACTTCCATGCGCAGCGCCTGATACGTTCCCACCGCGTCATACGCCTTTCGACGCACCATGTTGAAGGCCCCCACTCCCATGTGATCGCTAGCCTCAGGGTCGGACACTTTCCAGGGGCGATGTCCAAAAACGAACAGGGCCTGAAAGAAGGCGATCATCATGCGCTCGCCGACAGACTCCATGATCATGCGCGGGAATAGGACCAAGTGGTCTGCCTCTTCTTTTTCCGCATAGGCAATCGCACGGCGCAGAGCATCGGGTTTGAAGAGCACGTCTGCGTCGGTAAAGAGCAACCGGTCTCCGGTCGCGTATTGGCCAGCCGTCCACATGGCGTGGGTCTTGCCGAGCCAGCCGGGAGGAAGGTCGGGGATATGGAGGACCTTGAGCAGTGCGGGGCGGTCATTTCCTTCGACTCTCCCACGCGAGGCTCGGGATCGCTCAGAACCGGCTCTGCCTGCGTCCGCAGCTAGCTCGTCCATGATCTCGCCGGTGCGATCGGTGGAGCGGTCGTTCACGGCGATGATTTCGTAATTGGAATAGTCGAGGGCCAGCAAGCGGGTGAGTGTCTCGCGAATATGTTCTTCTTCGTTGCGGGCGGGCACGATGATGGTGACGCGGGGGTCGCCGTCTCGAGTGGCCGGCTTGCGGTCCCATTCTGGCCGCGTGATATCGGTGATGCGCGGCATGCCCAACGCGGCATCCACGACACGGGAAAACCAGGCGAGCGCCAGGATTCCACCCGTGATCCAGTGAATCATCTGCCAGCTCATTCTGTTCGAGAAGATGCTCCCAGGGGTTCAGGCGTCGCCACCACGCTCTCATCGATCCGGAGGGGCGGGGCGAAGCGCATGCCGTAGAACAAGATCGCTGCGGAAATGATCATCGCGATGACCGGCAGGATGAATGCGGTCTGGAGGGAGTGCCGGTCGGCGACCCAACCCATCATGGTGGGCGAAGGCACATCGCCCAGGATGTGGATGATAAAGATGTTCACCGCTATGGCGGTGGCGCGGATGTGCGCGCCGACGGAGTTGATGACAGCGGCATTCAGCGGCGATGTGTTCAGCAGCAGAAAGAAAGCCGCGGCAGCAATGGCGGGCACCATCACGGGCCCGGTGACAAACAGCGCGACAATCATGAGCGGAACCCCCAACGCCATGCTGCCTGCTGAAACCAGGTAATACGAACTCCTCGTGCGGCGCAACATGTAGTCGCCGAGCCAACCGCCGGCCAGCGATGCCAGAATGCCATCCACGACCACAATGATGCCAAAGATGGAATTGGCAGTCTCCAACGAATAGTGGCGCTCACTATAGAGGAACTGCGGAATCCAAACCAGAATGCCGCCCAGCGAGAATGTCATGGCGGCCATGCCCAAAGTGGCGGTGAGGAAAGCCCAGTTGCGTGTGAGGCCAAGAATCGTGCCTCGATCAGGAGTCTCCTGCAAGGAGTCGAACTGGCCCCTCTCTGGCTCGCGCAGAAACAGAACGGCAAGCCCCAGCAGGAAGCCGGGTGCGGCTGCGATATAGAACGGGAAACGCCAACCGTAATGCGGAGCCAACCGGCCGCCGAGCAGGTACCCCAGGGCGAAGCCGACAGGAATCGCCAAATAGAACACTCCCAGAATACGGCCACGGCGGTTTTCGGAAAAAAGATCGGCAACGAAGGTGGGGGCGATGGTGACAAAGGTCGCTTCGCCAATTCCGACGAGCGTGTGTCGAATCAGTAATTGTGTGTAGGTGTGCGTGACCGCGGTCAGAAGAGTAAGCCCACTCCAGAAAAACGCGCCCAGTGCGATGATGAGCTTGCGTGAATAGCGGTCAGCGAGAGGACCGACGAAGGGCGCCGCGATCATGTAGAAGATCAGAAAGGCGCTGGTGAGAGAGCCGATCTGGGTTTTGGTTACCCGGAATTCCGCCTGCACCAGCGGCTGCACCGCGTTGAGCACCGAGCGGTCCACGTAGTTAACGAGGTTGAGCGCCGTCAGCACGAGCAACGCGCCGGCGGCATGGAGTTTCCGGTTGGGCACAGGTTGAGCGAATATAGCACAAAGGTCGGCGAGACCCGGCGGGGGCGGGCTTAACGGTTGACATTATTAACGACATCCGTTATGATCCGATCGTGATCAAGACTTTCGCCAACCGGGAGACGGCGGAAATCTGGAGAAGCGGGAAGACCAAAGGCGCGCCGCCTGCGGGCGTGACGAAGCGAAAACTCGCGATGCTGGATTCTGCAAGCACGGTGGACGATCTCAGAATTCCTCCGGGAAACCGATTGGAGAAACTACGCGGCACCAGGCAAGGACAGTACAGTGTTCGAATCAACGATCAATATCGGATCTGCTTCGTATGGCGGGAACACGACGCCTATGAGGTAGAGATCACGGATTATCACTAGGGAGGAGAGAGGCTGTGGGCATTGTCAGAAGGGGCGCCACGACTTGGCGAGTTCATCCCGGGGAAGTTCTCCGTGAGGAATTCCTGAAGCCGATGGGAATGTCGGTCTACGAATTGGCGAAGCGGTTACGCGTCCCCGCGCCGCGGGTCAACGACATTGTTCTCGAACGGCGGGGTGTGAGCGCCGATACCGCAGTGCGCTTGTCGCGCTTCTTCGGAACTACGGAGCAGTTCTGGCTGAATCTGCAGGGCGCTTACGAAGTCAGCCGCGTCAGATCCGAGCATGGCGCTGAAATTGAGCGGATCAAGCCACGGGCTGCCGCCACGTCGCGTTGATCGTCAGGGCGAGAGAACCCAGTCGGGCGTACTCGCGAGGAGCGGAATGAAGCCGTGTGCTTTCCAAACCAATTCACGAGACGAGGACCAGCGGCTTTCGCTGTCGGGGGACTCCATGCACAACCAGCACAACCATGTGGCGAAAGGACTGCTGCTCGTGGCGTTGGGCGTGGCCTTGTCCTTGGGATGCGTGGGGCAGGATGCCAAACCCTCTGTCCAGCCTGAAGAAGCCCCTGCTTCGGCCAAGGACGATACGGCAAAGGCGGCTCGCGATTCCGACCGTCAGTTCGATGGCGGATCGGGAATCGTCATCCACGAGCTGAGCCCGGGGCAAATCAAGAATCTGGTGACGCTGGGGAAGGTCTGGGGATTCCTCAAGTACTACCATCCGCAGGTCACGGCCGGGCATCGCCAGTGGGACTACGATCTCTTCCGCATCTTGCCGGCTGTCCTCGAGGCCCGGGATCGCGCTACGGCCAACGCCGCCCTTGTGCGCTGGATTGAAGATCTCGGAGACGTCCCAGCGTGCACACGCTGTGCGCGGGTGGAGGAGAAGGACCTCCATCTTCGCCCCGATCTCGATTGGATCGAGAACAGTTCGCTGTTAGGCGGCGATCTCAGCAACGAACTGATAATGATTCGCGACAATCGAGTGCCCCGGCAGCAGTTCTACGTTTCGTTAATTCCGCAGATTGGCAATCCCAATTTCGACCGCGAACTAGGCTATGCCTCTCTAAAACTCCCCGATCCGGGATTCCAGCTTCTTGCGCTCTATCGCTTCTGGAACATCGTCGAGTACTGGTCTCCCTATCGCGATTGGGTGGGCGAGGACTGGAATCGTGTGCTGGCCGAGTTCATTCCGAGAATTGCACTGGCGCCGAACACGGACGCTTACAAACGGGAACTGATGGCGCTGATAGCGAAAGCGCACGATGGCCACGCCAACTTGTGGAGCTCCCTCGATGTACGGCCTCCGGCAGGTAAGTGCCAGCTTCCGGTGATCGTACGCTTCGCGGAGAACGTTCCTGTCATTGCCGGGTTTGCATCCTCGGGTTCAGACAGCTCTTCCGACCTGAAAATCGGTGACGTGATCACTGAGCTTGACGGTGTTCCCGTCGCCAAACTGGTCGAGAACTGGGCCCCGTACTATGCAGCCTCGAATGATGCGGCACGATTGCGCGATATTGCCTGCTCGATGACCCGTGGTGAGTGCGGAGCAGCGGGCGTTGGCATTCGCCGCGAGGACCGGGACTTCAAGCTCAAGGTCACGCGCGTGCCGCCCGTAGGCTCCGGCCCCAGCGGGTTCACGCACGATCTGCCCGGACCCACATTCCGGCTGCTCTCGAAAGATGTTGCCTATCTCAAGCTTTCCTCCGTAAAGGCGGCCGACATCCCCCATTACATTGAGCAAGCCGCCGGCACGAAGGGGCTGATCATCGACATTCGCAACTATCCCTCCGAGTTTGTGGTCTTTGCACTTGGGTCGTTGCTGGTTAGCAGCGAAACGGCGTTTGTAAGGTTCACCCAAGGAGATTTGTCCAATCCCGGAGCCTTTCACTGGGGGCCGCTCATGTCACTGAGTCCACAGCAGCCCCACTACTCCGGAAAGATCGTGATCCTGGTTGACGAGACTTCGATGAGTCAAGCCGAGTACACTGCCATGGCCCTTCGCTCTGCGCGGGGCGCGACAGTCGTGGGCAGCACAACTGCCGGCGCAGATGGCAATGTCTCGCCGTTCCCGTTGCCTGGAGGCCTTCGCACCATGATCAGTGGCATCGGAGTGTTCTATCCCGACAAGGCCCCAACTCAGAGGATTGGCATCGTACCCGACGTGGAAGTCAGACCGACAACCGCAGGAATTCGCGCCGGGAGGGACGAAGTCTTGGAGGAAGCCCTGCGTCGGATCCTGGGGACTCAAGTGCCTGCCGCGGAGATCGAGAAGATGGCTAAACCGGAGTTGTGATTCCTACTTCCGGCTTCGCTTCCCTGGCCGCGGCCACCTCGCGATTACGACCGTTGAGATCCCGCCGCGAGGCCGGAACTCTCCTTTGACCTCCGCCCACACGGGCTTGGCCCAGCGAACCACATCCTCCAGAACCTGATTGACGATGTTCTCCTGAAAGATCCCGAGGTTGCGATACGACTGCAGATATTCCTTCAGCGACTTCAGTTCCAGGCAAAGGCGATCGGGCAGATAGCGAATCTCGATCCTGCCGAAGTCGGGCAATCTGGTTTTCGGGCAGACCGACGTAAACTCGGGGTCGTCGATGACGATTTCATAGCCCGGAAACTGGTTGGGCCAGGTTTCGATCTCGGGAAAGCGGTGGTCGAGTCCGGCGCGAGCGTGCTCGGCCGTGTAGCGCGGGGATTTCGGCATGGAGTCATTGTACCGAGTCCGGCCCGGCTGCCCTAGATGCAGGGATGACAGAGCACCGAGGGTTGGGGCCCTGCATCTAACAAGACATGGCCCCACCTGTCTTTTGCCTGCCTTGCGGTCGGGCGTGAATGGTACATTGATGCTTGTAGTCTTCCCTGTATGCCGTTGAATGGAAATAGCGCGGCGCACCAACCCCGGCGTTGGTGGGTGACGGCGCTCGCCATCACGGGAGCGGTTATTGTTTTGGCCGCTTTCGTCTCCCGCCGCGACGATTCTGTGCCCATTCGCACCGGAGTTGTCGAGAGGGGCGGGATTCGCAGCTTGATTTCGACCAATGGAAAGATCGAGCCGGTGAGCAGTTTCGAGGCCCACGCCCCGGTCGCAACCACGGTGCAACGCCTGCTGGCCAAGGAAGGCGAATTCGTGAAGCAGGGCCAGGTTCTGCTGGCGCTGGATGACGCCGACGCCCGGGCCCAGGCGGCGCGAGCGCAGACTCTACTGCGGGCTGCGCAGGCGGACCTCAGCGCCGTCGAACGAGGCGGGAACCAGGAAGAAGTCTTGAACCTCGAAGCCCAACTGGTGAAAGCGCGCACGGACCGGGACGCAGCGCAGCGCAATCTGGACGCGCTGCGAAAACTTGCCCCCGAGGGCGCGGCGTCGGCCGGGGAAGTGCGTGAAGCGGAAAATGCGCTGGTGCGCGCCGATGCTCAACTCAATCTGCTCCGGCAAAAGCAGACGCGGCGCTATTCCAAACCAGAAGTGGCGCGGGTGGAGGCGCAGCGGCAGGAAGCGCAGGCGGCCTATGATGCCGCCGAGGATGTCCTGACCAAGTCCAACGTGCGCGCGCCGTTTGATGGAATTGTGTACTTGCTGCCGGTGAAGCAGGGCGTATTTGTTTCCGCCGGAGACCTTCTGCTGCAAATGGCCGATTTGCGGAAGGTGCAAGTCCGCGCCTTTGTAGACGAACCGGACGTAGCCCGGCTGGCGCCAGGAAATCCAATCGAAATCACCTGGGATGCTGTACCCGATCGGGTATGGCAGGCAACCGTCAATACCATCCCCTCGACGGTGCGGTTAAGAGGTTCCCGCAACGTTGGCGAGACGACTTGCATCGTAGATAACAAGGACTTGAAGCTGCTGCCGAACGTGAATGTGGGGGTAACAATCGTGACCGCTGAGCACCATGACGTACTGGTGGTGCCGCGCGAGGCTGTCCGGATGGATGACAGCAAGCCTTACGTGCTGCAAGTCGTGGGGCACGAACTGAAGCGCCGGGATGTGGAGACCTCGATTTCGAATCTCACACAGGTTGAGATCACTCGCGGGCTCTCGCCCAGGGATGTGGTCGCGATCAGTTCGTTGACCGGCAAGCCGATCGGCGAGGGAACACAGGTGAAGTATTGATGGGAAAGCGGAGTCTCTTTCTTCTTCTTTTCTTTGGGGCCGTTCTGGCCCTGACTTTTTCAGCAAAGGCCGCAGAATCCGCTGGAGACTTGCTGGCTTCGGGCCGGGTTGACGACGCAATTACGGCCCTCCATGGCCGGCTCTCGTCAGCCCCGAGCGACGCGGAGTCTCTCAACCTTCTTTGCCGCGCTTACTTCGCGCTCGAGGACTGGGATCGCGCCGAATCTTCATGCCAAAAAGCGGTTGCGCTCGAGCCCGGCAACGGCCGTTATCACCTCTGGCTGGGACGGGTTCATGGCGAGAAAGCGGACCGCGCGAATTTTCTTTCGGCGGCGAGGCTGGCCGGAAAGACACGGGACGAATTCCAGCGGGCTGTGGAACTCAATCCGAACGATGTCGCCGCCCGAGTCGATCTGGCAGAGTTCTATCTCGAAGCACCCGGCATCGTGGGTGGTGGCCAAGACAAGGCCCGAGCCCAGGCAAAGATCATCGGCGCCGCCAGCCCGGCTTGGGAACACTGGGTGTATGCGCGCATCGCGGAAAAAAACAAAGATGCGTCCACTGCCGAGCGCGAGTACCGCCGAATGATCGAGACCAGCAAAGACAACAAAGACAACTCCGAGGCTTGGCTGAACCTGGCACTGTTCCTCCGCCGACAGAAGCGCTACGACGAGATGGAACAAGCCATCGTGACAATCAGCCAGCAGCCCATCTCGAAGCGAGATGTACTGGTAGAAGCGGCGGGGAATCTGTATCGCGCGGGACGCAACTCTCCCTTGGCGATCCAGTTGCTGGAGCGTTATCTTGCCTCGCCCCCGGTGGAGGAAGCACCGGCGTTCAAGGCGCACTACCTGCTAGGCTCGTTGCTGGAAAAGCAAGGCGACAGGGATGGGGCCGCCCGCCACTACCGCGCTTCCCTGGCCTTGGCCGCCAACTTCGGATTGGCGCAGCAGGCACTGAACCGAGTCGTACGGTAAGACTGGCGATACTTTCCGCCTCGCTCGCCCGTTTTTCCATCTTCAACTCCCCAACACCTGCCCCATTTTTCGTTTGGCACACTACAATTTGAACGTCGCGGCGGAGCCGCGGCCTGATCACAGGTGACGAGATGAAACGCCGATTGCCACGGTTACGCCTCCTCCCTTTGCTTTTTTGCATGACTCTGCTGGTTCGCGCGGCACAAGCGCAGACGGAGCCGCTCTCCTTCACACGAGCCATCGCTGCGGCCCTGGCGCATAGCCCGCAGTCGGCGATGTCCAATGCCGACGTCGAGCGGGCGCGGGCGTCGTACCGCGAGATTCGTTACGGCTACATTCCTCAGGTGGGTGTGGGATCAGGTCTGGGGTGGTCGTACGGATTCCCGCTGAGCCTGGAAGGCTCGGCTCCCGCGTTGGTGAATGTCGTGGCGCAGAGCACGATCTTCAACCCCGCGCAACAGCAGTTCCTGCGCGCGGCGAGAACGGAATGGACTGCTTCGCAAGCGCTGGAGAAAGACCAGCGGAACGCCGTCATCCAGGATGTCGCGATCAGTTACGCCGAACTGGCGAAGTGGGAGGCTCGGCTCTCGCGCTTGCAGCAGGATGAGGCCCAGGCGCTACAGACAGAAAAAGCTGTAGCGCAACGCGTGCAAGAAGGCGTCGATAGTGCGGTGGATCTGAACAAGGCCAAGCTGGGCATTGCTCGCGTGCGCCTTCACGCTGCCGAGGCTCGCGGCTCCGCAGAAATCCTGCGGAGGCACTTGTCGGAGCTGACCGGGCTGCCACTTTCGGCGATTGCGATCGCTCCCGCGACGGTCCCGGCGTTGCCCCCAGCCAGCCCGGAGGACGACCCGGCGAGCAAGGCGGTTGCCTCCAGCCCGGCGGTCAAATCGGCGGATCAGCATGCGCTGGCAGAATCGCTCCGGGCGTCGGGCGAGCACCGTGCTCTCCTGCCTTCCTTCGATTTCGCCGCGCAGTACGCGCGGCTTTCGACCTACAACAATTACGACCAGTACTTCCGGAAGTATCAGCCCAACAACGTCACGATCGGCATGGCGATCCGCTTTCCATTCCTGAGCGCGCCGCAGCGTGCGCGGGCGCAAGCCGCCGACGCCGAGGCGCTCAAGGCCCGAAAGCAGGCGGAGGCAGCCCGAAACCGCGTCTCGGAGGAAACGCTAAAACTGCAGCACGCTGGCGAGCAACTTGAGGCGGCGCGCGAAGTCGCACAACTGGAATACCAGCTCGCGCAGTCGAGTTTGGAAGCTGCGCAGGCCCGGGCCGATGCGGGAACTGGCTCGTTCCACGAACTAGCGGACGCCCAGGCCCAGGCAAACGAGCGCTATCTGGCTTTCCAGGATGCCGATTTCGAATTTCAGCGGGCGCGCATCAGCCTGTTGCGTGCCACTGGAGACCTGGAGAACTGGGCGCTCCCGAATCCAAGCGGGAAATAGTCCTAGCGGGTGCAGCTAGGGATCGATTCTTGCGGCTTAATGCGGAAAAGCGGCGTTCAACGTGGACATTTTGCTGGTTGGCGGCCGCTAAGGCATGATGGGCTAGCGCTGTGGCACAACGCGCACGGAGTGGGGTAGTACCTGACTGGGAACGCCGAAGGGGTGGTTGTATGCCCAGAATGTTAGAATGAGAAGACTCTCACCTATGCCATTGAAAACACTATTCTTGAATCCGCCGTCGTTTGAGAATTACGACGGGGGCGCGGGTTCGCGCTGGCCAGCCACGCGCGAGATCGAGTCGTACTGGTACCCGGTCTGGCTGGCCTATCCGGCAGGGATGCTGGAGGGATCGCGGCTGCTGGATGCTCCGCCGCACCACGTAACGGCGGAAGAGACCATTCGCACCTGCAAGGATTACGAACTACTGGTTCTGTTCACCAGCACTCCTGGATTCGCGGGCGACCTCCGCCTGGCGGAAGCAATCAAGGACAGCAATCCTCATCTCAAGATCGCATTTGTCGGACCGCACGTCAGTGTGCTGCCCGAAAAGTCGCTTGAGCGCACAAAGGCCATCGATCTTATCTGCCGCAAGGAATTCGACTACACCGTCGTCGACTACGCGAACGGCAAGCCGCTGGAGGAGATTCCTGGGGTCTCGTACCGGAAAAACGGCGGCATCGTGCACAATCCCGACCGCCCGCAAATCGAGAACCTGGATGCGCTGCCGCACGTAACCGACATCTACCGGCGCGATCTGGATGTGCGCCGCTACAACGTGCCGTTCCTGCTGCACCCTTACGTGGCGCTCTACACGACCCGGGGCTGTCCCGCGCAATGCACGTTTTGCCTGTGGCCGCAGACACTGAGCGGGCATCCCTGGAGGAAGCGCTCGGCCGACGACGTCGCCCGCGAGATGGCCAAGGCGAAAGAGTATTGGCCGTACGTGAAGGAATTCTTCTTTGACGACGATACCTTCAACATCCAGAAAGCCCGTACCATCGAGCTGTGCGCCAAGTTGAAGCCGGTGGGGATCACGTGGTCCTGCACGTCGCGCGTCACCACCGACTACGAAACTCTGAAGGCGATGAAAGAGGCCGGATGCCGGCTGCTGATCGTAGGCTACGAGTCTGGGGACCCGCAGATTCTAAAGAACATCAAAAAGGGCGCAACCGTCGAACGGGCGCGCCAGTTCACCAAGGATTGCCACAAGCTGGGCCTGCTGGTCCATGGAGACTTCATCCTCGGCCTGCCGGGAGAAACTCGCGAGACCATCAAGAACACGATCCGATTCGCGAAGGAGCTGGACGTCGAAACCATCCAGGTTTCGGTGGCGCACGCCTACCCTGGCACCGAATTGCACGAGTTCGCTCTCAAGAACGGCTTCATGACCACCGAGAGCAAAATGGTCGATGAAGCCGGCCACCAGATGGTGCAGATCGAGTATCCGGGGCTTCCGGCGGCGGAGATTCTGGATGCCGTCCACCGTTTCTACGATGAATACTACTTCCGTCCGAAGGCGGCTCTCCGCATCGTGAGGAGGGCGGCATTCGACAGTTCCGAGCGCAAGCGCCTGTACCGCGAAGCTCGCACCTTCCTCAAGCTGCGCGCACAGCGCCACAAGTGGGTGAAGGAGAACCGCAAGGATGAGAAATCCCCTGTTGTCGAACCGGCCAAAGCGTAGGGCTTCGGAGTTGGATCGGGAGTGACCTTTCGCAAATACCTCGTGCTGGCCGGAGTCACCGTGTTCAGTCCTGTCGGTGACGCGCTGCTCAACCGTGGCATGAAGCAACTCGGCGCGGTTTCGCTCCATGACCTCTCGAGTTTGCTCCTGGCCGTACTGAATCCTTGGGTGGCTTGCGGGATTTTGTTCCTGATTGCCTACTTCGCCTCCTACATGGCCGCGCTCTCCTGGGCGGACTTAACCTATGTACTTCCCGCGACTTCATTGGGCTACGTGCTGGTCGCCCTGATTGCTCGCATCGGCTTCCACGAATCGATTTCGCCCACTCGCTGGCTCGGCATCGCGCTGATTACTGCCGGAGTGGGTTTCGTCGCGGCGGGGCCGTCCGTTACGGTGCTTCCCGAACCAGCCAAAACCGGCACCCCCGAAGCCGTCACGCAGGAAGTGCAGCCATGAAGAATATCTATGCCTGGACAGCCATCTGGCTGAATGTGTTTGCGTCGACGGCGGGGAATGTTTGGCTTTCGCACGCGATGAAGAAAGTCGGCGACGTCGGTGAACTCCGGAAGCAGTACGGCTTTCGGAGGGTCATCAAGCGCATCCTTACGACGCCGACTTTCTTTCTCGGCATGTTGGGAATGGCCGTGGCTTTTTACAGTCTGCTCTTTGGCCTGGCGTGGGCAAACCTGAGCCTCGTCGTGCCGGCCGCGGCTTCGCTTACGTTTGTCGCCAACGCGCTCGCCGCACGCATCTTCTTGCACGAACAAGTGGGCCGCCGCCGCTGGATTGCCGCCCTCCTGGTGGCCGGCGGCGTGGCCCTGATGGCAGTATGAGATTCCTCAGGCAAGTGCGGGAGGAAGGACAAGCAGAGAATCGCTACTCTAAATGAACAGGTCCAGGGGGATGGTTTCCAGTTCTTCTTCGCGGCTCGGCGTCGTCCCAGGCAAGATCAAAGACGTCCGTTCCGCCGGCTGAGGAGATAGGACCGTCCCGACCGTTAGTGATGTTCCCAACATCGTCGAAGGCGCCAGATTCGGACGCCAGAGCAAGGAGTGCAATAACTCTGGACTGATCTCGTTGCGAGCGTCCTTGAGCCTTTCCACAATTTCCCGCAACCGTGCCAACTCAGCGATGAGCTCGGCCAGTATGTTCTGCCCGCGGGCGCTGAGGCGAAGGAACTCCATACAGATTCCGGAAGGGTTTCGAACGGCCCGTACCTGGCCCAAGGCCCGGAAGCAGGACTCCTGAACACGCATCAGGACTTCCGCCCGCGCCCCGCAGGGAAGCGGAGAGGCCATCTCGATACAGCATCCGCCCAGGCTCAAGTCACGGACTGCGCCGGGGAAGAAACTGCCTTCCAACGGAAGACTAACGACCTTCGCCTCGCCACCACAAATGAAACGCGGGTTGCGACGACGATCGCGGGCGGGAGTCAGTTGCTCGAGTTGTACCGCCTCGTGCATAGCAGTTATTGAGATCGTATGACGAAATCACGCCTCTGGAAATGGCGACAAGGTAATGTGGGCGGGAAACTGGCGTAACTGAAGTTAGTGGAAGGGAATGCCGATACTGCGGTGAACTGCCAATTCTCGGGGAAGACGCAAGCTGGGCACCTGAAGCAAGTCTCAATACCGTTTCGCACGCTTGTGGCATGCAAGCCCGGGCCTTATCCAAACAGGCGCATGAAGCCGGCGGCGGGGAGATCCGCCACAAGGAAATTCGCGTCCTTGTACCCGGCGACGCGGGCCAGCGATTCGGCCGCCAAGTATCCGCTGCGAACTGCGCCCTCCATGGTGGCGGGCCAGCCGGTGGCTGTCCAGTCACCGGCCAGGAACACGCGCGGCCAAGAGGTTTCGGACCGGGGGCGATGCTGATCGATTCCCGGGCGCGGGGAGTAGGTCGCGTTCACTTCTTTGATCACCGTCGACTTCAAGAGTTTCGAGTCTCGCACTACTGGGAAGAATTCTCCAAGTTCCCGCACCGCTAGTTCTACGATTTCCGGCCGTGACTTTTCGACCAAGCTCTTCGAACTGCTGACGACCAGTTCTACATAGCTGCCGCCTCCGTTTCCTCCAGCCTGGCCCTGCCGTGATT
>Ga0335070_10002118_pt1 | contig 23131 bp, 19 predicted proteins | sample Lox_Sample_13_FD_206722 | JGI IMG/M metagenome (GOLD analysis project Ga0335070, IMG submission 206722) | Soil microbial communities from Loxahatchee National Wildlife Refuge, Florida, United States - Lox_Sample_1.3 | ecosystem: Environmental > Terrestrial > Soil > Wetlands | place: USA...
AGAATTCGAAACGCGGGAATCATCACGCTGGCGCGGGTCACGAAGGCGTCGGAGTCGAGCGCAAGCTGCACGACCCGGTAGAAGACCGGCTGACTCCGCTGGAGCCGCTCGATCTCTCGCAGATCAACTCCATCGACGGTCTGGTGCGTGCCATGGCCAAGACGGCGTTCACCGGCCGCCAACTCGGCGAAGCTGCCGATGTGCTCGAAGCCATGGCCCGCGACCAGGACTGCTTCGTCGTAATGACGCTGGCCGGCGCCATGACCGTCGCCAAGCAGGGCCTGGTGATCGCCGAGTTGATTGATCGCGGCATTGTCAATGCCATCGTTTCGACCGGCGCCCTCATGGCTCACGGACTCGTCGAGGCCACCGGCCGCGCCCACTTCCGCCACAATCCCGACCTGAGCGACGAAGAGCTTTACGAAGCCGGCTACAACCGCGTCTACGACACCATCGAGCCGGAACAGAACCTGGACGATGTGGAGCGCGTGATGGGCGAAGTCTTCGCCGCCTGGGACGCGAACGAGGTCATGTGTTCCTACAAGCTGAACCGGGCCATCGGCGCCTACCTGGCGAAACACGCTAAGGGTCAGCGAGGAATTCTGAAGTCAGCGTATGAGCAGAACGTCCCGGTATTTGTTCCTGCCTTTTCCGATTCGGAGCTGGGCCTCGACTACGCCCTGACGAATCGCGAGCGCGAGCAGCAAGGCAAGCCGCGCTTCCGTTTCGATCCCTTTGAAGACCTGGAGTATTTTGCAGCCACGCTGCTCGCACAGAAACGGCTGGGGATCTTCACCATCGGCGGCGGCGTGCCGCGCAACTGGTCGCAGCAGTTCGGGCCCTTCATTGAGCTCCGGCGTCGGCGGGGCGGGGAAGACATTCCGCTGAAGCGCTATCACTATGGCTTGCGTATCTGCCCGGAACCGGTCTACTGGGGAGGGCTTTCCGGAAGCCCATACAGCGAAGCGGTGTCGTGGGGCAAGTTCGTGCCTCCCGCGGAGGGCGGGAAGTTCGGAGAAGTGTTTGTCGATGCGACCGTAGGGCTGCCGCTGATCGTGGCGGCGGTGCTGGAGCGGCTGGAGAAGAAGCCGGCGGAGAAGAAGACGCTGGCGACGGCAGAATAGTCGGGAGGAGCGATGAGACCCGAATTTGCGTTAGCAGTGTTCGTTTGCCTGTCGCTACTGTGCCCAGTGTGCCTAGGCCAGGGAAGAGGAAGCGTTCATGGGAACGTTTTCCGCGAAGCGGCTATAGGGCTGACATACGAATTTCCGGAGAAATTCAGCCCAAAGCTGGAGAGCGAGATACCGATACACGACTCGACTGGGCGCGAACATTTAATCTTGGCCTTGTGGGATACGCCGCAGCGCATTGGTGCACCCAGAATCGCCTTTCTCTATGACACAAAGCAGCGGAGTAGCGACAGGACGCACGACACGATTGCTCTTGCCTATATTGGAGAGGCTAAACGGATGTGGCTGGGCGTTAAAGGCGTCAAGGTGGTTGGTCCAACCAAAGTTTCCGAGCCAAGCTATGACTATTGGCGGCTCGATTTGTCCGCTCCAAATCAAGTGCCCCGCTACAACTCAACCATTGTGATTGCGCTGTCCGATAGGCGAGTCCTCGCGATCAAAGCCAGTGCTCCGTCACAAAGTGAGCTCGATAGTGAGGTCGCCTCACTGGCACAGATGCGTTTCGATAAGAGCCAGAAGTAACCGTACCAGTTTGCTCAGTAGGTTCTCGTCGCGCGTGATTGCGTGGACCGGCCAAGATGTATGCGGCAGGAGGGGCGAGGAGCCCCGTCCCCACACGAGCGATGCGCCGCAAGCGTAATCAGTCAAAAATAAAGATCGCGGCCGCGATGACCGTGGTCCAGAGCCCGCGCTTGTCGCCCACAGCCGACTGGGTCACGTTAGCGGTGCGTACGATCTTGTTGGAGATGCGGTAAATTTCTTTCTTCTCGTCCCAGGAACGGTCAGAGTCGAATTCCACGTTCAAGGTGGTGGCCAGCATCTCGGCCGCCAGTTCTTCGGCATAGTCGCCGGCTGCGTCTTCGGTCTCTCCGAACGAGTGGTGCTCGCTCAAATAGCCGTAGGTATTTCGGTCCGCCGGAATCGCCACGCCAATCGACGAGGCCAGCAGCCGGTGCGGTTCGTGGGTCGAATTCTCGGCCACGACCGCGAACACCACTTCGCCCGGATACAGGTACTTCAGTCCCTGCGACCGCGGAATCAGTTTGCAGTTGGGCGGAAAGATGGAAGAAACACGAACCAGATTTTGTGCGGCGATGCCCGCGTCGCGCAACGCGAGCTCGAAGGAAGTTAGGCGTTCCCGATGTTTTCCCACACCTTTAGTGAAGAAGACCCGCTTCGGGACCATGTCTTTGCCCAATTCATTTTCCTCCGGAGGACTGAGTTGATGGGGAAAGGCAAATCTAACACAGCGATTTGTGAACCTTACAAGAAAAAATCGGAGAGTTTTTCCCGACACAGGCATCCCTCCGGCACGATGGGATCGAACGTGCCGGGACGGGCTCGTGAGCAAGTCTCAAGTTGCCTTCTAGCGGCTCCAAGCTGGGCGGCCCTGGTGGTCGCGGAGGATCACAACCTCGCTGCCGCGCGTGATCTCGCGTGCCAGAAGGGCATCCTGGCCCTGGTAGTGGACACGGCTTCCGATCACGCTCAGCTCATCGCCAGGGTTGAACTTGATTTGCTGCGAGCGCAGGAAACGCGCCGGTCCCACGTGGACAAATACGGTTCCCTGGTTGGTGCGAAGTACCAGGTGCATGCCCTGGTCGTCGGCCACTGGGCAAAAGAACTCCCGAGTCTCCTCCACGACTCCGGAAACTGTGGTTTCCGAAGCTGCGTTATAGGCGGGCGGTCCTTCCTCTCGCCGCGGATGAATGGTAGTTAGCACTACCACCAGCAGGACCACTGCCCCGGCGACAATGAGATTCACCTTTTTCATGACCGTTTCCTCCCCTTCCGGCGGAGGTCACCCCGGCCAAAGCTCAGGCCGCGCGTGTGCCCTTGCCCGTCGCTAGTTGGATGAGAGCCGGTTTCACCAGCCCCCGGAAGTCGTCGAAGCTCATGCGCACCAGCTCACGGTGCGAACCGGCGTTGAAAGCGATCTCTTTGTCTTGCGCCAGACTCTCGTCCGCGAACACATCCATGCCGTAGAGATTGCCAAACGGCGGCATGGCTCCGGTTTCGCAGTCGGGGAACCGGTCACGGAAATCGGTTTCGCCGGCCAGTTCGACGGCTTGGGCTCCCAGATACTTTTTCAGGCGGAGCAGATCGACGCGGGATGAAGCCGGCACCACGGCCATGGCGAGGCGCCCATCCACCATCACCATGACAGTCTTGGCCAGTTCCCGTCCCGGCGTGTGGGTGAGAGCGGCGATTCCTTGGGCCGTGTAGGCCACCGAGTGTGAAATCACCAGGTACTTGATGTTGTTTTTGTCGAGGAAATCCCTGAGCTTGGAGAGAGGCACAGACACCTCCTGGCCGAGCCGCATTCAGGAGATGCTTCCAGGTTCGCCGAAGCATGTTTGCGGTTCGGCGTCTGGACTTATTATGCGCTTCCACAGTGTGGAGTGGAGCGTGAATTATTTCGGAACTGCTGGGCTCGTCGCCCTAGACAGGAAGCCACTGGGCGGAAGCGCTGGTTAGGAAGGGAAGTGCCCGGCGACAGTTAGGCAGCTTCCTTGGTCACCAGGGCGCGGGCGGCGCGCTTCCGGCGCAATCCCACCGTCCTCATTTCGTGCCAGTCATACGGAATTTCCCGGCCACAATCAAGGCAGACCACGTAAGTCCCTGTGACTGAAGCGGCTGCGCTGCGCCGCGCACCGGCCCGTACGGTTCTGGGAAAGCTATAGCGGGAATGCGTACAACCGAATACGACATCGATCAACTTCGCGAACATTACCTACCCTCCCCCACTGAGAGCGAGAAAACCCCCGTGACCCCTTCACAGCAGGCACCACTTACCTCTGAGAGCGAGAAAAACTCCTGTGCCCCTTCACACCGGGCAGATCTTATCTCACTAATTTAGATTCAACCGGCAGACAAAAAGGTTCGCTACCCAGAAAGCAACCAGGGGTTAGATACGTAACCGTCCCATAATCAATGAATTAGAATGGATCAGGAGAGTAAACGTAGGTCACGTTTTTTGCGGGCCGGGCTTCTTTTGCTGGCAACATTTGGCCATGATGGCCGACCGTAGCCGCGTCCGCAAGTCCTCGGGCAGCTCGTAGAGTTGAGAGTTCCGGTAGATCTCGATGGTTTTGCGGGTGGTATCGCAGACCACGTAGCAGTTATGGCACCAAGCCAGGTGGTCCTCGAGTTCGGACTTGGTGCGCTCATCGAGAGCGCCGTCGAGATAATTGGTCAGTTCCGTCAGAAACTCTTTGCACTTCACTAGTTGCCGTCTCCACTCGCGCGTTTCTGGAAGTAACGGCTGAGCCGCTCGCGCAATTGCAGGCGAGCTCGCAGCAGACGCGACTTCACGGCCGGGATGCTCAACTCCAACGCCTGAGCCGTTTCCTCGGTCGACAGACCCTCAACGTCCCGCAGCACAAATACCGTGCGGAAACCCGCAGGCAATCCCTGAATGGTGCGAGTCAGGATTTCCCGCAACTCCGCCTGGTCGTACATCTGTTCGGGATTGGGACTCCAATCCGCGACTTCCCGAGGAAGCGAATCGTCCTCGGTTTTTACTTCTTCGTCCAGAGAGACCATGCGTTCCGGCCGTCTCCGGCGCAACTTCATCAGGGCTTCATTGACCGCAATCCGCACCAGCCAGGTATAAAACTTCGACTGTTCCTGAAACTGGTTCAGATTTCCATACGCTTTGAGGAACGCATCTTGGACCACGTCCTCGGCGTCCTCGCGGTTTTGCGTAATGTGCTGGGCGATGCGAAACACATTACGGTCGTAGCGTCGCACTAGCTCTTCAAACGCCTGATCGTCACCGCGCTTGGCGGCCCGCACCAGGGCTAGTTCGTCGCTAACCGCTTCCCGTACGTTTGGTTGGATGGCACTCATTCGTTACTCGATGCAGACTTTTTGTCGCCGCGCAAACGAACCACGAATGGTATTGTACTGGGTTGCGCGATTTTTTTGTGGGCAGTAGCTCTGCAGTTTGGGCAAAAGATGTCGTTGGGCGGGCTGCGGCTTTTCGGCGGAGCTTCGTGAGCAGGTTACCATGGTTACCAAGCAGCGCCCGCAAGTGGCCTATAATCAGAAGTTAGAAGGCGGCAGTGTCGGCGCTTAGAGTTTTCGCGGTGGAGAGCGAATGACGGACCACGTGTGGATTAAATCCATTGTGGAGCGGGTGGTCGGCCAGGTTTTGGAGAGCCATGCCGGCCAACTGCGCGAAGAAATCGTCCGCCGGGTAATGGAGGAGGTCAGCGCCCAGCCGGTGGGCGAGGCTGCGCCTTCTGCCGCGAGTGCCGCTTCCGATCTAGCACGCGCTGTAGCCGAGATCCAGATGGGCAGTACGCAGCGGGAAATCCTGCGCGCACTGCTCGATAGCTGTGCCCGCTGGGCCGCGCGCGTCGCGTTGTTTGTCGTTAAAGGCAGTCATGCTACGGGGTGGCAAGGACGCGGCTTCAGCAATAGCGACGCCGTGAAGGATTTTGTGCTCGACGCAAATGCACCGGTAGTGATGAAAGTGATCAGCGATCGCGTGGCGGTCACTGGCTCGGGCGCGGAGTTAGACGCTAATTTCCTGGAGAAAATCGGACCGCCGGCCAGCGGGGAAGGGCAATTTCTCCCTCTCGTGCTCAAAGACAAGGTAGCTGCTCTCGTCTATGCCGATAGCGGAACCGATGGGACGGGCCAGTTGGATTCCGCCTCCGTGGAATTGCTTGTGCTCTCCACCAGCGCCTGGCTGGAAGTCAACTCGCTGCGCAAGCAGGTGCACAAAGAGCTGGCTGCCGAGCCTCAGGAAAGCCAGCCCGCAGCATCCGCTGCAGCGCCTTCTTCTTTCCACGATCCGTTTGCAGCCCACGCTCCCGGCCACGCCATGGCGGCAGTCGCTTCAGCCGCTCCCGCCGGCGCAGAATCCGCGGCCTCCCATGGCCAAGCGGCGACCGGGGCGCCGCCGCTGGCTGCGCCTGAGCCTGCGTTGGCCGGGGCTGGCGAAGTGTCTGCGCCTTCGGCGGAGGAGGAGATTCACCGCAAGGCCCAGCGCTTTGCCCGCCTGCTGGTCGATGAAATCAAACTCTACAACCAGGCGAAGGTGACGGAAGGCCGGAAGAACAAAGACTTGTACGATCGGCTGAAAGAGGCCATTGAGAAAAGCCGCAGCACGTACCAGAAACGTTACGGGAATACAGTTGCAGCTTCCGGCAATTACTTTCAACATGAATTGATTCGAAGTCTCGCAGAAGACGACGCCTCCCTCATGGGGGCGAATTTCCGGCACTAGTCCGGGTCCCCATCGCGCGCGCCGTTCGCGGGATGGGCTGGAGGTAGGGTTCGATTGCGCAGTTGGTTCGTTGGGGTTGTTGCCGGGTTCTTCTCGCTGGCATCGTTGGCTTCTTCCCAGGGCGGAGCGGCGCAACAGGCGCCTTTGCAATCCAGCCATGTCACGCCCAAAAAATCTCATCCCAGCAGCAAGAGTAAGCGCCGCAAGAGAGTTTCCCCGCGCGTGCGCCGGGTGAAGCAAGCGTTTGTGGCCTCGGCCAGTCTGCGTCCTATGGCCCAGCAGTTACTCCAGGACCGTACGCCGGCCGCCTACGCGGGCGTGGAAACTTATGCGCGCCGGCACGCCAAAGAAGACGCCGGATCGCTCGCCTGGCTGGTCGTGGGATACGCCCACATTCTGGATCATGAGTACGCCAAAGCGCTCGATCCCCTGAATCGCGCCAAGGCCGGGGCCAATGAAATCGGGGACTACGTCGCCTACAACCTCGGAAACGCCTATCTCCAGACCGGGCACAGCGCCGAGGCGCTGTCGGCCCTGGCCGGCTTCAGCACGGACTATCCAGACTCGCTTCTGATCCGGGATGCTCACCTCGTCTATGCCAACGCATTGCTGGACCAGGGTCGCGCAAAGGAGGCGGCTGCGCTGCTGGAGAAGGAGCGTATCCCAGCCCGCAGCGATGTGGAGATGGCAATCGGCCGGGCCTACAAGGCCACAGGGGAAAACGAAAAAGCAGGAGCGATCTTTCGCAATCTCTACTACAACTTCGCGACCAGTTCGGAAGCGGATGAGGCGGGCCTTGAGCTGCGTAAACTCGCGATCGTTGGCTCCCTGACAGAGCGCCGCACCCGCGCCGACCTTCTGTTCAAAGCCAAGCGTCACAGCGACGCCGCGCACGACTACCGCGACATGCTGGACGAAGTCGCTCCCTCCGACCGGGCCGGGGTACAACTGGCCCTGGCAACGTCGCTCGACAAGAGCGGCAAGAGCCGCGACGCGCGGCAACTACTGACTACAATGGGTGCGCAGACAGGCGACGCCGAGGCGCAGCGACTATTTCTGCTCAGCGAGACCGCCCGCTCTACCAACGATGAGAGCGCTGTAGAGCGCACGCTCAACCAGCTCCGCCAGTTTGGCCCGGCTAGTCCATGGCTGGAGCAGTCGCTGTTTTCGGCGGCCAATATGTATCTGCTGGAACGGGACTACGATCGCGCTATCGACTACTTCCGCGAGCTTGAGCAGCGCTTCCCCAACGGCGCGCGCGCCTCGTACGCGCATTGGAAGGCGGCCTGGCTGAGTTTCCGCCAGCGCAGGACGGAAGACGCGCGCAGCGGCTTCGAAAGCCAGATCGCGGTCTATCCGGATTCGGCGGAGATTCCGGCCGCCCTCTACTGGCGAGCCCGCGTCGCCGAGGACGAGAGCGACCCCACTATGGCCCGCGCGTTCTACCAGAAGCTCGCGGAACGCTATCGCAATTTCTATTACGCGGAGCTGGCACGCGAGCGCCTGAAGCGCCTGCCTCGCGGCAGCGCCGACGTGGTGAACCACTACGCGCTGCTCGATCGCATTCCACCGCTTCCGACAAACGGCAAGATTACGGCCAGTGACCCGCCGGAAGACAATCTCCGAGTCGAGCGCGCCCGCCTGCTTTCGAATGGCGCGCTGGCCGATATGGCGGTTCGCGAACTGCAGGCCGTCACCGGTGAAGACAGCGGAAGCTGGGCGCCGCCCGAGATGGCGCGTGTCTATCAGGACATCGGACGCTATGATCGCGGCATCGAGATCCTGAAGCACGCCGCGCCCAACTACTTTGCTGTCGATTTTCCCGAGCTGCCGCGTTCCTACTGGGAGGCGCTCTTCCCCAAACCGTACTGGAACGATCTGCTCAAGTATTCCAACCAGAACGGCCTTGATCCCTATCTGGTGGCGTCGCTGATCCGGCAGGAGTCGGAATTCAACACCCTCGCCGTTTCGCGTGCCAATGCCGTGGGACTGATGCAGCTTCTTCCGAAAACGGGGAAAACGGTGGCGAAGCAGATCAAGCTGAAGCACTACAGCGCCAGCCAGCTCTACACGCCGGCGGTGAATCTGCAACTCGGCACGCACTATTTCAAGTCTGTGGTGGACAAGTATGACGGGCAGTTGGAGTACGCGCTCGCGGCTTATAACGCAGGGACTGATCGGGTGGAAGAATGGCTCGGGCAGGGCCATTTCCGCGATCCGCAGGAATTTGTGGAATCGATCCCGTTTACCGAGACGCGCGAATACGTGCAGGCGATTCTGCGCAATGCGAACTTGTACCGGCAGTTGTACGGCGCGCCGTAGAAAGTTCTCAGTTGTCGATTCTCTGGCGAACTTGGGACGTTGAGATGTGGCCTGACACCCGACACCTGCGACCTGACACCTGCTCTTTTCACGCAGTCGTTCGGGTCGCAGACTTGGCGAACACGATTTCAAACACCAGCAGGCCCGCTCCGATCACGATGGCGCTGTCGGCCACGTTAAACGCCGGCCACTGATAGCGCCCCAGGTAGAAAAGCAGAAAATCCACCACGTGTCCGCTGACCAGGCGATCCCAGAGATTGCCCATCGCTCCGCCCAGAATCAGCGCCAGGCCGATGCCCGTGGTAGTCAGGCTGTGGCTGTTCTTCCAGAGCAGCGCCGAGACGATCAGCAGGGCGATCAGCGAAAACAGAATCAGCAAGCCAACCTTCCATTCCGCAGGTGAATCGGAGAACAGGCCGAAGGCGGCGCCCGGATTCTCCGCGTGCACGATCCGGAAGAAGCCGGGAATCACCGGGATGCTGTCATGCAGGGCGAGCCGGTGCGCGATCGTCCACTTGCTGAAGCGGTCGAGCGCGACAACGGCGAAGGCGACGAGGAAGTGATACTTGCGCATGGCGAGGTCTGTGTTTCCAGATTATCGCGTTTTGGGGCCTGGGGGAATGGGCGGCAAGCAAGAAGTGGCTTCGAGCATGCTCTCGGTAGGGTCAATGAGGTGTGATGGGGATTCTGCAGCAGTTGGGAAAGTACGTGTCGAAGGAATATCCTGTCACGTTATGCGAACATTACGGGCAGTTCTTGCAGTCGCTGTTTACGTGGCATCGGTAGTGGCTCAAGACAAACCTGTCGAACCTACGCCAATCGTGATTCCTGATCCTGCATTCACGCTACAAGACCCAGACTTTAAGCCACAAGCGCCGCACGTCGTCGTGCACATGAAAAGGGGCGAGAGCAATCCCGCGAAAGGGACCTTCGAAGTTTATGGTGGCTCATCGCTCATCGAAGTGTCGAGCCTTTCATTTAGTGGCGACGGGAAATTGCTCGCCGTTGGAAGCACACCGGGGCGCGTTGATCTGTGGGACATGGAGAATCACAGGAAGATCCGCACTTTCGACGGTGGTTCAGCAGTCAGTTTGAGCATGGATGGAAAACTGCTGGCCAATGACGGCAAAGGAATTGAGATATATGAAGTTGCGTCGGGACAACTGATCAGGAAGATAGAGAGGCCTGCGAAGAAAACGGATACCACCATCCAAAGGCTCGAATTTGACCCCACGGCATCGTTCCTCGTGGCTACCGCGAATGGCGAAGACGATGTCGTCTATGAAGTGTCTTCGGGAAAGCTGTTGGCTACTCTCTCGGATACTAAGCGGGCATGTTTTTCAAGGGATGGCACATTGCTCGTCGGCGGCAACTACCAGCATCTGATTGCATGGCACACAAAGGATTGGAGCAAGGTTAGTGATTTTCCGAACAGTCACGGTTACGTAACGGCAATGGCAGCGCTTCCTGAGAAGGATTTTGTCGTAATCGGAAGTTCTGAGATGGCTCGTCTCGTGAGACTCAGCACAGGCGAGGAACTCGCCAGAGTAGGGAATGGGTTCACACATCTTGTGGCCTTCAATCGGAGCGGTACCATCCTATTCACGTATACGAGTAGCGGTCTCGAGGTTTGGGATACGCAAGGCAAGAAGTACTGTGAGAGAGCAGATGTGGGAAACGGCACCATGGCACTGAGTCCCGATGATCGTTGGTTGGCAACGGGCGTCGTAGACGGCGGGCCATCTGTATCTGTCTGGAAGGTTCAAAACATCGCTAGGTTGTGTAGCAGTCCTTCCTCGGCAGGCGCTCCCCGCTAGGCAACTGTTGTAGTCAGGCGTGGGTATTGAAAAAGGAACCAACATAGCAATTTCGGCCAGTTTCAGCGCGTGCGTCGAACGAGAATTCAATAACTTACAAGGTGACTTTTGAGGGCGGAACACTGCCAAAAGAGTTTTTCAGCACCCACAGGCGCTTACACTAGAAACCCCCCGGGCCTGTGGACGGAAGCGGCACAAGGCAGTTTGATTGCCGTAACCAGGCATTCTCGCTCATCATGCGCGGGCGAGGACCCCTTCGACTACGCTCAGGGCAGGTCCGCTGTGGGCGGTCACTGCGAAGAGGGTGATCCAAGAATGAGTTGAAGCAAGGCCACGCAACCGGAAGAGTAGCGGTCAAGAGCTAGTGGTGGCTGTGCGCTGCCTTGTCGAACTTCTCTCCTACAGGTATGGCTACGGCAAGCCGATTCTCCTTCGGCGCCAGCGGACAGGTTGCATACGGTGTTACCGCGCAGGGAGGATTGTAAGCCCGGTTGAAATCAAGCACGACTTTGCCATCCGTTACAGGCTCGGTTTCGAGAAACCGGCCGCCGGGATAGGTATCGGTTTTCGCCGTCCGATCGGTGAACACGAAAAATAATCCGTTCTTGGCATCGCCTCCCAGGGCAGTGAGCGTCAGTTCGACGCCATTCAGCTTGAATGTAACCGTGCCGGGCGAAACCTCGGACGTGACTTCGCCCAGAACGTTGGGAATCTCGATGGCTTTGTTACCGGCGGAGGGGGTCCAGGTCGCCGTCACCCGGTAGTTCAGGTCGAGGGGGTAAAACACAATTCCTTTGAAATTGCGCGCCGTGGCGCTGTCGGTATCCCGCAGCCGGATGCCCACGTGCTGCCCTCGAATGATGACATGAAAGCGCAACGTCCCCATGTCCACGCGCGTCACATGCTCAGACGTGTCTGGATCCAGTTTGGCGGTCGTTACCGCTTTGCCCGCAATGGTGGCCTGCGTGCCGGGGTTCAGCCGCAATGTCACTTCCTGGCCTTGAAGGTCGAACTCCCCGGCATGCGCCGGACCTTTTGGAAACACGATGGCATTGTCGGCAGCGGAGCCGAAGGTGTTCGCTCCCGGCTTGAGCCAGAACAGTCCGGCCAGCGAGAGCCAGTTCGCTTTCAAATCTTTAGTCTGTTCGGCTTTCCATTTCTCAAAGGCTTGCACGTATGACGCGTCCGGAACCTCTGGCGAGGCGGCGCGACGCGCAACGGCCACAACCGAGAGCGACAACACGGCGGCGACCATCCATTTCAGGTGTCTCATGTTCGACCTCGAGCGAAACAGGCTACTTCACGAGTCTGGACCGATAGAATTCCCGTAACGTGCAATCCCCGTTTGAACCCGAAAACAGCACCTTTGCAGCCTCTCTCTTGCGCGCCTGTTGCCTGACTCGGGAAACGTCTCTTGTCGCAACGCCCCGGGGACGACCCAAGGTCAGCCGAGTTCCTTCAGCACGGCGCTGCAGCGTTCGCAGACCGTGGGATAAGTCCTATTTTGGCCGACCTGCGTCGAGTAGTTCCAGCAGCGCTCGCACTTCTGGCCGTCGGCTTTCCTGACCTCGACATGGACGTTGCCTTCGCCGTCGAGAGACGCGGCTGGCCGCGTCTCCACTGCTGAGACGATGAAAAGGTAACGCAGCTGAGCCTCATAGCGCTTTAGCAGCGCGTAGAGCGGTTCGGAGGCGGTAACGCGGACCTGGGCTTCGAGGCCACCGCCGATCAGCTTGCTGTTGCGGGCCTCTTCCAACGCCTTGAGCACTTCGTCGCGAACGGAGCGCAGCGCGGTCCAGTCTTTCTCCTGCTGCTCATCGAATTCGGCAACCTGCTCACCGAGCAGATCGGAGGCAACCGGGAACGTCGCCAGGTGCACGCTCTTCGGGCGGCCCGCGACTTTGGGCAGATACTGCCAGATCTCTTCACAGGTGAAGCTCATGATCGGCGCGAGCAGCCGGACTAAGGCTTCCCCGATGCGCCAAATTGCCATCTGCGCCGACCGCCGGGCCTGCGAGGTCGCCGCGAAGGTGTACAGCCGGTCTTTGAGCACGTCGAAGTAAAACGCGCTCAGGTCGACGATCGAGAAGTGATTCACGCGATGGTAGATCTTGTGGAAGGCGAACTCCTCGTACCAGTTGCGCAGATCGACGGCAAAAGCACACGTCTGGCGCAGCATGTATTGGTCGAGCGCTAGCATCTCTTCGAAGGGAACTGCGTCGTTCACCGGATCGAAATCGTAGAGGTTGCTGAGAACGTACCGGAACGTGTTGCGGATTTTCTTGTAGTTTTCCCCCACGCGCTGCATGAGCGCTTCGGAACCGACCACATCCTCGCGGAAATCCACCGAAGCCGCCCACAGGCGGACGATCTCCCCTCCCAAACGGCTGGCGATATCGACCGGGTCCACATCATTTCCACGCGACTTCGACATGGCCTGCCCGGTCTCGTCGAGTGTCCAGCCGGGCGTGACCACGATGCGATAGGGCGGCGTCCCGCGCGTGCCCATGGCGCAGAGCAGGGAAGACTGGAACCATCCCCGGTACTGGTCGGGTCCTTCGAGATAGAGATCGGAGGGCCACGGATATTCCGGTTCGGCCGCCGCTAAGGCGAGATAACTGGCGCCGGATTCGAGCCAGACATCGAAGATATCGGTTTCTTTTTCGAACTTCGTTCCGCCGCAGTGCGGGCACTTCGTTCCTTTTGGCAGAATCGCGTCCGATTCGGAGGTAAACCAGGCATCGGCACCGGAGCGGGCAAAAAGCTCCACGACCTTGCGATTGATGGCGCGATCATTCAGCGGCTTGCCGCAGCCTTCGCACAAAAACACCGCGATTGGCACGCCCCAGACGCGCTGGCGCGAGATGCACCAGTCCGGGCGCGTCAGGATCATATTCGTAAGCCGCTCCTCGCCCCACGCTGGATCCCATTTCACTTTCTTGATCTCTTCCAGCGTGCGGCTGCGAAGAGTGCCGCCGCCCGCCATCGGCGTCTCCATCGAGATGAACCATTGCTCCGTGGCACGGAAGATTACGGGATTGTGGCAGCGCCAGCAATGCGGGTATTGGTGCTCAGTCTTGTCGGTGTGCAGGAGGACGCCGCGCCGCTTCAGAAGGTCAATGATGGGAGCGTTCGCGTCCCAGACCTTCTTGCCATCGTATTCTGGCAAGCCATCGCGCAGGATGCCCTTCTCGTCCACGTGACTGGTTGCGTCAAGACCGTACTTCACGCCAGTGGCGAAGTCCTCCGCGCCGTGCGAGGGCGCAGTGTGGACGACGCCAGTGCCGGTGTCCATGGTGACGTAGTCGGCAAGCACGCCCAGGACTTTGCGGTCGAGGAACGGATGCTGGAAGTTGAGACGCTCCAGTTGTCGCCCGGGGAAACGGGTAAATTCGCGAGGGTCGGCGAGGCGGCACTTTTCGGCAACATCCTCAGCCAACTTCGCTGCCACAATGAAAACATCGCCCTGGGATGACACCGCCGCGTACTCTTCATCCGGATGAAACGCCACGGCCATTGAGGCCGGCAGCGTCCACGGAGTCGTGGTCCAGATGATGGTCGACACTCTCATTCCCGCGAGTACCGGATCGATTCTCGTGGGATCGTCAAGCAGCCCGTACTTCACCCACACCGTCGTGCTCGTGTGGTTTTCGTATTCGACTTCCGCCTCGGCGAGCGCGGTCTCGTCGTGCATGCACCAATAGACGGCACGCAGGCCTTTGTAGACGAAGTCCTTTTCGTAAAAGGCGTAGAACGTCTCCAGCACCACCGACTCGTATTGCGGAGTCATGGTGGCGTAAGGCCGGTCGAAGCGGCCAAACACTCCGATGCGCTTGAACTGCTGGCGCTGCAGGTCCAGGTACTTCTCGGCGTACTTGCGGCACTCGGCGCGAACGTCGGCCGGGGGCATCTGCAGCTTCCTGCCGCCGAGTTCCTTGTCGACCTTGATCTCGATGGGCAGGCCGTGGCAATCCCATCCCGGCACATACGGGGCGTCAAACCCCGACATGGTCTTGGATTTGACGACAAAATCCTTCAGGCACTTGTTGAGCGCCGTGCCCAGGTGAATGGGACCGCTCGTGTAGGGCGGGCCATCGTGCAAGATGTAGGTGGGCGCACCTTTACGTGCTTCGCGGATCCGGTCGTAGATGCGCTGCTCCTCCCAGCGAGCCAGCATTTTCGGCTCGTTCTGCGGCAGGTTGGCCTTCATGGGGAAACCGGTCTTGGGCAGGTTGATGGTGGATTTTAGATCCATCGGCACTGGCAACTTTCTCCCAAATGATTGAATCTTTTCATTATAGGGAGCGCGGAAGGACACGTCTATTAGAGACGTTTCCGACCTCCCGAATTCGAAAAGTACCTGTTTCGGGCTATGAAAAAGCGTGTACAATTTTTGGCAGATCGGAGAATTCCTGCATCTAAAGAGGTAGCCAAAAGCAAGCCCGATCCCTGTCATCGTGTGTGGGCGCGGATGAACGGCAGTGCATCCAAGCGGACTGGGTCGGCTGGGCTGGAATCTGACATCGCCCCAAGGTGAGGTGGGGTTTACTTCTCGGGAAGGACATGGCCAATATCGAAACCCCGTCGAATGTGCAGGCGCAGAGTCCGGAGCCTGTACTGAACCTCCTTCTGAGGAACGAGGTTCTCGACACTCCGCTGTACATACGCGTCTTCCGCGCTATCGACGAGTTCTTCTTCCCTAAGAAGCTGCCGCCCTTGGTGCTGACCTCCAAGCCGGTCCCCGTAAAGGATATCTGGGGTTTCTACAACTACAAGGGGCGCGGCGCCCTCGGCTCGACTGCAGTGCACATTCTGGCGCTAGCCGCGATCATCGGCGGCACGATGCTGGGACGCAGAGTGGTTCAGCAGATGCGCCTGAAGGAGACCGTCGAACTGATCGCCCCCGGTGAAGATCTGCCGGTGCTGAGGCCTTCGAAGACGCAGGTTGGCGGCGGTGGTGGCGGCGGCGATCGCGACAAGTTGCAGGCTTCGCAAGGCCGCTTGCCCAAGCAATCCATGGAACAGTTCACTCCGCCGGCGGTCGTGGTGCGGAACGAACACCCGAAACTGGTGATGGATCCCACCGTTGTGATTCCGCCACAAGTTCAACTCACACAGCCTAACCTGCCGAACCTGGGCGATCCGCTTTCCCGCATCCCGGGTCCGCCTTCCAACGGCACCGGCTTTGGTGCGGGAATTGGGTCGGGGAGCGGTGGAGGGGTCGGCTCGGGTGAAGGACCTGGATTCGGACCCGGCCGTGGCGGTGGCACCGGCGGCGGCGTCTTCCGCGTGGGCGGAGGCGTCTCGGCGCCTAAGGCGATCTACAGCCCCGACCCGGAATACTCCGAAGAGGCCCGCAAGGCGAAGTATCAGGGGGTGTGCGTTCTGTGGCTGGTTGTCGGCCCAGATGGGAGGCCGCGTGACATCCGTGTGGCCCGCACACTTGGACTCGGTCTCGACGAGAAAGCTATGGAAGCAGTGAAGACCTGGCGCTTCGAGCCGGCGATGAAGGACGGCAGGCCGGTGGCCGTGCAGATCAACGTTGAGGTGAGTTTCCGACTGTACTAGGCGCTGGGCTTTGGGCGTTAGGGTTCAGGAAGGAAGCGGCCGCATGATGCGGCCGCTTTTGTTTTACCATGATCGCCTCTCAGAGAGTAGCAGTTGGGAAGCGGGAAGACACCGAGAGCCTAGCGCCGAAAGCCCTACTCCTTCAAATCCACGTGCTCCACATCCTCGACCGGCTGGCCCAGAAAGCGCGTCCCCATCTCCTTGAACTTCTCCACCGAGTCGGTAGCGAAGAACTTGAGTTGCCGGCCAGAGCTCGGATCCGGTTGGTCGGCAGCAGCCGGCAGCTTAACTTGGAGAAGCTCCGAGACGGCGTGCGCCGTCGATTCCGCCGAGTCCACTAGGGTGATCGATTCCGGCGCAAGCCGTCGCAGCAGCGGCTTGATCAGCGGATAATGCGTGCACCCCAGGACCAGCACATCGGCATCCTGGCAGTCTTCGGAGAACGCCTCCGACAAATAGATCTGCGCCACCTGCTCGGTGACCGGATGCTCAATCCATCCCTCTTCCACCAAGGGTACAAACAGCGGGCAGGCCTTCTCGCGAGCCAAGATTCCTCGAGCCTCCAGGGCGTGCCGGTAGGCGTGGCTGCTGACCGTCGCCTCCGTGCCGATGACCACGACTTTACCGATAGTCGAGGCTTGCGTTGCCGCCGCCGCTCCCGGTTCGATCACGCCGATGACGTTCACGCGCGCCGCTTTTCGGATCGGCTCGAATGCCAGCGCCGTCGCCGTGTTGCAGGCGATCACCAGCAACTCCGCTCCGTGGTCCTGCAGGTAGTGTACCGCCCCCACGGCATAATGAGCGACGGTGGCGGCGGATTTCGATCCATAAGGCAGACGCGCCGTGTCGCCAAAGTAAAGATAGTCGGCGCCGGGGACGCGCTCCAGCAGCGCGCGCAGAACGGTCAACCCGCCTACGCCTGAGTCAAAGACGCCAATGACCGGTCTTCGTGTTGTTGTGTTCAAGGGGTTCAGCTTTCCGCCGTGGTGGGACTGATGACTGAGCGCACGGCCGAGATTCGGTTCGCAGGGAAGCCCCCCTGCCGGGCGTGCTCGCGGATCAGCTCTTCGTTAGGCGCGATGTATACGCAATAGATTTTATCGTCGGTCACGTAGCTTTCAACCCACTGAATTTGTGGTCCAAGCTTCTTCAGAATTCCACACGATTTCTGCGAGATCGCCTGAAGTTCCTGCTGGGACAATTTGCCCGCATTCGGGATCTCGCGCTCGATCACATATTTCGGCATGTGCGCTCCTTGGTTGAGAGTTGTTGAGAGTTTCCGCTGCCACTTCGAAGAGGGATTCTAGCATTGCCGGGCATACAGATCATGTGGCTCTGTTGACATCCTCACCAAACCTCGACTTTGTCATCCCGAGCGACCGGGGTCCCCAGCAAGCGTTCCCTGCTTGCTGGGGTGGAGGAGCGAGGGATCTGCAGTTCTCGGCGGTCGAAATGCAGATTCCTCGCTCGTCCTCGCCTCGCGGCTCCGGACGGCTCGGAATGACAATCCGGTGTAGAGTGAGGATGTCAACAGAGCGAGATCATGTCTGATCGCCAAGGCCTGATCTTGCACACCATGCTGCCAGAGAGGGGCGCTACCGTCAGACAGACCCTGGCAATTCTTTTCTTCGGGTCTCGCGCGTATGATTTTGAGCGACGATAGCAGTCATGCCTGGAAACTACCTGAGAGGTGAACGTGAATGATCTGCCGCAACTCGTATAGGACACATCGGCTCCGTTTGGCAGTGTCCGTCGCCTTGCTTGTTCTTTCCGTGGCCATCACGGGCTGCCGCAAAGAGAAATCTCCTGCGGAGGTTGGAACGTCACCTCCCGCCCCGTCCACCGCGCCCCCGGCAGCGCCTTCTCCAGCACCTTCCGGTGTGTTCGTGCACAAGGACGTTGGATATTCCCCAAACGGCATTGAAACGGAGTTCTATTCGATCTTGCGTTTTGGAAAAGATGGGCAGGTCTGTAGCGTGAATGTTTCCGCTGAACTGGATGATGAGGCCCTGTCACGATACAGCAAGTCGTGCGATGCGCGCGAGAAGGACCGTGAATACGGAAGATACACGTTTGTAAACGGGACGATCACATTCAGCCTCGGACAAAGCGACTATTCCGGAGTGTTTGACAAAGACAGGCTGATCTTGAGCACCGTCTACCGGCCGACTCAAAAGACCAGCACGGACGAATACCGCCACTATGACGTGAGCTACGACAAGCAGCGACAGCCAGGCGCCTCTTCGGGACCGAAGTAATCCGTTGGCGGAAGAGCCTGCCGCGGACATTGGGTGCTAACGCCCAATCTGGCCAAGGCGCGGGGCCTCCCATCGTGCGCGTGTATGTGCCCCCACAAAAAGCCTCCGTTCGTTTCCGCCCGGCGATCCCTGTGCGCCCACGCCACGCCTTTCCACGCAACGGAGATCGACTGCCTGCTAAGCAGCCGAGGCTCCGCAAGCACGGCCTCGAGCGGCGGGCCCAGTTGTAGCGAACCCGCCTCCGTCGGTGGCGCGGTCGACTCTCCGGCACGACGCGCTGCAATACCGAAGCTTCTCCCAATTCTGAGCGAGGCGCCTCCGCCATACGATTTGTGCGCTGCACACCGTGCAATTCTTGTAACGCTCCACGGGAGCAGGCGCAGACAGGACCGACCAATTCCTTCTCGTGGGCATTCTGCGATTTGCTTCCGCAACTATGAGATTCGTCATGTTGCTGGCATAGATGCTTGTATAGACTCGGCAGATTCAGAAACACCTCGGCCCGGCAGCACTCCTCAGGGCTGGGGTTTACAGTCCCCTGTTCTTGGGTCGGCATCGGTATATTTCTCTCGATCGCCCGCGATTCAGGTTTTGTGCTTCGAGGGCTGTTCTGCGTCCAATTGCGCCCCTGCGAACCATCCTGCGTCGTATCCTTTACAAACTTTTACTATCTTTTTTTGCGCAGAAACAATCGTCATCTCGGTTATCCTCATCTTTCCTACTGAGGGCAAACAGTTGACAACACTCTGGGTGTTTTCATCGAAAAAAGGGATCTCTTCCCATCAGCCAGTACGGCGCGGCTCGCGCCTCCCGCGCGCGGCTCTGGCCATGATTATCCTGACCTTGGGAGCGGCGCTTGGGTGTGGCAGCGCCGACTCTCAGAGGACTCAGCAGGCGCTGGCTGCAACTACCCGCGCTGTTTCCGTGGGCGCCGCCACCGCCACGCAGCGCGATATGCCTGTGTATCTGACCGGCCTGGGCTCGGTCACCGCTTTCAACACCGTGAGTGTGAAGTCACGCGTCGATGGCCAGCTTGTGCAGGTCAATTTCCGCGAAGGGCAGCAGGTGAAAATGGGCGACCTGCTCGCCGTGATCGATCCCCGTCCGTTTGAAGTCCAACTCGCGCAAGCCCAGGCGCAGTTGTTCCGCGACCAGGCTTCGTTGCGTGACGCGCAGCTCAACTACCAACGCTTCAAGGACCTGTTGCAGCAATCCGGCGCCATGTCACAGCAGCAGGTGGATACGCAGAAAGCCGCAGCCGACCAGTTCGAAGGTGCCGTACGCGCCGACCAGGCACAAATCGACAACGCCAAGCTGCAGCTCACCTACTGCCACATCACCGCGCCGGTCGGCGGGCGTATCGGCCTGCGCCTCGTAGATGTCGGCAACATCGTCCACGCCGCCGACCAGAACCCTCTGCTAGTGATTACCCAGGTCCAGCCTATCTCGGTCATCTTCACTATCCCGGAAGATAATCTTCCCGTCGTCGCCCGCCGCATGCAGCAAGGCACGTTGCTCGTGGATGCCTACTCCCGCGACGATCGAACTAAGCTGGCCACGGGAAAATTGCTGAGCATTGATAACGAGATTGACCAGCAGACCGGCACCGGCCGTCTGAAGGCCGTGTTCGACAATAAAGACGGCGCCCTCTGGCCCAATCAGTTCGTCAACGTACGCCTGCTCCTCGACGTCCAGAAAAACGCGACCGTGATTCCCAGTCCTGCCATTCAGCGCGGGCCTCAGGGAACCTTTGTGTACGTGGTCAAACCCGACAAAACGGTGGAAGCGCACCCCGTGACCGTTGCCCTGACCGAGTCCAACCAGAGCGCCATTTCACAAGGCCTGCGGCCTGGAGACCTGGTCGTCATCGACGGCCAGGACAAACTGCAGACGGGCAGCAAGGTCGAACTCCGTGGACAGGCCGGTAACTCCAACGCTTCTCAGTCCGCACCCCCAGCGCCCGCGTCATGAGTCCATCCCGCATTTTCATTCTGCGCCCGGTCGCCACCTCCTTATTGATGGTGGCGGTGCTGCTGGTGGGCATTGTCGCTTATCGGCAATTGCCCGTTTCCGCTCTGCCCGAGGTGGATTATCCGACGATCCAGGTCATGACGTTCTATCCCGGCGGCGCTCCGGATGTGATGGCATCGTCGGTCACCGCTCCTCTGGAGCGCCAATTTGGGCAAGTCCCAGGCCTTTCCCAGATGACCTCCACCAGCTCCTTCGGCAGTTCGGTCATCATCCTGCAATTCGGCCTGGACCAGAACATTGACGTCGAGGAGCAACAAGTTCAGGCGGCGATCAACTCTGCCGCCACCTACCTGCCCCGTGATCTTCCCAATCCCCCTCTCTACAGCAAGGTGAATCCGGCCGACGCCCCCATCCTCACCATGGCGCTCACTTCCGACTCGATGCCGTTGTCGCGCATCGAAGACATGGCTGAGACCGCGCTCGCGCAGAAGATCTCGCAGATCAGCGGCGTGGGCCTGGTCTCGATCAGTGGCGGCCAGAAACCCGCCGTCCGCGTGCAAGCCAATCCCACAGCTCTGGCTTCCTATGGTCTGGGCCTGGAGGATGTGCGCTCGGCACTGGCCGCGGCCAACGTGGACCAGGCGAAGGGAGTGCTCGACGGTGCGCGCCAATCCTTCACCATCGGCGCCAACGATCAGTTGCTATCCAGCCAGCAGTACAACAGCGTGATCATCGCCTACCGCAACGGGGCTCCCGTGCGCTTGTCGGATGTGGCCACTGCAGTCGACAGCGCCGAAAACGTGAAGCAGGCTGCCTGGGTCAACACTCAGCCGGCCGTTCTCCTGAATATCCAGCGCCAGCCCGGGGCCAACATCATCGCCGTCGCCGACCGCATCAAGAAAGTTCTGCCTCAGTTGCAGGCGTCGCTCCCGGCCGCAGTCAAAGTCCAAATCCTCATCGACCGCACGCAGACGATTCGCGCCTCTGTCAAAGACGTACAGTTCGAATTGATGCTCACCGTCGCCCTGGTCGTGATGGTGATCTTTCTCTTCTTGAGAAATCTCTCCGCCACGGTCATTCCGAGCGTAGCCGTCCCGCTTTCGCTCATCGGCACTTTCGGCGTGATGTACCTGCTGGGCTACAGCCTGAACAACCTGACGCTAATGGCCCTCACCATTTCCACCGGCTTCGTGGTCGATGACGCGATCGTGATGATCGAGAACATCAGCCGCTTCCTCGAGGAAGGCGAGTCGCCGCTGCAGGCAGCCCTCAAAGGCGCCGGACAAATCGGCTTCACCATCGTTTCGCTGACCGTCTCGCTGATCGCCGTGCTCATCCCGCTCCTCTTCATGGGCGACATCGTCGGCCGTCTCTTCCGCGAATTTGCCGTCACCCTCGCGGTCACCATCCTGGTTTCCGCCTTCGTATCCCTGACTCTCACGCCGATGATGTGCGCGAAATTGCTGAAGCAGAAAGGCACAGAACAGCCGTCGCGCTTCTATCGCGCTTCCGAGGACTATTTCCACCGCATCATCGCTTTCTATGGCCGGACGTTGCAGTGGGTGCTCCGCCACCAGACCGCCACGCTTCTGGTCACTGCTACGACGCTCGTGCTCACGCTCTATCTCTATGTTGTCGTGCCCAAGGGCTTTTTCCCGGTGCAAGACACCGGCGTCATCATGGGTATCTCGGAAGCGCCAGAGAGCGTTTCGTTCGCGGCTTTTTCGCAGCAGCAGCGAGCCCTGGCAGACATCATTCTGAAGAACCCGAACGTGGATAGCTTGGCCTCCTTCATCGGCGTGGACGGCACGAACACCACACCCAACGCCGGCCGCATTCAGATCAATCTCAAGCCGCGCGACCAGCGCACTGAGACTGCTTCCGAGATCATTCGTGATCTTCAGTCGGCTTTGGCCAAGGTGGCGGGCATCACGCTCTACATGCAACCGGTCCAGGACCTGACCGTCGAGAGCCGCGTCAGCCGTACTCAATATCAATACTCCATGGAAGATGCCGACGCGCGCGAACTGGCGGTCTGGGCCCCGCGTCTGCTCGACGGGCTCAAATCGGCCCCCGAACTTCGCGACGTGGCCAGCGACCAGCTCAATAACGGACTGCAGGCGAGCCTGGTCATCGATCGTGATACTGCCTCGCGGCTCGGCATTCTTCCGCAGACCATCGATGACACGCTTTACGACGCTTTTGGGCAGCGCCAGGTCTCGACCATGTTCACGCAGTTGAACCAGTATCACGTCGTGCTCGAAGTCGATCCTCAGTTTCAGGCAAATCCGGATGACTTGAAGAACATCTATGTCAAGTCCAACACCGGCGCGGCCGTTCCTCTCTCGTCGTTCGCTCACTTCGAGCAACAGAACGCTCCGCTGGCCATCAACCACCAAGGGCAGTTCCCGGTGGTGACGCTTTCGTTCAATCTGGCGCCCGGAATTTCTCTGGGTGAAGCTACTAAGGCCATCGAGGACGCAGAGCGCCAGATCAGCTTGCCGCGCAGCATCAGCACGAGTTTTCAGGGAACGGCGGCTGCCTTCCACAACTCGCTCTCCTCCGAACCTTGGCTGATCCTGGCCGCGATCATTACGGTCTACATTGTCCTGGGAGTTCTCTACGAAAGCTACATTCATCCTCTGACAATTCTTTCCACGCTGCCGTCGGCTGGCGTGGGCGCGATCCTGGCGTTGCAGATTACCCGCTATGACCTTGGCGTGGTCGCACTGATCGGCATCATCCTGCTCATCGGCATCGTCAAGA
>Ga0335070_10002119_pt1 | contig 23113 bp, 21 predicted proteins | sample Lox_Sample_13_FD_206722 | JGI IMG/M metagenome (GOLD analysis project Ga0335070, IMG submission 206722) | Soil microbial communities from Loxahatchee National Wildlife Refuge, Florida, United States - Lox_Sample_1.3 | ecosystem: Environmental > Terrestrial > Soil > Wetlands | place: USA...
GCCTCCACCTCCATTCGCGTCTTGCCGCCCTTCTGGTTGCGGTAGATGGCGTCGAAGCCGCGTTCGGCGAGCAGCCTCCCCCACGTCGCGTTCACATGGATCATCAGCTCGGCCACCAGCGTGTCGACGGGCGACCCGCGCCGGCGCGGCTCGATCGTCACGCGCCCGGCGTCGACCTTGATGTTGTAGTCGATGCGGTCGGGCGCCTCGTTCCCCGCGCCACGCAGCGCCTTCAGCGCGCGCGCGAGGCGCCAGAGGGCGAGGAGCTCCTCGCCGTGGGCGCCCGGCACGGCGCCGCGCGCCACGGCCTCCTCGTCGAGGCGAGTCTCGACCTCGGCGATGCGCAGGTTGGTTGCCACCTGGAGCCATTCGAGCCGCGACTCGGCCGACTCGATCGCGCAGCTCGCGGCGTCCACGACGAGGTAGAGCGACACCGCCGCCACGTGCGCGCCCTGGGCGAGCGTGGCGCGCTCGATCGCCTCGGGGGGCAGCATGGTGATCTTGCCGCCGGGGAAGTACACGGTCGAGAGCCGTTCCCGCGCGATCGCCTCCAGCCCATGGCCGCGGCCGAACCACAGCGCCGGGGCCGCGATGTGCACGCCCACGCGCAGCTTCCCGCCCTCGAGCTTCTCGACCGAGAACGCGTCGTCGATCTCGGTCGTGTCGGCGTCGTCGATGGAGAACGCGCTCACGTGCGACCGGGGCAGGCCCTGCGGCTCCTCCAGCGCGCCGACGGGCGGGAACTGGATGCCGCGCGGGAAGAACTCGAAGGCGAAGCGGCGCAGGAAGTAGTCCTCGGGGCCGGACAGCGCGCCGGCCGCCGCGAGCACGCGCGGCGGCGCCATGCCCGCCTCGCCGGCGGCGGCGTCGAGCGCGCGCCACTCGAGGCTTGTCTTGTCGGGCTTGAAGAGCAGCACGTCCGCCTTGGCGGCGATCGGCTCCGGCACGCGCCCCGCGGCGAGCTCCGCGCTCCACGCGTCCACCTGCTCCTGCTGCCGCCGCTTCTTCTCGGCGCCGGCCAGCGCGGCGCGCAGGTTTTCTTCCGGCGCACCCTGGTAGCGTCCCTTGCCGCGCTTGTAGAAATACATCGGGTGCGCGTGCAGCGCGAGGGCGACCGCGGCAGCCTCCTGCGGCGTGGGCGCGCGGCCGAAGTACTCGCGGGCGAGCGCGTCGAAGGAGAATTCCTCGGGCCCGCAGACTTCCCAGAGGAACTTCGGGTCGATGGGATCGGCAAGCTTCTGCGCCTCGGGGATGAAGCCCGCGAGCGGCTGGCCGTCGAAGCGCAGCAGGATCGCCGCCGACTTGAGCTTCGAGCGCTTGCCGTGCGCGGCCTCGACCTGCACCGAGGCACCGGCCTCCGAGAGGATCGTGCCCACGCGGAAGGCGCCGTCTTCCTCGAAGAGCACCTGCGTCACGAGCGCGCCCACTCGACGAGCTCGGGAACGTGCTCGGGGAAGGAGGCGAGCGCGTGGTCGCCCCCGCGCACCACGGTCTGCAGGGCCCCCTCGTAGAAGCGCACGGCCTCGCGGTAGTCGAGCACGACGTCGCCCGTCTCCACGAAAAGCCAGTAGCGCCCCGGCTGCGTGATGGCGCCCGGATCGAGGTCGCGAAGCTCGTCCACGTGCTCGTGCGTGAGCACGAACTGCTCGCCGGTGTACATGTTGCGTTGGGGGCCGAGGTAGCGTTCGAAATGCCGGTGCGGGTGCACCGCCGGATTGAGGAGCGCGGCGCGGCAGCCCAGCCGCTCGGCCATTACCGTCGCGTAGAACCCGCCCAGCGAGCTGCCCACGATCGTGAGGTCCGCGCTTGGCACCGCCTCGCAGGCCCGGGCCACCTGCGCGATGGCGCGCGACGGCCGGTCATCCAGCCCGGGCACGACGTAATCCAGCCCTACCGCGCAGTTGCGGACGTAGTCGCCGAGCATCACGGCCTTCTTCGATTGCGGCGAGCTGATGAAGCCGTGCACGTAGACGATGGTCTTCACTCAGAGCGAGATCCGGCCGCGCCCGAGCTCGATGACCTGGCCCCCCACGCGCACCACGCCCGACTTGACCGACAGGTACAAGGTCGAGGGCCGGCCCACCTGCTCGCCCTGCGAGACGGTGCGCTCGATGTCCTCGCCGGGCCGGGTCGCGATGAACCAGCCGCCGAGGTTCGCGCACGCGCTCCCGGTGGCCGGATCCTCGAGAACGGCCGGCCCGCTCGGGAAGAAGAAGCGCGCCTCGACGCCGCTTCCGGAATCGGCGAAGACCAGCGCCTGGCCCGCGCCATGCTCGCTCTTCAACCTCGCGAACGCCTCGGAACGGGGCTGCGCCCGCCGCACCGCTTCGGCGGACTTCACGGGAACGATGAGCTGCTCGCGTCCCACGCTCACCCACAGCACGGGAGAAGCGATGTCGGAAGCGCCGATGCCCAGGATTTGCGCGAGCTCGGCCGCGCTCTCGCCCGCCGGGCGCGAGGTGGGCGCATTGGCCTGGAGCGTCCAGCGGTCGCCCCGCGCGCTCACGGGAATGATCCCCGCCTTCATCTCGAGGGTGAGGGAATCGCCGGGCGCCTTGAGGTCGCGCACCACGTGCGCGGTGCCGAGCGTCGGGTGCCCCGCGAACGGCATCTCGTAGGCGGGCGTGTAGATGCGCACGCGCGCGATTGCCTTGTCCGACGGGAAGACGAAGGTCGTTTCCGACAGGTTGAACTGGCGCGCGAGCGCCTGCTGCGCCTCATCGTCGAGGCCCGTGCCGTCCTCGAAGACGCAGAGCGGGTTGCCCGTGAGGCGGCCCTCGCGGGCGAAGACGTTGACGATCCGGTATGCGTATTCCTTCATGGCTCACCCCGCGGGCGTGGAGGCGGGGCGGCGCGCGAGCCGCGCGAGCAGCTTCTCGTGGATGCCGCCGAAACCTCCGTTGGACATGACGAGCACGTGGTCGCCGGGACGCAGCGCGCGCGCGAGCTCCTCGACGAGCGCGGCGAGGTCGCGATGGACGGCCGCGCGCGTGCCCAGCGCCGAGAGCGGCTGGGCCGGGTCCCAGCCCAGCTCGTGCGCGTAGCAGAACACCAGGTCGGCGCCGGAAAGGCTCTTCGCGAGGCGCTCCTGCATGCGGCCCAGCTTCATCGTGTTTGAGCGCGGCTCGAAGACCGCCACGATCCGCGCGTCGCCCACGCGCGTGCGCAGCCCCGCGATCGTGGTCTCGAAGGCCGTGGGATGGTGCGCGAAGTCGTCGTACACGGTGATGCCGTTCGCTTCCCCGCGAACCTCCATGCGCCGCTTCACGCCCTCGAAGCGCGCGAGCGATTCGATCGCCGCCGCGGGAAGCACGCCCGCGTGGCGCGCGGCGGCGAGCGCGGCGAGCGCGTTGGCGCGGTTGTGCTCGCCCATGAGCGCCCAGCGCACGGTCCCCTGGCGCTTGCCCTCGAGCAGCACGTCGAACGAATCGTCGGGATGGATGGCGCCCACGCTCCAAGCCTGGCCCGCGCCGAAGCGCACCACCGGCGTCCACGCGCCGCGCGCGAGCACCCGCTCGAGGGCCGCGTCCTGCCCGTTCACCACGAGCTCGCCCTGCGAGGGGACGATGCGCACCAGGTGGTGGAACTGCGTCTCGATGGCGGCCAAGTCCGGGAAGATGTCCGCGTGGTCGTACTCCAGGTTGGCGAGGACCGCGGTGCGCGGCCGGTACCAGACGAACTTGGAGCGCTTGTCGAAGAACGCCGTGTCGTACTCGTCGGCCTCGATCACGAAGAAGTCCGAGCCGCCCAGGCGCGCGGAGACGCCGAAATTGCGCGGGATGCCGCCGATGAGGAAGCCCGGCCGCATGCCCGCGGCCTCGAGGATCCACGCGAGCATGGAGGAGGTCGTGCTCTTGCCGTGCGTGCCGGCGACCGCGAGCACCCACCGGCCGGCGAGCGCGTGTTCCGCGAGCCACTGGGGGCCCGAGACATAGGGCAAGCCGCGGTCGAGGATCGCCTCCACCACGGGCTTGCCGCGCGTCATGGCATTGCCCACCACGTAGAGGTCGGCCTGCACGCGGTCCAGCTGTCCGGCGTCGTAGCCCTCGTGCAGCTCGATGCCCAGCGAGCGCAGCTGCTCGCTCATCGGCGGGTAGACCTGGGCGTCGCAGCCGGTGACTGTGTGGCCCAGCTCGGCGGCGATGCGCGCGAGGCCGCCCATGAAGGTGCCGCAGATTCCGAGTATGTGCAGGCGCATCTACGTCCTGAAGATGAAATAGACCGCGCCCATCATGCACAGCGCCGCCCACAGGTAATCGAGCTTGAGCGGCTGGTTCATGTAGAGCATGGCGAAGGGCACGAACACCGACAGCGTGATCACCTCCTGCACGATCTTGAGCTGCGGGAGGGTAACGCCGCCCTCGAAGCCGATGCGGTTGGCCGGCACCTGCAGCAGGTATTCGAAGAAGGCGATGAGCCAGCTCGCGGCCGCGGCCAGGTACCAGGGCGAGGACTGGACGTACTTGAGGTGGCCGTACCAGGCGAACGTCATGAAGACGTTGGAGGCGACGAGTAGGACCACCGTCGCCGCAAGCGCTTGAGCGGGGCTCATTTCAGTGTCTTTCGCCCGCTGCGATCCGGGCCGGGGAAGCTCGGGATTCTAGCATCGCGAAGCGTGTAAACTGACCCTCCCCCGGAGTTGTCCAACACTGCCATGGTCCCCCACCTCACGACCTCGCTCGCCGGCCCGCTGCAGGAGCTCGAAAGGGTAGTCCTCGACCACCGTCCCGAGATCGAACGGTGGTTCCGCACCCAGTGGATGGAGCACTCGGTCCCGTTCTACGCGTCGGTGGACCTGCGCAACAGCGGCTTCAAGCTGGCGCCCGTGGACACCAACCTCTTCCCGGGCGGCTTCAACAACCTGAACCCGGATTTCCTGCCGCTGTGCGTGCACGCGACCATGTCGGCGGTGCAGCGCGTCTGCCCCGAGGCCCAGCGCTTCCTCCTCATCCCCGAGAACCACACGCGCAACCTGAACTACCTGCAGAACGTGGCCGTGCTGCGCCGCATCCTGGAGGGCGCCGGGCTTACCGTGCGCATCGGCAGCCTCATCCCTGACCTGCAGGCGCCCACCGAGATCGAGACGTCCGGCGGGGAGAAGCTCCTCCTCGAGCCGATCCGCCGGCGCGGCAACATCGTCGAGCTCGAGGGCTTCGAGCCGTGCGCGGTGATCCTCAACAACGATCTTTCCGCGGGGATCCCGGCGATCCTGCGCGGCATCGAGCAGCCGGTGATCCCGCCGGTAGTCGCGGGCTGGTCCACCCGGCGCAAGTCGCACCACTTCCACGTCTACGACCGCGTGGCCGAGGGCTTCGCGGCCCTGGTCGGCATCGATCCGTGGGTGATCAACCCCGCCTTCAGCCAGTGCGGCAAGGTGAACTTCGCCGAGAAGGAAGGCGAGGAGTGCCTCGCGGCGAACGTCGAGTTCGTGCTGGGCGAGGTCCGCGAGAAGTACGCGCAATACGGCATCAAGGAAGCGCCCTTCGTGATCGTGAAGGCCGACGCGGGCACCTACGGCATGGGCATCATGACCGTGAAGAGCGTCGACGACGTGAGGAACCTGAACCGCAAGACGCGCAACAAGATGTCGGTGATCAAGGAAGGCCAGCCGGTGCACGAGGTGATCATCCAGGAAGGCGTCTACTCCTTCGAGAACGTGGCGGGTGCCGTGGCCGAGCCGGTCGTCTACATGATGGACCAGTTCGTGGTGGGCGGCTTCTACCGCGTGCACACCGGCCGCGGCGTGGACGAGAACCTCAACTCGCCGGGCGCGAGCTACGCGCCGCTCGCCTTCGAGACCGACTGCCACACGCCCGACTGCACGGGCAAGCCCGGCGACCCGCCGAACCGCTTCTACACCTACGGCGTCATCGCGCGGCTCGCCAACCTCGCCGCCGCCCTGGAGGTGGAGGAGCTCGTCGAGCGCGACAGCGCGCTGGAGGTGAAGGCGGCGAACGCATGAGGCTCGCGTTCGTCGTCGATCCGCTGGACAAGCTCAAGGCGTACAAGGACTCGAGCATCGCGTTGATGCGCGAGGCCGCGCGCCGCGGGCACGAGGTGCATGCGCTCGAGGCGGGCGAGATGTTCTCGCGCGAGGGGAAGATCCGCGCGCGCACGCGCCGGCTGGACCTGCGCGAAGGCGACCACGGCTGGTACCGCGCGCACGACGCCCGCGAGTCGGTCCTCGCCGAGTTCGACGCGGTCCTCATGCGCAAGGACCCCCCCTTCGACCAGGAATACTTCTACTCGACCCTGCTGCTCGACGGCGTGGTGGCCAACGGCGGGCGCGTGGTGAACAGCCCCCGGGCGCTGCGCGACTGGAACGAGAAGCTGGGCATCCTCGCCTTCCCGCAGTTCGCGCCGGAGACGCTCGTCACGAGCGACATGACGCACCTGCACGGCTTCATCGACACGCACAGCGACTGCGTCGTGAAGAAGCTCGACGGCATGGGCGGCAACATGATCTTCCGCATCCGCGGCGACGATCCCAACCGCAACGTGATCGTCGAGACCATGACCGGGTTCGGCACGCGCACGGTGATGGGCCAGCGGTACATCCCCGACATCGCCAAGGGCGACAAGCGCGTGCTGGTGATCGACGGCAAGCCCTTCCCGCAGTGCCTCGCGCGCATCCCCAAGCCCGGCGAGACGCGCGGCAACCTCGCCGCCGGCGGCAAGGGCGTGGCCCAGCCCATCTCGGCGCGCGATCGCGAGATCGGCGAGGCCGTGGGCCGCGAGCTGGTGAAGGCCGGCATCGTGTTCGCGGGCCTGGACGTGATCGGCGACTACCTCACGGAAGTGAACGTCACCAGCCCCACCTGCATCGTCGAGATCGCCGAGCAGACCGGCGCCAACGCGGCCGTCGCGCTGGTCGATGCGCTCGAGGGGAAGAAGTCCTAGAAGACCGTCGCGCGGTCGAAGTCGGTGCCGCGCTGCAGGAGGTCCTCGACGGTGTGCTCCTTCGACGCGCCCTCCCACAGCTCGATGCCGCGCCCGCGCGTGCCCATCGGGCTGGGCACCACGAGGGTCGCCGGGATGTTGATCTTCTCGAGGGCGGGCAGCCGGAAGCCCTGCACCCATTGCGCGTTGGCGCGGTTGCGCAGGTCGCCCGCGCGCACCGCGACGGGCTCGGGGCGGCCGGGCAGCATCGTGAGGGTGGCCACGATCTTGCCGTCGGTCTCCTGCGCGAGCTCGCTCACCCACGCGAGGTAGAACGGCGCCGTGTCGCCCATGCGCATCGCCACCAGGCGCCCGATGCCCACGCCGCGCGAGGACGTGCCGGGCCGCTGCACGCGAATCGCGCCCAGCATCTCGTCGACGATGGGCCAGGACTCCACGCTGTAGTTGTGCTGCGCCACCATCTTGCTCTGCGTCTGCTCGCGCACGCGGCCGAAGACCTCGATGTCCTGCTTTTCCTGCGAGGTGAGCTCGCGCTTCTTGTCGGGCTGCTCGAACACCTTGCCGCCCGAGACGAAGAAATGGATCTCGGGCAGCCCGAACACGAGCCCGGCAGTGGGCTGCGTGGAGGGCTTGGGCGCCGGGCGCGGCGGCGCGCCCTCGCACCACAGCTTGTGCAGCCTCTGCAGCTCGCCCTGCACGTCGACCGCGCTCGCCTGCGCGGGCAGGCCCAGGGTGGCCAGGTCCTCGCCCTGCTGCAGGCCGTACAGGCGCCGGCGGATGCTGCGCGAGAGCTGCTCGGTCTCGATGAGGCGCTGCGTGGGCGCGAGGCTCGCGCGCGGCTGCGGGCGCGCCCCGATCGGCTTGGAGAAGTCCACGACGAGCGCGTCCACGCTCGCCTTGCTGGCCTCGGGCGGTTGCGCGAGCACCTGCACCTTCGCGATCCACTGCTTGAGCAGCGCCTCCGCGAAGTCCACTTGCGGCGCGCTCATCTCGGAGAGGAACGCGGCCTGCATCAGGACGGCCTGCGCGTACGTGCGGGCGACGCTCGTGAGCTCCTTGTCGTCCTCGAGCGAATCCTTCACGCCCTCGTCGGCGAGGCCGCGCGCCTCCGCATCGGCGTAGGCCTCGTGGAGCTTCACCCAGAGCTGCGGGTCGAAGCGGCGGAAGACGATCGCGTGGAAGAGCATCTGCGCGCCGATGTAGCGCACGGTCCGCTGCATGATGAGCGCGGAGAATTGCTCGAGGCCCCCCTCGCCCTTCAGGGCGTATGCCAGGCACTGGCGGTAGCCCGCCTCCATCTCCTCGAGGAGGGCACGCCCGGTGTTCCACGCGCTGTTGTCGTTCACCGAGAGCGGGAGCGACTTGCCGAAGTAGCGCGAACGCTGCTCGCCCTGCAGGAACGCGATCTTGTCGCGCATGAGCTCGAGGCACTTGAGGCGATCGAGCGGCGCGAGGTCGGATGCCACCAGCCCCTGCAGCGCCTCCAGCACCATCCCCTGGGCCTGCGGGATGTTGGTGAGCGGAAGGGCGTTCAGCCAATCCTTGGCGCCGCGCGCGTCGCTGAACGCCGCCGTGCGGGTGGGGGTGGGGGACGACATGTCTAGGCCAGGCGCCGGGCGATGGCCGCCGCGAGGTCCGCCGCGCGGCCTTCGCGCTCGGGATGCCCGGCGCGTTCGCGCCTGGGAGCGGCCCACACCGGGCCGGGGAAATGCCGGTCGTCGCGAAAGCGCGGGATCACGTGCCAATGCACGTGGGGAGTCTGGTTGCCCAGGCTCGCGAGGTTCATCTTCTCGGCCTGCATCGTCTCGCGCACCGCCGCCTCCACCGCGAACACCACCGCCATCAGGCGCTGGCGCTCGCCTTCATCGAGGTCCGACATCTCGGTCGCGTGTCGCCCGAGGATCACCCGGACGAAGCCGGGATAGTCCGGCTCGTCCACGCGCACCACGCGGCAAAGGTCATTCTGCCAGAGGATCGGGCCGCCGGGACTGTCGCAGAACTCGCATGCCGCCGCCATGGCTCACGATTCTCGCGCCGCGGGCGACGAGGGGCAAGCGCGCCCCGACCGGCGGGACATACGGTCAGAGCAGCACGCGCTCGATGCCGCCGTGGCGCGCCTTGTCCACGAAATCTTTCATCCACCCTTCACCGAGCAGGTGGCGTGCCATCTCGACCACGATGTAGTCGGCGCTGGTGCCGGCATCGGGGTCGAACCGCTGCAGGCCCTGCAGGCAGGAGGGGCAGGAGGTGAGCACCTTCACGGGCCCCGGGAAGCCGTCGGCGCGGGCCCGGGCCGCGCCCTTGCGCATCTCCTCCTCCTTGCGGAAGCGCACCTGCGTGGCGACGTCGGGGCGGGTGGCGGCGAACGTGCCCGACTCGCCGCAGCAGCGGTCGTTCACCTCGATGTCGGAGCGGCCCATGAGCCGGTTCACCACCTGCTTCGCCTCGTGCGTCTTCATCGGCGAGTGGCAGGGGTCGTGGTACATGTAGCGCACGCCCTGCACGCCGTCGAGCGCGAGCCCCTTCTCCATCAGGTACTCGTGGATGTCGAGCAGCCGGCAGCCGGGGAAGATCTTGTCGAATTCGTATTTCTGCAGCTGGTCCATGCACGTCCCGCAGGACACCACGACCGTGCGGATGTCGAGGTAGTTGAGCGTGTTGGCCACGCGGTGGAAGAGCACCCGGTTCTGCACGGTGATGCGCTCGCCCTGGTCCGCGCGCCCGGCGGAAGTCTGGGGATAGCCGCAGCACAGGTACCCGGGCGGCAGCACGCATTGGCTTCCCACGTGGTAGAGCAGCGCCTGGGTCGCGAGGCCCACCTGCCCGAAGAGCCTCTCGGAGCCGCAGCCCGGAAAGTAGAACACCGCGTCGGAATCCTCGCCCACCTTCGCCGGGTCGCGCACGATCGGCACGATCGCCGGGTCCTCGAGGTCGAGCAGCGCGCGCGAGGTCTTCTTGGGCAAGCCGCCCGGCATCGGCTTGTTGACGAAGTGGATCACCTGCGCGGCGAGCGGGGCCCGGCCCACGGTTTGCGGGGGCCTGCGGGTCTGGCGCTGCACGAAGGGCGTGCGGCCCCAGAGCTTGTTGGCCAGCCGCTGCAGGCGATAGCCCAGGTCGATCATGCCCGCCTTGATGAGCTTGATCTTCACCGGGTCCTGCGCGTTGAGGAACTGCAGCGACGCCCAGGTGCCGAGGTTCACGCGGCGCTTGCGCAGCTTCGCGAGCAGGTTGCGCATCGCGATCGACACGTCGCCGAAATCGATGTCCACCGGGCACGGCGACTCGCACTTGTGGCAGACCGTGCAGTGGTCGGCCACGTCGCCGTACTCGTCGAAGTGGCGGATCGAGACGCCGCGGCGGGTCTGCTCCTCGTAGAGGAACGCCTCGGTGAGGAGCGAGGTGGCGAGGATCTTGTTCCTCGGGCTGTAGAGGAGGTTGGCGCGCGGCACGTGCGTGCTGCACACCGGCTTGCACTTCCCGCAGCGCAGGCAATCCTTGAACATGTCGGCGATGGCGCCGATGTCGTTCTGCTCGAGGATGAGCGACTCGTGCCCGATGAGGGCGAAGGACGGCGTGTAGGCGAGCCTCAGGTCCGCGCCCGGCAGGAGCTTGCCGCGATTGAAGCGCCCGGACGGATCGACGCGCCGCTTGTACGCGGCGAACGCCTCGACCTCGGCGGGCTCGAGGAACTCGAGCTTGGTGATGCCGATGCCGTGCTCGCCGGAGATCACCCCGCCCAGCGAGCGCGCGAACTTCATGATGCGCGCCACCGCCTCGTTGGCCCGGCGCAGCATCTCGTAGTCGTCGGAGTTGACCGGGATGTTGGTGTGCACGTTGCCGTCGCCCGCGTGCATGTGCAGCGCCACGAAGACTCGCCCGCGCAGAACCTCGGCGTGAACCGCCTCGACGGCCTTCATCACGGGCTCGAAGTCGCGCCCCGAGAACACGTCGCGCAGCGGATCGCGAAGCTCCGCCTTCCACGAGATGCGGTTGCGGTGCAGCTGCACTTCCTCGAAAACGGCGGGATCGCCGAGGCGGTCGAGCACATCCTTCCAGCGATGCGCGGTGGCGCGCACGATCTCGAGGGCGCGCGCGCGGCGGTCGCCCAGCGTCTCGTCGCCGGCGGGCATGGTCCCAATGAAGAAGGCCTCCAGGCGCGCGGCGAGCTCGAGCTTGTTCGCGATGGAGAACTCGATGTTGATTCGCTCGATGCCGTCGGTGTAGTCGCCCAGGCGCTCGAGCGGGATCACCACGTCCTCGTTGATCTTGAACGCGTTGGTGTGGCGCGAGATCGCGGCGGTGCGCGCGCGGTCGAGCCAGAAGCGCTTGCGCTGCTCGGGCGAGACGGCGACGAAGCCTTCGCCGTCGCGCGCGTTGGCGATGCGCACCACGTGGGAGGCGGCCTCGGCGACGGCCGACTCGTCGTCGCTCACGATGTCGCCCAGCAGCACCATGCGCGGGCGCCCGCGGCTCTTCGCCTTGGTCGCGTAGCCCACGGCCTTCACGTAGCGCTCGTCGAGGTGCTCGAGGCCGGCGAGGATCGCCTTCGGGTGGCCGTCGAGGTAGGCCTTGATCTCGACGATGGAAGGCACGGCCCTCTTCACGTCGCCGAAGAACTCCAGGCACACGGTGCGCGTGTGCTTCGGCATGCGGTGCAGGATGAACGTGGCCGAGGTGATGAGCCCGTCGCATCCTTCCTTCTGCACGCCGGGCAATCCCGCGAGGAACTTGTCGGTGACGTCCTTGCCGAGCCCCTCCTTGCGAAGCCGCCGGCCCTCGACCTCGAGCACCTCCTCGCCCTTCGGCTTTCCGTCCGCATCGAAGCGGCGCAGGCGGAACTTCGCGAGCGGCGCGTCGTGGATGCGGCCGCGGTTGTGCTCGAGCCGTTCCACCTCGAGCCAATCGCCGTCGGGCGTGACCATGCGCCAGGAGGCGAGGTTGTCGAGCGCGGTGCCCCACAGCACCGCCTTCTTGCCGCCCGCGTTCATGGCGACGTTGCCGCCGATGCAGGAAGCGTCCGCCGACGTGGGATCCACCGCGAACACGAGCCCCTTCGCCTCCGCCGCCTCCATCACGCGCTTGGTGACCACGCCGGCGCCGCAAACGATCACGGGACAGGGCCCGGCAAGGCCCGGCAGCACGCGTTCCTCGATGGGCTCCAGGCGCTCGAGCTTCTCGGTATTCACCACCGCCGAGAGCCGGTCGAGCGGGATCGCGCCGCCCGTGTAGCCGGTGCCGCCGCCGCGCGGGATGATGGTGAGCCCCAGGTCGATGAGCGCCTTCACGAGCGGGGCGCACTCTTCCTCGGTATCGGGATTGACCACCACGAAGGGGTACTCGACGCGCCAGTCGGTGGCGTCGGTCACGTGGGAGACGCGCGCCATGCCGTCGAACTGGATGTTGTCGCGGCGCGTGATGGAAGCGAGCCGCTTCACGATGCGCCGGCGCAGCTCGCGCGCCTCGCCGAATTCCGCCTCGAACGCGTCCACCGCCGCGCGGGCGGCCCCGAGCAGCTCCGACACGCGGTCGGGCCCCGCCTTGTCGGTGCGGCGCTTCTCGACCTCGTTCAGCCGGTGGTGCATCGCCTCGGCGAGCTGGGCGAGGCGGCGCGGGTTGTCGAGCAGGTCGTCCTGCAGGTACGGGTTGCGGCGCACGGCCCAGACGTCGCCCAGGACCTCGTAGAGCATGCGCGCCGAGCGGCCCGTGACGCGCTGCCCGCGCAGCTCCTCGAGCGCCTGCCAGGCGCCCTCGCCCAGCAGGCGGATCACGATCTCGCGATCGGAATACGACGTGTAGTTGTAGGGGATCTCGCGGAGTCGCGCGGTCATGGGGTTTCGATCCCGTGCGCAGGCGCCGGTTGCACGGAGCCCCCGATCTTACCGCACTGCAGCAAACGCCCCGCCCGCGTGTAGTACGCTTGGGTCATGGAATCCAGCGCGAAACGCATCCGCCTCGCCACGCGCGAGAGCCGGCTCGCCCTGCGGCAAACCGAGATGGTCGCCGAGACCCTGCGCAAGCAACACCCCGGCCTCGCGGTGGAGCTGGTCGGCATGACCACGCGGGGCGACCAGGTGCTCGACCGGCCGCTCGCGCAGGTCGGCGGCAAGGGCCTGTTCGTGAAGGAGCTCGAGGCGGCCCTCGACGACGGCCGCGCCGACCTCGCGGTGCATTCGATGAAGGACGTGCCGATGCAGCTCGAGCCGCGCTTCACGCTCGCCACGTTCGGCGCGCGCGAGAACCCGCTCGACGCCTTCTGCTCGGTGCGGCACGCCTCGCTCGCCGCGCTGCCGGCGGGCGCCGTGGTGGGCACTTCCAGCCTGCGGCGCGAATGCCAGCTGCGCCATCGCTATCCGGGGCTCGACCTGCGGGCGCTGCGCGGCAACGTGAACACGCGGCTCGCGAAGCTCGACGCGGGCGACTACGACGCCATCATCCTCGCGGCGGCGGGCCTGCGGCGCCTGGGGTTCGAGGCGCGCATCCGCGCGACGATCGACGATGCGATCCCCGCCATCGGCCAGGGCATCCTCGGGGTCGAATACCTGCGCGGGCGCGACGACGTGGCGGCGCTCGTGGCGCCCCTGGCGCATGCGGCCACGGCCTGCGCGGCGCGCGCCGAGCGCGCGCTGGGCCTCGTGGTCGAGGGCAGCTGCGAGGTCCCGGTAGGCGCGATCGCGCGCGTCGAGGGCGAGCACCTCACCCTCGAGGCCTTCATCGGGCTTCCGGACGGCTCGCGCATCGTGCGCGACAAGGCCTCGGGCGCGTGCGCGCAAGCCGAGGCGATCGGCCAGGCGCTGGGCGAGAAGCTGCTCGCCCAGGGCGGCCGCGAGATCCTGCGGCAGCTCTCCCAGGTGCGCGCGTGAGCGACGCTCCGCTCGCCGGCCTGGGTGTGGTCGTGACGCGCCCGCGGCGCGCCGCGGAGGCGCTCGCCGCGAAGCTCACGGCCGCCGGCGCGGCCACCTGGATCTTCCCCGCCCTCGAGATCGAGGAGCTGCCGCGGGACGCCGCGCTCGACGAGACGCTGCGCGGCATCGCGGCTTTCCACCTGGCGATCTTCGTGAGCGCGAATGCGGTCGAGAAAGGGCTGGAGGCCGTGCGGCGCGTCGCCGCATGGCCGGCGGGCCTTCGCGTGGCGGCGGTGGGCGAGGCGACCGCCGAGGCGCTGCGGAACTCCGGGCTGGGCCCGGTCATCTCACCGTCGCAGCGGCACGACAGCGAGGCCCTCCTCGCCCTGCCGCAATTGCACGACGTAAGGGGGCAAAATATCATCGTGTTCCGGGGCGAAGGCGGGCGCGAAAGGCTCCGGGAAGGGCTCGAGGAGCGAGGCGCCAGCGTGGTGTATGCACAGTGCTACCGGCGCGTGCGGCCGAAGACGGACCCGGCGGCGCTGCTGGCGGCGCTGGCGCGCGGCCAGGTGCACGCCGTGAGCGCCCTTTCCGGGGAGACCCTCGAGAACTTCGTCGCGATGATCGGCCCGGTGGGCGCCGCGCGCCTCGCGGCGGCCACGCTCGTCGTGCCGCACGAGGCCGTGGCCCGCCACCGCGATGCGCGGCGTTTCGGCCGCGTGCAGGTGGCGCCCTCCGACGGGCTCATCGAGGCGCTCGCGCAGATCCGGATCACGCCATGACGGACGTCACCCCACCGAACGCACCCCCGCCGCAAGGCACGGCCCGCGACCCCGTCTCGCGAGCCCTCGCCCTCGTGGCGATCGTCGCCGTGGCCGCCGCCGCGTGGCTCGCCTGGGACACGCGCCAGGGCGTGACCGAGATGCAATCGTCGGCGGGCGGGCGGCTTGCCGAGCTGGGCGCGGCGGTCGAGCAGTCGCGCGCGACGCTCGCGCAATCGCAGGCGGCGCTCAAGGACGCCCAGGCGCGCATCGCCGAGCTGGAAGCGCGCGTGGCCGACACGCAGGAGCAACGCGTGGCGATCGAGGAGATGTACCGCGACCTCTCGCGCAGCGCCGACGATCGCGTGCTCTCGGAAGTCGAGCAGATGCTCGTGCTCGCGAGCCAGCAGCTGCAGCTCGCCGGCAACGTGCGCGGGGCGCTCGCCGCGCTGCAGGCGGCCGACCAGCGCCTCGCGCGCGCCGACAAGCTCGCCGCCACCCCGCTGCGCCGCGCCATCGCGCAGGACATGGACCGCCTCAAGGCCGTGCCCCAGCCCGACACCGTGGGCATCGCCGTGAAGCTGGACGGGCTCATCGCCCAGTCCGACTCCCTGCCCTTCGTCGTGGCCGAGACGATGCCCGTGCGCCTGGCCACGCGCGCGCGCTACGCGGACGAATCGAGTGCGTTCTCGCGCGCGGCACGCGACTTCTGGGAGGAGATGAAGGGGCTCGTGCGCATCCGGGAACTGGAAACGCCCGACGTGCCGCTGCTTTCGCCCGCGCAAACCTACTTCCTGCGGGAGAACCTCAAGCTGCGCCTGCTGTCGGCGCGCGTGGCGCTGCTCGCGCGCGACGAGGCCTCGTTCCGCGAGGACCTCAAGGTCACCCAGGCGTGGATCACGAAGTACTTCGACGCGCGCGCCAAGCCCACCGCCGCCGCGCTCGCCACCCTCAAGCAGATCTCGGAGGCGCCCGTGACCATCGCGGTGCCCGACATCAACACGAGCCTCGCGGCGGTGCGCACCGCCCGCGCGGCGCGCGAGAAGCGCTAGCCATGCGCTTCGCGCTCTGGTCGGTCCTGCTCGCGGCGGTCGCGGTCGCCGTGGCGCTCTTCGCGCGGCATTCGACGGGCTACGTGGTGATCATCTCGGCGCCCTACCGCATCGAGCTCTCGCTGAACCTCCTCGTCTTCCTGGTGGTCGCGGGATACCTCGCTTTCTATGCGCTCGCGCGCCTCGCGGCCACCCTGATCGCGATCCCGGCACGGGTGCGCGCCTACCGGGCCGAACGCCAGCGCTCGCGCATGCGCCAGTCGCTCAACGACGCCCTGCTCGCCTTCTTCCAGGGCCGCTATGCCTCCGCGCAGAAGAACGCCGCGGCCGCGCTCACCGGCGAGGAGACCAAGGGAATCGCGGCGATCATCGCCGCGCGCAGCGCCCACGAGCTGGGGCGCTTCAACGAGCGCGAGCAGTTCCTCGACCAGGCCAAGGGCGCGGCCCCGGAAGTGGACCAGGCCCGCCTCACGACGCTCGCGGACCTGCTCGTCTCCCAGCAGCGCTACGACGAGGCGCTCGCGGTCCTGAACGACCTCTCGGCGCGCGATTCGCGCAACCTGCGGCTGCTGCGCCTGAAGCTGCAGGCCGAGCAGGCGCTGCGCCGCTGGGACGACGTGCTCGACACGGTCGATGCGCTCGCCGCCCTGGGCGGCATCGGCCCCGCGGAGGCGGCGGCGGCGCGCCGTGCGGCGCACCTGGGCAACCTGGTGCGCAAGTCGCAGGATGCCGCGGCGCTCACGGCGTACTGGAAACAGCTGCCTTCCGATATGCGGATGGATGCGGCCGTGGCGGCCACGGCCGCGCGCTACCAGCTCGCCGTGGGCGGCCATGCCGAGGCGCAGGCGATCCTGGAGCAGGCGCTCGAGCGCGACTGGAACGCGAGCCTGGTGGCGCTCTACGGCGAGGCCGCCGGCCCCAACGCGCTGCCGCAGATCGAGCGCGCCGAAGGATGGCTGCGCGCCCACGCCCGCGATCCGGCGCTGCTCCTCGCGCTGGGCAAGCTGTGCATGCGCCAGGAGCTGTGGGGCAAGGCGCAGAGCTACATCGAGGCGAGCCTCGCGCTCGAGCCCACCCACGACGGACACATGACGCTCGCGGCGCTCATGGAGCGCATCGGCAAGCCGCACGAGGCCGTGCAACACTTCCGGCGCAGCGCCGAGCTCGCGGGCTGACCCGCGCCAAGGAGAAGCCATGAAGGAATATTCGCCGCTCCACCACGTCCTTCTCCAGCCGGGAACGCGCGTGGCCGAGCCGATGCCGCCGGGCCGGGTGTCCCTCGACGATCCCGCTTTCTCCGTGATGACCGACCTGCGCGAGGTCACCGCGGCCACCACGCGGCCCGAGGAGACGATCGACCAGGCGCACGCGGTCATGATCCGCCGGGCCGTGCGCCTGCTCTTCGTGCTCGGGCGCGACGGCAGCGTGGCGGGCGTGATCACCGCGACCGACCTGCTGGGCGAGAAGCCGGTGCGCTTCATGCAGGAGCGCGGCCTCTCCCATGCCGAGATCCTGGTCGAGGACATCATGACGCCGGCCGCGAAGCTCGAGGCACTGCCGCTGGTCGAGGTGGCGCAGATGCGGGTCGGGCACGTGGTGGCGACGTTGAAGAGCGTGGGGCGCAAGCACCTCATGGTCGCCGAGGAGAACGGCCGGCGCATCCGCGGCCTCTTCTCCGCTTCCCAGGTCGCGCGCCAGCTGGGCATGGAAGTGCAGACCTTCGAGGTCGCCTCGTCGTTCGCGGAAGTCGAGGCGGCGCTGGTGCGCTAGCGCGCCCGTGGCCGACCGCTACCGCGAGATCTACTCCTCGTTCCGCTGGAACGTCCCGGCGGATTTCAACATCGCGACGTGGGCGTGCCGGCGCTGGGCCGCCGACCGCCACCGCCTCGCCCTCTACTGGGAAGGCGAATCGGGCGAGCGCGAGGCGTGGAGCTACTGGGACCTCCAGAGGGCCGCCAACCGCCTCTCGAATGCGCTCGCCGCCTTCGGCGTGGCGCGCGGCGACCGCGTGGCGCTCATCCTCCCGCAACGCCCGCAGACGATCGTCACCTACCTCGCATGCTTCCAGATGGGCGCCATCGCGGTCCCGCTTTCGTTCCTGTTCGGTCCCGATGCGCTCGAGTACCGGCTCTCCCACAGCGGGGCGCGCGTGGCGGTCGTGGACCCCACGACGCTCGAGGCGCTGCGGCCGATCCGCGAGCGGCTGCCCGAGCTCGGGCAGGTGATCGGGGTTGCCGGCGCCGCGGGCGACGGCGTGCTCGACTGGAATTCGGTGCTCGAACGCGCATCTTCGTCCTACGAGCCCGTGGCCACGCGACACGACGACCCCGCGGCGATCATCTACACCAGCGGCACGACGGGGCCGCCGAAGGGCGCGCTGCTCCCGCATTGCGCGCTGATCGGCAACCTCCCCGGGTTCGAGCATTCGCACGACGGCTTTCCGCAGCAGGGCGACCTCTTCTGGTCGCCCGCGGACTGGGCGTGGACCGGCGGGTTGTGGGATGCGCTGATGCCCACGATGTACCACGGCCAGGTGATCCTCGGGTTCCTCGGCCGCTTCGAGCCGGAGCGCGCCCTGCTCCTGATGGAGAAGTACGGGGTGCGCAACGCCTTCCTCTTCCCCACCGCGCTCAAGCTCATGATGAAGGCCTTCCCGGACCCGCGCTCGCGTTTCGACGTGAGCCTGCGAACGCTGATGAGCGGCGGCGAGGCGTTGAGCCCCGCGGTGTTCCAGTGGGCCCGCGAGGCGCTGGGCACGACGGTGAACGAGATCTTCGGGCAGACGGAGATGAACTACATCGTGGGCAACTCGCACGCCCTGTGGCCCGTGAAGCCCGGCTCCATGGGCCGCCCCTATCCCGGGCATCGCATCGCCGTGATCGACGACGAGGGCAACGCGTTGCCCACGGGCGAGGTGGGCGACGTCGCGGTGAATCGCACGTGGATCGACGGCACGCCCGACCCGGTGTTCTTCCTCGGCTACTGGCGCCAGCCCGAGGCCACCGCCGCGAAGTACACGGGCGATTGGTGCCGCACCGGCGACCAGGCGAGCGCCGATGCCGACGGCAACCTCTGGTACCACGGGCGGGCCGACGACATCTTCAAGGTCTCGGGCTACCGCGTGGGGCCCACCGAGATCGAGAACTGCCTGGTGAAGCACGCGGCGGTCGCCAACTGCGCGGTGGTGCCCTCGCCCGACGAGACGCGCGGCTCCGTGGTGAAGGCGTTCGTGCTGCTCGCCCCGGGCCACGCCGCGAGCGAGGCGCTCAAGGACTCGATCCGCGAGCACGTGAAGAAGCACCTCGCCCCGTACCAGCAGCCGCGCGAGATCGAGTTCGTGGCCGAGCTGCCCATGACCACCACGGGCAAGGTGCAGCGCAAGGTGCTGCGCGAGCTGGAGGCGCGCCGGAAGGCCCCGGCGCCGGGCTAGCCTACTTGCGCGGGTCCACCGACGGCGTGAACGCGTCGCAGTAGAACTCGTCCTCGGGCAGGCCGCGCTGCTCGACGAACGTCTGCTTGGCGATGTCGGTCATCGCCGGCGCGCCGCACGCATACACCTGGTAGCCCGAGAGGTCGGGGAAATCGTCGAGCACCGCCTGGTGCACGAACCCCGTGCGGCCCTGCCAACGATCCTCGGGCAGCGGATCCGAAAGCACCGGGATGAACGTGAAGTTCGGATGCTCGCGCTGCCATTGCGCCGGCAACTGCGGCATGTAGAGGTCCTTCAGCGCGCGCACGCCCCAGTACAGCACCATGGGACGGTCGTCGTCGTGGTGGAAGGCGTGCTCGATGATCGCCTTGATGGGCGCGAAGCCGGTCCCGCCCGCCACGAAGATGAGCGGCTTGTCCTCGTCGCCGCGCAGGTAGAACGTGCCCAGCGGGCCCTCGAAGCGCAGGATCGCGCGCTCCTTCATCTCCTCGAACACGTAGCTCGAGAAGGCACCCCCGGGGCTCTTGCGGATGTGCAGCTCGATCAGCTGGTCGTTGTGCGGCGCGTTGGCCATGGAGAAGCTGCGCCGCTTGCCGTTCTTCAGCAGGATGTCGATGTACTGGCCGGCGAGGAACTGCAGGCGCTCGCCGGTGGGGAGCTTCAGGAAAAGCACCGCGACGTCGTCGGCCGGTTTCTCCACGCGCTCGACCCGCGCGGGCATCGTGCGGATCGCGAGGTCCTTGGCGCCGCTGAGCTCGCGCACCTCGAGGACGACGTCCGTCAGCGGGTGCGTGCAGCAGGTGAGCGCCTTGCCGGCAGCCTTCTCGGCATCGTGCAGGGCGCGCTCCTGGTAATCGCCGTAACGCAGCTCTCCCGAGCGAAGCACGCCCTTGCAGGCGCCGCACGCGCCGTTGCGGCAGCCGTACGGCAGGCCGATGCCCTGGCGCAACGCCGCGGCGAGGATCGTCTCGCCCTCGTCGACGCTGAACGTGCGGCCGCTCGGCTCGAGGCGAACCTGGTGTGCTTTCTGCGAGTCAGGCAATTGTCAGCGCGATCGGCGGAATTCGCCCTCGATGAGGGTTCCACCGCTCTCGCGGCGCGACGACGGCTCGGAAGCCATGCCGCGGCTGGGCATGAGCAGCAGGGTGATGGCGATGAGGTCGGAGACCACGCCCGGGAAGATGAGCAGCAGCCCGGCGATCACCACCCGGGCGCTGTCGGTGAGCGCGTTGATGTTGAACTGGCCCTGCGCGAGGCCCGCGGCGAGCCGGGCGACCAGCGCGAAGCGGGCTTCCTTGATGAGGGCAACCCCGGCGCAAGCGGCGAGCACCACCCATGCGAGCACCCACCAGCCCATCGTCTGGGCAAGCCGCACCAGCACCACGGCTTCGAGCAGGGGAAAACCCAGTAGAATTACCAGCAGTAACAACCGCATCGCTTGCCCATCTCCATCGTTTCGAAGCCAGCCGCCGGCGGCGGGAGCCGCACGTGACCACCGTCATCGCGGTGCTGACAAACCTACCCGACTCCGGGTCCGCTTTCAATCTCGCGCGCGAGGTGGTCCGGCTACGACTCGCCGCGTGCGCCAACGTTCTTCCCGCCGCGACGTCCTTCTATCGCTGGGAGGGAAAGATCGAGCAGGCCACCGAGCATCCCGTCCTCATGAAATCGACCCGCGAACGATACCCCGAGCTCGAGGCGGCGATCCGCAAGGCCCACCCCTACACACTACCCGAGATCATCGCGTGGCCGATCGAGCCGGGACTGCCCGGATACCTCGCCTGGGTGGAGCAGGAGTCTAGCGGGCGGCCGGACGCCCCATGAGCCGCAACGGCTGGGTGTTCGCCGCCGTGGGCCTGGCCGCAGCGCTCGCCGGCACCGGCGCGTGGCTCGCCTCCCGCCCGGATGCCCGGCCCGACATCACCCCCGGGGCATTCCTCGCGGCGAGCTTCACGGACCTCCAGGGCCACCCCCGTTCGCTGGGGCAGTTCCAGGGCAGGACGCTGGTGGTCAACTTCTGGGCGACGTGGTGCGCGCCTTGCCGCGAGGAAATCCCGGCCCTGGGACGCGTCCAGTCGCGCTGGGGCGACAAGGTGCAGCTGGTGGGCCTGTCCGCCGAGGAGCCCGGGAAGGTGGAGCGCTATTCCCGGGAGGTCGCCGTAAGCTACCCGCTCTGGGTGGGCGGCGACGAAGTCTCGGAGTTCGCCCGGCGCCTTGGAAATGCGGCCGGAGTGCTTCCTTACACCGTCGTCGTGGCCCCTTCCGGCGAGGTGGTCGCTACGAAAGTAGGCCCTTACACTGAGGCGTCCCTCTCGGAAGTGCTCGAGAAAATTTCGTCGAATGTCGGCCAACAGCCGATAAGTCCTGCCAAGTAGAGGTCTGTCGCCTCGCAGTAAGCGCTTGTTTCGCACCTCCAAGCGTTTTCCATGCCGGATCCAGGGCGCCAGGATTGGTCCTGTTCAAAGTCTTACGCGAACTTCGCCCAAATCTGGACATCTTGCTTCGAGTTCCGGCAAACTCCGGGGTCATGCCCAAAATCCTGGTGGTGCACGGCCCGAACTTAAACCTGCTCGGGGACAGGGAGACGTCGCTCTACGGAACCCAGACCCTCGAGGCCATAAACCAGCAGCTGGAGCAGGTCGCGAAGCGTGAAGGAGTGGAAGTCTCGTTCTTCCAGAGCAACTCCGAAAGCGCCCTCATCGACCGCATCCAAGCCGCCAAAACCGACGGAATCGCGCACATCGTCATCAATCCTGCAGCATTCACCCATACCAGCGTCGCCCTCCGGGATGCGCTCGCGGCGGTCCGCGTGCCCTTCACCGAGGTGCATCTGTCCAACGTCCACGCCCGCGAGCCCTTCCGGAGGCAGTCGTACTTCTCGGACCTCGCCGTGGCCGTGATCGCCGGGCTGGGTCCGCTGGGCTACGAGGTCGCCTTGCAGGCAGCCGCCCGCGCGCTCAAGGCGAAGGCGTAGCCATGGACCTTCGCAAGCTGAAGAAGCTGATCGACCTCGTCCAGGAGTCGGGGATCGGGGAAATCGAGATCACCGAGGGCGAGGAGAAGGTGCGCATCAGCCGGCAGGGCCCCGGCGGGACGCCGATGCTCATGGCCCCCCAGATGCAGCCCATGGCCTATGCGCCGGCCGCGGGGCCGGGCGCGGGGGGCGCACTTGCCCCGCCGGAGGCCGCCCCCGAGCCCAAGGGGCACCAGCTCAAGTCCCCGATGGTCGGGACGTTCTACCGGGCGCCCTCGCCCGGGGCGCCGCCCTTCGTCGAGATCGGCCAGGCCGTCACCAAGGGCCAGACCCTGTGCATCATCGAGGCGATGAAGCTCCTGAACGAGATCGAGTCCGACGCGGCGGGAACGATCAAGGCCATCCTCGTGGAAAACGGCCAGCCGGTCGAATACGGCCAGCCGCTGTTCCTGATCGAATAGCCCGCGACGCATGTTCGAGAAGATCCTGATCGCGAATCGCGGCGAGATAGCGCTTCGCATCCAGCGTGCCTGCCGCGAGATGGGCATCAAGACCGTCGCGGTGCATTCCGAGGCCGACGCCGACGCCAAGTACGTGATGCTCGCCGACGAGTCGGTGTGCATCGGCCCCGCGCCCTCGCGCGACAGCTACCTCAACATCCCCGCGATCATCAGCGCGGCCGAGGTCACGGACGCGCAGGCGATCCATCCCGGCTACGGCTTCCTGTCCGAGAACGCCGATTTCGCCGAGCGCGTCGAGAACTCGGGCTTCGTCTTCATCGGGCCGCGGGCGGAGTCGATCCGCACGATGGGCGACAAGATCGCCGCCAAGGCCGCCATGAAGAAGGCGGGCATCCCCTGCGTGCCCGGCTCGGATGGAGCGCTGCCCGACGACCCGAAGGAGATCCGCCGCCTCGCGGCCGCGGTGGGCTACCCGGTGATCGTCAAGGCGGCCGGCGGCGGGGGCGGGCGCGGCATGCGCGTCGTGCACACGGAGGCCGCGCTCGTGAACGCGGTCACGATGACGCGCACCGAGGCGCAGAACGCGTTCAACAACCCGACCGTGTACCTGGAGAAATTCCTCGAGAACCCGCGCCACATAGAGATCCAGGTGCTCGCCGACGAGCACAAGCAGGCCATCTACCTGGGCGAGCG
>Ga0335070_10002120_pt1 | contig 23111 bp, 21 predicted proteins | sample Lox_Sample_13_FD_206722 | JGI IMG/M metagenome (GOLD analysis project Ga0335070, IMG submission 206722) | Soil microbial communities from Loxahatchee National Wildlife Refuge, Florida, United States - Lox_Sample_1.3 | ecosystem: Environmental > Terrestrial > Soil > Wetlands | place: USA...
GGCGATGAGCGTCTGTTCGAGCGTTGCGCGCAGCGCCGCCGCGCGCCGCGTGAATCGCTGCTCCGCGGCCGCTTGCCACTGCCGCGAGACGAACGTCGCGATAGCGCCGGCGAGCGCGAAAGCGACAATGAACGCCAGCACGGCCGCGACGGCCGGATCGCGCAGCCGCGCGACGAGCGCCGGCCCCGCGCTTCGCCCGACGCGCATACGCGGGTTAGCGCCTGGTCCCATGGCGGTTATCCGGAATGAAACGCTTGCGCGAGCTCGATGCGTAGGCCATTCGCGTGTGAACTACCGATATCAATGTAGGGGGAGCCGACATCCTGCATTACGCGGGATGCAAGCCCATTTTATGAGCCCCATGGCAGCGTATCCCAAAAAGTTTGCGACCGTCCGGCGGGTTTGCGCGAGGCAAACGATACGCCGATATGCCGATACACCCATGCGCCCATCCACGACGAGTGCATCGGCGGCCTTTCAGGAGGCCGTGCCGGGCGCGGGCGCCGGCGCCGGTTCGCACGGCGGGCACGGATAAGGCCGCACCGTTTCCTGCGCCAGTTCGACCGATTCCCGATGCTCCGGCACGCTGCAATCCCAGTGCAGCGTCTCGGCGATGCGCCGGCGCAAGGCATCGGCCGCGGCGGGGTCGCCATGCGTGATGAACGTATGAATGGGCGGGCACGTCATCTCGGCCAGCCAGCGCAGCGTCTCCTGGTAATCGGCATGCGCGGAGAGCGAGGTGATCGAGGCGACCTCGGCGCGCACGTGCACGTACTCTCCATGCAGCTTGATTGCCGGGGCGTGGGCTTCGAGCGCCGCGCCGCGCGTGCCGGGAGCCTGGTAGCCCACGAGCGCGATGGTGTTGCGCGGGTCGGACGCGTACAGGTGCAGGTGGTGCAGTACGCGGCCTCCCGTGGCCATGCCGCTGCCGGCGATGATGACCATGGGCCCGTTGCGCGAGACGATGGCCTTCGACTCGTCGACGGTGCGCGTCATGAACGCCGCGTGATCGATGGCGTGCAATTGCGAAATGGTCAGCCGATGGTCGCTCATGTGGCGCCGGTAGAGGTCGGTCACGCTGATCGCCATCGGGCTGTCGAGATAGACCGGCACGTTGGCCATGCGGCCCGTTTCCTTCAAATGCGCGATGTAGTAGAGCACTTCCTGCGCGCGCCCTACCGCGAAGCAAGGCATGACCACGAGGCCGCCGCGAGCGAAGGTGCGCGCGAACATCTCGGCCAGTTCGTCCTCGGGGTTGCGGGTGTCGTGCAGGCGGTCGCCATAGGTCGATTCGACGACGAGGTAGTCGGCATGCGCAAGCGGCGCGGGCGCGCGCACGATGGGATCCTCGGGGCGGCCGAGATCGCCCGAAAACGCGATGACCGTGTGCCCGCAGCACAGCACGACGCTGGCTGCGCCAAGGATATGGCCCGCAGGCAGCAGCCGGAAGGTCAGTTGCTCGCCGAGCGCGAGGGGCGCGTCGAACTCCCGGGGTTGGAGGAGCCGCAGTGCGTTTTCCGCGTCCTCCATCGTGTAGAGCGGAAGGGCCGGATGGTGCTTCGAAAAGCCGTGGCGGTTCGCGAACGCCGCGTCCTCTTCCTGGAGCCGGGCGCTGTCGCGCAGCATGACGCCGCACAGATCCGCGGTGCCCGGCGTGCAATACACGGGGCCGTGATAACCGTTGCGCGCGAGGACGGGCAGGTAGCCGCAATGGTCGATGTGGGCATGCGTGAGGATCACCGCGTCGATCGAGTCGGCGGGAAAGGGCAGCGGGTCCCAGTTGCGCAGACGCAGGTTCTTGGTGCCCTGGAACAGCCCACAGTCGATCAGCACCCGCTTGCCTGCCGCTTCCAGCAGGTACCGCGACCCGGTGACAGTCTGCGCCGCGCCCAGAAACGTCAGCTTCATCACGCTCTCCTCGCTTCGCGCGCCACGTGCGCGCCTGATAGCGATTGAAGCGCGCACCGGCACTGTGCATTTGACTTGAATCAGATGAACGGGCATTGATCCCGCCCACCTCGGCTTGAGTTAGATCAATCGAAGCGCGCCCGCTGATTCTTACATTGAAGTCAGCGGCTCGCTTTCGAGAGCCGGTTTTCGGGCAGGGGCAAACATGTCGATCAGGTTGTCCTCTGGCAGGTCACTGGTGCTGATTCTGTCGATTGCATTGCTTGGCGCGTGCGTCACGCACGGCGACGAAAACGACGGTTTCCGCCGCTCGGAGACCGAGCTGGAGGCGTCGCGCGAGCAGAGCGCGATCAAATGCGCCACGCCCGATGCGTGCGTAGAGGCCTGGGGTCGCGCCCGGCTCTTCGTCGAACGGCACTCGCCCACGCCGATCGAGACTTCGACGGACGACACGATCGCGACGCGCATGCCACATGAATTTGGCATTGCGTACTTTTGGGCGGTGCGGCAGATGGCGGCGGACGGAACGACGACGATACGGCTCAAGGGCATGTGCCGCGGCATGTACAGCACCGACAACGGCCCTGGCTGGGCCTATGCGCGCTGCGCCGAGCAGTTGCTCGAGGGGCAGCTGGAATTCGTGCGGGAGGTCGGTGGCGTCAGATGAACTGCGCGCGTGGGCGCGCTTACCCGCGCTTATTCGCGCTTTTCCGCCGTTACCGTGTAACGGGAACGAAGGGGAGATGGATTTCCACCGGCAGGCGCAGCTCCGCCGAAATCGTGACGCCCGCGCCGGGACGGCTCTCGACCGTCAGCGAGCCGCCGAGCTGCAAAACGCGCTCGCGCATGCCGATGAGCCCGAACGCATCGGAACGCGACGCGGCTCGCGGGTCGAAGCCGACTCCGTCGTCGCTGACGCGCAGGCTGCAATGTTTGGCATCGTTCTCCAGCTCGATCGTCACATGGTGCGCGTGGGCGTGGCGCGCGACATTCGTGAGCGCCTCCTGGACGACCCGAAAGAGGGCCGTGGTGGCGAATTCGTCGAGGTCGGGCTCCGAAATGTCCAGTTCGCACTGCACGCTCACGCCGTAACGGCTTTGAAAGTCTTGCGCCAGCCATTCGAGCGCAGCCTGGAGCCCGAGATCGTCGAGCACGGCGGGCCGCAGATCGGCGGCGATGCGCCGTATGGCGACGGCAAGCGCGTCGATTTGCGCGCCGATCTGCGCGACCGCCTCCAGTGCGCCGCGCGTTGGCGCCGGCAACGCATTGGCGAGGTCGCTTTCGTGACTGTCGAGCGCCATTTTCAGCGCTGCGATCTGTTGCCCCAGATCGTCGTGCAGCTCGCGCGCGATGCGCTTCTGTTCGTTCTCGCGCGCCTGCTGCATGAGCGCCGACGCGGCATGAGCCCGCTCGAGCTCTTCGAGTCTGCGTCGCTCGCTCATGTCCCGGGTGATTTTCGCGAAGCCGACGAGCGCATCGTCGTCGTCGCGCACGGCGGTGATGACGACATTCGCCCAGAAGCGGCTGCCGTCCTTGCGCACGCGCCAGCCCTCGTCCTCGACGCGCCCCTGACGCGCCGCAGCCTCGAGCAGGCGCGCGGGCTTGCCCGAAGCGATATCGTCGGGCGTATAGAACACGGAGAAGTGCTGGCCGACGATTTCGTCTGGAGAATAGCCCTTGATCCGCTGCGCGCCGGGATTCCAGCTCGCGATGCGGCCGCCGGGTTCGAGCATGAAAATGGCGTAGTCGCGTACGGCGTCGATCAGAAGGCGATACCGGTGTGCGATGGCGATATCGCTGTCATTGCGTCCTAGCCAGGATTTGGGCCCTGCCGTTTGCATGCGGCACTCCGGATGATTTGCCAGGTTTCCAGGCTTCGGACATAGCCAGGGGAGCGAGGTGTGTCACGCCGATATGTCGCATGGTAGGGCATATTTCGTGCTGCGTTCAGAACTCTTGCAAGCTGGTTTTCTGACGTTTTGCTTATAAAGGAAGCGGGCGACGCGTGCTGGCGATTTACGATACGACCTCGCTTAGCGGGCGGCGCGGAGACTGCGTATCTGGGGTGCCATGCCCGATGCGCAGCAGAATCTGCGGGTAAGCCGATTCGGGCATGCCGAGAAGCGCGCCCAGTTGCGCGCGCAACTCACCCACTTCGATGGGCTGATTCAGATAAGAGGCGCAGAGTCCGTGCGAAGTCAGCACGAGCAGCACGCGCTCCAGCGCCTCGCCGGCCGCGAGCCAGGCCTGGGCGTCGTCGACGCTCGTCGCCAGACACAGCAGCAGGGGCGACCCCGCCGCAAGCTCGCGATGGGTCGCCGCTACGCCGCCGCCGACATCGAACGTGCGAATGGCGGAAGCCACGAGCGGCGTGGCGAAGTCGAGCAGGGAGGGGAGCCCGGCTGAATAGGCGGGCATGCCGTCGCCGGTGCGGCGCGGGTGAATCCACTTCGCCAGCTCGCGACGGAACCTGGGGTCGGCAAACTGGCCCTCATCGGCTTTGGCCACGAGGTCGGCGATCGCCTCGCGCTTGCTCGCCTCGCTTGCGCATGCAACTTCCACGCCCTCGCTGAGCGCCGCTTCGACCAGCTCGCGCTCGACGTCCGCGCCGACTTGCTGCGGGGAAAATGGGTGCCGCGTGGTGACTCTCTGGGAAATGGCGTTGACGAGCGGAGCCAGTTCGGCGCCGACGGGCTGCGCCCGAAGCAGGCGCACGTCGGCGAGCAGGTCGGGATCGAGGCTCGTTGGAAAAAGCGTGATCGCGTAGCCGATGCCGAGGCTCGCGAGCGCCACGCGCAGATTGAAGAGCGCCGCGCCGCAACTGATGATCAGCTCCCGATCGTACGGATCGACGACGGGCAGCGCGCGCAGCCGGTCGGCGCAGAGCAGGATCCTGTCGTGGGTCGCCACGAAACGCCACGGCTGGCTGTTGTGGCTCGACGGGGCAAGCGTGGCGTGGCGCAAGGCGTAACGCAGAGCGTAGTCGTCGAGCTTGTCGACCGCGCTGGGGTGGGCTGAGGACACATCGGGCTTGTCGAGCATGGTGAACTCCCGCCGGGGTAAGGGCACGGCACGGCGCAGCGCAGCGCGCCACGGCATGGCGCGGCACGTCGCGCAGGGTGAAATCAGTGCGACATGAGGACCGGAACCGTCATCGCTTCCAGCAGCGTGCGCGTCACGCCGCCGAGCACGCATTCACGCAGGCGCGAATGCGCGTAAGCGCCCGCCACCAGCAGGTCGGCGTGCAAGTCGCTCGCGCGGCTCAACAATGCCACGCCGGTCTGGACGCCCGGATCGCGCGTGCTCTCGTGAAACGAGGCGCGCACCCCGTGCAGGTCGAGCCACGCGGCGGCGTCGATCGCCTCGCTTTCGGCGTGCGCGCGCTTCGCGCGACCATGCGAAGTGATGACTTCGATCGATACGCACTGGGCGCGCTGCAATAGAGGCAGCGCATCGGAGGCGGCGCGCGCCGCTTCGCGGCTGCCATCCCAGGCGATCAGCACGTTTTGCGCGAATTCGGCAAAGGCGCCGGAATGCGGGACCACGATGGCGGGCCGCCCCGAGGTCATCAGCAGATCCGTCACCAGGCCGCCCACGCTCTGCTCGACCCAATCCGGGGCTTCGGGCTGTCCGAGCACGAGCAGGTCGGCGTGGCGCGCGTGCAGCGTGGCGGTCGCGGCGTCGCAAGGTTGCGGCGCGCGCCATTCGACGATCCGGCCCGCGTGCTCCGCGGCGAACAGAAATGCCTCGTGCGTGCGGGCGAGGCGCAGATCGGGAGTCGGCGCGCCTTCGTTCGCGTGCGTGCGGGCACGCGGCAGGTAAAGCCCGGTCACATGCGCGTCGAACCGTTCTGCCAGCTCGAGCGAGAGCGCAAGGCGCACCGCACATCGTTCCGAGTCGTCCAGGTGGACGAGCAAGCTCTTGTAAAACATGGCGATCTTCCTTGAACCTGAGCCGCCGCGCGCACCGTCCGGGCGCACGATTTGCTCAATGCGACATCAGCACCGGAACCGGCATCGACCCGAGCATGGTTTGCGTGACGCCGCCGAGTACGAGTTCCTTCCAGCGTGTGTGCCCGTATGCCCCCATTACCAGGAGGTCGCTGCCGAGTTTGTCCACGCGGGAAAGCAGGGCGTCGCCAACCGACACCGTCGGGGGCGTGTGCAACTGGGTGACCTCCACGTCGATGCCGTGGCGCGCGAGCACGAGGGCAATATCGGCGCCCGGAATGCGGCCTTCGCGTTCGGTGTTGAGCGTGACGAGCGTGGTATGGGTGGCGAGCCGCATGAAGGGCAGGCCGTCGTACAGGGCGCGCGTGGCGGACTGGCCGGCGTCCCAGGCGATGACCACGCGCTCGCCCACCGTGGGATACGTCCCGACGTAGGGCACCCACAGCACCGGGCGCCCCGCTGCGAGCGTCACGCGGGCCTGCAGACGATTATTGAGGGACGCTTCAGGGTCACGCGGGTCGCTTTGGCCCACCACGATGAGATCCGCGAACGGCGCGAGCGCGAGCAGCTCGTGCTCGGCGTGACGCGCGCCCGTATGCCAGGTGCCTTTGAGTTCCGTTTGCGAGAGGCCGCTCGAGAATTGATGCTCCAGCTCATGACGCCGGTCTTCCCGTGTCCGCGCGCGATACCCCATGTCGAACGTGATCGGCCAGGCGCTTTCGTGGTCCGTCGTGACAGGCGCGAAAAGCGCGGTGACATGGGCGCCGTGGTGGCGCGCCACCAGCAACGCGAGATCGAGGCAGGCGCTCGCACGTTCGCTGCCGTCCAGATGAACAAGGATGCTGCGGTACTCCATGATCGGCGCTCCACGATTGAGAAAACCGCGACCAGGTGCTGCGTGCGATCAGTCTAGGATCCGGCGCCTGGGCACGATTGACCTGAATCAACCAGTCGCGGGCGCCTGCGGCATGCGGCGGGCGCGGTTACGATTGACGCATGTCAATTGCGCGCGAAGGCGCGTTCTTATAGTGGAGCGACGTTCCGATCGCGCCGGTGCGTGGCAGCGGCCGATCACCCAACTGTGAGGAGAAGCGAGATGCGCAAGGACCGGATTGCCTTTGTGAGTGGCGCAATGGGAGGGCTTGGCGCCGCGATCAGCCGCAGACTTTTCGACGACGGCATGACCGTCGTCGTTTCGCATTCGGAGCACAACGATCATGTAGCGGCGTGGCTGCACGGCGAGCGCGAAGTGGGCAGAACGTTTCATGCGTTCGCGCTCGACGTGGCCAGCTACGAATCGTGCGAGGAATGCGCGCGAGCGGTGATCGCCGAGTTCGGCGGCATCGATGTCCTTGTCAACAACGCCGGCATCACGCGCGACGCGAGCTTCATGAAGCTCACGAAGCCCGAGTGGGATGCGGTCATGCACACGGATCTCGACAGCATGTTCAATCTCACGAAGCCTTTCCTGCCGGGGATGCTGGAGCGCCGGTTCGGCCGCATCGTGAACGTGGGGTCCGTAAACGGTTCGCGCGGCTCTTTTGGGCAGACGAACTACGCAGCGGCAAAGGCCGGTATTCACGGTTTCACGATGTCGCTCGCGCTCGAAGTCGCCAAACGCGGCGTGACCGTGAACACGGTGTCTCCCGGCTACCTCGCAACCGCAATGGTGGAAGCCGTGCCGCAGGACATCATGGATACGCGCATCCTGCCGCAGATCCCCGTGGGGCGCCTGGGTCGCCCGGAGGAGGTAGCGGGACTCGTCGCCTACCTGTGCTCCGACGACGGCGCGTTCGTGACGGGCGCCAATCTTGCCATCAACGGCGGCATGCACATGCAGTAGGCCGCACGCCGCGCACGCTCCGCTCAGGTCGTCTTGTCCGTGACGATGGCGTCGCGCAGCGCGGCGGCGAAGGCCTGAAACGCATGCAACGAACCCGCCACACTCTGATACTTCTCGCGCCCGATCTGACCGTCGAGCGTGACGAGCATGCCGGCGGTGCGTGCGAGCGCGAGCAGGGTTTCGGGGTCGTCGGCGGCGCCCGCGTTGGGGAGCGTCGCGCCGGTCAGCGAGCGGATTTCGACGGTGGACATGGCAACGCTCCTTGCAACGGACGGGGGGAGGGGTACGCCTTCAGTATGTGATGCGGCGGCCAGCGTTCCAATGAGCGGGCGCTGAAACTGACGTAGGCGTTTTTTCTGATCGTGTAGGCAAATGCCTACTCAGGGGGCGACGGTGGTCGAGATCGTGACGCTCACGCTGAACCCTGCCGTCGATGTTTCGACGGCGGTGGATCGGGTCGTCGATACGCACAAGCTGCGCTGCGACGCCGCGCGCCGCTATCCCGGCGGCGGCGGCCTCAACGTTGCCCGCGTGATTCAGCGGCTCGATGGCCGCGAGCCGAGTTGCCTCGCGCTCTACCTGGCGGGGGGCGCTTCGGGGAATCTGCTCGAACAGATGCTCGCGGCGGAGCGCGTGGCGAGCCGCCGGCTGCGCATTGCGGGCGAGACGCGCGAAAACTTCTCCGTGACCGAGCGCTCGACGGGCCGCGAGTTCCGCTTCGTGCTGCCCGGGCCGCAGATCGGTGCCGAGGAGTGGTCGGGCATGCTCGCCGTGCTCGACGCGCTGATGCCCGCGCCGCGCTATCTCGTGCTGAGCGGCAGCCTGCCGCCCGGATTGCCGCCGAAGGCCTACGCCGACCTGGCCCGTTACGCCAACCATCGCGGCACGCGCGTGGTGCTCGACACCTCGGGCCTGCCGCTCGCGCTCGCACTCGATGCGGGGGTTTATCTCGTGAAGCCCAGCCTTGGCGAGCTGGCGGCCCTGGAGGAAAGACCGCTCGCCGATGAAGCCGCGTGGCTGGCCGCGGCGCGGCGGCTCGTCGAGGACCGGCGCGCGCAGGTCGTTGCGTTGACGCTGGGGGAACGCGGCGCGCTGCTCGTCTCGTCCGAAGAAACGATTCGCGTGAAGGCGCTGCCCGTGCCGGTGTCGAGCGCAACGGGCGCCGGCGACAGCTTCCTTGCGGGGCTGCTCGTCGCGCTGCGCCGTGGCGACCCTCTGAGGGACGCCGCGCGGCTCGCTCAAGCGGCGGCCTCGGCAACCTTGCTCTCCAGCGGCACGGCGCTATGCGATGTGGACGAGGTCAAGCGCCTCTACGCCATCGCGCAAGAGGCTTAGCTGACGCCGCAACGGCCGTCGCCATGTCGCCTTGTTTCCCTGTCGCCGTCAATGTGACAGCAGCACGGGAACCGTCGCCGATTCGAGCAGGGCGCGCGTGACGCCGCCGAGCCACTGTTCCTGCCACTGCGGATGACTGTAGGCCCCCGCCACGACCAGGTCGCAGCCGCTCGTGGCCACCCACGAAAGCAGCGCGTCGGCCGCCGTTTCGTCCGAATCGCTGGTGGCCTCCGCGAAGTCGACGTTCACCGCGTGCCTCGCCAGCATCAGGTCGATTTCCCCGCCTTGCGCCCCCGTCGTAACGCGCCGCAGCGAGTCGGTGCTGCGCACGCGCAGCACCGTCACGCGCCCGGCACGCTCCAGAAACGGCATGGCGTCGCGCACGGCGCGAGCCGCTTCGCGGCTGCCGTCCCACGCTATCGCGATCGAGTTGCCCGCCGGCCGCAAGCCCCCGGCGTACGGCAGCACGAGCACCGGCCTGCCGGAAGTCAGCACCACGCCTTCCAGGAAGCGCTTGCGCAACGCCTGCGAGTCGTCGTCGGGTCCCGTCTGGCCGGCGATCAGCAGGTCGGCGTGACGGCTGCGCCGGATCATGGGCGCTTCGGCGTAGTCGTCGAACGCAATCCATTCGCCGCCCAGGCCCGCGCTGCGCAGCGCATGACGAAACGCCTCTTCGGCCGCGTCGCGCTGGCCGCGCCGCGCATCGAGCCAGTCGTCGTAGTAGTGCGCGCAGCCGGCCACCGAAAAATAGTCCCGCGCCTCGGGTACGAAGGTCGTGAAAAGCCCGATCAGGTGCGCGTCGAGTGTCTTTGCGAGTTCCAGCGAAAAGCTCAGCCGCGCCCCGGCGCGATCGCTCGGGTCGAGGTAGGTGAGCACGGTCTTGTACGGCATGGCAGCGTCTCCTCCGAGGGTTCGAATCCGTCGAGTCCTCCTATTAGTCGCTCCCGCCAGGCTTCATTCATTTGACACACGTCAACAGGATGCAGCTCGCCTGCCCGAGAATCGGCTCACAGCCCCGCCGGTCTCTGGCGCGGCAGACGCTGTCATTCATCTCGATACGGGGCCGCGCATCCATGGCTAAATGGTTCGTCATGCCGGGCATCCTGCGGCTCGCGTTCAAGCTGCTCGTGAACGACAGCGCCAAATTCACGGCGCTCCTGATCGGCATTACGTTCGCCGTGTTCCTGATGGTCGAGATGATGTCGATGTTCGCCGGCATCCTCAATCGTTCGTCTTCCACGGTCATCAACGTGGGCGCGAAGATCTGGGTCATGGACCCGGCCGTGCAGACCATTGCGAGCAGCATCGGCATGCCCGACTACGTGCTCGACGCCGTGCGCAGCATCGACGGCGTGAAATACGCGGTGCCGCTGTACTCGGGCGCGGCGCTCGTCAAGCTGCGCGACGGCACTTACCAGGCCACGACGGTCATCGGCCTCGACGACACCACGCTCTATGGCTGGCCGCGAATGAAGCGCGGCCGCATCGAAGACATCTACGCGGAGAACGGCTTCATCGCCGTGCAGGACGCCGAGTTCTACAAGCTCGGCAGCCCCGCGCCCGGCACCGACTTCGAGCTGAACGACCACCGCGCCGTCGTTGTCGGCATCGCCACGGTGGCAAGCAGCGGGCTCTTCGGCACGCCCACGCTCTACACCACGTACAGCCGCGCGATCCAGTACATCCCGTCCACGCGCTACACCACGTCGTACATTCTCGTCGAGCCGAAGTCGGAGGCGGACATCGCGCACATCAAGGCCGTCGTGGCGTCGCTCGGCTATATCGCGTACACGAAGCAGGAGTTCATGCAGCGCATCGCCAACTTCTACAAGTACGAGACGAGCCTCGGCACCAACATCCTGCTGATGACGGTCATCAGCTTCATCGTCGGATTGTCGATTTCGGGGCAGACGTTTTACACCTTCATCCTCGAAAACCTCGAAAAATTCGGCGCGCTCAAGGCGATCGGCGCGAAGCGGCGCGAACTCGTCGCGATGATCCTGTTTCAGGCGGCGTTCACCGCGCTCACGGGCTATGGCCTCGGCGTGGGCCTGTGCGCGGCTTCCATCTCGCTCGCGCGCCTGCGCATCCGCGATTACGCGGCGATGATCACGTACGGCAACCTCGCCCTCGCATTCGCGATGGTGGTGGTGATCGCCGCGCTCTCGAGCTATCTCGGCGTGCGCCGCGTGCTGAGCATCGAGCCGTTCGACATCTTCCGGGGCTGACGCGATGACGGATTCGATCGCCATCGAAGCACGCGCGCTCGACAAATGGTTCGGCGAGGGCGCGGCGCGCACCCATGCGCTGCAGGGCGTGTCGATGCAGGCGCGCTTCGGCGAAATGGTGCTCATCGTCGGGCCCTCGGGCAGCGGCAAGACCACGCTGCTCAGTGTCATCTCCGGCATTCTGCGGCCCGACGGCGGAACCGTTTCGATCGACGGCGTGGACCTCTGGGCGCAGCCCGACGACGGGCTCGCCGACTTCCGGCTCCACCGCATCGGCTTCGTGTTCCAGGACTATCACCTGTTTCCGCGCCTCACCACGGCCGAGAACGTGGCGATTCCCCTGATCCTCAAACGCCGACCGTGGGATGAAGCGCTGGCCGAAGCGGCGCGCTATCTGGAAGTGGTGGGGCTCGCCGGACGCGCGACGCTGCCGCCCGTGAAGCTTTCCGGCGGCGAGCAGCAGCGCGTGGCGATTGCGCGCGCGATCGTCAGCCAGCCCGACATTCTGGTGCTCGACGAGCCGACCGCTTCGCTCGACGGCGACACGGGGCGCAACATCATCGAGTTCGTCAAGCATCAGGTACTCAATGCGCGCCGTTGCATCGTGATCGTTACGCACGACAGCCGCATCTTCGAATACGCCGACCGCATCCTGCACATGGAGGACGGCAAGCTCAAGGGCATCGACGCGGGAGGCGCGCGATGAAGCACCGCATCCTGTTCGCCGCCGCGGTGGCCGGCTTCATTGCCAGTATCGTTGCCGCGTGGGTGTTCGGCATTCAGCAGGCGCCGCAGCCGCCTGTGTTTCAGCCGGCGGCCAACCCTTACGAGCACGGCGTCTACGCAACGGGGATCGTGGAAAGCGACCAGCCCGCGGGCTCGAACATCAACATTTACCCGGACGTGGGCGGCGCCGTCACGCGGCTCTACGTGCACGACGGCGACCGCGTGAAGGCCGGCGACGTGCTGCTCACCATCGACGATTCGGTTCAGCGAGCCAGCGCGCAGCAGCTCGCGGCGCAGGCCGATGCCGCGCAGGCGCTGCTCGAAGAGCTGCAGGCGCAGCCGCGGCCGGAAACACGCGATGTCGCGGACGCCCAGGTGAGCGCGGCACAGGCCAGCCTGAAGATGGCCGAGGACACCTACGCGAAGCAGAAAGAGGCATGGGACATCGACCCGAAAGCCGTGAGCCGCGACGTGCTCGACAACGCGGAAAACGGCGTGCGGGTCGCGCGCGCCAATCTGGAGGTCGTCACGCGCCAGGACCGGCTCACGCGCGCGGGCGCGTGGGTGTACGACGTGCGCAACCAGCAGGGCCAGGTCGAAGCGCTGCGCAAGGCTGCAGGTTCCGCCGAAGCCCTGCTCGCCCACTACACGCTGCGCGCGCCGGCCGACGGCGTGGTGCTCGCCGTGAACACGGCGCAGGGCTCCTATCTTTCGCAGCAGGGCGTGTACGACACCTACACGCAGGGCATGGAGCCGGCGATCGTGCTCGGCACGGCACCGGAGCGGCTCGCCGTGCGCTGCTACGTGGACGAGATCCTGATCGCAAGGCTGCCGGAGCCGGCGCGGCTGAAGGCGCGCATGACGGTGCGCGGGGCGAGCATCGACGCCGATCTCGAGTTCGAGCGCATCCAGCCCTACGTGACGCCGAAAATCGAACTCTCCGACCAGCGCACCGAGCGCGTGGACCTGCGCGTGCTGCCGGTCATCTTTCGCGTCGTGCCGAAGGCGGGGCTGCATCTTTATCCTGGGCAGATCGTCGATGTCTACATCTCCGCTCGTTGATCCGGCGCCTGTGCAGGCGCGTGACGGCCGCGATCGCGCCGGCCCGCGCGCTGCATGCCTCGCGGGCAGCCTATGCGCCGGGTCCTGTGCCGTGGTTTGTGCCATGTTGCTCGCGGCTTGCGCGGTCGGACCGGACTTCTCGCGCCCGCCGCCGCCGAAAGTCGACGCGTTCCTGCCTGGCGCAGGCCCGTCCACCTTCACGGCGGCGGGTTCCTCGCAGACGCTCCGGGCGGACGTGAGCGTGCGCGACGACTGGTGGACCCAGTTCGGCAACCGCACGATCGACTCCACGGTGGATGACGCGCTCACCGACAACGCCACGCTCGTACAGGCGCAAGCCTCACTGCGCCACGCCGAGGATGAGCTGCGCGCCGGGGCGGGTATTTTCTATCCTCAGGCCAGCGCCGAAGCGGGCGCGTCGCGTGAACGCTATTCTCCGCTGCATATGGGGTCGCAGGTGGCGCCCTCCGTCTTCAATCTCTTTACGCTTTCCGCCTCGATCAGCTATGCCATCGACCTGTGGGGCGGCAACCGCCGCTACGTGGAAGGCCTCGCGGCCGAGCGCGATGCACAACGCTACGTGCTGGAGGCGGCCTGGCTGACCATCGCGTCGAACGTGGTCAATACGATGATCGCGCGCGCGGCGTGGCGCGACGAAATCGACGCGACGCAGCAGATGATCGAACTCGTGCGCGAACAGGTGCGCATCGCCGAAGTCAGGGCGCACGCGGGCACGGCCTCCTATGAAGCGGTCGTCACGCTGCAGAACGAGCAAGCCACGCTCGAAGCCACCTTGCCGGTGCTCGAGCAAAAGCGCGCGCAGGCCGGCGACCTGCTGGCCTCGCTCACGGGCACGCTGCCCGCCCAGTGGAGCGCGCCCGAGATCTCGCTGCACGATGTCACGCTACCGGCGGATCTGCCGCAAACCGTGCCGTCGCAACTCGTGCGACAGCGGCCCGACGTGCTGCAGTCCGAAGCGCTGTTGCATGCGGCGAGCGCGCAGGTCGGGGTGGCGACGGCGGCGATGTTGCCGAACATCACGCTTTCGGCCGTGGGCGGACTCTCGGGCGCGTCGCCCGCGGCGATCTCGCAGCGCATGGGCCAGTCGTGGAGCCTCGCGGCGGATGTGGCGGCGCCGCTCTTTCAGGGCGGGACGCTGTGGTACGGCCGCAAGGCCGCGCAGGACGCCTACGTGGCCGCGCGCGAGCAATATCGCCAGACCGTGCTCGCGGCCTTCGCCCAGGTCGCCGACGTGCTCTACGCACTCGAATACGACGCGCTTGCGCTCGACGCGCAAACCCGCGCGCTTGCTGCGGCGCAGGAAGCGCTGCGGCTGTTGCGCGCCGACTATCGCGCGGGGACCGTGGATTACCTGCAGATACTGATTGCCGACGGCCAGCTCCACCAGGCACAGATCGCATGGCTGGAAGCCGCGGCGCAGCGGCTGCAGGACACCGTCGCGTTGTACGCCGCGTTGGGCGGCGGCTGGCACGGCGGGCCCGGCGGGCACGACAGCGGCGAGGGCGTGGCGCAAGCCCACTGACAACCGAGTGAGCGGCGAGCGGCGGCCGCTTTGTTACTTGATGCAAATCAATCGCATGTCGCCGCCCGATTCGAAGATAGTCAGGCAAACCCATGCAAACCCGATGCGCACGCGCAGGGTGATGATCCGAGAGGAGGCCGGCATGTACGAAAAGATCCTGGTGGCTTACGACGGCAGCGAAACATCGCGGCGGGCGTTCTCCGAAGCAATACGGTTCGCGAGCATGACGGGCGCGCAACTGTGCATCGTCCACGCGCTCGATATCGTGGCGCCCATGGGCATGGGGGGCACGTACGTGCCGGCCGACATCATCGAAGCGTACCGCGAGGACGCCATGAAGCAGCTAGAGGCAGCTCGCGCCGAAGCCGAAGCGGCCGGCGTGCGCTGCGAAACGGAACTGATCGACGTGCAGAGCATGAACGACAGCGTGGCCGATTGCCTCCAGCGCTGTGCGACGAAGCGGGGCGTGCAACTGGTCGTGCTCGGCACGCATGGCAGGCGCGGGGTCAAACGCGCATTGCTCGGCAGCGTCGCGGAGCAGTTCGTGCGCTCGGCGCTCTGCCCGGTACTGCTCATTCGCGGCTCGGACGAGTGAGGCGAGAAGCGGCGTTTACCGCAGCGTGCGCGCGAGTGGCTCGGGCACCGGAAGAAAGTACGGAATGACACGACGGGAAATATCGTCTGGATGACGAAGCAAAGCCGGCGGCGCGAGGCCGGCATCCGGCACCCGGCGGCCACGGCTATGCAGATGCCACGGCGCAGACGCTCATCCGGGCGTGTCCCTGGCCGAAGAGGAGCGAATTGGGCATGGATAAGAAGTTCGATTCCGGCAGCATCGTGCTGTTCATCGGCCTCTTGATCCTGATCGCCGCGCAGGTGCTAGGCTCCGCACCCGCGGCGCCGACGATCGCCTATAGCGATTTTCAGCACCTGCTCGCCGCACACGAAATCGACAATCTCGTGATCACGCCTACGCGCATCAGCGGCGAGTTGCGCTCGGACGAGGCAAAGGCGACGTTGCCGGCCTCCGACGCTTCCGCTTTCACCACCGACAAGCCGCCTTATCCGTTCACGACGATACGCGTTGCCGACGATACGCTACCCGCGCGTCTGGCCGCTGCCGGCGTGCGCTATCGCGGCGCGCCCGACAGCAACTGGGGCGACCTGCTGCTCGTCTGGATCGCGCCGCTGGTGCTGTTCGTGATCGTGTGGCAAGTGCTGATGCGGCGCGGCGGGGGCATGCACGACTTCATGAGCATCGGCAGGAGCCGCGCGCGGATGTACCTGCAACAGGCGAGCGGCACGACGTTCAACGACATCGCCGGCATCGACGAAGCCAAGAAGGAGCTTCAGCAGATCGTCTCGTTTCTTTGCCATCCTGAACGTTATCGCCGGCTAGGGGGAAAGATCCCCAAAGGCATCCTCATCGTCGGTGCGCCGGGAACCGGCAAGACCTTGCTCGCAAAGGCGCTCGCGGGCGAGGCCGGCGTGCCGTTCTTTTCGATCAGCGGTTCGTCTTTCGTGGAGATGTTCGTGGGCGTGGGCGCGGCGCGCGTGCGCGATCTTTTCGAGCAGGCGCAGCGTCAGGCGCCGTGCATCGTATTCATCGACGAACTCGACGCGCTCGGCAAGGTGCGCGGCGCGAATCCGGTCTCGGGCAACGACGAGCGCGAGCAGACGCTCAATCAGCTGCTCGTCGAGATGGACGGCTTTCAGGCGAACGCCGGCGTGATCCTGCTAGCCGCGACCAACCGGCCCGAGACGCTCGATCCGGCGTTGCTGCGTCCGGGGCGCTTCGACCGTCATATCGCGATCGACCGGCCCGACCTGAACGGCCGTCGGCAGATTCTCTCGGTGCATGCGCGCGGCGTGCCGCTCGCGGAAGACGTCGACCTGGAGGAACTGGCCGCGCGCACCCCCGGCTGCGTGGGCGCGGACCTCGCGAACATCGTGAACGAAGCGGCGCTGCACGCGGCCGAAGCCGACCGCGCCAACGTGAGCATGGCGGACTTCGACGAAGCGATCGACCGGGCGCTGGCGGGCTCCGAGCGCAAGAGCCGGGTTATGAACGCGCAGGAGAAGGTGACCATTGCGTACCACGAGGCGGGGCATGCGCTCGTTGCCCAGAGCCGCGCGCACTGCGACCCGGTCAAGAAGGTGTCGATGATCCCGCGCGGGGTGGCGGCGCTCGGCTACACGCAGCAGGTGCCCACCGAGGACCGCTACGTGCTCAGGCGCAGCGAACTGCTCGATCGCCTGGATGTCCTGATCGGCGGCCGGGTGTCAGAGGAGCTCGTGTTCGGCGACGTCTCCACCGGCGCGGAAAACGACCTCGAGAGGGCTACCGCGATGGCGTGGCACATGGTGGCGCGCTACGGCATGAGCGAGCGGCTCGGCCTTGCGAACTGCGCCGACGACGGCGCCGCGTCGCGCATGGCGATGGGGGCCGAAGGGCCGCATCCGGCGGCGCGCACGGCCCAACTCGTCGACGACGAAGTTCGCCGGCTGCTCAACGAAGCCCATGAGCGCGTGACCCGCACGCTCGCCGAGCAGCGCGAGGCACTCGACCGGATCGCAAAGCGCCTGCTCGAGCGGGAGGTGATAGAGCACGGCGAACTGCTCGCGCTGATTGCGGGGGCTCAGCCTCCGGAAGAAGCGGGCGGGCGCGAGGCGGCTCAGCCCACTACGACCACGCAGGCGCAACTCCCCGCGGCAGACGTTTCACACGCAGCGTAAGCGCATCAGTATTCGCCCTCGAGATAATCATGGGCGGCGCGCGCTCGATTCGACTCGCGTAGCGCATCGAGTGCGCGCTTTTCGATGCGGCGCACCTGTTCACGCGAGACGCCCGTGCTTCTGGAGATTTCCTCGTACGTTTGCGGTTCGCCGCTGCCGATGCCGAAGCGGCGCCGCACGATGTTCGCCTCCGCGGGGGCCATTTCGTCGATCAGGGCCCTCACGATCTCGCGCATGCGGACTTGAGCCACGGTTTCCAGCTGCGTGGGGGCAGTATCGGGAATCAGCTCCATCAGCTCCGTTTCGCCGTCCGGCAGCACGATGTCGAGCGAAGCGGGCTCCACGGGCAGTGAAAGCAGGCTGCGCACCTTGTGCTCAGGCATGCTCGTGGCCTGCGCCAGTTCTTCGAAGGAGGCGTCGCGCCCCATCTGCTGGCGGATGCGTTCGCGCGCGCGCCATACGCGGGAGAACTCGTCGCTCACGTGCACGGGCAGCCGGATCGTGCGCGAGCGTTCGGCCACGGCGCGCGAGACGGCCTGACGGATCCACCACGTCGCATAGGTGGAAAACTTGAAACCGCGCCGATGTTCGAACTTCTCGATCGCGCGCATCAAGCCGATGCTGCCCTCCTGAACGAGATCCGGGAGGTCGATGCCGCGATTCTCGTAGCGCCGGGCAATGGAATGCACGAGCCGCATATTGGCCTCGAACATCTTGCGCGTCGCCGTGCGCAGCCGGCGCCGGGCGGCGTCCATTACGCGCAGTGGCTCGGTCGCTGGCTCGTGCGCCTGCGCCTCGCGGCTGCGCGCGACGTATGCGTCGCAGGCCGCTTCGATGGCGCCGGCGGGCCAGTCGTGGGTTTCGTGCAGGGGGGTTGCCTCTCTACGCTCGCTTGCGCCGGGCGCGTCGAGTTCCTCGGGGCCTGCATGCTGCCCGTCGTCGCCGATGTCGTCGGCCGATGTCCGGCGCGCGCTTGCACGCAGCATTTCGAGGGCCTGAGGGCAGGCCTCGAGCACGCCCAGCAGGTCTTGACGACTCGACTCGATCTCGCGAGACAGATCGATTTCCTGTTCGCGCGACAGGAGCGGAACGGCCATCATGCGCGCGCGAAAAAGGTCGAGCGTATCGTCGGAGACGCGAATGTCCTGCGGCCCCGCATCGAGTTCGAGCATGGGCTCGTTGCGTTGCGTGGGGCTGTGTCTTGGTTGGGGGCGTTTCGTCTTCATGGCGCTGGCGGATCGATCCGCGGACTGATCGCGGGCACCGATTGCCCGCATATTCCGGCGGGCTTCGTTTCACGCATACCGACTCGCTACGGACCGCCTTACGACAGCGATCTTGGGGTGAACGCCCGCGATTCAATGAGCCCAGGCCGGCTTTTTCATGGGGTCGCCGAAGCAGCGGCCGCTTCGAACCACGGCACTTCCGGGGCCAGAGTCGCTGCATAGGACTCCCATCCAAATGCGTAGTCGTCGAAGAGCCACTCTTTTACGGGCGCGGCAAGCGCACTGCGATCGAGCTTCGCTTCCAGCAGGAGATCGGGCCAGCGGCAAAACGCGCGCAGCGCACGGTGCTCCAGTTCGCGAGGCGTCATGGTCTGGGCGACGTGGCAGAGCAAAGGCGCATTGGAGAGCGTCTTGTATTTTCTAACCACCTCTCCGACCGTCTGCACGGCGTGCTCGTGTTCTTTCACGTTTGCGAGCATCTTGAGGACACTGCCGAGCTCCAGCAGCAGCGCCCGGCGTTCGTAGGCGTCGTTCATGATCGATTCCTCCACGACAACATTGCCTTGCCCGACTGTTCTGGTCGCGCCCCGTTTGCGGGCGCAATCGAGCCTCGTGGCCCCGGGCAATCGGTCACGGGCCGAGCGTTCAGCGGGCGGCGTTCGAAGCGAGCGGCACCGTGGGCAGTTCGCCCCAGCCGAGGGGCGCGTACACCATTCCCCCTGCCAGTTCGACCAGCTCCGTGAATCGCTGGAGCGTGACGCCCGCCATGATGTGGATGGTGGGACCGCCGAGATAGCTCTCGGTGCGCAGCCACGGCGCCTGTCTTGCATTGATTTCCTGCACGCTGTGCGGGTGAGCGTGCTCTCCCTCTTCCGGGCCCAGCAGCGGCGCGTCGAAGCCGACCTTGAGGATCTGGTCGGGTTCGTCGGAGTAGGGATCGCCGGCCTCGTGCATATACGGCGCGCGCTCCCAGTGCTCGCCCCATTGCTCGTCGAGCGAGATGCGCGTGAACCAGGCCCAGGGCGGGCGGACGTAGCAAAGCCGATAAACGCTTTGGACGGCGCTCAGATCGACACGTGTAAACATCGTTGTTTCCTTTCCCTGCATTGCGCCGTTACGGCTCGCCGCCGCCTGCGCATCGACACAGCCCATCGGCACGTCCGCTGCCGGCCGGCCAAGGCCGTGTGCCTGTGCGCTGCGGCGCGTCTGGCCAGACTGGCCGGTCACGGGGCCGCGGGCCTGCCCACTGTCTGCGCGAGGAGCGGCACTTCGTCCTCGTTCAGGCGCAGCGCGTCGGCGAGCCGCCTTTGATTGATCCAGCCTCGCACCACGGTGGCGAGCCCTTCCGATGCGCAGTAGAGCGAAACGTTCTGGCAGATCGCGCCCGCTGCCACGGCGGCGAAGAGTTCGCGCTGCTGCTTTGGCGTGTCGAGAACCTGCGAGCCTCGCAGCACGTACACGAGGTCGAGCGGGGCCTTTGCCACGAAGTCCTGGTAGCCGGTCATGTTGCGCGCGTCGGCCACGTGCTTGAGCACGAGATGGTGAAGCGCAGGATCGTAGCGATACACGCCATGCGGGAGCGCGGCGTAGATGTCGATCTCATGGAAGCCGTGTGCGGATGGCGCGGTGTGGCCGCCGGTCTCCGGACGATTGATGCCGTTGGCCGCCCAGAGCAGTTCGCCGATCGTATCGAGCGTCATGGGCGTATCCGCATAGGTGCGCGTGCTTCTGCGCCGGGTAAGGGCCGTCAGCAGAGGCACACCCGCGTCGTGACGAGGGCGGGGCAGAACGATGAAGTCGAGCGCCTCGCCGCTCGCGGGGGCGGGCGGCAAGAGGGGCGCGGGTTCGTAGTCGATACGTTGAAGCTCGGTCATGGTGTGCTCCGGTCGCTCAAATCGCCTGGGCTTCGATGGCTGGCTGGCCTTTGACGAAGCCCCCGGCATCATTGAACCATTGGACGGTACGCGTGTTCGTGTCGATTCCCTGGTTGTCCGATGGAAAGGGGACGCCCGATTCACGCGGCGCGTGCGCCGGCCAGGTCGTCGGTATTCGTGCGGGTCGGCGCGCCGGTGGGCAGCACGCTACGGCCGTGGGTCTCGTTGATGATTTCCGCCGCGGAAAGGTAGAACGCGACGAGGGCGGTGAAGAGCCCAGCGTAGCCGCCCGCATGATGCAGGGCGAGCGAGCCGGTCCATTCGCTCGCGGCGAGCAGGAAGAACGTGACCCATAGCGCTGCGAACAGCAGTTGCAGGACCCGCGAGGCGCGCCAGGTAGCGATCCACATGTAGAACGTGAAAACGCCCCACAGCAGCAGATACCAGCCGACGAAAGCCGGCACGACATGCTCGTGCAAATACATCAGATACAGCGCGAGCGACCACCAGAACGCGCCATAGGCGATGAACGCGGTGGCGCCGAACGTATTGCCCCGCGGGATTTCGATGAGTCCGGCAATGGCCTGCGCGCTGCCGCCGAACGCCAGGGCGCAGGCAAGCACGAGGCCCAGCGATTCGCCGCCGAACCATCCGGCGTTGATCATGCTGAGTAGCCAGGTCGTTAGAGCGAAACCGGCGAGGCCGAGGGCAGCGGGGTTGGGTGCGGAAGTCTTCATGGCGAGTCTCTCTGATCACATTCAAAATCGTTGCCGTTCATGCAGCCTTGCTGAACTGCGCGATGACGCCGGGGTTTTCGACGGTCGAGGTGTCCTGCTCGATGCCTTCGCCCTTTGCGACAGAGCGCAGCAGGCGGCGCACGATCTTGCCGGAGCGTGTTTTGGGCATCGCATCGCCGAAGCGGATTTCACGCGGCTTGGCAATCGGTCCGATCTCGTGGCCGACCCACGCGCGCAAAGCATCGGCAATGCGCTGCGCTTCGTCGTCGACAGGACGCGCGCCTTTGAGCACCACGAAGGCGACGATCGCCTCGCCCGTGGTCGCATCGGGGCGACCTACCACGGCGGCCTCGGCGACCTCCGGATGAGCGGCGAGCGCGGACTCGATCTCCATCGTGCCCATGCGGTGGCCGGAGACGTTGAGGACGTCGTCCACGCGGCCGGTGATCGTGAAATAGCCGGTTTGCGCGTCGCGGATCGCGCCGTCGCCGGCGAGATAGAGCTTGCCGCCCAGTTCGTCAGGAAAGTAGCCGGCGCGATAGCGCGCGGGGTTGCCCCAGATCGTGCGCAGCATCGAAGGCCAGGGCCGCTTGATGACGAGCAGGCCGCCATTGCCGTTGGGCACTTCGTGCCCCGATTCGTCGACGATGGCCGCTTCGATGCCGGGCAGCGGCAGCGTGCACGAGCCCGCCACGAGCGGCGTGACGCCGGGCAGAGGCGCGATCATGTGGCCGCCGGTTTCGGTTTGCCAGAACGTGTCGAGAACGGGGCAGCGGTTTGCGCCCACCTGAGTCGCGAACCAGCGCCACGCCTCCGGGTTGATCGGCTCGCCCACGGTGCCGAGCAGGCGCAGCGAACTCAGGTCATAGCGTGACGGATGCACTGCGGGCTCGTTGTCCGCCGCCTTGATGAGCGAGCGGATGGCCGTGGGCGCGGTATAGAAAATCGATACCTTGTGGCGCTCGATCATCTGCCAGAAGCGGCCTGCGTCCGGCCAGGTCGGTATGCCTTCGAAGATCACCTGCGTGGCGCCCGCCGCGGTCGGGCCGTAGCAGATGTAGCTGTGCCCCGTGATCCAGCCGATGTCGGCCGTGCACCAGAACACGTCCGACGCCCGGATGTCGAAGGTCCACTTCATCGTGAGCGCCGCCCACAGCAAATAGCCGCCGGTGCTGTGCTGCACGCCCTTGGGCGTGCCCGTCGAGCCGGAGGTGTAGAGAATGAAGAGCGGATGCTCGGCGTCGACCCACTCGGGCTCGCATTCGGACGACTGCGCCGCTTCGAGTTCATGCAGCCACACGTCGCGCTGCGCGTGCCAGGGGATCGAGCCGCCCGTGCGGCGATAGACGATCACGGTATGCACGTTCTCGCTGCCGCCCAGCGCGAGTGCTTCGTCCGCGATCGTCTTGAGGGGCAGATGGCGGCCGCCGCGCACCTGCTCGTCGGCAGTGATGAGCACGCATGCGCCGACGTCGACCATGCGTTCGTGCAGCGACCTCGCGGAAAAGCCGCCGAACACGACCGAATGCGGCGCACCGATGCGCGCGCAGGCCTGCATCGCGACGACGCCTTCGATCGACATCGGCAGATAGATCATCACGCGGTCGCCGCGCCGCACGCCGCGCTCGCGCAGCGCGTTCGCGACGCGGCACACGCGTGCGTGCAACTCGCCGTAGGTGAGCGTGGTGAGCGTGCCGTCGTCCGCCTCGAAGATCAGCGCGGTGCGCTCGGCGCCGCCGTTCGCGAGATGGCGGTCGAGGCAGTTGTACGAGGCGTTGAGCAGCCCGTCGTCGAACCACTTGAAGAACGGCGCGTTCGACGCGTCGAGCGTGCGCGTGAACGGACGCTTCCAGTCGAGGTGCTCGCGCGCGAGACGTGACCAGAAGGCGTCGGGGTCGCGGCGCGCTGCGTCGACGAGCGCGCGATAAGCAGGCATGCCGTCG
>Ga0335070_10002121_pt1 | contig 23110 bp, 16 predicted proteins | sample Lox_Sample_13_FD_206722 | JGI IMG/M metagenome (GOLD analysis project Ga0335070, IMG submission 206722) | Soil microbial communities from Loxahatchee National Wildlife Refuge, Florida, United States - Lox_Sample_1.3 | ecosystem: Environmental > Terrestrial > Soil > Wetlands | place: USA...
TGAAGTATTCGCGCATCCAATTCCCGCCGGACTTGCTGCCCGCCGACATCGTCGGCAGCATGATTATCGAAACCAGCGACCGCGGCGCGAAATCTCTCCGTTTTCAACCCGGGCCGATTTTCGCGCATCTCGTGCTGGCCGATGAGATCAATCGCGCCACGCCCAAGACGCAATCGGCGCTGCTCGAGGCCATGCAGGAGCGCACGGTCACCAGCGGCAACGCCACCCATGAGCTGGAAGCTCCTTTCCTGGTGATGGCTACACAGAATCCCATCGAAATGGAGGGCACCTATCCCCTGCCCGAAGCGCAGCTTGACCGCTTTCTCATGAAGGTTCTGGTTCGCTACCCGTCCCGGGACGAGCTGAACCGTATCGTGGAGCGCACGATTCAGGCCCAGGAGGAACAAGTCCGGCCGGTGATGGACCGCGAGGCCATTCTCGAAGTGCGCTCGGTTTGCCACGACGTTCTGGTCGCGCCGCACGTCCAGGAGCTCGCCATCCAACTGGTGATGGCCACGCAGCCCGAGCAGACCGAAGCGCACGAACTGGCAAAGAAATACATCCGCTACGGCAGTTCGCCCCGCGGCGCGCAGGCGCTGGTGGAGTGCGGACGAGTGCGCGCTCTCATGCGCGGACGCTATCACCTCAGCGTGGAGGATGTCGAGGCCGTGGCTCCATCCGTGCTGCGCCACCGCATCATCCTCAATTTCGATGGCCATGCCGAAGGGCAAACCCCGGAAACGATCTTGAGCGTCATCATCAAGGGAGTGGCTGCGCCGGCCTCCACCGCGTAGGTTTTTGCATGCCCTCCGGTCCTTTGCTCGAACGCCAGTTTCTGGAGAAACTGGAGCGCCTGACCATTCATTGGCAGAAATCTTTCAACGGCTTGGTAGGCGGCCACAACACCTCGCGCTTTGCCGGCGGCGGCCAGGAATTCCTCGATCATCGACATTTCCATCACGGTGACGATCTGCGCGCCGTGAACTGGCGCGCCTATCTGCGGCTCGAGAAGCTCTTTTTGAAGATGTTTCAGGTGGAACCGCGCGTTCCCGTGCGCATGCTGTTCGATACCAGCGAGTCCATGAACTCGGAGGGCGGTTTCAAGTTCCATTACGCGCGCAAGCTGGCCGCGGCGCTGTGCTACGTCGGCCTGGTGCGGCTCGACACGATCAAGCTGCAACCCTTCAGCTCCCGGCTGGGCGAAGGAATCCAATGCGGCGGGGGCCGCCACCGTTTCAGCCCGGTAACGGAGTATCTGAACGAATTGCAGGCCAAGGGCCGGACCGACTTCCACGAGGTGGTTCGCCAGTTTATCTCTACGCACCCGCAGCGCGGGCTGCTGATCATCGTCTCTGATTTTCTGGACGACAGCGATTGCGAGCGGCCGCTGCAGTATCTGGCCGACTTCGGCCACGAGCTGCTGCTGGCCCAGGTTTGGTCCGAGGAAGACCGCACGCCTCCCTGGACGGGAGACCTGGACCTGGTGGATGCCGAGACCGAAACGCGGCTCCGGCTGCAGTTCGACGAGAGCGCGCGCGGCCAGTACACGCGCGCATTCGATGCCTATGCCGGCGGCCTCCAGCAGATCGCCGTCCGCAACGGCGGCCGTTATGTAGGCATCTCCACCGCCATGCCGATCGAAGACGTGATCTTTGGCGCGCTGGTGCGTTCGCGAGTGATCGCCTGAATGTATTTTCTAAACCTCTCGCTGGCGCAGTTCCTGGCACTATTCGGCGCGATCTCCGTCACCATGGTGCTGCTCTACCTGCTGGGACGCTCGCGCCGTAAGCAGGTGGTGGCCACACTGCGGTTTTGGACCGTGGCGGAGCAGCCCCCGGTAGCGCACAAGCGCAAAAGAATTCAACAGCCTCTCTCGCTCATCCTGCAACTCATAAGCCTGCTGCTCCTTTTGCTTGCCATCGCGCAATTACGGCTGGGGATGCCGCTGGCAACGCCACGCGATCATGTTTTGATCCTGGACACCTCGGCCTGGATGTCCGCCGCGAGCGGAAACCGCACGCTGATGGACGAGGCGCGAGAGAAAGCCTTGGCTTACGTGAGGACTGTTCCCGCGTCGGACCACGTGATGCTGGTGCTCGCCGATGCCCTGACCACCCCGGCCACCGCTTTCGAATCCAACCGCTCCAAGCTGGAACAGGCTATCGCTCAATCCACGCCGGGCGCCACGGCACTGAACCTGGATCAGGCGCTGGCCTTTGCGCGTCAGGAACAGGCGCTCGGTTCCGGGCGGCCGGGCGAGATCGTCTACGTGGGTCCCGGCCGCATCACTGCTGAATCGCGCCTGACGGCCGCACCCCTGCCGAAGAACCTGCGCGTGCTCGAAACCGCGGACTCCACGGACAACTGCGGCTTGCGCAAGATCGGCGTGCGAAGGTCAGCGGCGGATCCGGAGGTGTGGGATATCTACGCTTCGGTTCGCAATTACAGTGCTGTACCGAAGGTGCTGACGCTTGCGCTTCGTTTCGGGGGCGCTCCCGCCGGCGCGCGCAGGTTCGCGGTGCCGCCGGGGTCCGAGCGCGAGATCGCCTTCGCCTGGCGGACACGCGCCGGCGGTTTGCTCGAAGCCAACCTGATTCCACACGACCGCTTTTCTGCAGACGATCACGCCGTCCTCGATCTGCCGCCCCTGCCCAGCCTCAACCTGACGGTGTATTCGAACGAGCCCGACCTGCTGGGGCCGACCGTGACGGCCATCCCTCGTGTGCATGCGACGTTCCGGCGGGTGGAAGAATACCGCGCCGATGCCGCGAATGGACTCGTCATCCTCGATCGTTTCCGGCCGCCGCAGCCTCCCAAAGGCGATGCCATTTGGATTGATCCGCCGCCTGGAGCTTCGCCCATACCTGTCCGAGCGCGGCTCGAAGCCGTACCATTCGATCACTGGTGTGCGGACAATGCTCTCTGCGCGGGCCTTCGCACCAGGGACCTGCGCCTGGCCTCCACGTATGTCTTCGAAAGCGCGCCCGACGACGTCAAGATCGGCCAGGTGCAACAGGGGCCTGTCATCGTGGCGCGGGCAGGCAAGAACAAGACCGTCGTCTTCGGCTTTCATCCGGGGCTTTCGGATCTACGATACGAACTTGCCACGCCCCTGCTTTTCGGCAACATTCTGCGCTGGATGGCGCCCGAACTTTTCCGCCGCTCGGCGGTCGCGGCCGGCAGTGCGGGTACGGTGACCATGCAACTCGATCCCGACACCCGTCTTGAGGATGTGCGCGTCCTGCAGCAGGATGGCGCCTCCGTGCCGTTTACCACGCGCGGCCGTGCGCTGCGATTTTTTTCGGGAACTCCGGGAACCGTACGCGTGCTCGCCGCAGAGCGCGAAACCGTTTACTCCCTCACGCTCCCCGAGCTGTGGGATTCGAAATGGGATGTACCCGCCGGAACCAGACGCGGGCTGCCGGCGTTCCGCGAGACCGCCGCCCTTTCTCGCGATCTGTGGCAGGTGCTGGCCCTGCTCGGAGGATTGGGGCTGCTCATGGAGTGGCTGCTGTTCGGCCGTGCCGAGGGGCGCGCGCGCCGTCTGCCCGCGGCGATTCCTCGCCGCACCGGCGTTCGGAAGGCATCGTAAATGATTTTTGACCGAGCCTGGGTTCTGATTCTTGCGCTCGCTCCGGTCACGTGGGCCATCCGGGAGTGGAGCGCAACGCACCGCCGCGGCGCTCTATTGCTGAAGACTGCCGCGTTTGTTGCGATCATTCTGGCTCTCGCTCAGCCACGCCTTACGTTTTTCGACACGAAAATCGCGGTCGCCATTCTGGCCGACACCTCAAGGAGCGTAACCGAGCAGGACCTCGAGCGCACCTCGGCCATCGCCTCCGAGATCGAGCGGTCCCGCGGCCGCCACTGGACCAAGGTGATCCCGTTCGCTCGCTCCACACGCAAACCCATGCCGCAGGAGCGCGGGAAATCCTGGAACTTGCGATACACCCCCGGGGACGCCGGCAACGGCACTGATCTCGAAGCCGCCATTCGTGAAGCCATCGGCACACTCCCCGGCGGGATGGTGCATCGCGTGGCGCTGATCTCGGACGGAAATGAGAACCTCGGAAGCGCCGCGCGCGCGGCCTGGCAGGCTCAACAACTCGGCATTCCCATCGATACGTTCGCGCTGGCCGGCAGTCCCAAACCGGATCTTCGTGTGGAGTCCATCAGCGTGCCTTCCCTGGTCTTCACTGGAGAGCGGTTCCCCGTCGACCTTACAGTGACCGCGCCGCGCCGCGCTCAAGCCCGCGTAGACGTGACGGCAGAGGGCAGGACCCTGGGTGTAAACGATGTCGTACTTGAACCGGGAGTGAATCACTTGCGGGTGCGAGCCAGCGTCACCGCTACGGGCGCCGTCGACCTGGCGGGAAAAATCACTGGAAACGGCCTCGGCCAAGCCCGCTTTAATGAGGCGGTTACCATACGGCAGCCGCGCGCCCTGCTTCTCTCTCAAGATCCGGCCGGAACCGAAACCCATTTCCAGAAAACGCTCGAATCCAGCCAGTTTCAGGTCCAGTTGATGTCCGAGGTTCCCGACAAATTCGACGACTATCAGCTTGTTGTGTTCAACAACTGGGACCTGGAAGCTGTTCCGCAAGCCCGCAAGGAAGCTTTGGAGAAATTTGTGCAGGAAGGCGGCGGATTGCTTTGGATTGCGGGAGAGCGCAACGTATACGTCGAGAACAAGCGGCCCGACGACCCGCTCGATCGCGCTCTTCCCGCCCGGCTTGCGCCCCCACGAACCCCCGAAGGCACTTGCGTCATCCTCATCATCGACAAATCTTCGTCGATGGAAGGCAAGAAGATGGAACTGGCGCGGCTGGCGGCCATCGGCGTCGTGGAGAACCTCCGGCCCATCGATCAGGTGGGCGTGCTGATCTTCGACAATTCGTTTCAGTGGGCCGTGCCCGTGCGGCGGGCTGTCGACCGGTCCTTGATCAAGCGGCTCATCGCCGGCATTACTCCCGACGGCGGCACCCAGATTGCACCGGCGCTGACCGAGGCATACCGGAAGATTCTCTATCAAAATGCGGTCTACAAGCACATCGTCCTGCTGACCGACGGAATCTCGGAAGAAGGCGACAGTCTCTCCCTATCCCGCGAGGCCTCCAATAATCGCATCACGATTTCCACGGTGGGGCTGGGCCAGGATGTGAACCGTGCATACTTGGAGAAGATTGCAGCCTTAGCCAAGGGCAAATCGTATTTTTTGAACGAGCCCGCGGGCCTGGAGCAAATCCTGCTGAAGGACGTAATGGAACACACCGGCTCGACCGCTGTAGAGAAGCCGCTGCAAGCGGTCGTGGTGAAGCAGGCCGAGATACTGGACGGCGTCGGCATCGATTCCGCGCCGCCTTTGCGCGGCTACGTCCGCTACATTGCCAAGCCCACCGCGGATACCATTCTGAACGCCGCCGATCGGGATCCGCTGCTGGTGCGATGGCAGTACGGACTGGGCCGCGCAGCGGTTTTCACTTCCGACGCCAAGAGCCGCTGGGCCGCAAGCTGGCTGGCCTGGAAAGGCTTTGACCGGTTGTGGGCCAACGTAGCGCGCGACCTGCTGCCCCATGCGCAGACCAGCGAGGCCCAGGCCGAATATGACAGCTCGAGCGATGAGCTGGTTGTCGATTACCGCCTCGGCCGCAAAGCAGAAGACCCTGCCGCGGTCCCGGACATTTACGTCCTCGGGCCCAACGGATTCCGCCGGCCTGCGAAAGTCAGCAAAGTCGACGCAAGAAGTTATCGCGGCGTGGTTCCCATCGGGCACAATCAGGGCCTGTTCCGCGTGCGGCCCCTGGTTGAGTCGCGGGCCTTCCCCGAGATCGGTTTCTACCGGCAGGAAGACGAGTTACTGGATTACGGATCGAACGAGCTGCTGTTGCGGCAGATCGCCAAGTCCACCAGCGGACGATTCCAGCCTGCGGCCAAAGAGATCTTCGATGCAGGCGGCCGGTCGACCCCTTCGTCGATGGAGATGTGGCCCGGTCTGCTGGCTCTTGCCATTCTGCTGAACATCGCTGAATTGTGCATGCGGAAGTGGCGCGGCGTCCTCGAAACCATCCACCGCCCGGCGGAATCGGTCAGTCCTTCCCTTTCCTGAGCGTCAGCGGCCGGCGCGAGCAGGCAGCGGGCAAAACGCGCCCTTGGAAAAACCTTCGGCATCGATTCCGAAGGCATGATTGAAGCGTGCGCGGTAGTTTTCCCAGGCAATGGCAGAGGTCAGCTCCACCAGTTGCCGCTCATTGAAATGCCGCGTGAGCTGCGCGAAAAGATCATCAGGAACCTCGACCGGCGTCGCCGTCATGGCCACGGCGTAGCGCACCACCAATTTTTCGACATCGCGGAGCGCCGGGCTCGTCTCGAAATCCGCCAGCGCCATCAACTTCTCGTCCGTCAATCCTTCTTTCCTGCCCACGGCAGAACCGATGTCGATTCAAAACGGGCAGCCAATCTGCATAGCCACCTGCAAACAAGCGAGCGATTTGAGGGCGGCATCCACGGAATGGGCGGCCATCTGCCCCGCCTCCATTTCGCCTAGCGATCGCAGCAGCCGCGGATGGTGTGCCGTGATCGTAACGGGCAGTACCACGCGGCCAACCTTCCGGCGTGTCATCCAATACACCAAGCGTACGAATAATCCCGCACGCTCAGGCTCGATGCCAGCAATACGTGCCATAACCAGTTAGATTACCGCTCAGCCGCTCCGGATGCGGCGATCGTCCAAGCCGCGGCCCGTCCGCACTGATCGGGCTGGATTCATAATTCCAGATCTGTAACACTTGAAACAGCCATGGTGACTCTCTACCAGGATTTGCGATACGGCATCCGTGTTCTTGTAGCCGGCCCGGGATTCACGGCGGTAGCGGTGCTCACGCTGGCGCTGGGCATTGCGGCGAACACGACCGTATTCAGTTGGGTCGACGGGTTGTTGTTGCGTCCGTATCCCGGCTCGACAAACAGCCGGCAACTCGCCGTGCTCGAGATGGTCACGGTTGGAGCCCCAAACGGAGCCAACCAGACTTCGTATCTGGACTATCGCGACTATCGCGATAGCCTGAAATCCGTTTCCGGGCTGGCGGTACATCGCGAAGACGTCTTCAGCCTCGGCGAGGCGGACAATGTCCAGCCGGTTTGGGGCGAATTGGTTTCCGGCAATTACTTCGCGGTACTGGGCGTGAAGCCGGCGCTAGGGCGCGTGTTCACCCCGGAAGAGAGCGGTGACAAGCTGGGCGCGTACCCGGCGGCGGTGATCAGCCATCGATTGTGGCGCAGCCGCTTCCACGGCGATCCTGGCGCCGTGGGTAAGACCCTCCGCGTGAACCGGCACGGGCTAACGGTGGTGGGCGTCGCGCCGCCCGAGTTCCGCGGCACGATGCCGGGCCTGTTCTTCGATATCTGGGTTCCGGTCACCATGGGCCCGGAACTGGGGATGCTGGATCCATCGGCGTTCCGCTATCGCTGGAACCGGGGCTTATACGCATTGGTCCGCCTGAAGCCCGGCGTGGCCATCGAGCAGGCGCGGGCGGAGGCCTTGACGTTCTCGCGCAACCTCGAGGCGATGTCTCCGGACACCAATCGGGGCGTGACCGCCACCATCCTGCCCCCGTGGGAATTTCACAGCGCCGCCCCCGATCTGTTGCTCGGGCCGCTTCGCATCCTCATGGCTATTTCCATGCTCGTGCTGCTCATTGTCTGCGCCAACGTCGCGAATCTTCTATTGGCGCGCACCATTGCCAGGCGCAAAGAACTCGCGATCCGCCTGTCGCTCGGCGCACGGCCTTGGCGGCTGACCCGTCAACTCATGACTGAAGTCCTGGTGCTGGCGAGCGCCGGTGCGCTCATCGGGCTGCCGCTCGCTTTTTGGATGGGTGGCATGCTTCCCTCGCTGGTCCCCAAGATCGGAGCCCCCGTCGCCGCCGGGTTTCAATTAAACGGCCGGGTTCTGGTGTTCACCATTCTGACCTGCGCGGTTGCCGCCCTTGTCGCGGGCGCGGCGCCGTCGCTGTTCTGGCTCCGCACCGACGTGAACGAAGCGCTCAAGGAGGGCGGGCGCAGCGGGACGCACGGCGCGCATTCCCACCGCACGCGCGGCTTGCTGGTCATTTCCGAAGTGGCGCTGGCGACCGTCGCACTGATCGGCGCGGGTCTCTTCATGAGAAGCTTTCAGAACGCCAGGACCATTTATCCAGGCTTCGATAGGAGCAACGTCGTTATGGCGCGGTTTTACCTGGGAGGCACGGGCTTTTCGACTCTTGACGTGCACCGGTTTTGCCGGCGGTTGGCTACGCGGCTGCGCTCGGCGCCCGGCATTACGAATGTAACCTACGCGGATTACGCACCGCTCGGGTCGAGCGCCGGTCCGTACGAGGACGTGGAGATCGAGGGATACGTTCCGAGCAAGGGCGAGGCTCTGCAAATCAACGACTACCTGGTTTCGCCGGACTACTTCAACCTGATGCGGATTCCGTTGCTCGAAGGCCGCGACTTTAGAGAGAGCGATGACTGGAATACTCCGCCGGTTGTGATCGTGAACCAGACCTTCGCGCAACGGTACTTCAACGGCGCGAACCCGGTGGGCCACAAAGTGAAGTGCTGGGACAAGTGGGCCACGGTGATCGGCCTGGCGCGAGACAGCAAGTACTTCAACGTCGCCGAGGCGCCGCGCCCTCATTTCTTTGCGCCGTTCCAGCAGCACGCGGGCCACGACATCCAACTCTACTTCTTCATCAAGGTCGCCGGGGACCCCACCCCGTTGATGGCAGGCCTGCGGCGCGAAGTGGCGGCAGTCGATCCGAATGCGGGAGCCTTTGACGTGATGCTGCTCACGGCATGGACCGAAGTCACTATGCTTCCGCAGAAGGTTGCGGCGAGCATGCTGGTCGCGATGGGCCTTATTTCGCTGGTGCTGGCGGCGGTCGGCCTGTACAGCGTGATGGCGTATGCAGTGAATCAGCGGACGCAGGAGATCGGCATTCGCATGGCGCTGGGCGCACAGCGGAGCGACGTATTGAACGATGTCCTGGGGCGCGGCATGGTCCTGACCGTTACGGGTCTTCTGGTGGGAATGGTTGCGGCGTTCGCGGTCACGCGCCTGGTGTCGAGCATGCTGGTTCACGTGGGCGCAGCCGATCCCGTTACTTTCGGCGGTGCGGCATTATTCCTGTCCACGATTGCGCTCCTGGCGAGCTATCTGCCCGCGCGGCGCGCGACCAAGGTTGACCCGGTGATTGCCTTGCGCGCCGAGTGAAGGACCGAGCGGTCATAATGGATTCAAGATGCGAAACGCGCGCTAGCAGCGCTGCCGCTCTCATTGCATGAACAAGACTACGCTCACTACGCCTCTGCTTTGTCGGCATGATCGTCGCCGGTGTCTGGATGCAGATATCCGCCGCTTCAGGGAAACCCAGAACCTATACCACTAACTTCCGCCTCACCGAGAACCCTATTTCCGAGGGCGAACATTGGATCAACGGCAAAGCAGCCGGTCTTGACTGGTGTGACGTTGCAACCATTCCTGGACTGGCTTTCGGCGTCGAATCAGATTCGCGCGGCTACGACGATGCGACGGCTTTGTTGAAAGGTAACTGGGGACCGAATCAGACGGTCCAGGCAACCGTGCACAGCGTAGATCCGAACGACAATATCTCGGAGGAAGTAGAGCTGCGCTTGCGGAGTTCCTTGTCGGCCCACAGCGCCACGGGCTATGAGATCAACTTCCGTTGCTCAAAAACAGAGAAGGCTTACTCGGAGATAGTAAGGTGGAACGGCCCTTTGGGTAACTTCACTTATCTCTCGCAACACAATGGATCGCAATACGGCGTGGCAAATGGAGATGTTGTCAAAGCAACAATCGTAGGCGACGTGATTACTGTGTACATCAACGGGGTGCAAGTCAACCAGGCGAAGGACGGCACTTACACGACCGGCAGTCCCGGCATCGGCTTCTTTCTCGAGTGTGCTCCCGGCGTGAACTGCGATTACGGATTTAGCAGCTTCACCGCGTCGGACGGAGCCCGCTGAAGGCTTAGCAGCCCTCAGCGCCCGGCCTTTGGAGCCAGACTCGCCAGCTTGTTCAGCCCGTCAATATACGCTTTCGCGCTGGCTTCGATCACGTCGGTGGATGCGCCGCGGCCCACGACCTTGCGACCCTCTTGTTCGAGCTGCACGGTCACTTCGCCCAGGGCTTCGGTGCCGCTGGTTACGGCGCGAATGTCGTAGCGCAGGAGTTTGGCGGAGGTCTTGGTTACTTCGGAGATCGCCTTGTAAGTGGCATCGACCGGGCCATCGCCAATGGCGGCGCCTTGCGACATTTCGTCTTTGATTTTGAGCCGCACCGTCGCCGTGGGGATAGCAGACGTGCCGCTGTTGATGTGCAGATATTCCAGGCGGTAGACTTCGGGCAGCGGATGAATCTCGTCGCGGAGAATGGCGATGAGATCCTCGTCAAACACCTCCTGCTTCTTGTCGGCCACAGCCAGGAATCGCTGGTAAGACTGGTTCAGGTCATGGTGCGAGAGGGTGAATCCGAGCTTTTTGAGGCGGTCGCGCAGCCCGGCTCGCCCCGTGCGCGCCGTCAGCACCACGCGGCTTTCCGGAATGCCGACATGCTCGGGCCGCATGATCTCGTAGGTTTCGCGTTCCTTGAGAAATCCATCCACGTGGATTCCCGAACTGTGCGAAAACGCGTTGCCTCCGACGACGGCTTTGTTCGGTGGAACTTGGATGCCGAGCAGGTCGGAAACCAGCCGGCTGGTGCGGTAAAACTCGCGCGTCTCGATGCCGGTCTGCAACCCGAAGTAGTCGGCGCGCGTGCGCAGCGCCATCACCACCTCTTCAAGCGCCGCGTTCCCCGCCCTCTCGCCGATCCCGTTGATGGTGCCTTCCACCTGGCGCGCGCCGTTCTGTACGCCGGCCAGCGAGTTCGCCACCGCCAGTCCCAGATCATCATGGCAATGGACACTGATGGTTGCCCGGCTGATGTTGGGCACTCTCTCGCGGATAGATCGGATGAGGCAGCCGTACTGCTCGGGCACCGTGTAACCCGTCGTGTCCGGTATGTTGACGACCGTGGCTCCCGCATCGATCGCCGCTTCGATCATCTCGAAGAGGTAGCTCTGGTCGGCGCGTCCGGCATCCTCGGCGTAAAACTCGACATCGTCTGCATATTGCCGGGCCAGCTTGACGGCGTCGATCGCCATCTGGAGAATCTTGATTCGTTTCTCGGCGAGTGTCTTGCCGTAACGTTCATCCTGGAACTTGCCGCTGATATGGATGTCGGAAGCCCCGATCCCCGTGTGGATCCGCGGCCGCTTGGCTTTGGCGAGCGCTTTGCCGCAGGCGTGGATGTCGTCCGGCACAGCACGGGAAAGCGCGCAGATGGTAGGACCGTGGATTTCATGGCAAATTAGCTGAACAGCTTCGAAATCTTCGGGCGACGAATTGGGATAACCGGCCTCGATCACATCGACCTTCAACTCCGCCAGTTGCCTGGCGATCATGAGCTTCTCGCGGCTGCCCAGACGTGTGCCGGCCGCCTGCTCTCCGTCTCGCAGCGTGGTATCGAAAACAGCGACTTTTTCTGGCATTGCAACAGACTCTATCGTAAAACGGATTTTGGTTTTCTGAGCGCGATCGAAAGGAGCGGACTTACATGTTCGCAGAAACAGCCCGGTCAGGAGCCGATTCCCAGACCACCGGGCTGCTGTGCCGCACCCATGTATCCACAAACGCCTGGTAGCGGCTTTCCAGCACGGACCGCTTGATTTTCAGCGTGGGCGTCATCAGCCCATTGCCAACCGTCCACGGCCCATCGGCGATGGCGATGAAATGCACCCGTTCGTGAGGATCGAGCTGCGCGTTTACGTGCTCCATCTGCGCCACTAGAGACTCCTCGAGGGCTCTTTGTTCGTCGGCGGTCGAGCATCGTCTTCGCGCGTCCGCGGAGAGCAAAACCACGGCGAAGGGAGCCGGCAGGCCAGCGCCCATCAGGCAGCAGGCGTCAACGGCGGCGTGCGCCATCAGCTTACTTTCGATCGGCGCCGGAGCCACATACTTGCCCTTGCTCGTTTTGAACTGTTCCTTCACGCGCCCAATGATCTTTACCTGGCCGTCCGGGTCGAGATGGACCACGTCCCCCGTGCGAACGAATCCATCTTCAGTGAAGGCAGCCTGCGTGGCCTGCGGGTCTTTGTAGTAACCCAGCATGTTCATGGGGCTCTTCACCAGCAGTTCACCCAGGTCGCTCACCTTCGCCTCTACACCATCCAGGGCCGCGCCCACGTACCCGGGGCGCACGCAGCCGGGTTTGGGGAGATGGGTGATCAGCGCCTCCGTCATGCCGTATCCTTCCGCGAGATCCAACCCGAGGTTGCGGTACCACAGCAGGATCTCGGTGGGCAGCGGCGCGGCTCCGCACGCAGCGTGGCGCACCGTACTCAGCCCGAGCTGGCGGAGAATGCGCCTTTTCGTGTAACGGTCGATGATGGGAAGGCGCAGCAGCTTGTCCAGCTTTTCCTGCGGGATCTTGGCGAACACCCCCTGCTGGAACTTCAGTAGCAGCCGGGGCACGGAAAGAAAGATCGTGGGCCGCGCACGCTGCAGGTCGGCGAGGAAGGTCTCGATCCCTTCGGTGAAATAGATGTGATAGCCGGCGAGAATCGCGGTGCCCTCGAGGCCGACACGCTCCACAATATGGGCAAGCGGCAAATACGAGAGGACACGTTCCTCGGCCGTCATGTCAAGCATGGGGACAGCAGTGGCGGCAAAGAAACTCAAAGCCCCGAAGCGGTGCATCACGCCCTTGGGCGTGCCCGTCGTGCCGGAGGTGTAAATGATCGTGGCCAGATCATCTGGCGAAAAAGTCGGGTTCCCCGTAATCGGCGGCGTGGCCAAAACCACCGCATCCCACCTGGGGAGGCCGTTGGATGAGGCCGCGGGAAAGTAAATGCGAGCGACACCGTCGGGAATCCCGACGGTCGCGTTTTCCTTCTCCTCGGTCGGTCCGATGAAGCACGCTTTCGCGTCGCTATGCTCCAGAATCTGACGGACCGACTGCGCCTTGAGCGACGGATAGACGGGCACCGTGACGTGCCCGGCCATCCAGATCGCAAGGTCGGCCATAATCCACCAGGCGCAGTTTCTAGAGAGAATCGCGATCCGGGTTCCGGGCTCCAGGTGCTTCGCTTTCAGGTAGGCTGCGATGCGCCGCACCTCATCCGCAGCTTGCGCCCAGGTCCACTCGCGTACCTTCCCGCCGTCGTATGGTTGTGTGAGGAATATCTGCCCCGGACGCTCGCGCTCCCAGCGATACAGGCACTGGAGCGCCAGATCGTCTTCCCTGAGACTGGCCATCTGGGCTTCTCCCGCCGTCTTCCTTAGGGGTGGGGTGAGGAGAGGCGGCATTCTTCTTGCTTTTTATCTTACCCACGGGTAAGATATCAATGTCAAACCCCGGTGTCAATCGGGTGGCTGATCCACGTCATGGCGAAAGAGGCTGTTGCTGTACAACCGCACTGGAAAGCTTTTGTCAATCGCCGCCGTGATCCCGCCACTAAAAGAGAAGCCATTCTGCAAACCGCGGCGCAATTGTTTTTGGAAAAGAGCTACGGCCGCACAGCGCTCAACGACGTCGCTGAGCGGCTGAACATTACCAAGCCTGCCCTGTATCACTACTTCCGCAACAAGGAAGAGATCCTCCTCGAATGTTACCGTTGGGGCACCGGGCTCATCGAAGAAGGTCTGAACACCATCGCCGGGCACTGCGGAACGGGCTTGGAAAAAGTCGAAGCCTTCATCTACGCATACGCCAACGTGATGACCGTCAATTTTGGAAGATGCGTGATGCGGCTGGATGAGGGCGACCTCTCCAGCAAAGCGCTGGCTGAAGTGCGCACTCATAAGAGAAAGATCGACCGCCGCCTCCGGTCGTTCATCCAGGAAGGGATCGAGGATGGCTCGATCACGCGGTGCGATCCCAAGCTGGCAGCCTTTGCGATTGCCGGGGCCGTAAACTGGATCTGTATGTGGTACGAGCCTGCCGGGGCTCTTTCGGGTGAAGAGATTGCCTCGCATTTTGCGCGGACACTCACACAGGGGCTGGCGCGCAAAGCGCAACCAGGTCGCCATCCCAACGGACAACGAAAAGTTTCAAAAATCGGGAGTCATAGTTCATGATCGCTGAACCTGTTCTGGAGCCGGCCGTCGCCGGATCGTCTTCGCGCGAGCGGGCCCGCTCCATTCTCATCCGGAAAGCCGCCGTGCTGGGAGCCGGAACCATGGGCTCGCGCATCGCGGCTCACCTGGCCAATGCGGGGCTGCCCGTGGTGCTGCTGGACATCCCCTCCGAAAAGGGTCCGCGCTCCGCGATCGCTACCCAGGCGTTGGAAGGCCTGAAGAAGGCCAAGCCCGCGGCTTTTTTCGAGCCGTCACTCGCCGCGCGCGTCACGGTGGGTAACTTCGACGATGATCTCGCGCGCCTTCAGGATTGCGACTGGGTTATCGAGGCCGTCACCGAGAATCTGGAAATCAAGCAGGCGCTTCTCAACAAGATCACGCCTCACCTGAAGAAGGACGTGATCCTGACGACCAATACCAGCGGCCTGCCGGTGCGGTCTATCGCGGCGAAACTCGCGGAAAACCTTCGCCGCCGCTGGTTCGGAACCCACTTCTTCAACCCGCCGCGCTACATGCGGCTGGTCGAGATCATCCCTACGCCGGAAACCGATCCCGATGCCATCGCGGCCATCTCTCACTTTTCCGACCAGCAACTGGGCAAGGAAGTCGTCTTCGCGCGCGACACACCCAACTTTATCGCCAACCGCATCGGAGTGTTCATCATGCTGGAGGCGGTGCGCCTCATGCAGGCTGAAGATCTCACTATCGAGGAGGTCGATGCGCTGACCGGTTCTGTCATCGGCTGGCCGCGCACCGGCACCTTCCGCCTGGCCGATATGGTGGGGCTGGATGTGCTGGTTCACGTAGCGGGAAATTTCGCGCGCTCGCAGCAGCAGCAAATCGCCCTCCCGCCATTTATCCAGCAGATGATCGAGCGGCGCTGGCTGGGCGACAAGACCAAGCAGGGCTTCTACAAGAAGGAGAAAGATCCTGAGGGCAACGACGTTCGCCTGGTTCTCGACTGGAAAACGGTCGAGTACCTGCCCGCTTCGCGCCCCAAGCTACCCTCGGTCGAGATGGCGAAGAATGCCGAGCGGCTGCCCGAGCGCCTGACGCAACTTCTCGCCGGCGATGCCAGGAAAGACAAAGCCGCGCGCTTTCACTGGCGCCTGCTGAGCGCGCTGTGGAACTACGCAGCCGATTGCCTGCCGGAGATCGCCGACGACGTAGCCAGCGTGGATCGTGCCATGCGCGCCGGATTCAATTGGGAGATGGGTCCGTTCCAGCTCTGGGACGCGGCCGGTGTGCCGCAGACCGTCGCGCGCATGCGGGCGAGCCGCGAGCCCGTGAGTGCGCACGTCGACCGCCTGCTGGGGCTGGACGCCACCGCGTGGTACGAGAATCACGGCCGCGAGTGCTTCGATCTCGCCGGCGGCAAGTACAGGGCCGTTGCGGAACCCGAAGGCGTGGCCTCTGTGGCCAACTTCCGCGCGTCTAATGGAGTCGTGAAGCAGAATCCCGGCGTCTCGCTCATTGATTTGGGCGACGGCGTCGGCTGCCTGGAACTGCACTCCAAGAAGAACGCCATCGGAGAAGATATCCTCCGCCTGGTAACCGAAACCTTGCGGCCCGATAGCGACGCCGTACGCAACTTTGAGGCGTTCGTCATCAGCGGCGACGCAGACCACTTCTCCGTGGGCGCCAACCTGATGCAACTGCTGCTGGGAATCCAGGAAGGCGAATGGGACGAAATCGACCTGGGCATCCGCGCCTTCCAGCGCATGACGGCGGCCATCAAGTTCTGCCCGCGGGCGGTGGTGGTGGCGCCTTTCGGCATGTGTCTCGGAGGCGGAGCCGAAATGGCGCTGCACGCCGCCAAACGCGAAGCGTACGCCGAGCTCTACATCGGACTGGTCGAGACCGGCGTGGGCCTGCTGCCCGGCGGCGGCGGATGCAAGGAGATGACGCTGCGCGCCGTGGAAGCCGCCGCGGCCGTGCACGGCAACGCACGAGCTGAGTCTGTCGAGCTGATGAATGCGTTGCGCCGCAGCTTCGAGACCGTGGCCATGGCCAAGGTTTCTAGCTCCGCGGCCGAGGCGCGCGGGCTGGGCTTTCTGGCGCCGGGTGACCGCATCACCATGAACCGCGAACGGCTGCTCACGGACGCCAAGGAGTCAGCACGCACCAAAGCAATGGCGGGCTACGCTCCGCCCGTGCCGCGCGAGGACATCCCGGCTCCGGGTCAGAACATTCTGGCATCGTTCAAAATGGCCGTCCACATGATGCGCGAAGGCGAATACATCAGCGAGCACGATGCGAAAGTGGCGAACTGGGTGGCCAACGTCCTGTGCGGTGGCCCGGTCACGCCAGGCACGCCGGTAAGCGAACAATATCTGCTGGATCTGGAGCGCGAGGCATTCCTCTCGCTCTGTGGCGAGAGGAAAACACAGGAGCGGATTGCCTTCACGCTGAAGACCGGCAAGCCGCTGAGGAATTAACCATGCAAGAAGCCGTCATCGCAAGCGCCGTACGAACCGCCGTCGGCAAAGCGCCCAAAGGAACGTTGCGTGCCACGCGGCCGGACGACCTGGCCGCAGTGACCATCCGCTGCGCCCTCGCACGCGTTCCCAATCTGGACCTCGAGGAAGTGGAGGACGTGATCATCGGCTGCGCTATGCCCGAAGGCGAGCAGGGCATGAATGTGGCGCGCATCGCGTCGTTGCGTGCCGGCTTGCCGGTCGAGTCCTCCGCCATGACCATCAACCGCTTCTGCGCCTCGGGCCTGCAAGCCATTGCGCTGGCGGCCGAGCGTATTCGCAGTGGCGGCGCCGACGTCATCGTGGCCGGCGGCACCGAATCCATGTCGCTCGTGCCCATGGGCGGCAATAAGATTTCGATTAATCCCTGGCTCGGCGAAAACTACCCGGATTCGTATCTCGGCATGGGTCTCACCGCCGAACGCGTTGCGAAGCACTACGGCATCAGCCGCGCCGATGCCGATCAATTCGCCCTGGCGAGCCACCAGAAAGCGCTGGCCGCGCAGGCCGCCGGAAGATTCGATGCCGAGATCGTTCCCGTGCACGTTACGTTCACCACGCCCGACGACAAATCGAAACTGAAAAACACCGAACTCGAATTCAAGATGGACGAAGGCCCGCGCCCCGACACTTCGCTCGAAGCTCTGGCGCAGCTCAAACCGGCCTTTCATGCCAAGGGCACGGTGACCGCCGGGAATTCGTCGCAGACTTCCGACGGCGCGGCCGCCGCCGTGGTGATGTCCGAGGAGCGTGCCAAGGCCCTGGGCATCAAACCGCTGGCGCGTTTCGTGGCCTATGCGTACGCTGGATGCCTGCCTGAGGAAATGGGCGTGGGGCCGGTGTACGCCATCCCCAAAGCGCTCAAAATGGCCGGCCTGAAATTGGATGAGATCGACGTGATCGAGCTGAACGAGGCCTTTGCGGCGCAGTCGCTGGCCGTCATCAAGACTCTCGGCCTCGATAGGGCCAAACTGAACGTAAATGGTGGTGCGATTGCTCTGGGTCATCCGTTGGGCTGCACCGGCGCCAAACTCACTGCCAGTCTGCTTCAGGAATTAAAGCGTCGCCACGCGAAGTATGGCATGGTGACCATGTGTGTCGGCGGCGGAATGGGCGCCGCCGGAATTTTCGAAAACTTGAACTGAGCCGCAACCGTAAGGGGGCGGTTGACAACAATTTGCAAACCAAGCGAGGTGCAAAATGGCTACGACGACAACAACCGTGACCGCGAAGCCGGTAAAAGGCGGCAGCTTTCTTGTGGAACCGCGCGATCCTCACGACGTATTCACGCCCGAGGATCTCTCCGAAGAGCAACGCCAGATTGCTAAAACGGCGGTCGAGTTCACTATCAATGAAGTGCTGCCCGCCGCCGCGGACATCGAGGCCAAGAAACTGGAAATCACCAAAGCCCTGCTGCGCAAGGCCGGCGACCTCGGCCTGATGGGCGTCGACGTCCCCGAGGCCTACGGCGGCCTCGAGATGGACAAGGTGACTTCCGCGCTGATCGCGGAGTCCATCAGCAAACTGGCCAGTTTCTCCGTGGCATTTAGCGCGCACGTGGGGATTGGCACCCTGCCCATTGTGTGGTATGGCACCGAGGCCCAGAAGAAAAAGTACCTGCCCAAGCTCGCCACCGGCGAGTGGATCGCCGCTTATGCGCTGTCCGAATCGTCCTCCGGTTCCGACGCCCTGAATTGCCGCGCCCGCGCCGTGCTCTCCCCGGACGGCCAGCAATGGATTCTCAACGGCGAAAAGATGTGGATCACCAACGCCGGCATGGCCGACGTGTTCACTGTTTTCGCCAAAGTGGACGGCGAGAAGTTCTCAGCCTTCATCATCGAGCGCAACACGCTCGGCTTCTCGGTCGGCAACGAGGAGCACAAGCTCGGCATCCGCGGCTCCTCAACCTGTCCGCTGATTCTGGCCGACTGCAAAATCCCTGTCGAGAACCTGCTCGGTGAGGTCGGCAAAGGCCACCACATCGCGTTCAACATTCTCAACATCGGCCGCTTTAAGCTCGGGGCCGCATGTGTGGGCGGCGCGCGCAACAGTTTGCAGGATGGCATCAACTACGCCAAAGAGCGCAAAGCTTTCGGCAAATCCATCTGCGAATTCGGGCTCATTCAGGAGAAGCTGGCTGAGTCCGCCGCAGGCATTTTTGCCGGCGAGTCCATGGTCTATCGCACCATCGGCATGATTGACGCCGCTCTCGCCGAGCTGGGCCACCATGCCGACTCCCGCGAGATCCAGAAACGCATCGAGGAGTATGCCGTCGAATGCTCCATCCTCAAGGTGTGGGGATCGGAAATGCTGACCTACGTGGTGGATCACGTGGTGCAGATCTACGCCGGCTACGGCTACGTGGAAGAGTATCCTGCCGAGCGCGCCTACCGCGATGCCCGCATCAACCGCATCTTCGAAGGCACCAACGAAATCAACCGCCTGATCATCACCGGCTTCCTGATGAAGCGTGCCATGGCAGGCCAGTTGCCGCTGTTGCCGGCCATCAAGAAACTCATGGATGAGGTGATGTCGCCCGGCGCGTCGCCTGAAGAATACTCGGGCCCGCTGGCCAACGAGCACAAGCTGCTCGCCCACGCCAAGAAGCTCGCTCTGTTTGCCGCCGGCTCGGCTTCGCAGAAGTACATGCAGACCATGGCCGACCAGCAGGAGATCATGGGCGCGCTCGCCGACTGCATCATGGAGGTCTACGCTCTCGAATCCGCCATTCTGCGCGCAGAAAAACTCGTGGCATCCAAGGGCGAAGCCGCCGCAAAGCAGGCCATCGCCATGACGCAGTACTACGCCATGAAAGCTTTCGACCGCGTCGAACTCAGCGCGCGCAAAGTCATCGCCACGGTAGCCGAGGGCGACATGCTGCGCACCCAGATGGCTATCATCCGCCGCCTGGCCAAACACGAGCCGTCCGACACCATCAATATCGGCCGCCAGATCGCCAAGCACGTGCTGGCAGCGGGACGGTACAGCCTGTAGAGCGTGACGGGGACTGGCTTCACCGTCCCAAGCCGCATGATCCTGCGAGTCACGCACGCCTGCACGTCGGCGCGTGGACGGTGTTGCCTGTCCCCGTTTCTCTGCCCGAACAGTGATGGGGCTTGTGGACTGCCGCAAGCCCGCATCACTTCGGCGAAGCGAAAAGTCTCAACTGCTGGACAATATCCATCCGGTCGAATTCCGACCATTCCTCGGTGATTCTGCCGCCCTGAATCCGCCAGATCGTAATACCGCGAAGCTCACCCTTCTGGCCGGTTGCCGGAAATCCGTTTCCCTCGCCGGTGTTGGTTCCAGTTCCCGTCCATAGCACGGCAACCAGATCTCCTTCCGCGATAGCCAGATTCACTGTGATTTTCAAATCCGGAAACGCCGATTTCCAGCCACGCGCGGCGTCCTGATCCCGTTTCAGCCCGACGTCGCGGTGATGATGTGCATGGTTCACGAACGAAGGTGCGTAAATCTCGTTGGCCACGTCAAACCGGCCTTGGTTCAAGATTTCTTCAAAGACGCGTTGCGCGATCGCCTTGTTGGCCTCGATCGTGTCGCCGGCCCACAGGGACGATGAAGGATAGATAGCTGACAAAAACAAACACACAAGAAGTCTCATGCCGCAGGATACGCGGCCCACCGGCACGCAGTTCGCAGGCTTACAAATCTTTACAGCTATGAATGGTGTTCTGCCCCCGGTAGACTGAAAACGTGGCGAACATATCCAACTCAGCACTCCATCCCGATCTCAGCGGCCGCGTCGCCATTGTGACCGGCTCAAGCCGCGGCATCGGCAAAGCCCTCGCGATCCGCCTCGCCCAGGAAGGCGCCGACGTCGTAGTCGCCGCCAAGAGCGAGCAGTCCACCAACCGCCTGCCCGGCAGCATTCACGAAACCGCCGATGCCATTCGCGCTCTCGGCCGCCGTGCGCTGGCGGTTCCAACCGATGTCCGTGACGAAGAAGCCATCCGCAGCCTGATCGAAAAGACCGCCGCCGAATTCGGCCGTCTCGACATCCTGATCAACAACGCCGGCGCCATCTGGGCGCAACCCATCCTCGAAACGCCGCCCAAGCGCTTCGACCTCATGATGGCCGTCAACGTCCGCGCCGCTTACATCGCGTGTTATTACGCGCTCCCGCACATGATCAAACAACAATGGGGCCACATTCTCAACATGTGCCCGCGTCTCCACACGGAACCTTCCCCGGGAAAAGTCGGGTACAGCATCTCCAAGCACGGCATGGCCAGCCTGGCCGTCGGCCTCGCCGCCGAGCACAGGAAGGACAACATCGCCGCCAACACCCTGTGGCCCCGCACCATCATCGAAAGCCAGGCCTCCATCAACTGGAAAATGGCCGGCCGCTCCCAGTGGCGCACGCCCGAGATTCTCTGCGACGCCTCCTGCGCCATCCTCGCCCAGGAGCCGCACACTTCGACCGGCCGCCAGTGGATTGACGAACCAGCACTAACCGAACTCGCCGGCATCACCAACTTCGACCACTACTGGTGCGAAGGCAAGCCTCCGGAGAAGCCGATTTACATAGACCAGTGGTGAGGTGGGCAGGCGCTTGGTCCCGCAGCGCCAAGCAAATGGGATTGAGCCGCAGTGGGCTGTTCGCGCTCGCTCTCCGGGACTATCTCCGCTGCCGCAGCCAACAAGAGGTGGTCGAGCAGTTGAACAGCGTTTACTCCAGCAAGCCCGATTCAGTAGGGCGGCGAACAACGGCGCGCATGAAGGCCAAGTTTCGCCGAACGATTCAGAACGCTGGTGAGTGAGATCCGCCAGGCGACGTCTACTGGATCGGCTTCGGCCGAGCGCCATCCCTGCGTAGTCGTGCAGAGCGACGCCTTCAATCGAAGCCGCATCGGCACGACGGTGATTTGTCTGATCACATCTAACGTCAGCCCCGGCAACGTCGCCTTGAATAAAGGCGACGGGAATCTTCCGAAACCATGCGTGGTGAGTGTCTCTCAGATCTTGACCGTGGATAAAACCGAACTGGCGGAGCGGATCGGGAGACTTCCCGCCGGCGTCATCGACGCGATTCGGGATGGACTCCAACTTCTCTTTGATCGGGTGTAGCGCGCCCCCTACTTCCCCCGCCCCGCTGCCTCCGCCTTGCGGATGGCTTTTTCGCGCAGATCCCAGGAGCCCATGGCCTTCTCCGCGCCTTCCCGCGCCATGTCGCTGCTCAGCCGCCGCTCGGCCTCGTCGAATGTGTCCTCGGCGTCTAAGCGGGCGCGCTCGGCCTCGTCGTCGGCTTCCTTCACGCGTGCGACTGCGCGCTTGATTTCCGGATCGACGTCCTTCGCCTCTTCTTTGGCTTTTTCGTACCGGTGTTTCCCCTTCAGGTTGCCATTGAGGGATGCCAGCGCTTCCAACTCCCGGTAGGCCTTTTTCAGGTCATCGCTCCAGGAAGCTTTCACCTTCTTTTCCGCCTCGGTGAGCGCGTCCACGGCCCGGTCGGCGGTCGCACGCACCCTGCTTTTTTCCCAGAGCCATCGCCAGACACCCCACTCCTTCGCCTGGGTCATTAACGCTCTGGCTTCTTCCACTTCGATGAGCTTACGCATACAGGCGGAAATCCCCCTTGCCATTCGCTCTGCAAGATCGCTGCCAAAAATGCGGCAGATTTTCCTGTCCGAACCACCCTCTTCTGCCGCATAATCAATTCGGATATGCCTGTATGAATTTAGCGGAGCGATCGATGTGTGGGGTTGTGCTTTGCCTGCTGGCTCCAGCGCTTCGAGCCCAGCAATTGAAGCCGGAAACCCAGCGCGATTTTGATTCCTACGTCCAATCCGCGGAAACGCGCATGGACGCGCAAAAGGCCTTCGTCGCTGCCGATTCCGATTCCATTCTCAATGAGCAGCTCGTTCGCGGCCGGCAAATTCGCACCATTCCGGCCAACGGAGCGAACCCGCACCAGCTCAATGGCGGGCAGCTCTACGACTGGATCGGCCTGGTCTTCATTCCGGACGGCAGCCTGGATCGCACGATTCGCATGCTTCAGGACTACGACCATCGCGCACTGTACTTCCCTGAAATTCTGTCTGCGTCCAAGCTTCTGTGCCGCACCGGAGAGAATCACTTCCGCTTCACCATGCGCCTGAAGGAACCTGCCGTCCTCGACGTGGAAAGCGACGTGGTCTGGCAGCGCGCCGGCGCCGGGCGCTGGCGCTGCCGCTCTTACTCCACCAGTGTCCGCGAAATCGGAAAGGAACACGGATACGCGCTGCGTCTGTACTCCTACTGGCGATTCGCCGAGGCGGCGAGGGGTGTCTACGTCCAGGCCGAGACCATCACGCTGAGCCGGGAATTCAGCGGCTTCACGCGCGCGCTCGGCTCCATGGTGGGCATCAATCCGGAGAAGACTCTGAAGCGCACGCTGGCATCGATGAGGGAGTCCACGCTAAAACCGGGACTGCAAATCGCCGGTCTGCCCGCCG
>Ga0335070_10002123_pt1 | contig 23108 bp, 20 predicted proteins | sample Lox_Sample_13_FD_206722 | JGI IMG/M metagenome (GOLD analysis project Ga0335070, IMG submission 206722) | Soil microbial communities from Loxahatchee National Wildlife Refuge, Florida, United States - Lox_Sample_1.3 | ecosystem: Environmental > Terrestrial > Soil > Wetlands | place: USA...
TATGTCCGACTTGGCAACGAAACGAACCGGATTGACCGAGTGAATCAGCCAGATGTCCAGCCACGACACATGGTTGGCCACTACCACGGTCGGCGTGGTATCGCTGGGTATCGTCCCCTGTCTGTGCAGCCGCACATGCAGGATGTCGAGAACCCCGCGCGACCAGCGTTGGATGATACGCAGCTGCGCGCGGCGATGGATGAACGGAAACACAAACGCCGAGATCGCGCAACCCTTGAGCAGGTGCCAGCTCAGGCGGAAGGACCGCAGCGCGCGTGCATGGGCCGGCGTAATGCGCTGTCGCGGACCAGGCACTGGCCGATCCAACGGGTGCACAGGAGTCGGACTGGGCGGCTCGCCCAGGGGCCGACCGCGCCTCGCTTGCATCCCCACGTAGTATAGGCCCGGGCCCGGCGGCTTACGCGGCGTGCCGCATGAAGTGTTTCGCGTAGCGCTGGTTCACCCGAGAGAACGGCAGCAACATCAGCAGGTCGGCGGTATTGAAGTGCGGATCCCAAGCGGGTTCACCGCAGATCCACGCGCCTACGCGAAGGTAGGCCTTGATCAGCGGCGGGATCACCGGCGCGGCTGCGCAATCGAGCTCGTCCAGCGGCAACGGGCAGCGCGGGAAGGCGCGGTATTCGGGCGGGCTGAGATGCTTCTCGCATAACCGGCGATAAGCGGCAGCGGCGGCGTGACCTCCGTCCCCCATGCTCATGCTCGCGCATCCCAGGATGTAGTCGTAGCCGTGCAACTGCATGTAATGCGCCAAGCCGGACCACAGCAGCGCGATGACCACGCCGCTGCGATAGTCCGGATGAACACAGGAGCGCCCGAGTTCGACGGTCCGTTCGCGCAGATTCGCCAACCGCGTCAGATCGAACTCCGTGTCGGAGTAGAAACTGCCAAGCCGCTTGGCGGTAAGTCCGCTCAGGATTCTGTAGGTGCCGAGCACCTCGCCGGTTTCCTCTTCCGTCACGACCAAGTGGTCGCAGTACGGGTCGAAAAGGTCCTCGTCGACTCCCGGTTCGGCGCCCTGCAGGCGCGCGCCCATCTCTTCGGCAAAAACCCGGTAGCGGAGGCGCTGCGCGTCGCGCACCTCGCTGCTGGAACGGGCAAGATGGACCGATAGCTTGCGGTTTTCGTCGGATAGGCTTTCGCGCCTCGGCTCCAGCATAACTTCAGCTCCGGAAACTTAACCCAAAAAACCATAAGCCGTTGCTGTGACACATAGGCGACTGCCGCGTGAAGCTTTCACGACACCGGCCGGGTCGCCACAGCACCTTGACCCGCTGCGTCAGGATGTTAGCGACGCAGATAGAATATTACAATTTTGCGGCTTCCCGCGCTCACCATGGGTCGGTGGAAAAGTTCTCGCGATAGCGATGGATGATCTCATCGCGGCTGAATTGGTGGTTCTGACCTCCCTTGCTGGCGATCTTGATCGACCCCAGCAGCGAGGCCAGCCGCCCCGTGGTCGGCCAGTCCAAGCCTTCAGCGATCCCGTACAACAGTCCGGCCCGGTAGGCGTCGCCGCAGCCGGTCGGGTCAAGCACACGCTCGGCTTTGACGGCCGGAATTTGGTGTTCCTCACCCTCGGCATAGATCACTGAACCTTCCGCGCCGCGCGTGACGATCAACGCTTTGACTTGGCGCGACAGGGCTTGCAGAGTGTGTCCCGTCCTATCCTGCAACAGTCGACCCTCGTAGTCGTTCACCGCCACGTAGCTGGCCTGACGCACGAAGGCCAGCAATTCCTCGCCGCTGAACATCGGGAGCCCTTGGCCGGGATCGAACATGAACGGAATGCCCGCTTCCTCGAATTCGCGCGCGTGGTTGACCATGCCGTCTCGCCCATCCGGCGCAATGATCCCGAGGCTGACCTGCTGCGCGTCCTCCACCCGGTTCAGATGAGAGTAGTTCATCGCCCCCGGGTGAAACGCGGTGATCTGGTTATCGTCAAGATCGGTAGTGATGAACGCCTGCGCGGTATAGGTGTTCTTGACCTCCCGAATATGGGTCTGGGGGAGCTTGAGTTTCTCCAGCCGATATGCGTACGGCTGGTAGTCCTCGCCAACAGTGGCCATGATCAGAGGATGTCCGCCCAGAAGTTTCAGGCTGTAGGCGATGTTTCCCGCGCAGCCGCCGAACTCCCGCCGCATGTCCGGGACGAGAAAGGCCACATTCAGGATGTGGATCTGGTCGGGCAGGATGTGGTTGCGGAACCGGTCCCGGAACACCATGATCGTGTCGTAGGCGATGGACCCGCAGATGAGGGTGTGCATGTGCGCTGCGCTTGCGTCCAAAACGGCAAGGATAACCCGTTCCCACAGGCAAGAAAAACGGCTCGCTCGCAGCAGCCCCGGGGCGCGAGGCGCGACACCGGCGCGGCGGCGGCGCCGATGGACGGCTAGCGATTGACTACGACGGGCCTGACCCCGAGAACGGCCTCGACCCGGGCGGCCACGCCGAGCGCGTCGCCGCGCACAGAGAACGGACCCGCCTGCACCCGATGTATGCTGCCCTGGCTGAATACGTTGAGCAGCCCGGACAAGTCGTCGAGCTCGGCCCGCACGCGCCGGGCAAATGCCTCCGCGTTGTCTCGCATGCCAAACGCGCCGAGCTGAACGTAGAATCCGGGCGCCAGGGGCGCCGAGGGCGCAGCAGGAGCCGGCTCAGCTGGAGTGCTGAGTGGGGCAGGCTGCATGGCCGCGACCGCCGTGTCGCCGGGGATCACGCTCGCTACCTCCACCCGAGTGCTTCCCCCGCCCAGTATGCCGAGCTTCAGCGCTGCCGTGTACGACAGATCGATCAGCCGGTCGGAACGGAAGGGGCCGCGATCGTTGATGCGCACCACTACCGATTTCCCGTTCTGCAGGTTGGTGACTCGTGCGTAGCTCGGAATCGGCAGGATCGGGTGGGCGGCGGTCATCGCGAACATGTCGTAGACCTCGCCCGAGGCTGTCGCCTGGCCGTGGTAGCGTTTGCCATACCAGCTGGCGATCCCCTCTGCTCGATACGGGGCCAGCGCCGCCATCGGGGTGTAGGTCCGGCCCATGACCGTGTATGGCCGCGTGGTCGACGGCTTGATCGGCTCGATGCGTGGTTGCGCGTCCGGCACACGGTCCAGTTCGGGTGGAGGGTTGGGCAACGGACCGTCGTCCAGGTAATAACCCCCCGGCGTCCGGGCAGGCTGCGCCGGGCGCGGGGTCGTGGTCGAGCACGCTGTCAGCAGCAGCGCCAGGGCTGCGCACACGACTTGCCACGAGCGCGACGTCAGCGAAGGGCGGAAAGCTGCGGCGGAGATCGCGTACACCGCGGGCCGAGCGGTTAGCTTTTCACCAGCCGCTTGTGTGTGTGGATGCTCATCAGGATTCCCATGCCAAACAGCACGCTCACCAGAGAAGTCCCCCCATAGCTGATCAGCGGCAGCGGCACGCCGACGACCGGCAGGATCCCGCTGACCATTCCCATGTTCACCGCCACGTAGGTGAAGAACGTCAGCGTGATAGCTCCCGCGGTGAGCCGCGTGAACAGCGTAGAGGCGTTGAACGTGATGAACATGCCGCGCCCAATTACGAACAAGAACAGAGTAACCAGGATCAGGTTGCCGAACAGCCCGAACTCTTCGGCGAACACCGCAAAGATGAAGTCGGTGCTGCGCTCCGGCAGGAAATCCAAGTGCGCCTGGGTGCCGTTCAGCCAGCCCTTGCCGAAGAATCCGCCCGACCCGAGCGCGATACTGGCCTGGATGGTGTGGTAGCCCGCACCCAGCGGGTCTTGGTTGGGATCGAGCAGGGTACGCACCCGCTGCCTCTGGTAGTCATGCATCAGCGACCACAGCAACGGCATGCACGCCCCTGCGGCAACCACTAGCCCGGCCATTACTTTCCAGCTCAAGCCCGCCAGGAAGATCACGAAGGTGCCTGCCGCCGCGATCAGTAGCGCGGTGCCCAAGTCCGGCTGTCGCGCAACCAACAGCACAGGCACCGCCACCATGAGCGCGGCAATCGCGAAATCGCGCAGCTTCAGGATCGCCTCGTAGCGGTCGAAATACCAGGCAAGCGCCAGGGGTACAGCCACTTTCATCAGTTCGGAGGGCTGGATGCGCGTGACCCCGAGGTGCAGCCAGCGCCGCGCACCGTTGCTCACCTCGCCGAACAGGGCCACGCCAACGAGCAGCACAAGCCCGAGAACATACACTGGCGGAGCAAGCCGCAGGAGATAGTGCGGGGGCACGTTGGCGGCCAGCCACATCACCGTCAGCGCGACGGCAATATTCATCAGCTGCGCGCCGACCCGGCCAAAGCTCTCTCCGGCCGCACTGTAAAGGGTAATCAGGCCCACGACGAGCAGCGCACCGATCGCCGCGAGCAGATAATTGTCCACGTGACGCCCGAGGTAGGTGAGCAGCCGGCTAATCATTCTCTGTTCCGTCGCTCGCGTCATCGCCGGTGGGCTTGACCTCAGGCTCCTTGCCGAGCAGGTAGAAGTCGAACACTTTGCGCGCGATCGGTGCGGCAGTCGATCCGCCGTGCCCCCCGTTTTCCACTAGAATCGCCAGCGCGATCGTCGGCGCGTCGGCCGGCGCGTAGGCGATGAACAACGCGTGGTCCCGATGCCGCTCTTGCACCCGCCGCTCGTCGTATTTCTCGTTCTGCTTCATAGCGACGACCTGAGCGGTGCCGGTCTTGCCGGCAATGGCATAGGAGGCACCTGCCCCGGCGGCCCCTGCCGTCCCGCCGGGGCGCGTCACGTCGATCATCGCCTTCCTGACCAGCTCGATGCTCTCGGGCTTCATGGCGATCGTCCGGATCGGATTGACCTCGAGGCTCGTGAGCGCATTGGTCTGGCTGTTTTGAATGTGGCGCACTAGGTGCGGCCTGTAGACCACGCCGCTGTTGGCCAGGATCGAGGTAGCGAACGCCAGCTGCATGGGCGTGGCGAGGTTGTAGCCCTGCCCGATCCCCACCGAGACGGTATCCCCCGCAAACCATTTCTGCTTGAATCGCTTCATCTTCCAATCTTGGGAGGGCAGCAGCCCGCTGGCTTCGCCCTCGATGTCGATGCCGGTGCGCTTGCCGAACCCGAACTGGCTGACGAAGTTGAAGATGTTGTCGATGCCAAGCTCCTGCGCCAAGCCATAGTAATAGGTATCGCAAGAAATGACGATCGAGCGGTGCATGTCCACCATGCCGTGCCCGCCGGTCTTCCAGTCGCGGTAGCGATGCGCGGCGCCGCCGAGAATGAAATATCCGGGATCGGCGATGGTGTAGTGCGGCGAGCGCTTGCCCAACTCCAGGCCGGTCAGCGCCATGAACGGCTTGAAGGTCGAGCCGGGCGGATAGACGCCCTGCAAGGCACGATTGTTGAGCGGGTGGTCCGGCGAGCTGTTCAGGGCGTCCCAATTCTGGGGATCGATGCCGTCGACAAACAGATTCGGGTCGAACCCCGGCTTGCTGACCAGAGCGAGCACGCCCCCCGAAGCGGGCTCGATCGCCACCAACGCGCCGCGCTTGTCGCCGAAAACCCGTTCCGCCACCTCTTGTAGCCGGGCATCGACCGCGAGCAGCAGATTATTGCCCGACACAGGAAGTGTGCTACGCAAGGTGCGCACCGCCCGGCCTCCCGCGTCCGTCTCCACCTCTTCGAAGCCGGTTGTGCCATGCAGTTCCCGCTCGTAGCGGGCCTCCAGGCCGGTCTTGCCAATAAAGTCCGAGCCGGTGTAGTTCGCGGCGGTGCCGTCGGCTTCGAGCTTCTCTACATCGCTCTGGGTCAGCCGTCCGATGTAGCCGACGACGTGCGATGCGACCTCACCATGCGGGTAGTGACGGAACAGCCGGGCCCGGATGTCAACGCCCGGGAAACGATACTTGTTGGCCGCGAAGCGCGCCACTTCCTCGTCGTTCAGGCGGGTGCGGATCGGCAAGCTGGCGAAGTCATGCCCCTCTTCCAGCAGCTTGCGGAACCTCTTGCGATCCTTCGGGGCGATCTCGACGACCGTGGACAGCTCCCCGATCAGCCCTTCGAGATCGCCCACCTTGTTGGGAGTGATCTCCAGCGTATAGGCGGCATAGTTATGAGCAATCACCGCGCCGTTGCGGTCGAGTATGAGGCCGCGGTTGGGGATGATCGGGACGATCGAGATGCGATTGTTCTCCGCCAGTGTGTGATAGTAGTCGTGCTGGATCACCTGCAGGTAGAAGAACCGCACCAACAGGAGGAAAAAGTAGAACAGCACCAGCGCGGCAGACACCGCGAGTCGCAGCTGGAAGCTGCGCAGTTCCTTCTGATGATCGCGCAGCTCTGCCCGGCGCATGCCGGCCAGCACGATCGGTTCGCGGTCCTCGCGCGCCATGGAGGGGCGAAGCCGCCGGAGCAGCCTAGCCAGCATGGCTCAGCAGGATGCGCCATGCGCCAGCTGGGCGACCGTGGGGCACCGCACTGGCGTGATGTCGCAGGAAAAGGTGGCTAGACCGCATCCGGATCCACGCGCGGCCGCAGCGGTATGCGGATGACATTGAACAGCAGCGGCCACAGCAGCGCGCCGAGAATGCTGGGCACGAAATACAGCAGGCTGGGGAAATCCGCGCCGCCGATCATGCGCACTGCGAGCATGACGCCCTGGGACGCCGCCAGGATACCGAGCACATGCAGCATCTGGTGGCGCATGCCGAACATCACGATCCGCCGGTGCAGGAGAATAGATAGGTACATGAGCATTGCGTAGGCGAGCGCGTGCTGGCCGAACAAGCTGCCGTCTACGACGTCCATTGCCAGGCCCAGGAGCCAGGCGGGCAGGAAGCCCACCCGCCGAGGATGGTAGACCACCCAGTAGATCAGCGTGAGCGCGATCAGATCCGGCCGCACCAGGTTCAACGTCTGCGGCAGTGTCAGCAGGTTCAACAACAGCGCAAGCCCCAACGTGACCGCGATATATCCGTTGCGCACCGGACGCAGGATTTCGGCGGGTTGCGTACGGACCGCGGTAGCAAGCGCCATTACAGCTGCTCCGACGACGGATGAGCCCTACGCGGCCGCTGCGTCCGGAGCGCAACGGTAGCCAAGTTGCCCGTCAGTCGCACTAGCGCGCTCACTGCGCGGCCTTCTTGGCACGCTTCAACCGGGGTGTGCTGTCTTCTTGTATGAGAGGGTTCTGGCCCGGTTTCTCGCCGGTGGAAACGATCATCACCTGGCCAAAGCTGCTCACGCCGGCCGCTGGGCTGCAGGCAATCCGCGCGAAGGCGTAGGCCGCGTTGCGTTCGATGTTCGACACCACCGCCACTGGCAGCCCGGGAGGATAGGTACCATCGATCCCCGAAGTCACCAGCAGATCTCCGTTCTGGATGTCCGCATTGACTGGCATGAACCGCAACTCCAGGGTACCGTCGTAGCCGATCCCAAAGGTGACGCCACGCAGCCCGTTGCGCAGCACCTGGATCGGCACCGCTTGCTCCTTGTCGGTCACCAGCGTGACCTCGGACATCCAGGCGAATACCCGGGTCACTTGACCGATCACACCCGAATCATCCACCACCGCGGAGCCAGGAAGCACGCCGTGCTGCGATCCCCTGTCCACGACGACCCGCCGGGTAAACGGGTCTCGATGAGTGTACAGGACCTCCGCGCCGATGACCTGCCTGGCCAGCCTGTCGCGCAGCGCCAGCAAACTGCGCAAGTGCTGATTCTCGCTGGCCAGCGCCTGCTGGTTCTGCAAGGCGGCCGCGTTGAGCAGGTTCTGGCGTCGCAACTGATCGTTTTCCCGCTGCAAGCTCGCCTGCGTCACGAAGAAGTCCTTTACCTGCCTGGCCAGAGCGGCCGGGAGGCCGGACACCTGCTGCAGAGGGTAGACGACGACCGCGACCACCTGGCGCAAACTGCTCAGATAGCTGAAACGCGCGTCCGAAACCAGCAGCACCAACGACATGAGCGAGAAAAACGTAAAGCGGGTGAGCAGGCTCGGGCCGCGCTTGAAGAACGGCGGTGGCGAGTATTCCATGCAGGAGACTCAGCTAGCCCGAGCGCCACCGCCTCGCGCATGAGCACTCCGGACGCTCCAGTCGCGAGCGGGGGGCCCCAGACGCGCAGCGTCGCAACCCGTCGGATCAGCTGAGGAGCTCACGTTGCCCGGGCGTCGCCGACCGCTCCGGCGTGCCCCGGCGCCCGATCTGCAAGCATCGGGTGGAGATCGCGGTCGAGCATACTGCCAGGCAGCGGGCGGCCTCTTCAGTCGCTGGTAAAGATATTGCCCATCTTGTCCATGCGTTCGAGGGCCTTTCCGGAACCTCGTACCACGCAGGTCAGCGGATCTTCAGCCACGATCACCGGCAGCCCGGTCTCTTCCATCAGCAGCCGGTCGATGTCGCGCAACAGCGCACCGCCCCCGGTCAGAACCATGCCCTTTTCGGCGATGTCGGCCCCTAGCTCCGGAGGGGTCTGCTCCAGGGCGGACTTGACCGCACTGACGATCGCGTTGAGCGGCTCGGTGAGCGCCTCCAGGATCTCGTTGCTGGAAATCGTGAAGCTGCGGGGGATACCCTCGGCCAGGTTGCGGCCCTTGACTTCCTTTTCGCGCACTTCGCTACCCGGGAAGGCCGATCCGATCTCCTTCTTGATCTCCTCGGCCGTGGTTTCGCCGATGAGCATGCCGTAGTTGCGGCGGATGTAATTGATGATCGCCTCATCGAACTTGTCGCCGCCGACCCTGACGGAACCGGCATAGACGATGCCGCCGAGGGAGATGACCCCGACCTCTGTCGTACCGCCGCCGATGTCCACCACCATGGAGCCCGTCGCCTCGTCCACCGGCAACTCCGCGCCGATGGCAGCAGCCATCGGTTCCTCGATCAACTCGACCTTGCGCGCGCCCGCGCCGTACGCCGACTCCCGGATTGCCCGGCGCTCAACCTGCGTCGACCCGCACGGCACGCAGATCACGATGCGCGGGCTGGGAGAGAACAGGCGGTTGTCGTGCACCTTCTTGATGAACTGCTTGAGCATCTGCTCGGTGACCGTGAAGTCGGCGATGACACCGTCTTTCATGGGGCGGATCGCGGTGATGTTGCCCGGCGTGCGCCCGAGCATCTGCTTCGCGGCGAGCCCGACCTCCTGGATCACCTTCTTGCCATTGGGCCCGCCTTCCTGGCGGATCGCGACCACCGAGGGTTCGTTGAGCACGATGCCTTTGCCTCGGACATAGATCAGAGTGTTGGCCGTGCCCAGGTCGATGGCAAGGTCGTTAGAGAAGTAGCCGCCCAGGAATCCGAACATGAAGCGTGGAGGGGTCGAGTTGGCCAGAAAAGGCGAGGAATAGGACAACATCAAAGGGTCTATAATAACGCAGTTGGCTACCGTGGAAAAAGCGGCCCGGCCAAGCGCTTAGGGCCGGTCCCTCAAGTTGAGGCTGCTGTTCCTAACATCGTCACCGCATGTGGCGAGCTTTAGGACCTGGCACCAGCGACCGAGAACTGCCTCCGTTTCCGCCGATGAGTCTCAGCCTGGACGACGTCAAACGCATCGCACTGCTCGCCCGCATCGCCATCGACGAACAGGAGGAGCAGCAGGTGCTGGGTGAACTGCGCTCGATCTTCGGACTGATCGAAGAGATGCAGGCGGTCGATACCGCCGGCGTGGAGCCTATGTCCCATGCCCAGGACGTGGTGCAGCGGCTTCGCCCGGACAACGTCACCGAGGGCGATCAGCGACAGCTGTACCAGAGCATCGCCCCGCAGGTCGAAGACGGCTTGTACCTGGTTCCCAGGGTCATCGAGTAAGCCTGCCCTCAGATGATCCACGCCGGCCTCCGGGAGCTGTCGCAGGCTCTGCGGGCGCGCAAGATCTCTAGCGTCGAGTTGACCCGGCAGTTCCTGGAGCGAATCCAGCGGCTGAACCCAGCGGTGAACGCGTTCATCACCCTGGACGCGGAGCGCAGCCTCGAGCAGGCGCGTACGGCCGATCAGCTCCTGACGGCCGGGACGCAGCACCCGCTGGCTGGCATCCCTCTGGCGCACAAGGACATTTTCTGCACCAAAGGGTGGCCCACGACCTGCGCCTCGCGCATGTTGAGCGGATTCATCGCGCCCTACGACGCGCACGTAATCGAGCAACTCCAGTCTCGCGGTGCGGTCGTGCTGGGTAAAACGAATATGGATGAGTTCGCGATGGGCTCTTCCAGCGAAACCTCCTACTTCGGGCCGGTACGGAACCCTTGGGACCTTGTGGCCGTGCCTGGAGGCAGTTCCGGCGGGTCGGCGGCCGCGGTTGCGGCGCGCATGGCCCCCGCCGCAACGGGGACCGATACTGGGGGTTCTATCCGGCAGCCAGCGGCCATGTGCGGCATCTGCGGCCTGAAGCCGACTTACGGTGTCGTGTCGCGCTTTGGCATGATCGCGTTCGCGTCCAGTCTGGACCAAGGTGGTCCGATGGCCCGCTCGGCCGAGGATCTGGCGCTGCTCCTCGATGCGATGGCTGGGTTCGATGCGCGCGACTCCACCAGCCTGGAGCGGCCGCGCGAAGAATACGGCCGCGACCTAGACCGGCCTCTGTCCGGGTTGCGCATCGGGCTCCCGGCAGAGTACTTTACCGCTGGACTGAATGCCGACGTCGCTCACGCTGTCGAAGCAGCGATCCAGGTCTACCGCAACCTGGGCTGCTCGGTCGTCGAGGTATCGCTGCCCAACACTCGCCTGTCGGTCCCCGCCTACTATGTCTTGGCGCCGGCTGAGGCGTCGAGCAATCTCGCGCGCTACGATGGCGTGCGCTACGGCTACCGCGCGACGGGCTACGCCGACCTGGGCGATATGTACATGAAGACTCGCGCAGAGGGCTTCGGCTGGGAGGTGAAGCGTCGCATCCTGCTGGGCACCTACGTCCTCTCGCACGGCTACTACGACGCTTACTATCTGAAAGCGCAGAAGATCCGCCGGTTGATAGGGCGCGATTTCGCCCAGGCGTTCGAACGCTGCGATCTCATCATGGGACCTGTCTCTCCAACCGTCGCCTTCGACGTGGGGGCCAAGAGCGGTGATCCGGTTCAGATGTACCTGTCGGACATTTACACGATCGGCGTCAACCTCGCGGGGCTGCCGGGCATGTCGATTCCTTGCGGGTTCGGAGCCGGCGGACGACCGGTCGGGCTGCAAGTCATAGGCAACTACTTCCAGGAGGCGCGGATGCTGAACGCCGCGCACCAGTACCAACGCGCCACGGATTGGCATCTGCGTGCGCCGGCCGGCCTGGACTAGGGTCACGGGGACGACCATGAATTGGGAAATCGTCATCGGGCTGGAAACGCATGCCCAGCTGTCGACCCGGTCGAAGATGTTTTCCGGCGCCGCCACGGCCTTCGGAGCCGCTCCCAACACCCAGGCCTGCGCCGTCGACCTGGCGCTGCCCGGCGTTCTTCCGGTCGCCAACCAGGCCGCTGTCGGATACGCGGTGCGTTTTGGGGTTGCCGTCGGCGGGACAGTCCACCGGCGGTCGGTGTTCGCCCGCAAGAATTACTTCTATCCGGACCTCCCCAAGGGCTACCAGATCAGCCAGTACGAGCGGCCGATCGTGCAAGGCGGCTCGCTGCGCATCGAGGTTGGGGGCAAGCAGAAGACCGTCCGTCTCACCCGGGCGCATCTGGAGGAGGACGCCGGGAAATCCCTGCATGAGGATTTCCACGGCATGAGCGGGATCGACCTGAACCGGGCGGGCACCCCGCTGCTCGAGATCGTCTCGGAGCCGGACATGCGCAGTCCCGAGGAAGCGGTGGCTTACGCCAAAACGCTGCACACCTTAGTGCGGTGGATAGGCATCTGCGACGGGAACATGCAGGAGGGATCGTTCCGTTGCGACGCCAACGTGTCGGTCCGGCCGGCCGGCGCCGACCGGCTAGGCACTCGCCGCGAAATCAAGAACCTGAATTCCTTCCGGTTCCTGCAACAAGCCATCGAGTACGAGGTGGGTTGGCAGATCGAAACGCTGGAAGAGGGCGGCCGAATCGAGCAAGCCACCGTGCTGTTCGACGCGGAACGGGGCGAAACCCGCCCGATGCGCTCCAAGGAGGAAGCTCACGACTACCGTTACTTTCCCGATCCGGACCTGTTGCCGTTGGAGTTGAGCGACTCCTGGCTCGAGCAGGTGCGAGCTGGCCTCCCGGAGCTGCCGGAGGCGATGCACCAGCGCTTCACGCGCGAGTACGGGTTGACCGCGTACGACGCCAGCGTACTCACCGCCGAACGGGAGGTGGCGAGCTACTACGACGAGCTGGCCAGCTGTCTGCCTGGTAACGCCAAGCTCGCGGCCAATTGGGTCATGGGAGATCTGCTCGGACGCCTGAACCGAGAAGGCATCGGCATCGCTGCCTCGCCTGTATCGAGGGCCGCGCTGGCAGGGCTGTTGCGCCGCATCGCGGATGGCTCGGTATCCGGCAAGATCGCCAAAGAGGTTTTCGACGCGATGTGGAACGGGGAGGGAAGCGCCGGCCAGATCATCGAAGCAAGGGGCTTAAAGCAGATCTCCGACAGCGGGGAACTCGAGCGAGTGGTCGAGCAGATCGTCCAAGGCAACCCGGCCCAAGTCGCCGAATATCGAGCGGGCAAGGAGAAGGCCTTCAATTTCTTGGTCGGTCAGGCAATGAAGGCGACCAAGGGACAGGCCAACCCCGCTCAGCTGAGCGAACTGCTGCGCAAACGGCTGGGCTAAGAATCGTTCCTAGCGCTGCGTGAGTTCGATGTAACGCTTCTTGTCCGCCTCGTATCGGACGCGGATGGCCTGGATCTGCGATTCGTGCCGCTCTTTCTCGGCCACCATCTCGGCAAGCTCGAGCTTCCGGTCTTCGATGTCCTGGCGCACAAATTCCGGGACGGCTTTCCCCGAACTGCCCAGGGTTTGGGCCTGACGCTGCAGGGCAGCCAACTCGTCCTGCACTCGCTTCATCCGAGGCTCGAGGTTACGCAGCGCCTGCATCGGTGCTGCCAGGTTGCGCTCGCGAGCCTCGTCGATCTCCTTGGGGTTGCTGTAGGTGTTCACCAAGGCCATATCGCGCCGGCGCTGCTCGAACAGGCGCTTCTGCTCCTCGCGGTCGGCTTGCGCCCGTTCCAGGACAGCCTTGCGCTGAGCCTCCAGTGCCGCCGCCCCCTCGATCTTGCGTACAGCGAGGCCCTGCTGGTTCATTTCGGTCGCAGCTTGGTCCCGGTACTCCGGCGGGATGCTCTCGCCGTAATGCGTCACCCCTTTCTCGTCCGTCCACTTGTAGATGCGGCCCCCGGCAGCGGCGTCGACCGCTCCGATCAGGGCGAATATCGCGGTGAAGAGGAACGTTAGCCTGGCTATCATCCTAGCTGATCCCGTACTGCTGCCGGTAGCGGGACAGACCCTGCAACTCGCGTGCCATTTCGGGGCGCCCGGACAGGTAGGCAACCAGGTCCTCCAGCGTGGCGATGCTGATGACCGGTATGTGATAGGTCTGCTCTACCTCCTGGGTAGCCGATAGCGGACCCTGACCACGCTCCATCCGATCGAGCGCGATCACGACACCGGCAGGTTGCGCATGCGCCCCGCGGATCAGGCCGACGGACTCGCGTACCGACGTGCCCGCGGAAATGACGTCGTCCACGATCAGCACGCGGCCGCCCATCGGCGCGCCTACGATGACCCCGCCTTCGCCATGATCCTTGGCCTCCTTGCGATTGAAACAGAAGGGCACGTTGCGGCCGTGCTGGGCCAACGCCACGGCAACGGCAGCCACCAGCGGAATGCCCTTGTAGGCCGGCCCGAACAGCAGGTCAAACTCCAGCTCCGATGCCAGAATCGCTTTGGCGTAGAATGCGCCCAGCCGTGACAAGGCCTCTCCGTCGTTGAATAGACCCGCGTTGAAAAAATACGGCGAGAGCCTGCCCGCCTTGGTCTTGAACTCGCCGAAGCGCAGCACCTGCCGCGCAACGGCGAACTCGATGAATTCCCGCCTGAACCGCTGATCGGAGCCCATAGCCGCTGTGAGAGTGATTTCGCTCAATGTTAATGGCATCCGCTCGGCCGTCAACAAGGGGTTGCTCACCTGGCTGCCGCGGCAGCGGCCGGACGCGGTCTGCCTGCAGGAGATCAAGGCGCAAGCCGATGATCTGTCGCCAGCGATGCGCGAGCCCGCTGGCTTTAAGGGCTACTTCCACCTGGCGCAAAGAAAAGGCTATAGCGGGGTGGGCATGTACACGGCGCGCGCGCCGGACAGCGTTATAGAAGGCGTGGGGATCGCCGATATAGACATGGAAGGCCGCTATCTCGAGGCACGCTTCGGTCGCTTGAGCATCGTTTCGTTCTACGTGCCCTCGGGGAGCAGCTCGCCGGAGCGGCTGGCGATCAAGTTCAGCTTCATGCGCCGGATCATCCCTCAGCTGCACGCCCTGGCCAGCAGCGGGCGGGAGGTGATTATCTGCGGCGACTGGAACATCGCTCACAAGGAAATCGATCTGAAGAACTGGAAATCGAACCAGAGGAACTCGGGCTTCCTCCCCGAGGAACGCGAATGGCTCTCCGGCGTGTTCGACAAGCTCGGCTTTGTCGACGTCTTCCGCCGTCTGGATCCGCGGCCCGAGCAGTACACCTGGTGGTCGAATCGCGGGCAGGCCTGGGCCAAGAATGTCGGATGGCGGCTGGACTACCAGGTTGCCACGCCCGGTATCGCAGCCCTGGCGCGCGAGGTCTCGATCCACAAGGCCAGCCGGTTCAGCGATCACGCGCCGCTGACCATCGACTACGACTACGAGCTCTGAGTTGAGGTCAGGGAGCTGGCTGACCGACCTGCGGGTCTACTCCGATCCGCGCGCGCTGCGCATGCTGCTGCTCGGCTTCTCCGCCGGGCTGCCCTACATTCTGATCCTCGGCACGATGTCCTTCTGGTTGCGGGAGGCCGGGATCGACCTGACCACGATTGGCTTCCTGAGCTGGGTCGGCCTGGTCTACGCCTTCAAGTGGGCGTGGGCCCCGCTGGTCGACCGGTTGCGGATTCCCGGGCTGACCCGCGCCATCGGCCAGCGCCGGAGCTGGCTGTTGCTGTCCCAGCTGCTGGTGGCCGCAGGCCTCACCGGCATGGCGCTCACTGACCCCGCGCTCGCCCTGCAACGCTACGTCGTGCTGGCCTGCGTGGTGACCTTTGGGTCGGCAACTCAGGATATCGCGCTGGATGCGTTCCGCATCGAGTCCGCAGAAACGTCGTTCCAGGCGGCGCTGTCGGCCAGCTACCAAGTAGGCTACCGAGCGGCGGCAATCGTCGCCCAGGCTGGCGCATTCTGGATCGCGGCCATGGTAGACCGCAACGAGGCCACCTACGAGCATGCGCCGTGGGCCGTCGCCTATCTGGTGATGGCCGCGTGCATGCTGGTCGGAGTGGTCACCGTGCTGTACTCGAGCGAACCACGGGTCAGCATCGCACCCGCGACGCGCGCACGCGAAGCGCGCGCGACTCACTGGCTGGCCTCGCGCAGATGGCTGCCACCGAGCGCAGCCGCCGCGCTGAGCTGGGCGTATGCTGCCGTCGTCAGCCCCTTCTTGGATTTCGTGGTCCGCCACCGCTGGTACGCGCTGCTGCTGCTCGCATTAATCAGTACGTACCGGATCTCTGACATCGTCATGGGGGTGATGGCCAATCCCTTTTATCGGGACATGGGCTTTACCAAGCTCGAGGTCGCGTGGGTGTCGAAGGTCTTCGGGGTGATCATGACGCTGGTCGGCGCCGGCATCGGCGGGGTGCTCAGCCTGCGCATGGGGGTCGGCCGAGTGCTCTTCCTTGGCGCATTCCTGTCGGCGGCGACCAACTTGCTATTCGCCTGGGTAGCCACGCGCGGCCATGACATCTGGGCCCTGATGATCGCGGTTTCGGCCGACAACCTGAGCGGCGGCATGGCCGGAGCGGCGTTCGTCGCCTACCTGTCCGGCCTCACCAATGTCGCGTACTCGGCAACGCAGTACGCATTGTTCAGTTCGGTCATGGTGCTGCTACCCAGGTTCCTGGCTGGCTTCTCGGGCAAAGCGGTGGACTACCTGGGCTACGAGGCGTTCTTTGGGGTAACGGCGCTGCTCGGGGTACCGGTGTTGCTGCTGGTCTGGCTCGCCCGCCGCGCCACGGCCACCACAGCGCGCTCCGCTAGCGGGACGAATTGAGACGATAGACTGCGAGTGACCCGAGCAACTTGGGAAGCAACGACACCGGCTGCCCCTCGTTGATCACCTTGCGCTCGAGCACGCGCACGCCATGGCTCGCGCAAAAATCCTCGAAGTCGGCGATTGTGAACAGGTGGACGTTGGGCGTGTCGTACCACTGATACGGCAGGTTCTTGGACACGGGCATGTGCCCCGCCAGCACCTGAAGCCGGTGCCGCCAGTAGCCGAAGTTCGGAAATGCGACGATTCCTTCGCGCCCGACGCGCAGCATCTCCTTGATGATCCGCTCGGTGTGACGGACCGCCTGCAGCGTCTGCGACAGCACCACATAGTCGAACGAGTTCGATTCGAACCCGGAGAGTCCGGACTCCAGGTCGATCTGGATCACGTTCACACCATGGCGGACGCTCGCGATCACATTGGCGTCGTCGATCTCGATGCCATAGCCGGTCGCGCCGCGCGTCTCCCTCAAGAACCGCAGCAGCGACCCGTCGCCGCACCCCAGATCGAGCACGCGGGCACCCGGAGCGACCCAGTCGGCGATGGCGTCGAAATCGGGCCGGCCGGAAAGATGGTGGTCGGTGAACGCGGCGGCCATCGGCTCAAGAGATGTCGATGTTGTCGAAATAGGCGCGCAGCAGCCCGTGATAGCGCGCGTCGTCCATCAGGAACGCATCATGTCCGTGCGGCGCGTCGATCTCTGCATAGGAGACGTCCAGGCGGTTGTCGACCAATGCCTTGAGGATCTCCCGCGAGCGTGCCGGCGAGAACCGCCAGTCGGAGGTGAATGAGACGACCAGGAAATGCGCCTTTGCGCAACCCAGCGCCGCAGTCAGATCCCCGCCATGAGCGGCAGCCGGATCGAAATAGTCCAGCGCCTTGGTGATGCGCAGGTAGGTGTTGGCGTCGAAGTACTCCGAAAACTTGTCTCCCTGGTATCGAAGGTAGGACTCGATCTCGAACTCTACGTCGAAGTTGAACTTGATCGCCCCGGTGCGCAGTGCGCGGCCGAACTTTTCGGCCATCGCATCGTCCGACAGATAGGTAATGTGCCCGAGCATGCGGGCCAGGCGCAGGCCGCGCCTGGGCACGACCCCGTGCGCATAGTAGTGGCCCCCGTGGAAATCCGGATCGGTCATGATCGCCTGGCGCGCGACTTCGTTGAAAGCGATGTTCTGCGCAGAGAGCTTGGGAGCCGCTGCGATCACCAGCGCGTGACGCACCCGCTCCGGGTAGCTCATGGTCCACTGCAGCGCCTGCATGGCGCCCAGACTGCCGCCCATTACCGCGGCGAAACGTTCGATCCCCAATCGCTGCGCCAGCCTGGCCTGGACCTCGACCCAATCCTCCACGGTAACCAGGGGAAAGTCGGCACCCCAGGGTCGCCCGGTGGCAGGGTTGACGCTGGCAGGCCCGGTCGAGCCGTGGCAGCCGCCCAGGTTGTTCATGCCGACTACGAAGAAACGGTTCGTGTCCAGCGGCTTGCCGGGTCCGACCAGGTTGTCCCACCAGCCGACGTTCTTGGGGTCATCGGCATAGAACCCGGCGACATGATGGGACGCATTGAGCGCGTGGCAGACCAGCACCGCATTGCTGCGGTTGGCGTTGAGCGTGCCGTAGGTCTCGTAGGCGAGCACATAGCGCTCTATCTCCGCGCCGCTCTTCAGCGCGATGGGCTGCTCGAAGCTCGCCCGCTGCGCCAGGACCGCGCCGATCGAGTCGGGGGCAGTCATCGCCCCGCTCAGGACGGCAGCCGCGTCGCAGCCAGCTGACGTGCGAGCTGCAGGATGGCGTCGTTTTTCATGTCCCGGTACAGCAGCTCGGCCTCATTTTCCTTTCCCAGTATCTGCGTATCGGTGTAGGTGAGGTCCCGTTGCAAGATGATCTCGGTGCTCGGGATCAGCTCCTGCCGGGTGTTATCGACAAGACGATAGCTGACGCGGTAACGCAACAGATACTCGGCAACTCTACCGGTGTCGGACAGGGAAAGGATCAGCTGCTCTCGACGCTCCCCGAGAATCTCCAATATGGCTTGAGCCTCCTCGGCGCGGTTAGTGAGCTGGGTCTTGCTGCCGGACTCCAGGTAGCGCTTGAACTCGGCACCGAATGACGCGTAGTCGCCGCTCGCGATGTAGAGCCGCTCGAACGGCAGTGTAGCCAGACCCGCCGGATGGAATCCGCAACCGCCCTGCAGGCCCACGCAGACGACAACGGCCAGTACCGCCGGCAAGCGAGCAAGCCGCCAGCTCGAGACGAAATGCACCATCCATGTCATCCTTATCCGCCGCTTTCACACCACGATGTTGACCAGACGGCTCGGCACCACCACGACCTTCCTCACCGGCTTGTCGAGAACATGCTTCTGCGCGGCAGGTGATGCCAGCGCCAGTTGCTCGATCTGATCCTTACTCGCACTGCTGGGCACAAGCACACTCCCGCGCGTCTTGCCGTTGACCTGCAGGACGAGCTCGATCGCATCCTGCTGCAGCGCCGTCTCGTCCACTTCCGGCCAAGGCGAATCCAGCAGGCTGCCCGCGTAGCCTAGCTCCTGCCAGAGAGCATGGGCGATGTGCGGCGTGATCGGGTATAAGACGCGCAGCATTACCGAAAAGCCTTCGTGCAGCAGCTGGGCAGACCCCGACGCGCTGCTGCCCGGGGCACGCGGCAGCCCGGACAGGGCGTTGTACATCTTCATCGCTGCCGAGGCGACCGTATTGAACTGCTGGCGCTGCATGTCATACGACGCCTGCCGCAGATGGGTGTGCAGCTCTCGGCGCACCTTGGCGAGGTCGGGCGCGATGCTCGCCCATCCTGCCGGGTACCGGTAGCCGTCGCACGCGCCGTTGCGTCGTGCGCACTCGCCCCGAACTTGATCGGCTAGGTCAGCCGCCAGCGTCCATACCCGGTTGAGGAAGCGGAACGATCCATCCACTCCGGCATCCGACCAAGCCAGGGTCTGCTCGGGCGGACTGGTGAAGATGATGAAGAAGCGCGCGGTGTCGGCGCCGTACTTCTCGATGAGCTCCTGCGGGTCGACGCCGTTGCGCTTCGACTTCGACATGGTGCCCAGGCCGGCGTACTCGACCGGCTGGCCATCGGCCTTGGCTCTTGCGCCGGTCACCCGACCCTCGGCGTCGGTTTCGACGGTCAGCTCCTCCGGCGCGAAGTAGCTGATCCCTCCCTTCTCGCCCTTGCGCTGGAAGATGTGGTTGAGCACCATGCCCTGGGTGAGCAGATTGGTGAAGGGTTCGTCGAGTTCGACCAGGCCCAGATCGCGCATGACCTTGGTCCAGAACCGCGAGTAAAGCAGGTGCAGGATCGCGTGCTCGATTCCCCCGATGTACTGATCCACCGGCAGCCAATACCCGACCCGCTCGTCCACCATCCTGTCGTGCTGGTTGCTGCAGGCATAGCGCAGGAAATACCAGGACGAATCGACGAACGTGTCCATGGTGTCGGTTTCGCGACGCGCCGGTTTCGCGCAGCGCGGGCAAGGGACGTTCACGAACTCGGGACGCCGGTTCAGGGGGTTGCCGCTGCCATCCGGCACACAGTCCTCCGGCAGCCGCACCGGGAGTTGATCATCGGGCACCGGCACGTCGCCGCAGGCGGGGCAGTGAATGATCGGCACCGGCGTACCCCAGTAGCGCTGGCGCGAGATCCCCCAATCGCGCAACCGCCACTGCACTTGAGTGTCGCCCAACCCAGCCGCGCTGAGATCGCCTGCGATCGCTGTCACCGCGCCAGCGTAGGCGAGGCCGTCGTATTTGCCGGAGTTCACGCAGCGGCCGTAGTCCGCGTACCACGGCTGCCAGGCGTCCGTGGAATACGGCTTGCCGCCGACGTCGATCACCGGCTTGATAGGCAGACCGTACTTCTTGGCAAACGCGAAGTCGCGCTCGTCGTGCGCCGGTACGCCCATGACGGCGCCCTCGCCGTAGGCCATCAGCACGTAGTTGCCCACCCACACCTCGATCGGTTCGCCGCTCAGCGGGTGCGACACGAACAGGCCGGTGCGCATGCCCTTTTTCTCCATGGTGGCAATGTCCGCCTCCATGATGCTGCCTTGCTTGCATTCCGCTACGAAGTCTGCGAGCCGGGGATCGCGAGCCGCGGCATGTTCGGCCAGCGGATGCTCCGCCGCGACCGCGCAGAACGTCACCCCCATGAGCGTATCGGCGCGCGTGGTGAACACGCGCAACTGCCGCCGCTCACCGGCCAGCTCGTACGGAAAACCGATGTTCACCCCCTCGCTGCGGCCGATCCAGTTGGCCTGCATCAGCTTCACCCGCTCGGGCCAGCCGGGAAGGCTGTCCAACGCCGAGAGCAGTTCCCCGGCGTAGGCGGTGATCTTCATGTAATACATCGGGATCTCGCGCTTTTCCACCACCGCGCCGGTGCGCCAGCCGCGACCTTCGATCACCTGCTCGTTCGCCAGCACGGTCTGATCGACCGGGTCCCAGTTCACCACCCCGGTCTTCTTGTAAACCAGTCCCTTCTCGAGCATGCGCAGGAACAGCCACTGGTTCCAGCGGTAATACTCGGGCTTGCAAGTGGCCAGCTCACGCTCCCAATCGATGGCAAAACCGAGCGAGCACAGCTGCTTCTTCATGTAGGCGATGTTGTCGTACGTCCAGCGCGCCGGGGGCACCGCGTTCGCCATGGCGGCGTTCTCCGCCGGCAATCCGAACGCATCCCACCCCATAGGCTGCAGTACGTTGTACCCGCGCATACGGTAATAGCGCGACAACACGTCGCCGATCGTGTAGTTGCGGACGTGCCCCATGTGAAGCTTGCCGGACGGGTAGGGGAACATCGACAGGCAGTAGTACTTCGGGCGGCCCGGTGACTCGACCACTCTCGCCGCTTGCGTGCGCTCCCACTCGTGTTGTGCTTGCGTCTCGACCTCGGCCGGGCGGTATTGCGGCTGCATCGGTGTTGTCGACTGCTTTGACGGAAAAAGACAAAATTATAGCTGTGCCGCATCCATGCCGTCGCGTGCCGCGTAGATGGGGACGTAGCGTCATCCGGAAAGGAGCCGCCATGGGCGTTCGGTTCATCCAGGGGGTCCTGATCGCCGCGCTCAGCTCCTGGGCCGCGTCGCCGGCACTGGCAGCGCTCGCCGAGGTCGAGGCTGTGCTGGCACCGGCGTGGCTGGTGCGCGACGGCAAACGTCTGCCGCTCGGCTTGGGCAGGGAGCTCAAGAACGGAGATCAGATCTTGACCGGCGAGGCCGCCCGCGTCCGCCTGCGGCTCGCCGACGGCAGCACAGTCAAACTGGGGGAGCACGCGCGGTTCACCCTGGATGGGATGGCCCAGAGCCGCGACGGCACCCGGACGTTCGCCGCTGCGCTGGGGGTGGTGGAAGGTGCGTTTCGCTTCACCACCAGCCTGCTGTACAAGTTCGCTGGACAACGCGACGTGAGAGTAACGTTCGCGACGGTCACCGCCGGGATCCGCGGCACCGATCTGTGGGGCAAGACCACGGCGGACCGGGAGATCGTCGCGCTCATCGAGGGCAAGATCACGCTCACGCGCCCGGGCGACAAGGCCGTCACGATGACGCAGCCGAGCACGGTGTACCAGACGAGCCGCGCCGCTGCCGCTCTGCCGGTGTCCACACTCCCACCGGACGTGCTGGCCAAGTACGCGGCGGAAACCGAGATGGCGACGGGGGCCGGCGAAGCGCGCAAGGGTGGGACCTGGCGCCTCTACGCCGCACACACGAAGAGCGAGAAAGAGGCCCTGGCGGTTTACGACAAGCTTCAGGACGCCGGATACGACGCCAGCATCCGCCCGGTCACCAAGGACGGGCACACCGAGTACGCCGTGCGCATCGTGGGATTGCTCACCGAGGCCGACGGCGTGGCACTGGCGGTGAAGCTGCGAGTGCAGCTGGGGCTACAGGATGTGAGCGTGTCGCTCAACTGATGGCCGTATAATGGGGGCAGTCCAGCGTAGCACCTGCCCGTGTACGGCGACCAGATCCTAGAAGGCCTCAATCCTCAGCAGCTCGCGGCGGTCACTCTCCCGCACCAGTCGGCGCTGATCCTCGCGGGCGCGGGCAGCGGCAAGACGCGGGTTCTCACCACCCGCATCGCCTGGCTGATCCAGACCGGCCAGGTCAGCCCGTTCGGCATCCTCGCCGTCACCTTCACCAACAAGGCCGCTCGCGAGATGCTTACGCGCATCTCCGCCATGCTGCCGATCAACACACGCGGCATGTGGGTGGGGACGTTCCACGGGCTGTGCAACCGCCTGCTGCGTGCCCATCATCGCGATGCCGGCTTGCCTCAGACGTTCACCATCCTGGACACGCAGGACCAGCTGGCGCTGATCAAGCGCCTGCTGAAGGCACTCGACGTCGACGAGGAGCGCTACCCGCCGCGTGACCTGCAGTACTTCATCGGCGGCAACAAGGAAGCGGGGCTGCGCCCTGCGCAGGTGGAGTGCTACGACGAGCGGTCTCGGCGCCTGACGGAGTTGTACGGCGAGTACGAGCGCCTGTGCAGTCGCGAAGGCGTGGTCGACTTCGCGGAACTGCTGCTGCGCAGCTACGAGCTGCTATCGCGTAACGAAGTGCTGCGCCAGCACTATCAACAGCGCTTTTCCCACATCCTGGTCGACGAGTTCCAGGATACCAACCGGCTGCAGTACCGATGGCTCACCCTGCTGGCGGGGTCGAACAACGCGGTATTCGCGGTGGGCGACGACGACCAGTCGATCTACGCATTCCGTGGCGCCTCGGCCGGCAACATGTTCGAGTTCGAACGCAGTCTCGCGCGTGGCAACGTGATCAAGCTCGAGCAGAACTATCGGAGCCACGGGTTCATTCTGGATGCAGCCAACGCGCTGATCGCGCACAACGACAAGCGGCTGGGCAAGGATTTGTGGACTGCCGAGGCCAAGGGCGAGCCGCTGCGGATCTTTGAAGCGCTCACGGATGTGGACGAAGCCAGCTTCAT
>Ga0335070_10002124_pt1 | contig 23103 bp, 17 predicted proteins | sample Lox_Sample_13_FD_206722 | JGI IMG/M metagenome (GOLD analysis project Ga0335070, IMG submission 206722) | Soil microbial communities from Loxahatchee National Wildlife Refuge, Florida, United States - Lox_Sample_1.3 | ecosystem: Environmental > Terrestrial > Soil > Wetlands | place: USA...
CGGCGAGGACGGTCTGGACGAGATCGTCACCGCCTGCCGCCCGTATCTGGAGAGACGCTCCGAGGCCAGCGTGGCTTATCTGCCTCTGGCTTCGCTTTCACCGGAAAAATGGCTGGCATCTACCGAGAAAGCATTCAAGAGCCTGGCACATCTCGCAATCATCAACACCGAGAGCATGTCGGAGCCGGACATGGAGGCCATCCTGCGCCGTGCCCACCTCGTGCTCATCCCGGGGGGAAACATCTACCTGCTCAACCACCGTCTCCATCTCAGCCGGCTGATGCCTTTCCTGCGCAAAAAAATCCTGGGCGGGTTGCCGCTGGCTGCCTTCAGCGCTGGGACGGTGCTGTGCGGAGCGAACATCCTGACGGCCAACGACATCAACATGGTCGACACGCCCTATTTCAAGGGCTTGGATGTCACCCCGTTTAATTTCAACGTCCACTACCCGGTGGACCCGCTCGCGCAGGCGGCGCGGGACGACTGGCTGAGGGATTATCACGTCTTCCACGACAACCCGGTGCTGCTCCTGGCGGACGGTGCATGCGTGCAAATCGAAAAAAGCGGGGCGAAGCTGGCGCGCGGCGAGGCATGGATCCTGCGGGTGGAGAAGGAAAAAGAGAAACTCTCGCCCGGACAGGTGGTCAAGGTTAACAAAAACTCATAGCTTGATGCGCTGAGCGGCAATTGAACTGGCCCTTGTTATTTTCGAAGGATGTATTCATCCATTGTTGGGCGGCCTCGTCCGCATCCACCTTCTCGAAATTCGGAGGATAAAATGGATCGTCATGTCAAGCGACCGGAGACCAAGTTGAAGGCCATTGGGCGTCGATTAACCGGAATAGTCGGTGTGATCATCATCATCACTGTTCTGTCAGGCGGAAGTGGCCTAATTTACCAGTCCGTCTCGGAAACAAAAGATAGTCAGCAGTATCCACTACTGGGACAGATGGTCGATGTTGGCGGTTATCGCCTGCATCTGAATTGTACAGGGCAAGGAAGCCCGACGGTCGTGCTGGAGAGCGGACTGGGTGGGCCTGCACTCCAATGGGCATTAGTCCAACAAAAACTCGAAAAGACCACGCGGGTTTGTTCTTATGACCGTGCCGGTTTAGGGTGGAGTGACGTTGGACCATTACCTCGGACCAGCCAACAGATGGTGAATGAACTACATACGCTCCTGCACAACGCTGGAATCGAGGGGCCGTATGTTCTGGTAGGACACTCGCTCGGCGGATTCAATGTGCGCCTATTCGCTCATGAATATCCGAGCGAAACGGCAGGCATCGTACTGGTCGCCAGTGGCAGCGAGGATGACAATGCCCGTATGCCACCTGAGTATGAAAAGATAGAAGAAAGCAACAAACAAACTGACCATTTGATGATCGCGCTTGCGCGCTTCGGCATCCTGCGGGTTGCTGGAAACATGGGCCTGCTCTCCTCATACACCAGCTTGCTGGCTAAGTTCCCTCCAAAACTCCAAACCGAATTCATCGCCCAGACTTTTTATCGTTCTCAGTATTGGGCTACGTCCTACGCGGAATTATCCGCACTCAACGAAAGCCGGGCACAAGTGGCGGCCACGGGATCGCTCGGGGATTTGCCCCTTGTCGTATTGTCTGGCTCGCCTGATGTTTCAAGGCTTCCCCCAAGTTTCCCGGTTGAGCAGATCAAGAGAACTTTTCAGGATTTGCAGGTGGAACTCGCAGGCCTCTCCAGCCGCAGTACGCATATCGTGTGCGATACCTGTGACCATTACATCCCAATGACAAACCCAGATATGGTCGTGGACGCAATCAACCAAGAGCTTGCCAATGTACATCGCTAGCTATAATGCTCTCGTTCGTGCATTCAGAAGGCCGGTCGACAATGGCATGAATCCGACTTGCTCCTCGCTACCCTTGTCGCAAGCGGTTTGTGCCCTCCGTTCTAACACAAAAGTGGGGACCTCCTGGGTTCAGGCAGCAATCAATGCCCTGCTGACGGCACGTTTCTAAAAGTCGCGAGCGAAGGGGGCAAAAAAGAAACCCAAACCCGCCCCCGTTGACCAAAGTCAATCAGGACGCAGACCTGCCGTACCGATTTTTGGGAGGCTTTGGAGGGCAATGACGAGAGCTTGAGACCTTTTGCCAGCCTTTGAGACGGGAGACCTGATAGGCTTTGCCAAATTTGGCAAAGCCTGTTTATTTCCGGAGGCAGACGATGAAAGTCAAGATGATCCTCCCCGCCCTGACCGAGGCCACCAACCCTTTCTGGCGTCCGATCAAGTACAGCCTCTTCCCTCCCCTGGGCCTGGCGACCCTGGCGGCCTACCTGGACCCGGACGACGAGGTCTCCATCCAGGATGAACACGTGGAGATCCTGACCAGCGGCGACCGCCCTGACCTGGTCGTGATCGAGGTGTACATCACTTCGGCCCGCCGCGCCTACGCCCTGGCCGACGACTACCGCCGGCGCGGCAGCTTCGTCTGCCTGGGAGGGCTGCACGTCACCTCCCTCCCGCAGGAGGCCTTGCAGCACGCCGATGCCGTTTTCCTCGGGCCAGGCGAGGACACCTGGCCGGCATTCCTGGCAGACTATCGCCGCGGCAGCCCCGGAAAAGTTTACCTCTCCCGCCGGCGCACCTTGCGCTGCGCCCCGCTCCCGCGCCGGGAACTGCTCAAACGGCCCCTCTACCTGGTCCCCAACTCGATCGTCGTCTCACGCGGCTGCCCGTACCAGTGCGACTTTTGTTACAAGACCTCGTTTTTCAAAGGCGGCAGGTCCTTCTACACCCAGGCCGTCGACCGGGCCCTGGCTGAGATCGAGGGCCTCCCCGGGCGCCACCTGTATTTTCTGGATGACAACCTGTTCGGGAGTCCCCGCTTCGCAGATCTACTGTTCGACGGGCTGCGCGGCATGCGCCGACTGTGGCAGGCCGCCGGGACGGTGGAAGCTATCCTCAAGCCCGACCTGATCCGCAAGGCCGCCGACTGCGGGCTGCGCAGCCTGTTCGTCGGCTTCGAGACGCTCAACCCGGACAACCTGAAGGCGCAGCGCAAATATCAAAACCTGAACCGCGATTATGCCGCTGCCATCCGGCGCCTGCACGATCTGGGGGTGATGGTGAACGCCAGCTTCGTCTTCGGCATGGACGAGGACGACGAAGGCGTCTTCGACCGGACCGTGGCCTGGGCGGCCAGGCAGGGCATCGAGACGGCCACCTTCCACATCCTGACGCCCTACCCGGACACACCCTTGTACGCGCGAATGGCCCGCGCCGGGCGCATCACCACGCATAACTGGGACCTGTACGACACGCGGCATGCCGTTTTCCTCCCCAGGCGCATGTCGGCCCAAGCCCTGGAAGAGGGCTACTGGCGCGCCTACCGCGCGTTCTACTCCTGGCCGAACATCCTCCTGTCCACCAGCCGGCAGGGCTCCCCCCTGGAAGCCGCCCGGCACTTCGCCTACAAGACCGCCTGGAAGAAGTTCGAGCCCTTCTGGGACCTGGTGATCCGCCTCAAACGCGTCTCGTCATTCACCCCACTGCTCGAGATGGTGCTTTCAGGGAAACCGGCCGGGACCAGGTCACAAACGGAACAGCCGCTGGGTGAGGCCGCCTTCCAGGCGGAGTGACCCCTGCTACCGGCACAGCTTTCTCCCTCCCGGGTAAGAGGGGGGCCGGTACCGCGGGCCTATTGTCCTGCGCCCGAAAGCGACTAAAATCATGATAAATTTTATCTGTATCAGGAGAGAAGAAGATGCGCATCGCACGTTACCTTGTCATCCCTGTTTTCCTGGTTGCCCTCCTGGGCTGCGGCCTGACGAACGGCATCCAGCAGGAGGTCAACCAGCTGCCCGCTGCACTGACCAGCATGCCGACTGCCATGGAGGCCATGAGCACGATGGCCGCCGGACAATTACCAGCTGCCAATGCGGCCCCGTCTGCGGGCGGTTTGAATATTGCGCTGGATAGCGTCAAGAAAGTACAGCAGTCCGGACGGTTTTCATTCACCGACACAACCGAGAACGGCCAGCCCGTATCGACCGCCGTTCTCACCACCCTTACGAAGAACGAAGCCCCAGGTGTAGGCGATAAGTTCTCCGCACGCTTCATCGGCAACCCCGCGGACCTCAGCCAGATCCTGGTCACCGTCCCCACCACCCAGGATCCCGCCACCGCCTTCTCGGAGATCGGGTTAATAGGCGATGTTTTAAGTAGCGGGTTATCGACCGATGTGAAGACAACCTTCATTCCCTGGTTGACGCAGAGTTACACGGCCCTCGCCCCGGGGGGCGAAAAGCAGACGACGATCCAGAATCTCCAGTTCACCCTGAAAGAGTCACAGACCGAAATCACTCTGGAAGTCGATCCGGCGCCGTAAATAACACGCACACAACGTTCAACGGGGCGGCCCAGGCGGTCGCCCCGTTCGCTTTACAGATCCTCGTCCTCGCCGCCAAAGCCAGGCAGGGATTTTCGGTCCCGCCAAGCGTAAGACTGTGCCGTCGCCGGAGGGGCAGAGGAGGAAAATCTTGAACTGGCGAGCGGGAATTTGACCGGGCTGGGATCATAAGTAGTTGACAATATCAGTTATATATGTGATAATTATCATAATTGTCATTTATCACTCCTTTTACGAATAGACCTGGGAGGGTTATCATGCATAAAAGAATAACGGTTTTCATATTGGTATTGGCAATTACCGCGTTTGCCTGCGGCTTGCCTGGCAACCTGATCCCCACCGGCCTGGGATCCGGAGGCGCGGGAACCACCGTTTCGGGATCCAACGGCCTGAAGGCGACCGTCAGCTCGCCGGTGACCGTCAAGCTCACCTGGACCGCCGTCGCCGGGGTCAAGAGCTACCTGGTCGAATTGAAAGTCGGGGACACCGACTTTATCCAACTGGCACAGCTGACCGGCGACCAGGTTTCCTTTTTGAATTTCCCGGCCCCGCATGGCAGCCCGTTGACCTATCGCGTGACCGCCGTCACGGATGCCGGGAATGGCGAGGGGCGGACCGTCAGCCTGACGACACAGGCTGTGAAGCCGAATCCCCTGACCGTCAAGCCGCAGGAATACCCCGCCCAACCCTGGGCGCCTCCCACAGCCGCGCCGAATGCGACGCTCGATCCGAGCCAGTATTTGCCGCCCGGCTACGACATCAATAACCCGGACAGCTTCGACCCATCCAGCCTGATGGGCGCGCCGCCGACCGCCAGCGAGTTGATCGGCCCGCAGGGCGGGAGCGTGTCCGTCATCACCACCGACAAGATCACATATAAGCTGGATGTACCCGCAGGGGCGGTGGAAGATGACATCCGCATCACCCTGACCCCCATTCAAAGCATCGACGGCCTGCCGTTCAACGCTGGCCAGCTGGGGGCGGTGCGCATCGATCCCCAAGGCTTCCACCTCGCCGCCCCCGCCACGCTGACCATCAGCCTGCCGAAAGCCGCGCCGGTCTCCAGCGGAACGACCGACGTCGCCTTTGTATTCAACAGGGAGGGCACGGAATTCCATCTCGTTCCCATCCTGGCTGTCTCGCAGACCAGCGCAAGCTCGACCGGAAGGGTCCTTCCGATGGCTTCAACCTCCTCCGGCGCCGGGAACGTCGTAGCGATCGCTTTCAAGCCGGCAGCCAAGTCCTCGGCCGGCGCCCAGGATGATCCGCCTGCGATCAAGGCAATTGCCAATGTGGTTGACCTGGCAACCCAGGGGATCGCACCCGCAACCCCGGTGGAGGTCCAGGATGTGGTCGAGAACCATCCGCCGTCCGATCCGGCGGACCAATCGGCGCAGGCGGTAGCCGCGGCGCAGGCCGAGGAGGAGATGGCCCCGCTCGCGCACATCGAAGAACAGCTTGCCCCGCCGCCGCCCAATCCCCAGATGGTTTCGATCGCCCAGGGAATCTTAAACAGCGCCGTCGCTGCGGGGAGCTGGAGCGAGTTCATGGAAGCCCTCACCACTTTCCAGATCTACTTGGAAAACGGCGGAAAGGCGCCTGGCCTGACAGATATTAACAACAAAATCTGGGACGAAATGACCATCAACGCCAAAGCCCTGTTCGAAACGAACAAACTGCAGTGCCTTTCGAAGGATGAATTCAACGCTCAAGAGCTGGCTGAACGGCTCACCAACCCCAAAGACAACTTTTCGGCCGCTTTTGCCATAAAATTTACCCAAAAATTTGGCGATCAATCCTTGCAGGATGTGGCCAAGATGGTCAAGAAATGCAAACTGTCCCTTCAGATTACCTCCACCATTTCCTACCAGATTGAGGGTTTGACCACCAGCGCCTCCGTCAAAGCGAAAATCCCGCTCAAATGGAAGTATGACCGCACTGCCGGACAGGCATCTCTTTACGGCACGGGTGCGTTGGTTTACACGCTATTCGACATGAAAGCCCCGGGGTGTTCAAATTTCAAATTCAACACCCTCAGTGGGAGCACTTTCACTGTCAACCGCCTACAGCCAGTGTTTAGCAACGGGCAGATCTCGGATTTCACCCTGGTCAGTTATGTGGTGACAGGCAAGCAGAGCAGTCTTTCCGGCTGCGGCGGCTGGGGGAAGTCCAGCAATGGCCAGACCGGCGACATCTGGGGAGGTCTGTATACTTTATCGCACATGCCGGACGATTGGTTGATCAGGGATTGGGATATGCTGTTCCTGAGAAACAGCGACGCAAATAAAGTGGCCGAGAGGACCATCAGCGTTTCTAAAACGCCGTTCGGTGGGCAGGGCAATATCACCGAAAACACGACCTTTACGATCGTGAAAAGCAGCCCTTAAAAAATGGTCTCCGGCTGTGAGACAAGAAAACGAGGCGGCTCATGCGGTCGCCTCGTTCGTTTTACAGATCCTCGTCCTCGCCCCCACCCATCCCCTCGCCCAGGTCCGGCAGGGATTTTTCGATCTCGTCGGGGGACTCGCCCTTTTCGAGCCTCCCGGCCACCTCGTCGAACTCGGGGGGCATCTCCTCGCCGAGTTCCCTGCCCATCTTGCGCATCATGCGGCCCATGGCCTGCGGATCGTTCTCCAACCCCGCCAGGGCAGAGGGGTCGGAAAAATCGCCCGCCAGGTCATCGACGCGGCTCTCCTCGGACTTGGCCACGCGCACGCGCGGCACGCGCCGGCGGACGTCCGTGCTGCGGCAGTGGGGGCAGGCTACGGGTCGCGCGCCGTACTCGGCGTAGGTCATGAAGACGTCGAACGGCTTCCGGCAGGCATTACAGATAAAGTCGTAAAGCGGCATGGCCAGATTCTAACGCTTTTTTGCCGTCTGGCAACGATTTGTTGTCAATCGGTTACAATAGGGCCATGACTTCCGAAGCCGAGTTCAATCTCTACAAACCCCAGCCCCTGCTGATCGTCATCTCCGGGCCGTCGGGGGTGGGCAAAGACAGCGTCGTCCAGCGCATGAAGGAACGCAGCCTGCCGGTCCATTTCGTCGTCACGGCCACCACCCGGCCGCGGCGCGAGAACGAGGTCCACGGACAGGACTACTTCTTCGTCTCGAAGGAAGAGTTCGCCCGCATGATCGAAGCGGATGAACTGATCGAGTATGCCATCGTCTATAACGACTACAAAGGCATCCCCAAGCAGCAGGTACGGGAAGCGCTGGCCTCGGGCCGGGACGTGGTCATGCGCCTGGACGTGCAGGGGGCGGAGACGATCCGCAAGCTGGCGCCGGAAGCGGTGTTGATCTTCCTGACCACGCGCAGCGAAGAGGAGCTGGTCCAGCGCCTGAAGTCGCGGCGCACGGAGACGGCGGAGGAGCTGGCCCTGCGCATCGCCACCGCCCGCCAGGAGCTCAAGCGCGCCGACGGGTTCGACTACGTGATCGTCAACGCCGACGGCTGCCTGGACGAGACGGTGGAGGCGGTCATCGCCATCCAGAAAGCGGAGCACCACCGGGTCAACCCACGCAAGGTCAGTCTATAGAACTCACCGCGCCGATTAGGCCCCCTTCGGGGGGAGAACGCGGAGAGCACACACCGTCCCGGCGTCTTTCCGGGAGAGAGTAAAGACATTCAGAGAAAAATGAACGAGAATCAGACCCCTCCGGAATACCCCCAGGCACCGCAGCCGCAGCGCGTCCAGCTTGCTGTGCCGTCGTCAAGGCCTTACGCCACCTATGTCCTCCTGGGCGTGACGGTTTTCGTCTACCTGCTGCAGGTGCTCGCACAGGTGTTCAACCTGAACGTGATGACGCCCTCCGGGATTTCAGACGTGGTGACCGCCCTGGGTGTGAAGGACGACGGTCTCATCCGCGCCGGACAGCTCTGGCGGCTGGTCACGCCGGTCTTCCTGCACGCCTCGCTGCTGCACATCGGCTTCAACATGTACGCCCTGTTCCTGTACGGGCGCAGCGTCGAAGCCCGCTTCGGGCACGGACGGTTCCTGCTGCTCTACTTCCTGAGCGGCTTTGCCGGGAACGTGCTTTCCTTCCTGCTGACGCCGAACCCCTCGCTGGGCGCCTCCACCGCCATCTTCGGCTTGCTGGCGGCCGAGGCGGTCTTCATCATCCAGAACCGGGGCATGATCGGCAGGCAGGCCGACCGGGCACTGGTCAACCTGTTCGTCATCGCGGCCATCAACCTGTTCATCGGCTTCAGCACGAGCGGGGTGGACAACTTCGGGCACCTGGGCGGTCTGCTCGGCGGGGTGCTTTTCACCTGGTTTGGCGGGCCGCGCTGGAAGGTGGAGGGGATCTACCCGTCCCTGCGCCTGGTGGACGAGCGTGAAGGCCACGGCTCGCTGGCCGGGACGATCGCGGTGCTGCTGTTCTTCATCCCGCTGACCGCCCTGGGGTGGATCTGGGTGGTGAAATAAAGGGAAACCCCGCTTGAAACAAGACCATCCTGCGGTGGTGAAAAGAGGCCGGCCGTACGGCCTGCTGGCGGCCGGGATCCTGCTGGCGCTGCTGCTCGGCCTGGTCGTGACGTTCCGGGCCCGGCTGCTGACCGCCGCAGCCAATTACCTGATCGTCGACGACCCGCTCCAGCCGGCGGACGTGATCTTCGTGCTCAACGGGGACTACAACACGCGCCCATTCCGGGCTGCAGAGCTTTACCACCAGGGGTTGGCGCCGCTCATCCTCATGGCGCGTGCCGAGGGCCAGCCGGCTGAGAGGCTCGGCCTGGTGCAAAACGAGACGGACATCTCCGTGGCCGTGATGGAGAAGCTGGGGGTGCCGGCTGACAGGATCGTCGTCCTGCCGGTCAAGGGCGGAGTGACCAGCACCTTCGACGAGGCGAGCCAGCTGCGCCAATACGTCGAAAGGACCGGCATCCAGCGGGTTCTGCTGCTGACATCCGCCTTTCACACCCGGCGTGCCAGGTGGGTGATCGAAAAGGAACTGTCCGGATTGCCGATGAAGCTGGAGGTCAGCGCCGTACCCTACGACGGTTTCGACGCGACCAACTGGTGGCAGAACGAGAACGGGCTGATCGCCGTCAACAACGAGTACATCAAGCTGTTTTACTATTATTGGAAATACCGCTGACGGAGGGCTGGCGCACAACAAACAGGGCGACCCGGCAGGTCGCCCCGCCGTTTTCACCCGATCGCCTCCTTCAGCCGCCTGGCCAGCTTCCCGAAATGGGCCGTGTAGCGCATCTCCTCGGCCCGCGGGCGGGGCAGGTCCACCTTCAAATCCAATTTGATCCTGCCGGGGCGCTGGGTCAGCACCAGGACGCGGTCGGCCAGGAAGAGCGCCTCGCCGATGGAGTGCGTCACCATCAGGACGGTCTTCTGGCGCGCCTGCCAGATGCGCGACAGCTCGGTCCACATGCGCTCGCGCGTCAGGGCGTCCAGCGAGCCGAAGGGCTCGTCCAGCAGCAGGATGTCGGGGTCGTGGACCAGGGCGCGGGCGATGGCCACGCGCTGGGCCATGCCGCCCGAGAGGTCGCGCGGCCAGGCCGACTCGAAGCCCTGCAGGCCGACCAGGTCGATCAGCTCCTGGGCGCGCGCACAGGCCGCCGCGGCCGGGACGCCCTGCAGCTCCAGCGGCAGGGTGATGTTCTCGATCGCCGTCCGCCAGGGCATCAGGTTGGACTGCTGGAAGACCATGCCGATGCGCGGCGTCCCGCCGGTAAAGGTGAACGAGCCGCCGGTCGGCGCCAACAGCCCGGCCAGGATGCGCAGCAGGGTCGACTTGCCGCTGCCCGAGGGTCCCAGCACGCAGACGAACTCGCGCGGGTAGACGGTAAAGGAGGCTGCGTCCAGGGCTTCTAGGCCGCCATTCGAGGAGGACCCGCCGTTGCCTTCATGGAAGGTCAGGCTCAGGTCACGTACGGTGAGCAGGGGACGAGGGGTGGGCATGATCAATAAAAAATAAAACGTAAAGGCTAGGGAACGAACTGGTTCGTGTACGCCTTGGACAAGTCCAGTGGCTTGGCCAGCAGGCCCATGTCCAGCAGGACGGCCTGCATGTTCTCCCAGGCCTTGGGATCGGAATAACCCAGGCGAGCGGCTTTCCACTCATCGATGGTGGTGGTCAGGACCTGCATCTGGACGGTCTGGTCAGACTGGGCCAGGTCCGGCACGTAGGCCAGGGAGGTCTGGTAGGCCGCCCGTGGATCGGCGAGCGTGTCCGCCAGGCCGTGCAGGAAGGCAGCGGCCATGCGCCGCACCAGGCCGGGGTTCTGGGCGAGGGTCTTCTCGTTGGTGATCAGCCCGTTGGAGGCCAGCTGGACGTAGTCGGCGACGCGCAGCTCATCGAGGGAGATGCCCTGGGCGCGCAGCTGGACCGGCTCGTTGGCAGTGTAAACCGAGACGACCGGATCGCGGCCCGCGGCCAGCGCCTCGACCTGGGTGTAGCCGATGGAATCGAGCTTGACGTCCGACTCGCTCAGGCCGCCGGCGTGCAGCAGGGCGCGCAGGCCGATGTAGTTGGCCCCGTACAGCCCCGGCAGGCCGATGGTCCGGCCGCGCAGGTCCTGCGGCGAGTGCAGGCCCAGGCTGGATTTGGCGACGACCGAGACCGGGTACTGCTGGTACCAGGCGGCCACGTAGATGACCGGCAGACCCTGGGCGCGCGCCAGCAGGACCTGTTCCCCGGAGACCACGCCGAACTGGACCTGGTCGGCGCCGACCAGGGCGGTGATGTCGGTCTCCATCGAGTAGTCGAAGTCGACCTGCAGGCCGGCGTCATGGAAGTAGCCCTTCTGCATCGCCATGTAGAGGGGGGCGAACTGGACGTTGGGGATGTAGCCCAGCGGCAGACGAACATGCGTCAGGCTGGCGGTCGCGGTTTTCGACCCGCAGGCAGCCAGCAAAAACGAAAAACAAAAACCAAAACGAAGAAGTTTGTTCATGGTTTGGGACTTTCCTGCCAGGCAAGCAGTTTCTTTTCCAACCAGGCGACGAATCCGTACAGAAACAGCGCCAGGGCGACCAGGGTGAAAACGGCAACGAAGACCAGCGCCGTGTCGTAGCGCCCGCGGGCGGCGTTGATCAAAAAGCCCAGGCCGCGGTCCGAGCCAACCAGCTCCCCGACCACCGCGCCGATGACCGAGAGCGTCGCCCCGATGCGCAGCCCGCCGAGCAGGATGGGCAGCGCGGCCGGGAACTCGAGGTGGCGCAAGGTCTGCAGGCGGGTGGCGCGCAGCGAGCCCATCAAGTCATGCAGCGGCCGCGGCACCGCCCGCACGCCGACCACCGTGTTGACCAGAACCGGGAAAAAGACGATCAGGGCGCAGATCAGCACCTTGGAGAACATCCCCGGCCCGAACCAGATCACCAGCAGCGGGGCAACGGCGACGATCGGGATGGCTTGCGTGGCGACCAGGTAGGGGGAGACGAGGCGCTCGAACAGGGGCGACTTGGCCAGGGCGTAGCCCAGCAGCGCAGCCACCACCGTCCCGAAAAAGAGGCCCAGCAGGACCTCGAGCAGGGTGGCAGCGGCGTCGGCGAGCAGACTGCCGTCGAGCAGGGCGCTCCAGAAACGCGCCGCGACAAGTCCTGGCGGAGGCAGGATGAAGGCCGGCAGGCCGGAGAGACGCGTGACCAGTCCCCAGAGCAGCCAGGCGGCGAGGAGCGAGACCAGCGCCGTCCAGTGCGTGCGCCAGCCCCGGGTCCGGGAAGGTTTGGGCAGGGATTTCGGGTCCATTGGCCTGATCACCGCGGAGAACACAGCGTCCGCAGAGAAATTCATCTCAACGAGAAGATAAGAAACGCCTCGCAGAGGAACACCTGCGGGGCGGGGGAAGCGGGCCGGGCGCGCGGCCTGCCAAAAAAAACCGGAAACTTGCGTTTCCGGGGCATGCGCGACAGGCCGTACCTAAGCGGTCCTGTCAATCACCTTCTTCTATCCGGACTGTTACCGTCGGCCCCGGAATTCCACCGGGTCATGTGCCTCGCACTGAGCTTGTCGAAGTGCTCGGCACTCGTGGGCTGTACCACCGGTCGGGGATTCACTTGCACCGCACTGCGTTCGGTGCAGTGCAGGTGTCACCCTGCCCCGAAGGTTGGATATTTAGTTGTCGAAATTATAACTTCTAAGAAAACGGATGTCAAACTTTACGGGTTGCTTACGCCTTGACGATGGCCGTGTCGGCCACCGGGCAGACCGTCTTGCACTGGGGCGAGTCGTAATGGCCCTCGCACTCCACGCAAGTGGTCGCGTCGATGACGTAGACCGGGTCGCCTTCGCTGATCGAATTGGTCGGGCATTCCGGCAGGCAGGCGCCGCAGTTGATGCACTCTTCGGTGATCTTCAGTGCCATGGGGTTTACTCCTTGGTAAGGTTGATAAGAGAATCGTGCTTAAAGTACTTTATCCCCACGCTTATGTCAAATGACAAATGTCTCTGCTTTGGATGACTTTAGCACTGAGTCAATCGGACCAGCCGGAACCGGAATCCCAACGCCCCCGAAAAATCACGGGGCGTTGGGCAATGGCAGGAAAGCCCGGTCCTTAAGGCGTGCACGCGCCGCCCGGCTGGGCATTGGGCGAGCACGGCACCTGGCAGACGAGCTGTTGATTCTGGTCGTAAACGTAGCAGCCGAGCACAGGGGTGGGCGTCTCACTCGGCGGAGGCGGGTAGGGGTGGAAGGGCACCTGGTTGATGTCACCGTTCAGGCTGCCGTTCGCCAGCCCGATCCAACAGCCGTTTCCCTGAAGGTTGACATAGACCCAGTTTTTGTCCTCGTTCCGTCCTTCGACCGGCAAGGGATTGCCGGCCAGGACGGAATTCAAAATGTCATACACCTGCCCGGGTCCATAACGGCAGTTGACGTTTCGAATTGGTGTGAACGTAATCAACGTGTATGCCGTGGTCGGGGTGGATGTGGAGGTGGGTGTATTTGTCGCCGTACGGGTCGGCGGTGGAGGAGCCGTGAGAGTGGGCGAACGGTCCGGAAAACCGATGTGGACGTTCACGGTAGCGTAATCACTCCAGGTGCCGGCGGGATTCTGAGCCCGGACCTGGACGGTATAGTCCCCCGGCCCGGCCGGGCTCCAGGGCTGGCTGATCGTCGCCAGGGTTGACTTGGTATCCGGGCTGGCGTCCGTGCTGATCACCGCACCGTCCACGCGGAGTTCGAACTGCGTGATGCCGGAAGGATCCGCCGCATGGGACATGACATCCAACGGCGCGACCGCAAGGACGGATCCGTCCAGCGGGACATCGATCCACGCCAGCGGGCTGCCGCCGGTCGCGCCTTGCGGCCCGCAGGCTGCCAGCCAGAGGCAGGCGAGGACCAGGGAGATGACTCGAATGGATTTGCGCATATTTACTCCTCCGCAGCGGAAATTCCTTCCGTTACTTCGACAGGTCGTAAGTGGTCACTGCCAGGGAGAATCCGCCGTAGTCGGACCAGCAGATATCGTTGGTCTTTTCGGGCAGGCTTTCGTCCCGCCCGCGCAAGAGAAAGCCCAGGTTGGGATCCTCGCCCAGGACCCAGGACTGGACCGCTTCGGTGACGTCGGCGCTGTGCTTGCTCCCTGAGGTGCCAAGCTTGGGAAGGTCGCTGATCGAACGCCAGTCGCTGGCGTCGTCCCCGCTCGTTTTCGTGATGAGGTTAACCGTCTCTGCGCAGGATTGTTCGAACAAAAAATACCTGCTGTCGTAGGCGGCCTGCGTGTAATACAGGGTGGCGCTGGTCACTGCCCCTTTGATCCCGCTCAGGTCGAAGACCACGCGGCCGCGGTAGTAGTGGTCGATCCAGGTCGAGCAGCGCCGCTCGTCGTAAGTGTATTCATACCCGCTGGCGACCTGACCATCTTTTAAGTGGAACATGGCATCCCCGCCGAGCCCTTCCTTGCAGAAACTTAAGACGCCACCTTTGTCATAACTGAGTATGTCCTGGGTGAACATGGAGGCCGGGGAAAGAAAGACCGTTTCCACGACGATGGCGTCCGGCTTCCAGCAGTAGGTATTGCTGTTCGCGGATTCATCCGTCCCCCGGTAGGCGCGGGCAAAATAACACGGCGCGGCCTTCCCGGCGGGCTCAGGAGGCTGGATCAGGACCGTCTGGGTGCGATCGTTGATCGTCTTGATCAGGGCAGGCTTCCCGCCCGGATAAGACTTGTATATGTGGTAGCCGTTGATGTCACTGATCGTGAGAGGGTCCGGCGACCAGTCCCAGACCAGGATGATGCTCTTCGTGTCGACGGCCGCCTTGCAGAACAGCCCGCCGAGGAACTCCATGGGCGGTGGGAAGTGGTTGACGCACGTGTCGAGGTAGGCCGTACTGGTCACATTTTTGGGAGGCGTGATGATCGGAGCGGGCGCAGGTCCGGGACCCATGGTATGGGGGACTGGCGGGGTGAAGAAGGAGCCCAGGCTGGCGGTCAGGTCGAAATCCTTCCCTTTCACCAGCAGCGGTTTGCCGGCCGAATCGCCGGGGATGGTCAAACTGCCGGCACCGAGCTGGGCCAGCGCACCTCCCCTCCAGCCCCAGCAGTCGAACTGCAGTTTGGTCTGCGGAGGAAGGGCCGGATGCCCGGGCATCTGGCTGCTGAAGTCGAAGTCATTCCCGCCGGTCGGATAAACAAAGGCGTTCGGATCCGCCGGCAGGCGCGACCAGAATCCAGCCTGGGTCGAGTAATAGCAATAGGCCTTGTCCGCCCCTGCAGCCGGCGTCAGATGCAAATTGGTCAGCTTAATGATCATGCTCTCGGGTTTGGCGCAGAACGAGTCGTAGAAAGCAATCGAGGTGGGGTCGCTGGCGGCTTCGCCGAGGGCATTGAACGCCGAAGCGTAGTACTGGTAATCGCCGTACAGGTCCTTGTCGACGTATTCTATGAAGGCCACGCCTTTGTGCGCTCCAAGGGTGGCGATGCGGATAAAGTCCGAAGACCCGGGATCGAGACGATAGATATAGAATCCCAATTCATTGGTGGAATTATCGCGGATGTAAAGATGGACGTTGCACCCATCCCGCGAACGGAACAGCCAGGGGGCCGGGGGGAGATGCTCCGCCGGTCGGAAACGCGACGAAATGTTGAGGTCGAACCAAAAGCCCAGGTTGTTCGGCGCCGGGGGCGGCGGGTCGAGTTTGGCTCCGGGCGGCAGGTCGGACGGGGGTCCGGAAGGCGTCTCATCGGCCTGCGCTGGCGGAGGCAGGTTCGGGATGATGACGGGCTGGCCGGCGGGCAGCGGTTCGTCGAGAGCCGGAATCTCGCGATTGGCAAAACCCAGAGCCAGGGACGGCAGGCCGAATTTGTCCGCCACGGTGTTAAGCGTATCGCCCGCCTGCGTAAGATATTCCGGCCCGACCGTCATCGCCGCCGGGTCCACCACCGTGACACGCACGGCATTGGAATTCTCCGCGGACCCCGCCCCGACGGCGCGAACCATCAGGGTATGTTCCCCGACACGTTCCGGAGTCCATTGGAAGGCGAAGGAAGCGGGACGCCGATCGCTTCCACCGGGACCGATGGCTGGGGCGAGAGATGAAGGTTCGGGAGTAATCGAGAAGCGGATCACCCCGGAGGTATCCACGTAAAAAGAATTCCTGGAGACGAACGCGCCGTCCACCCAGAGCTCGAAGTGGTCGATGGGTTTGCCGACGATCCCGTCTGCATTCACGATGACGGTGTCGTCCAGGAAAACGACGCTCCCGTCCGCCGGCGCGGAGATGGCAACGAACGTCACGATCATAGACTCTGGATGATACGCCCCGGCGCCGGGCAGCCGGGCCATCCAGACTGCCACCGCAGAGACAGCCAGAACGAAAATCAGGCCAATGACGACACGGGTGATGAGAGCCGGTTTCGCCATCGAATACCTCCTGGACTTGCGAAATGACGTTCAATTCAGTTGGCTGGACGAAATGGAAAAACTGTACTGCCTATCCTGTCCCGAAGTCGTTTGTGATTATTTACACAATACGACTAATTTGATAATAATAGTATAAATACTTGGGGTACTATAGCATATCGCCCCCCATAATTCAACTAGGTCTTTAGTCCTCCATGCGCGGCCAGGCAGACCGGAATGGCCGTGCGAGGCGGTTTACGCCGGCCTAAAGTATTCTCTACCTCTCAGGGGTTGCCTGAAACTGATCTCCTCCCCACGAACTTTTTCCGGACCTCAGCTCCGACCGGGAGGCGTGGCCGCGCCGGAAGAGCGTGCCCCCAACCATGAGAGCCAGCCTCTATCCCTTGCCGATGGAGGCGGTCAAATGCTTGGTGAATTCCCTGTTCGAGAAAGCCCTCACCACGGCAGGGTCGAAATGGCGACCGGCCTCGGCCAGGATATAGTCGCGGGCATCTTTTTGAGTCCAGGCTTCGCGATAAGGCCGCGGCGAGATGAGCGCATCCCAGACGTCCATCACCGCGAACAGGCGCGCCGCAAAGGGGATCAGCTCCCCGTTCAGGCCGCGCGGATAGCCGCTGCCGTCCCATTTTTCATGATGGCAGTAGGGGATATCCAGGGCGGGATACAAGTAATCGATGGGGGAAAGCAGGTCGTAGGCGTATTGAGGGTGCATGTGCAAGATCACCCAATCCTCGGCCGTCAGCGTACCGGGCTTGCGCAGGACGTTCTCCGGGATGCCTAATTTGCCGATGTCATGCAGCAGGGCGCCGTGCCGAATATGAACGAGATCATCCTCGTGGATACCGAACGACCGGGCCAATTCGATGGTAAATTGGGTGACCTGGTTGGTATGCCCGGCCGGCTCGCCCTCCCGCAGGTCGAGGGCACGCGCAATGCCTTCGATGGTGGCATCAAAGGCTTGGGTGAGCTCGAGGTTGGCGCGGCGCAGCTCCTGGACCAGGGCGGTACTCTCTTCGTTCGGCATTGAGAACCTCTCCTAATAAAGGCTACGACTAACCGGTAGTGGGCGCCGGGAGCTTATACAGCTCGCCATACTTGGCGCGCAGGTAGGCAAGATACGGCTGGATGCTGATCTCGGCTCCGGTGAGGCGCTCGACCAGCTCCGCTGCGGTGTACTTGCGCCCGTGCCGGTAGATATTCTCCCTGAGCCAGCCGAGCAGCAGCTCGAATCTGCCTTGCTTCATCTCTTCCGGGATTTCCGGGTGTGCCTTGAGCGCCTCGGCATAGAACTGTGCCCCGAGCACGTTGCCCAGCGTGTAGCCCTGGAAGGCGCCGCCGACCAGGCCGGCGAACCAGTGCACGTCCTGCAGGACACCGTCGCGGTCGTCGGGCGGGACGACACCCAGGTCCGTTTCGAAGCGCGCCCTCCAGGCCTCGGGCAGATCCCGGACCGCCAGACTGCCCTCCAGCAGCTGCAGCTCAAAGTCGAAGCGCAGCATGACGTGCAGGTTGTAGGTCACCTCGTCGGCGTCAGTGCGGATGAGCGAACGCTGGACCTTGTTGATCGCCCGATAGAAGGTATCCGCAGAGACTTTTTTGAGGTTCGGAAAGCTCTTTTGCAGTTTGGGGTAGAAGTACTCCCAGAAACTGCGGCTGCGCCCGACAAGATTCTCCCACAGGCGGGATTGTGACTCGTGGACGCCGGCCGAAGTCCCGGAGGCGAGCGGCGTGCCGTCGTAAGCCGGGTCGACACCCTGCTCGTACAGGGCGTGCCCGCCCTCGTGGATCATGCTGAACAGGCAGTCGCCCAGGTCATGCTCCTGGACGCGGGTGGTGATGCGCACATCCCCGGACGAGAACGCTTCCGTGAACGGGTGCGGGGACTTGTCCTGCCGCCCACGCTGGAAATCGAAACCCAGGCGCCGGACGACCTCCCGGCCGAAGGCGATCTGGGCTTCTTCGGAGAAGCCCAGCTTCAGGCAGGCGTCGTCCGCCTCAGGCTGGGAAGTGATCGCCTTGACGATCGGTACCGTCTGCTCGCGCAGCCCGGCGAACAAGGTGCGAATGGAGGCGGCCTTCATCCCATAGTCGACTTGCTCGATCAGCGGATCGGCGATGTGCTCGTAGCCCGGGTAATAGTTTGCGAACTCGCGGCTCAGCTCGACGGTCTTTTCAAGGTAGGGCCGGACCCGGCTGAAGTCGTTCGCCGGGCGGGCCTCCGTCCAGGTCTGGTAGGCCTCAGCCTGGTGGGCGGACAGGCGCGCCACGAACTCAGGAGGGACGCGCACGGCACGTTCATAATCCCGGCGGGCCACGCGGATCAGGCTGGCGTCGTCCGAGTCGTAAGGCAGGCTTTCGGCGTACTCCTGCAGGTCGTCGAGCAGTCTTCCGATGGCCGGGTCGATGGCCTTTTCCTGGGCCAGGCGCGCCAGGGTCGCCAGTTGGCGGCCGCGCGCCGCGCCCCCTCCGGGCGGCATGCCTGTGGCCTGGTCCCAGCCCAGGACGGCCTGGGCGCTTCTCAGGTCGGCGATCTCGGCCAGACGTACTTTCAGCTCGGCTAGCTTGTTCTGCATGTTTCTCTCCTGGAAAAATAGTCGTGACCTGTTTCAGTCGCGACCATTGTACACTGAATAACACTTTTTAATGCGCTGCCAGAGAAGCGCTCGCGCCTCATTTCCCCAACTGCCTTAACTTCTCGGCAACCGCTTTGAACGCCGCTGACATTTCTTTATCTTTATCTTTCTGGACTTTGTCTACTTGGTCTTGGTCTTTCTCACCTTTATCTTCCTGGACTTTGTCTTCTTGGTCTGTGCCTTTCTGGTCTTTAACTATCGGGCTTTTATCTTCCTGATCCTTAGCTTTCTGATCGTCTTCTTTCTGGATGAACGGCGCCGTTTTTACGTAGGAAACCTCGTAGACCAGGACGGGCTGTTCACTGCCTCTCATCGACAGACTGCCGATTTGCTGAACCAGGTATTTATTCCGAATCGCCTGCGCGGTCGAGGCCCCGACAAAGATGCGATTGGGAAGGGCATATTCCTGCATGCGATAGGTCATTTTGATCAGGTTACCCATGACGTTAAACTCCGCCCGTTCCTGGGTACTGACGTAACCGACCATTGCCTGTCCGGTGTTGATGGCAACCCCGACGACACAGGGGCGATCGGGCCCGTGCGTATCTGCCCTCTTCACAAATTCAATAATATCCCGCCCAACACTGACGGCCCTCTCTTCGGGCCCCAGCCCATCTTTGATCTCCATGAAAACCGCCAGCACCCCATCCCCCAGATATTTGACCATCCCGCCCTGCTTGAACACAAGCTGCGTGGCATGCTGATAAAATGAATTGAGGAAGGACGAAAATTTTTTCGGGCCCATGCGTTCCGCCAGCCCGGTCGAATCGGCAAGTTCGACAAACAGAACCGTGACCTTTTTCTCGGCGAGATCCGGAAATTTCCCCGTCTTCAGGTAATCCTTCAATCCATCCTCGGCTTCAATGGGCGAGACAAAGCGCAACAAGAGCTGCTTGACCTGCCCCTCTTGACGAACCTTTTCAAGCAGTTCTATTCTCTGTATGGTCAGGGCGGTTTGATGGCTGATGGCAACGGCCAGTTGCAAATCCCGTTTCTCAAAGGGGCGCGCCTCCGGGCGCTTCTTCTCCACATAGATCAGCGCAAGGGGTTTCCCTGCGCTAATCACCGGGACGCAGAGGGCGAGAGGGCTTGCTTCAACCGAAGAATTCCGGATTGTCCTCGCCACCAGATTATCCGTACCCCCCATATTGATTTTTTTAAAGTCTTGGGCGAGGATGATCTCGCAGACATCCACGCCCATGGCTCGTTTGGTCAGGTCGGCGACCTGGCTGATGGCCGAGTCGAGATCCACAATGGGATTGAGCTTCTCGACGATCTCCTGCAATAGAATGGGGTGTTCATCGACGGCTTCCAGAACCAATTCGCGCGTAAACTGGCGCGTACCGGTAATGCCCTTTTGGTCAGCCGCTGTGTCGGCAATTCTCGCCAGGTGCATGACCGTCTGACCAATGCGAATGACATCCCCATTTTGCAAGCGGAGAAACCCGGTGATCCTCTGGCGATTGACATACGTGCCATTCGAGCTTTTCAGATCGTTGATGGTTACCAAATCCGGCAACGGATCATAAAAGATCTCGGCGTGCCTCCGGGAGGCGGCACTATCGTTGACCACAATATCGCAGGTGTCCATGCGCCCGATCAACATTTTCCCGGGTGCCAGTTTAATCTGCATGGGTTCACTTCTAGGGTTCGTAATTGTCAGCGACCACATATTTCAACCCTCGAATAGAATTCAGCCATCACTCTCTTCGGTAAGCAAAGTGTACACTAAGTGCCAACAAAAGACAACAATCCTCCAACTGATATCGAACCTGTCTGGCTGCAATTCGACAAATGCCTCCTCTCCATCGAGAGAGGAGGCAGGGCTTGCATACCTGACGTTGAATCCCTTATAACAACTGGGCTTTCAATTTTTCGGCGGTCTCCTGATACGCCGTCAGCTTCTCGCGCTCCTTCTGGACGACCGGCGCCGGGGCTTTCCTGGCAAAGTCACCGCCCAGCAGTTTCTGCAGGCGCTCGATTTGCGCCTGGACGTCGGCCAGTTCCTTCTGCAGGCGGGCGCGCTCCTCATCAAGGTCGGCCAGGCCGGCCAGCGGCAGGTAGACCTCAGTCGAGCCGGCTACTATGGTCGTACTACCTTCGGGTTTTGTGGGTAGAGAATCGATAATAGTGAGCCGCTCTTTGTCAAGATGAGCAAGTGCTGCAATTATCGCCGCCTGTCCTCTAAGCAGCTCCATCTTCGACTCATCAACAAGTGTGGCCGGGATGCGCTTACCGGGCTTGACGTTCTGCTCGGCGCGCAGGTTGCGGATCGAGCGGATGATCTCCTGGGGCAGGCTGAAATCGGCCAGCTTTCCGGCCTCCCAGCCCTCTTCGGGGCGCGGCTCCGGCCAGGGGGCGACGATCAGCATCTCCGGCCAGTCCTTCGCCAGGTCCGCCAGTGGCGAGGCGGACAGCGCCTTGCGCAGGTGGCCCCACAGCTCCTCGGTCACGAAGGGCATGAAGGGATGCAGCAGGCGCAGGGAGACATCCAGAACGCGCGCCAAAGTCCGGGCGGTCGAGGCAGCCCGCTCGCCGCCTTCCGCCAGCTGCAGCTTGGCCACCTCCACGTACCAGTCGGCGAAGTCGCTCCAGAAGAACTCGTAGATCTGCCGCCCGGCCTCCCCGTACTGGTAAGACTGGAACAGGCGCTCGACCTCGCGCACCAGGCCCTGCAGGCGCGCCCAGACCCACGAGTCGGCCAGGGTCCAATCCTCCCTCGCCCCCGTCCCCTCTCCCGCTGGGAGAGGGGAGCCGGGGGTGAGGGAATTGATCCCCGAAATCACGAACCGCCCTGCATTCCAGATCTTGTTGGCAAAGTTGCGGTTGCCCTCCACCTTCTTCAGGGACAGGTTGGTGTCGTTGCCGGGCGTCGAGCCGACCAGCAGGGTGAAGCGCAGGGCATCCGTACCGTACTTGTCCATCACCGGCAGCGGGTCGGCGGCGTTGCCCTTGCTCTTGCTCATCTTCTGGCCGCTCTCGACGCGGATCAGCCCGTGCAGGTAAACCGTGTTGAACGGGACCTGACCGGTAAATTCCAGCCCGTCCATGATCATGCGCGCCACCCAGAAAAACAGGATGTCGTAACCGGTCTCCATCATCGTGGTCGGGTAGAAGTACTTGTAGTCGGGCGTCTCCTCGGGCCAGCCGAGCGTCGAAAACGGCCACAGCCCGGACGAGAACCAGGTGTCGAGCACGTCGGGGTCCTGGTGGATGTTCTTCGAGCCGCAGGCGCCGCACTGGGTCGGGTCGAGGCGCAGGCAGGTCTGCTGGCCGCAGTCATCGCAGTACCAGACCGGGATGCGGTGGCCCCACCACAGCTGGCGCGAGATGCACCAGTCCTTGATGTTCTCCAGCCAGTTGAAATAGACCTTCTCGAAGCGCTCGGGGATGATGCGGATGCGCCTGTCACGCACAGCCTCGAGCGCCGCCTTTGCCAGGGGTTCGATCTTGACGAACCACTGCGTAGAGATCATCGGCTCGACGATCTCGCCGCCCCGTTGGGAACGGGGCACGTTGAGCGTGTAGGGCTCTTCCTTGATGACCAGGCCGGCGGCGCGCATGTCGGCCCACAGCTTTTCGCGGCACTCGAAGCGGTCCAGGCCGGCGTACGGCCCGCCGACCTCGGTGACCTTGGCCTCCCGGTCGAGCATCGACAGGACCGGCAGGTTGTGGCGCTGGCCGATCTCGTAGTCGTTCGGGTCGTGGCCGGGCGTAATTTTAAGGGCCCCGGTGCCGAACTCGCGATCGACGTACTCGTCGGCGATGACCGGGATCTCGCGCCCGAGCATGGGCACGATCACCTTCTTGCCGACGAATTTCTTGTAGCGCCTGTCCTCGGGATGGACGGCCACGGCCGTGTCGCCCAGGATGGTCTCCGGGCGGGTGGTGGCCACGGGGATGAAGGGGCCTGTCGGGACAACCGATCGGCCGCCCTTACCGGCGAGCATATATTTGAAGTAGTACAGTTTCCCCGGCTCCTCGGAATACTCCACCTCCAGGTCCGAGACGGCCGTCTTCAGCCCGGGCGACCAGTTGACCAGCCGCGGGCCGCGGTAGATCAGGCCCTTCTCATACAGGCGCACGAAGGCCTCGCGCACCGCTTTCGACAGGCCCTCGTCGAGCGTGAAGCGCTCGCGCTCCCAGTCGCAGGAGGCGCCCAGGCGGCGGATCTGGCGGGTGATGATCTCGTGGTATTTGACCTTCCAGGTCCAGGCGCGCTCCAGGAACTTCTCGCGCCCCAGCTCCTCGCGTGT
>Ga0335070_10002125_pt1 | contig 23103 bp, 16 predicted proteins | sample Lox_Sample_13_FD_206722 | JGI IMG/M metagenome (GOLD analysis project Ga0335070, IMG submission 206722) | Soil microbial communities from Loxahatchee National Wildlife Refuge, Florida, United States - Lox_Sample_1.3 | ecosystem: Environmental > Terrestrial > Soil > Wetlands | place: USA...
GCCGCCGTACTCGCCCATCTCGATGAACTTCTTGGCGTTGTCCCACGCGCCGCCGCCGTTGTTGAGCATCAGGGCGACGAGGATGCCGGTGATGGTGGCCACCATCAGGAACGCGGCCACCGCCTCGGCGCCCACGTGGAGCAGCCGGAACAGGAGCCCGACCGCGATGGGCATGCCGACCGCCAGCATGCCGGGCGCGACCATCTCCTTGAGCGCGCCCACCGTCACGATGTCCACGCAGCGCGCGTAGTTGGGCCGCGACGTGCCGGCCAAGATGCCGGCGTCCTCGGAGAACTGGCGCCGCACCTCCTTGATCACGCTCACCGCCGCCTTCTGCACCGCGTTGATCGCCAGGGAGCTGAACCAGAAGATCAGCATGGCCCCGAGGAGCGCCGCCACGAAGATCTCGGGCTTGGCGATGTCCACGACCGTGAACGACTTGCCGGTGTAGAAGCCGATCTCGTCCATGTAGGCCGAGAACAGCAGGAACGCCGCCAGAGCCGCGGAGCCCACGGCGTAGCCCTTGGTCAGCGCCTTGGTCGTGTTGCCGACGGCGTCGAGCCGGTCCGTCTTCCGGCGGATCTCCTCGGGCTGCTTCGACATCTCGATGATGCCGCCGGCGTTGTCGGTGATCGGGCCGAAGGTGTCCATCGCGAGGATGTAGGCCGCGGTGCCCAGCATGCCCATGGTCGCGACCGCCGTGCCGAACAGGCCGCCCCCCGGCACGGCGCTGCTCCCGAGGTGGTAGCTGGCGATGATCGCCAGGCCGATGACGAACGCCGGCAGCGCCGTGCACTCCAGCGCCACGGCGAAGCCGGAGATGATGTTGGTGGCCGGGCCCGTCACCGAGGCCGCGGCGATGGTCTTGACCGGCCGGTAGCGGTACTCGGTGTAGTACTGGGTGATGTACACGAACGCGATGGACGTGGCGATGCCGATCACCCCCGCGATCCCGAAGTGCCACCACGCGTCGGGATTGCCCGGGAACTGGAGCAGCCAGTAGGTGCCGGCGACGAAGCCGACCGCCGCGAGCACTGCCGCGGTCCAGTAGCCGCGGTTGAGGGCCCGCATCGGGTCCTCGTCTTCCCGCGCCTTCACCAGCACGATGCCGATGATGGACGCGATGAGGCCGAAGGCGCGGACCACCAGCGGGAACAGCATCACGCCGACGATCGAGAATGCCGCGCCCGGATTGGCCGCCTGCACCCGCAGCGCCAGCGTCGCGCCGAGGATCATCGCACCGATGTTCTCGGCCGCCGTGGACTCGAACAGGTCGGCGCCGCGGCCGGCGCAGTCGCCGACGTTGTCGCCCACCAGGTCGGCCACCACCGCCGGGTTGCGCGGGTCGTCCTCCGGGATGCCGGCCTCCACCTTGCCCACCAGGTCGGCGCCCACGTCGGCCGCCTTGGTGTAGATGCCGCCGCCCAGCTGGGCGAACAGCGCGACGAACGACGCGCCGAAGCCGTAGCCCACGATGATCAGCGGGATCTTGGTGTCGGGGATGCTGGTCAGGCTGTGCACCAGGAAGTACAGCCCGCCCACGCCCAGCAGGCTCATTGCCACCACGAACAGGCCGGACACCGCGCCGCCGCGGAGCGCGGCCTGGAGCGCGCGGTTGAGGCTGGTGCGGGCGGCGCTCGCCGCCCGGATGTTGGCGCGGATCGAGACGAACATCCCGACGTAGCCCGCGATCCCCGAGCACAGCGCGCCGAGGAAGAACGAGGCCGTGGTCGCCAGCGTGAGCCACAGCCGCGACACCTCGTGCGGATCGTTGGGGCTCGGCGCGCGCACGAACTCGTAGATGACGAAGATCACCAGGCCCACCAGCACCGAGAGCAGCGCGATGGTGCGGTACTGGCGCTTGAGGAACGCTTCGGCACCCTCCTGGATGGCGTCGGAGATGGTGCGCATCTCCGGGGTGCCGTTGTCCATCTTGAGCACCCAGCGCGCGAGGCTGAGGGCGACGAGGAGCGCCACGACGCTCACGACCAGCACGAGACCGATGATCATGGGGTTCCGGAGTCAGCGGGTGTCGGATTCGGACCTGCCAAGTGGCGCGAAAAGTAGCGGCGGGCCGTCCGATTTACAACGTGATGTTGATCCGGTACAGCGCGGCGACCGGGCGGCCGTCCAGGGTGTGCGCGGGGGTGAAGGTGAAACGGCGCAGCCGCTCCAGGAACTCGTTGGCGAACTTGCGGTCCCTAGGCATCGGGTCGAGGGCGACGTGCAGCACCTCGCCGCTGGCCGAGATCTCGAAGACCGCCGCGATCGTGACGCCGTGCAGCGACGAGGGCCGGTCCGGCGGCGGCATGATGATGCCCTGGGGCTGGGGCAGGTAGATGCGGCCCCCGCCACCCGAGTCCGGGCCGGTGCCCGGGCCCACGCCGCCCCCCGAGCCGCCGCCGGTTCCCCCGCCGGCGCCCGGCCCCGTGCCCGGACCCTTCCCCGCGCCCTCGCCCGGCCCGGCTGCGGCGGCCGCGAGCGCCGGCGCCGGCGCGTGCGGGGCCGTGTCCACCGGCAGGGGGACGGGGATCACGATCGCGGGAACCACCGGCACGACGACGGCGGCGGTGGGCGGCGGCGGGGCCGGCTGCGCGGCGGCCGCCACCTCGTACAGCACCACGGTGCGGTTCCCGCCCCCGCCGCCGCCGCCCTTGCCGTGCCCCGGCCCCGGCGCCCGGTCGTCCATCACCAGCCGGGTGCCGGACCACAGCAGCAGGCCCGCCGCGCCCAGATGCACCGCGGCCGACAGGATCACGCCGCGCTTCCCCCCGCGCTCGTGAGCCAGCCGGCCGAATGGTGTGGCGAGCGGAACCTGCCGCGTCGCGCCCGACGAGGGCTGAACCGCCTCCGGCGCGCGGTGCGCGCCGTCCGCTCGATCCTCCCCTACCACGGTTCCACCGTCCCGCGCTCGCTGGGCATGCTTGAGCGTCCCTACGCCCGACGAGCGCCGTTGTTCCAGCCGCCCGCGGCGGCGGGTCAGGACCCTCCCGCCGGCACGGCCGCCGTGTTGCCCGGCGCGAGGCCGAACACCTGCACCCCGGCACCGCGCGCCACGTCGATCACGTGGATCACCTGCGCGTACGGCCGCGAGTCGTCCGCCTTGATGAACAGCAGCTTGTCGGGCCGGATGTTGTAGATATCGTACAACCGCTGCCCCAGGCCGGCCGAATCCACCGGCTGGGTGTTGATCGCCATCGAGCCGTCCGCCTTGATCTCCAGGATGATCTGGTTGGCGTTGGGCTGCGACTTGGTCTTCTCCTCGCGGGGCACCTGGATGTCCAGCGCCTTCCGCGCCAGCGGCAGCGTGATCATGAAGATCACCAGCAGCACCAGCAGCACGTCGATCAGCGGCGTGATGTTGATGTTGGAGTTCATGCTGCTGCCGCCCCCACCGACCGCCATGGCCATGGTCAGCTCCCTCCCGCCTTGGGCCGCTCCGCCGACACCAGCGGCTCCGATCCGGGGGTCTGGTCGGTGATGGCCGAGACGACGGCCACGCCCGCCTTGCGCGCCATGGTGATGGCGTCCTGGATGACCGACATCTTCAGGTTCCTGTCGGCCTTCAGGAACAGGATTTTGTCCTTGGTCCGGTTGGCGTAGATGTTGGTCAGCTCCGTCTGCGCGTCCGCCGGCGAGCGCGGGTGCGTGTTGACGAAGTAGTGACCGTTCACGTCGATGCCCAGCACCACGTCGTCGGGCTTCTCCTCGGACTTGATGAGGTTGATGCCCTCGGGCATGGTCGCGTAGAAACCGGCGGCGATCAACGGCGCCGTGATCATGAAGATGATCAGCAGCACCAGCATCACGTCGGCCATCGGCGTGACGTTGATGTCGGCGTTGACCCCGCCCTTGACGTTACTTGTTGATATGGCCACTGCCCGAGGTCACCTTAGCCGGGAAGTCCTTCGTGAAGGTCGAACGACCGAACTCGTGCCCCACACCCTTGATCAGGTAGTCGATCAGCTCCTTCGAGGTGTACGTCATTTCGACGATGAGGAACTCGAGCTTGGTCTGGAAGTAGTTGAACAACCACACCGCCGGGATCGCGACGATCAGACCGAACGCGGTCGTGATCAGCGCCTCGGCGATACCGCCCGCCACCGCCGCCAGCCCGCCCGACCCGCCGCCGGCCGCCATGCCGGTGAACGCGTTCACGATGCCCAGCGTGGTGCCCAGCAGCCCCACGAACGGTGCCGTGGCGCCGACCGTGGCCAGGATGCCCAGGCCGCGCTTCAGCTCGGCCTGGATGATCATCATGTTGCGCTCGATCGCCCGCTCGGCCGAGTTGATGTCCGCCACCGTGATCTGGTTGTCGGTCAGCAGCGGCTTGATCTCCTCCAGCGCGCCGACCAGCGTCCGCGCCACGTGGCTCTTCTTGTACTTGCCGGCCAGCGCGATCGCGCCGTCCATCTGCTCTTCCTGCAGGAACCGCGAGAACTCCGGGGCGAACTTCCGCGTCTCCTTCTGCGCCTGCCGGATCCTCCACCACTTGTTCATGGCGATGCCGAGCGACCACACCGACATGATCACCATGACGAACACGATGCCCCGGGGAAACCAGCTCATCGAGTTCCACAGCTCGAGCAACGAGAGGTGCTGCATTACCTTGGCCCTCCGAGACCGGTGTACGTGACCGACGCCCCAGCAGCGCGGCCGGTGAAGTTATGGACCACCCAAACCACCCTTGACCACCGTGAAGTTCAGCGGAACCTGCACCCGCACCCGCACCGAGCGGCCCGAGATCTTGCCGGGGCGGTAGACCGACGCCGCCACCACTTCCTTCGACGGCTGCTCGAACAGCGGGTTGGTACTCGACAGGATCCGGATCGAGCCGTGCTCCGCGTGCCCCGTGGTGTCGATGATCGCCTCGACCACCACGTGCCCCTCGATCCCCGCCTGCTTGAGGATCTCCGGGTAGTGCACCGGCGGGTGGCTGATCAGCTCCGGCCGCTCCTCCACCACCGACTCCAGGTACGGCTGGTCGGTGCGCACCGCCGGGCCCGTCTGCGTGATGCCCCGCGCCACCCCGCCCTCGACGCCGACGCCCGAGAAGTCCGCCGCGTTGAAGCTGGTGTTCGCCGACGGCGGCGGAATGTTGATCGGGATGTTGGTCGGCATCGACAGCGTCTGGAAGCCCTTGGGCGGGGCCACGACCGTGGCCAGCTCCTGCTTGGGCGGCGGCGGCTCCGCCTTCTTCTCCTGCGTCTGCAGCGTCACGTCGAAGGTATGGCGCACCTGCTTCACCACTTCCTTCGCGTGCATCGTGGCGTACACCGCCAGCGAGATCACGATCGCATGCAAGGAGATCGAGAACGCGCCGCCGCTCACGCCGCCGCCGGCCTTGGTCTTCTTCGACTCGATCAGATTCTCAAACACGGAGACCTCCAGGGACCACTGCCACTGATACCATACTCGGCCGGGATGAAACCGCGATGAGCCCCGGATTACGATTCGATGACGATTACGCTGGTTGCCAGACGCCAGGTTGCCAGCCGGACGTGGTTATCCGTTGCCAGCGTGGCGGCAGCCGTCCCGCGGACAGTACTGGCAACTGGTCTGATGTCCGGCCCCTTGCATCCTGCAACCACGGCTCGCTTGCCGTCTTGCAGCTCAACGGCCTTCGGCTACCCTGACCACTTCTCCCTGCCCCGCCGTCCGCGGCAGCGTGACCGTGAACGTGCTGCCGCGGCCCGGCCGGCTGGTGACGGCGATCGACCCGCCGTGGGCTTCGGCCACCCACCGGCAGATCGACAGGCCCAGCCCGAATCCGGGCCGCTCCCCGGTGCGGGAGCGCGCCGCGTCGGCCCGCCAGAACCGGTCGAACACCCGGTCCACGTCCCCGGGCGCGATCCCGATCCCGGTATCGCGGACGGATATCGTGGCAGCTTCCGGCCGCGCTGTCAAACTGAGCCAGATGTGCCCCCCGGCGGGCGTGTACTTCACCGCGTTGGACAGCAGGTTGAGCAGCAGCTGCCACAGCCGGGCGCGGTCGGCCCGGACCAGCACCGGCTCGGGCGGCGTCTCGAGCGACACTTCCACCTGCGCCTCCTCGCCCAGCATCTGCGCGGTCTCGTGGGCCTCGGCCACCAGCGCGCCGAGCTCCACGGGCTCGGTGTGCAGCTCCATGCGGCCCTCGTCCACGCGCGCCAGGGTGAGCAGGGTGTCGACCAGCTCGGTCATCCGCCGCACCTCCTGGAGGGTCTCGTCGAGGGCCGGCATGGTCTCGGGCCGGGTGCGCGGGTCGGTGAGCGAGTGCTCGACGCCGACCCGCATCACGGTGAGCGGCGTCTTGAGCTCGTGGCTGGCGTCGGCGATGAAGCGGCGCAGGGCCGCGAAGCTGGTCTCGAGGCGCGCCAGCATCGCGTTGAGGGTGTGGCCGAGCCGGTCCATCTCGTCGCCGGCCTCGGCGGGCGCGGGGAGGCGGCGGTGCAGGCTGCGGCCGTCGGTGATCGCCTCCAGCTCGTCGATCATCCGGCCGAGGGGGCGCAGCGCCCGTGCCGACAGCACCCAGCCGACCGCGATCGAGAACAGCAGGATGAGCGGGGCCACGAACGCCATCGAGGCCAGGATCCGCTGCGGCGCGAGGTCGAGGTCGCGGGTGGGCGCGCCGACGGCCACGGCCACCAGGGGGGCGGGGCCGGCGGCGGGCCGCAGGATCGGCACGACCTCGAACCGCATGTTGGCGCCGTCCATGCTGAGGTCGAAGGCCTCGTGCTGGTGGCTGACGGCGAAGACCCGGAAGCGCAGGGTGTCGAGGGCGGCGGGGGAGAACCGGCGGGTCTCGACCGAGCCGTACACGACGCGGGACGCCGAGTCCACCAGCACCAGGTAGTCCGCCACCAGGTCGAGGGGCGCCTGGAGGCCGAGCCGCAGGCTGGCGAGGGTGGAGCTCGCGACGTCGAGCATCGGGCCGCCGGACGCCTGGGCCTGGCCCATCAGGCGCGCCGCGCGGTCGGCCTCGGTGGTGAGCCGGCGGTCGAGGTCCGCGTAGCGGGCCCGCCGGTCCACCAGCGCGGCGGTGGCGCCGAAGGCGAGCACGGTCGCCACGAGGGCGACCGTGTACCACGCCGCGAGCTGCGAGCGGATGCTGCTCACGACGCCTTCGCGACGTACCCCACGCCGCGCACCGTGTGGATCAGCTTCGGCTCCCGCCCCTGGTCGATCTTCTTGCGCAGCCGGTTGATCACCACGTCGACGATGTTGGTGCCCGGGTCGAAGTGGTAGTCCCACACGTACTCGGTGATGAGCGTCCGGCTCATCACCCGGCCCGGGTGCGCGACCAGGTAGACCAGCACCTCGTATTCCTTGGGCGTCAGCTCGATGCGGGTGCCGCCGCGCCGCACTTCGCGGCTCGCGGCGTCGATCACCAGGTCGGCCAGCTGCAGCACCGACGGCGCGAGGTCCTTGGGACGCCGGCCGATGGCCTCGACCCGCGCGACCAGCTCCTCCATCGCGAACGGCTTGGTGACGTAATCGTCGGCGCCCGCCCGCAGGGCGTCCACCTTGCCCTCGACCGAGTCCTGCGCGGTCAGGACCAGGATCGGCGTGCCGATGCCGCCGTCGCGCAGGTTGTGCAGCACCTCGAGGCCCGGCAGGCCGGGCAGCCGCAGGTCGAGCACGATCAGGTCCCAGTGGCCGGCGCGCGCCGCCTCGAGGCCGGCGCGCCCGTCGGTCACCAGCTCGGCCGCGTAGTGGTGCTCCTCCAGGCCGCGGGTCACGTACTGCCCGACGGTCCGGTCGTCTTCAATGACGAGGATCTTCACCGGTCGGCAGGATGACGCGGAACGTGGAGCCGCGGCCGAGCTGCGAATCCACCTCGATCCGCCCGCGGTGGTCGGCCACGATGCCGTAGCAGATCGAGAGGCCGAGGCCGGTGCCGCGCCCCTGGGGCTTGGTGGTGTAGAACGGCTCGAAGATCTTCTGGATGTCGTGGCCGGCGATGCCGGTGCCGGTGTCGGAGAACGCGATGACCACCTCGTCGGCCCGCTCGGTGTTGAAGCCGGTCTGGATGGTGAGGGTTCCCCGGGCGTCCATCGCGTCCATGGCGTTGAGCATCAGCGCCATGAACACCTGGATGAGCTGCTCGCTGTTGGCCTGCACCCGGGGCAGGCCGTCGGCCAGCTCGCGCTTGAGGGCGACGCGCTTGAACCGCTCGTGGTGCTTGAGCAGGAACAGGGTGTCTTCGACGACCTTGTTGACGTCGGTCAGGGCCCGGGAGCCGGTGCGCGGGCGGCTCACGTCGAGCAGGCCCTCGACGATCCGCTTGCAGCGCTGCACCTCGGTCTCCATGATCTTCACGTACTCGGCGATGCCCGACTGGACCGACTGGGGAGCGTCGCCGGCCACGGCGCTCACCGCCTCGCAGCAGGCGCCGATGGTGGCGAGCGGGTTGTTGATCTCGTGCATGATGCCGGCGGCGAGCTGGCCGATGGCGGCCAGCTTCTCCGACTGGGCGATCTGGCGCTGCACGTTCTTCCACTCGGTGATATCCTCCCCGGTCGCGATGACGTGGGTGACCTCGTCGTCGTTGAGCCGCAGGGGGATCTTGCTGATGCGGTAGTGGCGGACCTCGCCCGACGCGTGCGACTCCTGCTCGAGGACCTGCATCCGGCCGGACGCGAGCACCTCGTCGAACTCGCGCTGCAGCAGGTCGCGCGGCTGGCGGCTCAGGACCTCGAAGATCGGCCGGCCGATGGCTTCCTCGCGCGGCACGCCCTGGGTGCCGGTCTCGCGCTTGCGGTTCCAGGCCTGGATGCGGTAGTCGCGGTCGATCACGTACAATCCGACCGGGAGCGCGTCGATCACCTTGGCCGTGAAGCGCCGCTGGTCGTCGATCTCGCGGGCGCGCCGGGCGACCTCGAACGCGAGGTCCTGGGACAGCTCCTTGGAGGCCAGCAGCGGGGAGAGCACGCTCGCCACCACCGTGAGCACGTCGCGCTCCATGGCCTCGCGCCCGTCGCGCGGGACCCGCACCTGCAGCAGCCCGAGCCGCTCCTCCTGGTGCACCAGCGGCACGCTGAGGTCGAGCGCGTCCCAGGTGTCCGCCGGCGCCAGCGACCCGGTGCGGATCGCCTCGGCCACCCGCGCCGCTTCCTCGGCCGACGGCTCGTCGCCCGCGGTGGCGATGGCGCGGAACGACACGCCGTCCTCCTCGCGGATCCACAGTCGGCACTGGCGCGCGTCGAAGCCGCGGCGCAGCGTGCCCACCACCGAGCTCATGACCACCTCGGAGAACACGCCCGCCGAGAGCGCCGCGCTGACCTCGGCCAGGAGCCGGAGGCCGGGGTGCGCGGGGACCGCGGCGTTGAGGCCCGCCAGGCTCGGACTCTGCGACGGAGACTGCGCCATAAGTGCCGAACCTAGATCACGATAGCGGAGACTTCAAGCGTGCGTAGCCGTCCCGTGCTCCGCCGGCGCCCGTGAAGCGTCGCGACTTCCTCGAGGCCGTCGCCGCCGGGGCGCTGGCGTGGCCGGCGCTCGGCCTGCGCCCGCGCCCCCGCCGCCGCGCGGACTGGTCGTTCCGGCTCGACGGCGATCAGCAGTGGAGCCTGGTCTCGCGCGCCGGCACGCCCGCGGTCGCCGGCGCCGAGATCGTGGTGCGGTTCCGGGATGGCGATCCGGCGCCGCTGGGCGCCCTGGACGACGTGCGCCGCTTCCGCCTCATGCCGCCGGGAGGCGGGAGCGCGGGCTGGCAGGTGATCGGCGGACTCCCGGGCGCCGAGGTGTCGGTCCTGCTGCTCGACGGGCCGCCGCCGCGCATCACCGTGACGGTGCGCGGCCTCGCCGCGGAGCGGGCCCTCGACGAGATCCGGTTCTTCGACCGGCGGACCGCGCGGCTCGCCGCCCTGGAGACGGCGCACCGCGGCTCGCCGCCGCGCCTGCTCGTCAACGGCTACCAGTCCGCGAGCGACTGCCGCCTGGTCACCCTCGACGGCACCACGGAGGCCGTGGGCCACTGGCAGGCCGCGGTGCTCCCCGCGGGCGCGGCGCGATCGGCCACCGACGGACTGGCGCTGTCGTTCGGCAGCGACGACGCCGGCGAGGGCCGGTTCGACGCCTCGGGCGGCCTCGCCGCGTCCGCGGTGTTCGGCGGACGGCCCATCAGCATGGCGCTGGCGCCGGCGGCGGCGAGCCTCGCCATCGTCCCGGGCACCGAGCCGCTGGCCGAGCTGGGCCGGCTCGCGGCGGTCGATCCGGACGTGCCCTCGGCACCGAGCGGCTGGGCGTCCGGCCACGCGCTGGGCGCCGGGGCCAGCGAGGTCGAGTTCCTCGCCGGCCTCGAGGCGGCGCTGGACCGCTTCGACGCCGGTGCGCTCCGCCTGCTGCGCCTCGACGACGGCTACGAGCGCTCGGCCGGCGACTGGGACACCAACGGCCGTTTCCCGCACGGCCACCGCTGGCTCACCGACCGGATCCACGCCGCGGGGCTGCGGGCCGGCCTGTGGCTCGCGCCGTTCGCGGTCGCCGAGCGCTCCGGCATTCCGGCCGCCCACCCGGAATGGCTGCTCCGGGGACCCGACGGGCAGCCGCTGGTCGTCGCCGAGCGCGCCGAGTGGGGCGGCACGGTCTACGGACTCGACGGCGCGCTGGCGGCGGTGCGCGACTACCTGCGCGAGCTGGCGCGCCACGCGGTGACCGCGTGGGGCTACGACCATCTCGAGCTGGGCGCGCTCCACATCGGGGTCGCGGGCACCCGGCCGGGGCGCCGCACCGGCGCGGCGGAGGCGTACCGGGCGGGGCTGCGGGCGCTGCGGGAGGGCGCGGGACACGCGTTCGTGGCCGCCAGCGGCGCGCCGCTGCAGCACGCGGCGGGCCTGGTGGACAGCATGCGCGCGACCCCGGACGTCGGGCCGAGCTTCGTCAGCCTGGCGGACGCGGCGCGCGGCGCCCTGCTGCGCTCGCACCTCCACGGCGCCGCCTGGATCAACGACGCCGACGCGGTGCTCGTCGGCGAGGCGCTCACCGCGGACGAGGCGCGCGCGTGGGCGTCGGTGGTCGCGCTCGCCGGCGACATGGCGCTGGCCTCGGAGCCGCTCGAGGCCCTGCCCGAGGAGCGGCTGGCCATCCTGCGCCGCGTGATGCCGGCGGCTCCGGTCCGCGGCCGGGCGCTCGGCCTCGCGGCCGGGGCCTGGACCGGCGCGGCCGGCGGCGGCGCGCCGCCCTGGGTCCTCGCCCAAGTGCAGGACGACTGGTGGATGGTCGCGGCGGTGAACTGGGACGACGAGCCGCAGGCGGTGACGCTCGACCTCGCCGACCACGGGATCCGGGGTCCGCTCGCGGCCTACGACGTGTGGCAGGACACCCGCCGGGGCGACGTGCACGGCCGCCTGGCGCTGACACTGGCGCCCCACGCCGCCACGGTGCTGTCGCTGCGGCGGCCCCGTCGCTCGCCGTTCGTCCTGGGGTCCACGCGGCACGTCGTCCAGGGCCTGCTCGACATCGAAGACGAGCGCTGGGACGCGCGGCGGCGCGTGCTGTCGGCCCGGTCGCTGCTGCTGGACGCGCGGCCGTACGCGGTCACGGTCGCGGTGCCGCGGGGCTTCGCGGCGACCGACGCGAGCGCGACGGCCGACACCGACGTCGCGGTGCAGGAGGCGCCCGGCGGAGCCGTGCGGCTGGTGATGCCTCGGCCGCCGGCCGAAACCGTGGAGTGGGAAATCCGGTTCTAGGTGGCGGCGGACGCCCCCGCCGCGCACCCTACCGCACCGGCATCTTGAATCGCAGCGCCAGCTCGCCGTGGGTGGTGGTCGTGCGCCCGAACAGCACGGCGGGCCCGTAGAACAGGCCCACCGACTGGCTCAGCGCATCGGTCCCGCCGAAGCCCAGTCCGATCAGCGCCGCGGCTCGCGCGCCCCAGGGACCCTGCGGGAGCGGCGTGTGGATGTCGGCCGTGCCCGCCACGTCCAGCGAGGCCTCGAGCCTGAGCGTCGCCGGATTCCGATCCGAGCCCACGTCCGCGATGCTGATCAGCGGCCGCCGCAGGGTGGCGCCCAGGGTGACGAAGAAGCCCTGCGACTGGCTGAACAGCACGGCCTGGTCCTGGACGAAGCTCCCGGCCGAGAGGGCGGCGCCCACCGCCGTGGACGCGCCCGGGGAGAGCCTCCACAGCACGGCGAGCTCGAAACCGGACGGCTGCCACGTGCCACCGGTGTAGGCCAGGATGCCGATGCTGTAGGCGCGCCGCGGCGGCGGCGCGAGCGAGTCCTGGTCGAAGTACCCGGGCCGGTGGCGCGGACCGCGGTCCGGCGGCCCGCCCGAGTCCTTCTGGGCCAGCGCCACGGACGGCACCAGGAGCAGCAGCAAGAGCAGTCGTCTCACGCGAACCCCGTGTCAGGTGCATTCAATACCCGGCGCGCCGCCCGACGTGCCCGGGCGAGAGGTCAGGGAGCCCGGCTCAGCGGCTGATCCGGCGTCTCCATGGTGAACGTGAGGCCCGTCACCCGCCACTCGCCACGCAGCTTCATCAGGTGGAACGCGTCCATGCCGTAGTGGACCGCCGCCGAGTCCCGCGTCACGCCGCAGTGGGCGCGGTAGGTCACCCACGCGTCGGCGAGCGGCCCGTAGGTCACGACGTTGGCCCGCGCGATCTCGTCGGCGAAGCTCGCCGGACAGTCGCGGATGCCCTGCTTCGTCGCGCGCGCGACGAAGTCCTCGATGGCGATGGTGTGGACGCTGTCGGCCGGGGCTTCCGACGAGCGCATGATGGTGGTGATGGTCGCCCGGGGCCAGAAGCTCTCGCCGAGCGCGCGCCAGTCGCGGGAGGTCAGCCGCGCGTAGTAGAGCCGCAGGGCGGCGTACACCTCCGCCGAGGCGACGGAGTCGCCGCCGGTCGTGGCCGGCGCGGCGCCGGGGCGGCCGGAGGACGCGCGCTCCACGCGGCAGGCAGCGACGGAGAGCGCACCCACCAGGGCCGGCACGAGGGCGAAGCCACGCCGCATCCCGCAATGTCACCCGGCCCTCCGGCGCGGGCAAGCAGGCTGGCCGCCGGACGGCGCACGCCCCATATTCGCGTCCGAATCCACTCCCGAGAGCCCGTCCCATGCCCGATCGCCGCACGTTCCTCGGTTCCATCGCCTCGGTCGCCCTGCTCGCGCGCACGGGCCGCATGTCACGCGCGGCCGCCGCTCCGGCCGCGGGGGCCGGCTGGCCGCCGCCGGTCTTCCAGGACGACGAGGGCTACTGGCGCACGCTGCGCCGCGAGTTCCTCATCCCCGCCGACGAGGCCTTCTTCAACACCGGCACCCTCGGCAGCATGCCGCGCGCGGTCATCCAGGCGGTGGCCGACGACCTGAACCAGGTCGCCGGCACCATCGCGCACTGGAACTACAAGCCCGGCACCCCCGACTACATCGCCGGCTACAACCCGGAGACCGATCTCCGGACCGCGCTCGCGACCCTGATCGGGGCGTCGCCCGGGGAGGTGGCGCTCACCCAGAACGCGACCCTGGGGATGAACTACGTCGCCAACGGACTGCCGCTCGAGCCCGGCCACGAGATCATCCTGACCAACCTGGAGCATCCCGGCGGACGGATGGGCTGGGAGCTGAAGTCGAAGCGCTACGGCATCTACGTGAAGCAGGTGGCGGTGCCCGTGCCGCCGGAGAACCCGCAGCAGCTCATCGACCTGTACGTGAACGCGACCACCCCGCAGACGCGGGTGTGGAGCATCCCGCACCTCACCAGCGGCCAGGCGATCCGCTTCCCGGTCGAGCGGATGTGCGCCATCGCCAAGGAGCGGGGCATCTTCACCGTGATCGACGGCGCCCAGTGCTCCGGCCACTTCCAGCTCGACATGAAGCGGATCGGCTGCGACGCCTACTACTCGTCGCCGCACAAGTGGCTGCTGGCGCCGGCGGGCAGCGGCTTCCTCTACGTCAGCTCCGAGAAGCTGCCGGGCGTGTGGGCGACGCTCGCGTCGGCCACCTGGGACGACTACAAGGCCGGGGCCTACCGCCTGATGCAGATCGGCACCGGGAACCGTTCGCTGCTCAAGGGCTACGCCGCGGCCATCGAGTTCCACAACCGGATCGGGCCGGCGCGGGTCGAGGCGCGCATCATGGCGCTCGCCAACCGGCTGCGCGCCGGGTTGCAGCAGATCCCGCAGGTCACCATCCACTCGCCCGTGCATCCGGAGCTCACCAGCGGGACCACGGTGTGGAGCCTGACGGGCTGGCCCGCCGCCGACCTGATGGACGGGCTGTGGGAGCGGGCGAAGATCCGCTGCCGCTCGATGGGCGACCCGCTGGGCGTGCGCCAGTGCTGCCACATCTACACGCTGCCGGAGGACGTGGACCGGACGCTGGCCACGGTGAGGCAGATGCTCAGAAGGTCGTGATCAGGGCAGTTGCCAGACGGCAAGTTGTCAGTGGTGACCAGTGGCAAGCCGTCGGGGGCCAGACCGGATGTCAGTACTGACAACTGGACTGGCCCCCGATGACTCACGCCTGGCAACCACCGCTTCCTTGCCGTCCGGCAACTGACCCGTTCACCGACCTTCTCTTCACTTCATTCTGAATGTCACCTCGTGCTCGTCCGCGGCCGCGAGGCTCACGGAGCAGCGGAGCCCCGCGCCCCAGCCCGTCACCTCCGGCCGCGCCTCGCGCCCGTCCACCTCTACCTTCGCGGGCAGCGCCGGCAGCCACGGAGCCAGGGTGATCGCGCATCCCGGCCCCAGCGTGCGGCGCAGCTCGACCACGAGCGACGCGTCGCCGCGCCGGAGCCGCAGATCGTAGGCGCTGTCGCCGCAGCGCACCCCCAGCACCTCGAGCCGGGACCAGCTCTCCGGCAGCTGGGGGGCGACGGCGAGGCGGCCGGCCGCGGCATCGGGCTCCGCACCCAGCAGCCCCTCCACGACCGGGAGCACCACCATCGCGGCCGAGACTGCCCGGTCGGGGCAGCCGTCGGCCGCCAGCGGCTGCTCGGCGCTCAGCGCCTCGTCGAACGCGCCGCGCTGGCGCGCCCAGGCGAGGTCGGCGTTGGCCCGCACGTGCCGGAACGCGGCGGCGCCCAGGCCCGCGCGATACTCCGCCAGCGACGCCCAGCCGGTGTAGACGGGCCGCACCCACCCGCCCCCGCCCCCACCCCCGCCCCAGCCGCCGCCGGACGGCCGCGGACCGCCCGCCGGGGCGGACCGGACGCCCCAGCGGGTGCTGAACGACTCGCCGGCGAGCGCGTCGAGGAACGGCTTTGCGCGCACCGGGTTGGTCGCCCCCAGCAGGAGCGGCACGGCGTGCGCGGCGGTCCGCGTCCACACTGGGCCGCCGCCGGACCGCAGCGCGCTGGCGTAGCCGCGCTCCGGATCGTAGAAGCGGTCCTCGATGGCGGCGGTGGCCCTCGCCGCGCGGGCCCAGCAGTCGGCCGCGAGCCGCTCCCGGCCGAGGGCCTCCGCCACGCGGGCGAGCGCGCGCAGGGCCGCCTGCCACACGCCCGAGAGGTACAGCGACAGCCCGGTCCCGCCGGCGTCCGTCCCCGGGGTTGCCGGCTCGCCGGGGCAGGCGTGCTCGATCAGGCCGTCGCCGTCCGAGTCCAGCGACAGGCAGAACGCCAGCGCGCGCTCGACGTGGGGCCAGACCGAGGCGACGAAATCGCGGTCGCCGCTCCATGCCAGGTAGCGGGCCACCAGCAGCAGGTACAGCGGCGTCGCGTCCGCCGCGTCGAACAGGAACTGGCCCGAGGTCGTCGCCAGGTGCAGGACCTGGCCGGTGACGTCCTGCCGGTCGCCGAGGAAGCGGATGACCTGGCGCGCCAGGGAGAACTCGCCGATGCCGAGCAGCGCGAACGCGGCCCAGCACGCGTCCGGGCTCACGAACCAGGCTTCGCCCGCCCGCCCGTCGTCGCGGCCGGGCCGCGAGGCGGCGTAGCCGGCCAGCACCGACCGCCCGACGCCGGGTACGTCGCCCACGAAGCCGTCGAGCCGCCGCTTCGCCCACGCGAACGCGCGGTCGAACGCGGCGTCGCCGCTCTTCAGCCGCAGGCGCGAGTCGGCGACCACGGCGGCGCGTTGCACGCGCTGGCGCACCAGGCCCGCCACGCCCAGCCGGCGCACGCCGCGCAGCGTGCGCTGGAGATCGGCCTGGCTCGCGCCGCCGACCACGGCCAGGATCAGGGGAGAGCCCAGCGGCGTGCGCAGGCGGCAGCGCACCGCCGGCACCGCGCCCGCGACCGGCGCCATCTCGACCGTCGCGGTGCGGCTCAGGAACAGGGCCGCGACCCCGTCGTCGCTCTCCGAGGCCACGACCGCCACCCGGCCGTCGCTGCGGCACCGGTACACCAGGTTCCCGCCGCACCCGGCGGCGAACGGCCACGCCCGCCGCAAGTCGGTCACCAGCTCGATCTCGAAGTCCGCCGGGCCGCGGCCGACCGACTCGCGCCGCTTGCGCCCGGGCCGGTACTCGACGATCGCGACCGGGTGCTCCAGCGCGACGAAGGTCGCCTCGAGCAGCCGGCGCATCCCGCTGTGGAGCGTCCGCACGACGAGGTCGGGCGTCACCTCGGCGTGGACGCCGCCCAGCGCCTCGCCGTCCGCCCGGACGGTCCACGACGCGACGGCGCGGTGCGGATGGACCCACGCCTCGCCGAGGCCGCGGACCTCGTCGCCGAGCAGCACCAGGCGGCGGCCCGCGAGATCGTACGGCGTGCCGGCCTGCGCCGGCCCGGCGATGAGCAGCGGGTCCTCGGCGGGCGCGGGCAGCGCGCCCTCGAACTCCAGCGGCTCGGGCAGCGCGAGCGCGTCGGAGCGGGTGGCCACCGTGCCGGGCGACGGCCACCAGGCGCGCGGCTCCGCGCCCGCGGCCGTCGACTGCAGCGCGTTGCCCACCAGCCGCTCGAGCCGGGGCCGCGGCCGCCGGTCGGGCGCCGCGAAGTAGGTGAACGCGCCGAGGCACAGCACCCGGCCGCGGCCGAGGGCGTACTCCCAGGCCACGATCCGTTCCGGGTTCTGGACGCGGTAGCCGCGCTCGACCGCGACGACCCGGCCGTCGGCGGGCCAGGCGCCGCCCGAGTAGCACGCCCACGCGTAGGACTCGCCCTCGCTGGGCGCCCAGCAGTCGGCGCCGTCGTGGAGACCGTCGACCAGCGGGTGCGGACCGTAGGTGGCGATACCCCGGAGATGCGGGTGCGCCCCCGACCCACGCAGCTCGTCCGACCACCACTCGTCGCGGTGATGGCTCCAGGTCATCTCGCGGCAGTCGTTCGGCGGCACGGACTCGACGCCCAGCGGGCCAACCAGGGCCGCCGCCTGCAGCGTGAGCAGGAGGCCGCCGCCCTGCCCCAGGAACGCGCGCAGCGCCTCGCACGGCAGCCGCGCCGGCCCGGCGGCGCCGTGGATCCAGACCACGTCGGACTCCCGGGTCGCCGCTTCGAGGTGGCCGGACTCGTAGCGGCGCGCCTGCACGTCGCCCAGGGTCGCGAGCCACGCCTGCGCCGCCTCGCCCTCGCCGCCAGCCTCGGCCACCAGCCCCACCCGCAGGCTCACAGGGTCACCTCGATCGGCGCGCCCACGCGTCCGCGCCCCGCCTCGCGGCCGTCCACCGACACGGCCAGCAGCTCGCCGTCGCGGCGCACGTCGACGCTGCGGCCCTGCATCGGCAGGCCGCGCGCCTCGAAGCCGTCGAGCACGCACGGCATCGGGTCGACGACCAGCCGCCCCTCGCCCGCCGGACGGAGCCCCACCACGTATTGCACGATGAGGTCGTTCACCCAGGAGTGCTGGTAGTCGTCGATGCCCCGGTAGGCGCTCGGCCGCCCGGTGACCGGGTGGTAGTGCTCGAAGGCGTTGGGCCGAGAGGCGTCGCCGTCCCAGAACAGCATCCGCACGAACTTGGTGACGAACTCCGCCAGGTGCGCCCGGAGCGCGGGCACGTGGCCCAGCGCGACCGCGGCGACGGCCTCCGCCACGTGGCTGTTGGTCATCGGCCACACCCGCCCGTTCCACGGGCAGTTGTGGCGCTTGCCCTTCCACGCCGCGTCGGCGTCGAACAGCGGATCCTGGAGGCTGGACGACGGCACCGGGAACGGCGTCCAGAACGAGCGCGCGTCGAACAGGTTCTGGGCGAACCCGGGCAGGTGCTCCGCGCCGACGATGTCCGTGGCGTAGGGATAGAAGCACACCGCGGCCTTCACCCGGGTGCGGCGGCCGGTGGCCGGGTTCACGTCGCTGAACATGCCGGAGCCGGGGTCCCACATCCGCCGGCGCACGGCCTCGGCGGTCGCCTCCGCCTGGAGCCGCCACTTCGCGCCCTCGATCCCGCCGCGCGGCGCCAGCAGCGCCAGCGCGCGGAACAGCGAGTAGGCGTACACCGTCACGTCGACGCCCTTGAGCCGGATGCGGCTCTCCCAGCCGTACAGGTCGGCGTCGGGATCGACGGCCAGGTAGCGCGACATGTACTCCTGGCCGGTCTCGTACTGGTCCACGACGTCGTAGAGGTGCAGGCCCTGCGCGTCCCGGGTCGCGACCAGCCACTCGGCGTAGCGCTCGAGCGCGGGCAGCACCTCGTGCAGGAACGCGTCGCTGGGGTGGATCGCGTCCAGCGCCAGCAGCGCCCCGCCCCAGTCGGCGTGGTAGAAGTCGGCGCCCTCGAGATGGTTCGCGTACACCCGGCCCGGGAACGCGCCGTTCATGGCCTGGGCGGCGACGAAGGTGCGCAGCACGCCCCGCGCCAGCTCGGGATCGTGCAGCCAGCGCAGCTCGCGGAGGTGGCACTGGGCGCTGAAGGCGACCGGCTGGTGGAAGTAGCCGATGCCCTCGCACACCGTCGGCGCGGCGTAGTTGCCCCACCCGCTGGCCACGCCGTTGAGCCGCAAGCCGAACCAGCGGTAGGCCCAGTAGCGCTCGAAGTAGGGATCGGAGCAGCGGAACGAGGGCACGCCGGCGAAGAAGTCCTCCCACGAGGCGCGGCTGGCGGCCGAGAACGACGACGCCTTGCGCGGGCTCGCGGGATCGACGCGCGGCTCCGGCAGGGCGCGGCGCGGCAGGCGGGGCTCGACGTGCAGCGCCACGGCCAGGCGGGCGACGCCGCCCGCCGGGATCTCGCAGGCGCGATGCAGGCCGAGGTAGACGAGGCCCGCGTCGGAGATGCCGCCGAGCTCGCTCCGGGAGGCCAGGCCGCCGTGGCGGGCGTCCCAGCGGTCCCAGAACGGGGTCAGCGAGAACCGCGGCAGGTTGGCCGTCGGCTCGGCGCGGATCGCGCCCCAGGTGTCGGTGCCGCGCGCCAGGGCCAGCTTGAGCGCCAGGTCGAGCGCGTGCCCCTTGCGGTCGACGACCCGGCGCGGCCACGACAGCTCCACCGACGACCAGCCGACGCTCTCGGCGGCCACCTCGTCGCCGGGCGCGGTGGTCCAGGCGACCGCGTGGATCAGCGCCCGCTCGGTGCCCGTGTTGCGCAGGGCCCACTCGCTGCCGACCACGAATCCCGGCAGCACCATCCGGGTCTCGACCGCCTCGATGCCGCCGACCGGCTGGTACGGCACCTCGAGCACGGCGGGCGACCAGCGGCGGGCGCCCGGGACGAGCCGCAGCTCCGCGCCGGCCTCGTCGAGGAAGGAAACGGTGAACAGCGGCTGGAGCGGGTACTCGAACAGGTGGGCCTCGTCCCAGAAGCCCGGCACGTCCAGCCAGATGGGGAACGGCGGCGCGAACACCAGGCCCTCGCCGGCCGCGAGCTGCCACTTGTCGGCACGCGCGAGCAGCTCGAGGACGTCGGTCATGGAGGTCCCGCTCCGGCCGCCGCCGCGGGGGACGGCCGGCCGCCGCTACAGCGCCGCGATCTGCGCCAGCAGCTCGTCGTCGTCACGGCGGTGGCCCAGCTCGGCCTCCACATGCGACCAGCGCAGGATGCCCTGCGTGTCCACCAGGAAGTACGCCCGCCGCGAGAAGAACTTGTCCTCCAGCAGGGTGCCGTAGGCGCGGCACACCTCGCGCTTGAAGTCGGACAGCAGCTCGACCGTGATCTCTTCCTTCGCCTTGAAGGCCCGCAGCGTCGGGATCGAGTCGACGCTGATCGGGAGCACCACCGCGCCGGCCTCGGTGAAGCGCGCGAGGTCCTCGCTGAACGCGCACAGCTCGTCGGCGCAGGTCGAGGTGAAGGCGAGGGGGAAGAAGGCCAGGACCACCGTGGACTTGCCGCGGTAGTGCTCGAGCGATACGTCCGTCCCCGACGTCGACGGCAGGGTGAACTCCGGAGCGGGCTGTCCCACGACCGGCGCCATGGCGTTCTCCGGGCGGATCCGCTCTGAGCTTACTGCGGCGGCGCGCCCCGTGGCAAGCGAGCCGGCCGGCTACGGGAGCAGCTGCGCGGCGCGCTCCGCGAGGCGGTACAGCGCGGTGGGGAACACGCCCAGGCCGACGACGGCGGCCGAGAGCGCGTAGCACAGGGTCCGGTCGCCGAGCGACAGCCGCAGCGGCCCGCGCTGCGGCTCGTCGGGCAGCAGGTAGGCGTACTTCACGGCCACCAGATAGTAGTAGACCGAGACCGTGCTGTTCACGGCCGCGAGCAGCACCAGCAGCCACCAGCCCTGCCCCATCGCCGCGGAGAACAGGAACCACTTGCCCACGAAGCCGGCCGTGGGCGGCACGCCGGCGAGGGCGAACCGCGCGAGCAGCAGGGTCGCCGCCAGCAGCGGCGAGCGGCGGTGGAGGCCGCGCAGGTCCTCGAGCTGCGGGTTGCTGCCGTCGGCGCCGACCCGGGCCACCACCAGGAAGGCGGCGGCGTTCATCAGCAGGTAGAGCAGCCCGTAGAACAGCGCGGCCGCCAGGCCCGCGCGCGTGAAGGCCACCAGCCCGACCACCACGTAGCCGGCCTGCGCCACCGCGGAATAGGCCAGCATCCGCTTCACGTCGCGCTGCACGATCGCCACCAGGTTGCCCAGGGTCATCGACACGGCCGCGATCAGCGCCAGCGCGGTCACCAGCCGGGTGCCGCCCAGCTCCGCGACCGCCACCAGCCGCGCCAGCACCGCGATGGCCCCGACCTTGGAGGCCGTCGCGACGAACGCTGCCACGCCGTGCGAGGACGCCTGGTAGACGTCGGGCGCCCAGAAGTGGAACGGGAACACCGCCAGCTTGAACAGCAGGCCGGCCAGGAACAGGCCCATCCCGAGCACCGCGGCGGGCTCGGTCGCGAGCCGGGGCAGCCGGGCCGCGATCTGGTCGAGCCGGGTGGCGCCGGTGAAGCCGACCAGCAGGGACAGCCCGAACAGGGTGATCGCGGACGCGGCCAGCCCGATGACGATGAACTTGAGCGCGGCTTCGCGGCCCGTCTCGCAGCGGTCGCACATCGGCACCAGGACGAACAGCGAGAACGACGCGATCTCCATCGCCAGGTACAGCGCGACCAGCTCGACGGCGCTGGCGAGTGCCACCAGCCCGGTCGCCGAGGTGAGCAGGAAGAAGAACACCTCCCCGCGCACGTCCTCCCGCTGCCCGCGGACCTCGCCGGCGATCGCGGCGCCGACCAGGAAGCCGACCGCCACGGCCGCCTTCACCAGCTGGGAGAACGCATCCACCCGGTAGCTGCCCCAGAAGAAGTCCTCGCTCCGCCCCAGCGTGAGCACGCTGGCGGCGAGGACCAGCGCGCCGCCCACGTAGGCCGCGTGGCGCGCGCGCTCGGTGCGGTGCCGGTCGGTCATCAGCGCGGCGAAGATGAGCAGCGCGGTCACCGCCAGCGCCGCCTCGGGCATCAGGGCCAGGTAGCGGGTCACTGCACCGCCCGCACGAACGCCCGGGTCGCGGGCTCGATCACATTGAGGATGAGGCCCGGCGCGAAGCCGAACAGCAGCAGGAACCCGACCAGGATGGCGCGCGGCAGCGACAGGAACGCCGGGATGTCCGGCACCCCGGGGTGCGCCTCGCGCGGCTCGCCGAAGAAGGCGAGCACGATGACCCGGATCGAGTAGGCCAGCGTGACGGTCAGCGCCGCGACCACGATCACCGCCAGCACCGGGAAGGTCCGGAGCGTGGCGAGGAACACCAGCAGCTCGGCCCAGAACGACGCGAAGCCCGGCACGCCGGCGCCGGTCAGCGCGGCGATGATGAAGAACGCGGACGCCACCGGCATGGTGCGCGACAGCCCGCCGAGCTTCCCGATGTCGCGGGTGTGCAGCCGGTCGTACAGGTAGCCCACCGCGGCGAAGAACAGGGCCGTCATCACGCCGTGGCTGAACATCTGGAGCACCGCGCCGTTGACGCCGGCCTCCGACAGCGTCGACAGGCCGAGCAGCACGATGCCCATGTGCGAGACCGACGAGTAGCCGATCACGAACTTCAGGTCGGTCTGCGCCAGCGCCACGAAGGCGCCGTACACGATGTTCACCGTGGCCAGGACCGCCGTGGCCTGCGCCCAGTAGTGCGCCCCCTCCGGGAGCACCGGCATCGCGACCCGCAGGATGCCGTAGGCCCCGAGCTTCATCAGCACGCCGGCGTGCAGCATCGACACCGCGGTGGGGGCCGCCACGTGGCCCACCGGCGACCAGGTGTGCAGCGGCCACATGCCGGCCAGGATCCCGAAGCCCACGAACAGGAACGGGTAGACCAGCAGCTGGAAGCTGCGGCCGTAGTGCGCCGCCGCCAGGCGCGTGAGGTCGAAGCTGCCCTGTCCCGCGCCCCAGTACACCGCCAGCGCGGCCGGCACCACCAGCGCCGTGCCCACCAGCAGGTACAGGGTGAGCTTCATGGCGCCGTATTCCTTCCGGGTGCTCCCCCAGACCGCGATGAGCAGGTACATCGGCAGCACCGCGACCTCGTAGTAGAACACGAAAAAGAACAGGTCCAGCGTCATGAACACGCCGTACACGCCGATCACCAGCAGCGTCATGAAGGCGAAGTACTCCTTCACCCGCTCCTCGAGCTCCCACATCACCAGCACGCCGGTGAGGAACACGATGGCCGTCAGCGCCAGCAGCGGCAGGTTCAGCCCGTCCACCCCGTGGTGCCACTCGATGCCGAGCGACGGCACCCACGGAACGCGCTCCACGAACTGGTAGCCGGGCGCCGCGGGATCGAACCGTATCCACAGCACCGCGACCACCGCCACGGCCGCCACGCCGCTCGCGGCGGCGATCCGCCGGATGGCGCCCGGATGGCGGCCGGGCGTGACGAGGATGCCC
>Ga0335070_10002126_pt1 | contig 23101 bp, 18 predicted proteins | sample Lox_Sample_13_FD_206722 | JGI IMG/M metagenome (GOLD analysis project Ga0335070, IMG submission 206722) | Soil microbial communities from Loxahatchee National Wildlife Refuge, Florida, United States - Lox_Sample_1.3 | ecosystem: Environmental > Terrestrial > Soil > Wetlands | place: USA...
TATCCAGGGGGCACAGAGGCCTCTCCCCCTTCGCTCTTCCGAATATCTACCTGAGCGCCGTCACCTCCCACGTGGCCCAATATTTTTCGATTCGGGGGACTTCTTACGCGGTCTCGACGGCCTGCGCCTCAGCCACTCACGCCATGATTAACAGTTTCCTTCAGATTCAGGGTGGCGGGGAAGATCTGATGGTCACCGGGGGAGCAGATGCTTGTATCACCCCTTATGTCTTTGCGGGGTTCGATGTGTTAAGGGCAATGTCCACACGAAATGACGACCCAAACAGAGCCTCCCGACCTTTCGACAGGGAGAGAGACGGGTTTGTGATGGGCGAAGGGGCTGGCGTGCTGATCTTTGAGGAATTGGATCACGCCCGGAACAGGGGGGCTCACGTCTACGGGGAAGTGGTGGGCTGGGGGATGACCGCCGATGCCTACCATCTCACCGACCCTGATCCTGATGGAAAGGCATTGGGAAAAGCCGTCAAAGATGCTCTTGATATGGCAGGTATCCAACCGGAGGAGATTGATTACATCAATCCTCATGGCACCTCCACTCTGCTGAATGATAGGGTGGAGACGAGAATGCTCAAAGGTGTCTTCGGGAAACAGGCTTACCGCATTCCTATCAGTTCGACCAAGTCCATCACCGGCCATCTGCTGGGGGCGGCAGGAGGCGTAGAGGCCATCGCTGTCCTCCTGGCCTTCGAAAAAGGCATCATCCATCCCACCCTCAACTATGAATTTCCAGACCCGGAATGCGACCTGGACTATGTCCCCAATCAAGCGAGAAAGAAGGAGGTCAGACTCGGCCTTTCTATCTCAGCGGGTTTTGGGGGGGTCAACAGTGCCATTCTGATCAGGAAGTTTGAAAAATAACCTTCATTTAATCCATGTCAAAGGTTGAAGAGTCACTTCTGAAATAAAACGCCTCCAAATTTCATCCCCAGGGGGCATCCCTTCAAATCAGACAAAGCCCAGCAATCCCCCTTCCATCCTTGCCCTTCAATGATGTTGACACCCTTGACGAAAGGTTTATAATGGTTCTATCCCTCATCGGTTTCTTTAAAACCCTAGGCCTCTATGGACCATTTCAGGATTGATCAAAAACTTTTGAAGTCCATCATGACCGACCTGAACGAAAAGGGCTGCCCCCTTTCCCTGGAACAGGTGATGGGGGTCGTGGACCTGATCGCAGAGGAAGTGATCTACTGGTATGTGGACCGGCTGATCGGCCAGGCGGAGACCATCCTCGAGATCAACCCCGCTCTAACGGAGAAGGGAATCCTGGAGACCGTCGCGAAATACGTCGTGGAATATCTCGGAGCTGAGGCGGCAAGCATCCGAATTTATGATCCTGGGAGGGAGGAGATGATCTCCTTTGGATCTTACCCCGACCATACCGAGGGTCGCGAGGAGACGGTTCCCTTCGAAGATACGATCGCCGGCGAGGTCGTGAAAACTCATCGGGCTTACTTCGTCCCCAATATTTTGAAGGAGGAAAAGTATAAGAATAAGGAGAAGGTTCAACGATATGGGATCCATTCCATGCTGGCCGTGCCCATTTTGATTCCCCGATTCTCTTTGAAAGACGTCGATACGGAAGGATGCTTTCAGATCTACTACAGAGAGATCGACAAGACATTCACCCCTCTCGAAGCCAAGATTGCGGAGATGCTTTCGAGAAGGGTGACCTACGTCATCGCCCGGAAGCGGATCATGGGCCTTCAGAAGCTGAATGTGACCAAAGATAAGATCGTGGAGCAGATCTTCCTGAAATTGGGAAAGCGGGAAGGGATCAAGATGAAGGACGTCTTTAACCTGGTCGTCCCCGAATTGGTGGACATCATGCGAATCCAACGGTGCTCCCTCTTTTCGGTCAGCGAAAACAGGGGCCATGTCGTCTTGGAGGCAGGGTATCCGGAGATCCACCATGGCATCGGGAAGACCTTTTCGGTCAGGGAGGAGCCTTATATCGATGCCGTAGTGAATCAAGCCGGCCCCTTCGGCGAGTTTGAGAACGAGAAGATCTTTCCTTCTTACATTCTTATCCATAACCCGCAGGCAAGTCGCCTCCTTCCTCAAGACCTCAAACGATTTCTGGAGGCCGAACAAATCCATTCCGTCCTTTATATCCCGCTCAAGGTGACCGATGTGGTCAACTATTTCCTGGTCTTCGATGCGCAGGCTCACCACCGAAGGTTCACCGATGAAGAGATCGAGATCTTTATCTTCTTCGGCAAAGAGCTCATGAAAGGGCTCAGGCTGGAGAAAATGGACGATATCCTTCACGATTTCAAAAACCCGGCCATTGCGACGGCGGGGTTTGCCAAAAGGATTCAAAGAATCCTGAAGGAGGGAGACTTTTCTTCGAATAGGGAAAAAGTGGCTCAGTCACTGGATATTATTTTGAAAGAGACGTCTCGCATTCAGGAATTGGCCCTGACCCTTCACGGAGAGGGGAGGGAGGAAGTGGTCGACTTGACGGAAAAGCTGAAGAATCGCTTCGTCATCAATGAGGAGGCGGTGAGCGAGCTGAGGCGGGAGAATGTTTGTTTCGCCGAAGACGGGTTAGAGTCTCCTCTGTGGATTCGATGCTACCCGCTGCACGTCGAGAGGGTCTTAGACAATCTCCTGAACAACGCTTCGAACGCCATGCCTGAACGGGGAGGGCGTCTTTCTATTCGGTCCTATCGTAAAGACTCCTGGGCGGTGGCTGAAGTGACGAATACGGGGGAAATTCGAGAGGAGGACCGGGATCGATACCTCCTGGGTGAAGGAAGAGGCAGAGGACTCCATATCACCACCCGGTTAGTCAAGCAGATGGAGGGGAGGATGGAGATGGAGTCAGGAGAAGGTCAAACAACCTTCCGGGTGATGCTCCCTCTCGTTAAATAAAAGGCGCAAAGGCATAGAGCAAAGGGCAGAGTGACTGAGAATTCTTGATTTTTGTGGTTTTTACGTTATGCCCGATGCCCGCTGCTCTATCCCGGTTTTGTTGATGGAAAGATTTGTTTGTTCAAGTTGCCACCGTTCCTATCCCCTTCAACCGTCGAGATGGCGATGTGATTGCGGTTCCTTTCTAGACCTCGAATTTGAGTCCAAATTTCCGACGAAAAGATTTTTAAGAAGAAGGCCTACCTTGTGGCGATATCGTGAAACGATCCCCATCCATCGCGAAGCATCCATCCTCTCCATGAATGAAGGGTTTACTCCTCTGGAAGAGATCACATTCGACGGACTTCGGGCTTTTGTGAAGCTGGATTATCTCTTCCCAACCGGATCTTACAAAGATCGAGGAGCTACGGTGCTCATGAGTAAAATGAAAGAGTGGGGAGTTCAAGAAGTGGTCGAGGACTCGTCGGGCAACGCAGGATGCGCCGTGGCCGCTTACTGTGCGAAGGCGGGAATCGGATGTGAGATCTTTGTCCCCCAGACGACCTCCTCCGAGAAGACGGTTCAAATTCGAGCTTACGGGGCGACGTTAAGAAAGGTGCGGGGGTCGAGGGAAAGGACAGCCGAGGCGGCGTGGAAGGCTGCCTCCAGAATCCCTTATGCCAGTCATTGCTGGAATCCATTCTTCCTCCACGGGACGAAAACTTTTGCCTTCGAGGTCTGGGAGCAAATGGATTGGAAGGCTCCGGATGTACTCGTCCTCCCCGTAGGGCACGGGACGCTTTTCTTAGGAGTTTCTATCGGTTTCGAGGAATTGAGGGAGGCTGGAATGATCAAGAGAATTCCCAGGCTGGTGGGAGTCCAATCCGCCTCCTGCGCCCCTCTTTATCGAGCGTTTAAGAAAGGTTGGACAGAACCCCGGTTCGTTGAAAAAAAAGAGACCCTTGCCGAGGGGATTGCCATCGCGGAACCCGTCAGGGGAAGGCAGATTTTAGAGGCCGTTCGCAGGACGAACGGAGAAATTCTGGTCGTTACGGAAGTGGAGATTCGGACGGCCCTGAAGGAGATGGGCCGAAAAGGTCACTTTATCGAACCCACCGCAGCCGCGACGATTGCCGGATTGAAAAAGTACTTGAGGAAAAGGAGGAAAGGAGAAACCGTGGTCTCTACGTTGACGGGGACGGGTTTGAAATCCATCGGGAAAATGTTATAAAAACTTTTTGTGGGTGTATCTTGACAACGTCTTGTCGAGCGATTACATATAAAAATTCCCATCAGGTCCGTCCAAAGACAAAACCTGATTGTGTGAAACTCTAACAGACGCTTCTGAGGAGGTAGACGTATGGTGCGAATCAACCGAGGCGGGACATCTCTATTTGTCTTTTTCATTGTTCTCATATCGTGTCTTATCCTTCCGTCCTTTCTCCTTGCCCAGGAGGAGAAGAGAGACCTCAGGCCGGAACGGGGCATCGCCGTTTTTCCCGAATTCTCCGGGGTGATTGTGCCGAGGGGTGAGACCGTTCGAATGGACCTGATCCTGGAGGATAAAGGCCGTACGGATGAAAGCATCGATGTCAAGATATCTGTGATTCCCAAGGGATGGAGGGCCACGCTGAAAGGCGGAAGTTACGTGGTCTCAGGGATCTATGTTCCCAACGGAAAAACCAAGAACCTCGCTTTGACTCTGGAACCCGATAAGACCGTGGGGCCCGGAGACTATGCCTTTCAGTTCGATGCCCAGACGGCTGACGGAAAATTCACTTTTTCAAATAAGCTGAACGTCACGGTCCAGGAACGGACGGCAGGCCTCGAGGACATTCAGATTACGACTTCTTACCCGGTCTTGAGAGGGCAGACGGACGCGAAGTTCGAGTTTTCACTCGATATCAATAATAAGAGCGAGGTGGATCGAACCTTTAATCTGGCCGCAGTCGGGCCGGAAAAGTGGGAGATCAATTTCAAGCCCTCGTATGAGCAGAAGCAGATCTCCAGTTTGCGGATCAAAGGAGCAACGAGCCAGTCGGTGGCTGTGGAAGTCACCCCTGCGAAGGAAGCTGCTCCGGGAGATTACCCCATCCTGGTGAGGGTGACCTCCGGAGAGAAAAAGGCGGAAGTGAAATTGACGGTGGCCCTGACGGGTATTTACAAGCTCGATGCCGGAACGCCTTCGGGAATCCTTTCTCTGGAGGCCATTGCGGGGAAGACGGCCAATTTTTCATTCTTCGTAAAAAACACGGGCTCTGCCGTGAACCGGAATGTCACTTTCTCCTCCTTCAAACCTGAGAATTGGGAGGTGACTTTTAAGCCAGAAAAGCTCGATGCCCTGGAACCCGGCGCTCTGAAACAGGTTGAGGTGACGGTCAAGCCGGCAGCGCAGGCCCTGGTCGGAGATTATTCCGTAGGGGTCATGGTCAATGGAGAAAAATCGGATAAGACGATTGAGATGAGGGTGACGGTAAAGGCCTCGACCGCATGGGGCTGGATCGGAATCTTCATCATCATCTTTGTGATTGCGGGATTGAGCGCACTTTTCATTTGGTTGGGGAGACGATAAATTGGAAAGACAGATCATCATCGGAGCCGAAGGGCTGACAAAGAAGTACGGAACCCAGACCGCCGTGAATAACCTTACTCTCGAAATCGGAGAAGGGGAGGTCTTTGGATTCCTGGGTCCCAATGGAGCAGGGAAGACAACGACGCTTCTCATGTTTTTAGGCCTGACGGAACCAACCTCCGGGAAGGTTCGAGTCGTCGGATTCGATCCGACGCGCGAGCCCCTCCGCATCAAGGAAAAGGTCGGTTATCTCCCCGAAAATGTCGGGTTTTATGATGACATGGACGCCCGGCAGAATCTTCAGTTCATTGCCCGTCTGAACCATATCCCCGATAAGGTCTCTTCCAAGAAGATTGAGGAGTTGCTCCAACAAGTCGGCCTTTTTGAAGAAGCGAAGCAGAAGAAGGTGGGGACCTATTCGAAGGGGATGAGGCAGAGGCTGGGGATCGCAGAGGTTTTGATTAAGGAACCCAAGCTCATCTTCCTCGACGAGCCGACCATCGGCCTGGACCCTGACGGAACCAACCGGATGCTTGACCTGATTCACTCCCTGAGCCGGGAAAGGAATATCACCATCTTTCTTTCCTCCCACCTTCTCGATCAGGTCCAGAGGATTTGCGACCGGGTGGGGATCATGATTAAGGGGAATCTGGTGGCCATCGGGCCTATTCAGGAGTTGGCCAAGAAAAAGCTGGGGGTGGAAAAGGAACATTACACCCTCGAAGAGCTCTACATGAAATATTTTAAGGAGGCTTAACTTGCACGGGATCTTCACCTTGTTTAGAAAAGAGCTGGAGGACCATTTCAGCAGTGTGCGGTTTCTTCTCATCTCGGCGTTGATCGTCATGGTAGGCGTGATTATCGCCTCCATGGTGGGGATGGGCATCCAGGAGGAATCGAAAGGAATGGCGAAACCCACCCTCCTTTTTTTGTGGCTGTTCACATCGACGGGAAAACTCTTCTCCTTTGTCCAGTTCATCGGCTTTTTCGGCCCCCTCATCGGGATTTTTCTTGGATTTGATTCGATCAATCGGGAGAGAGTCTCCCGGACGCTGAGCAAACTCGCCTCCCAGCCCATCTATCGAGACTCAATTATCAATGCAAAGTTTCTGGCGGGTGTGACCATGATCGCGGTCGTATTGGTCGGGATCATCCTCATCATCTCTGGCCTTGGGATTCGATTGATCGGCGTCGTCCCGGGTTCGGAAGAAGTCTTGCGTCTTTTCATTTACCTCATCATCAGCATCCTCTACATCTCCTTTTGGCTGGGGATTTCGATCCTCTTCTCGGTGGTCTTCCGCAGCACGGCGACCTCTGCTCTGGCTTCTCTTGCCGTCTGGATTTTTTTCTCATTCTTCGTAGGCCTGGGGGCCGGTTTTATGGCAGATGCTGTGGCCCCAGTCAGCCAAAGTGGGTCGAATGTGGATCCGAGCGTCTTGATCAAACATGAAGAGGTGCAACGAACGGTCTCTCTGCTTTCCCCTGTCACACTTTATAATGACGCAACCACCACCATCCTTGATCCAACGAGGAAGACGACCCGAGGCTTCGTGATGGTCGGACCCTTGGAGAGGCTTTCTCTCAGCCGCTTTCAAAATCCCCTTCCCCTTTTGCAGAGCCTGAACATCGTCGTGTGGTATCTTATTGCGATTCTTGCTATCACGTTCGTCTGTTTTGGAGTCTGCTATCTCATTTTTATGAGGCAGGAGATTAGGACCGTCTGATCCACGGGACGAAATAGGGAGAGAATGAGATAAGGGGATAGGGAGAAACGGCGCATGACGATGGACTTCTCCTCATCTCCTCCCCCCCTCAGTTCCTCAACATTTCCAAGAGAAATCCCTGTTCAAAAGCGAGAGATCTTTGGCTGGGCGATGTATGATTTCGCCAACTCCGCCTTTGCAACCACGATTCTCGCCGTTATTTTCAATCAATATTTTGCCACGGTCGTCGCAGGAGGGGAAAAAGGGGTTGAACTTTTCGGATTCCGTCTCCACGGCGCCTCTTTCTTCACTTTCTCCGTAGCGCTGAGCATGGCCGTCTCGGCCGTGCTTTCTCCATTCTTAGGAGCGATCGCAGATGCCTCGGCTTCCAAGAAGCGCTTTCTGATGATTTTTTGCTATACCGCAGTTCTCTCCACGGGCCTTCTCTATTTCGTTCGCGCCGGGAATTATTGGAGGGGGACCATTTTCTTCATGGTTGCCAATATCGGTTTCGCGGGGGGAAATGTCTATTACAATGCCTTCCTCCCCGAGATCTCAACCGGTCAAAACATCGGCCGGATTTCGGGATTCGGGTGGGCGTTGGGATATGTCGGCGGGGGAGCCCTCCTCGCGATTAACTTGGTCATGCTGAAATATCCGGATCGGATCGGATTCCCGGATGGGACGTTCACGGTTCAGGATTGTTTTCTCTCTGTCGCTGTCTGGTGGGCGGTTTTTTCTCTTCCTACTTTTCTTTTCTTAAGGGAAAGGGCGACCAAATCGGATTCGCCCCTTCAAAAGAGTTATTTCAGAGAGGGCTATCGACGCCTTCAACATACCTTCGGCCGGATCAAGACTTTTCGAGAATTGACCAAGTTTCTCGTGGCCTTCCTGATTTACAATGACGGGATCGAGACCGTCATCGTCATGGCTTCGATCTTCGGCGCTGAAGTTTTGGGGATGGAAACGGGCGAGATCATCCTCTTCTTTTTGATGATTCAGGGGATCGCCTTTTTCGGTTCTCTCCTTTTCGGATTCTTGGCCGATGGGATCGGGAATAAGAAGACGGTGATGATTTCTTTAGGAATCTGGTCTCTGATTGTCGTCTGGGCCTTCAGGCTGGGGATCTTCTGGGCCCCCAAGACAGAGTACTGGGTCTTGGGGGCATTGGCGGGGATCGTGATGGGTGGAAGTCAGGCCGCCTCCCGTTCCCTTCAGGGAATTTTCACCCCTGATGCCAACAGCGCTGAGTTCTTCGGGTTCTTTGCCGTCTCCGGGAAATTTGCTTCTGTGTTTGGCCCTTTGATCTACGGAATTCTGATCACGGTTACGGGAAGTGTCCAATCGGGCATCCTTTCCGTCCTCTTTTTCTTCGTTGTAGGGATGGCCATCCTCTGGACGGTTGACGAAAAGAAGGGGATGGAAGAGAGACAGAAGCCCGTCGTTTGATTTCCTTCCGTCTTTTCGTATTTTGTTTTCTTCAACAAGGGTTGATTTTGCCGCGACGGCGTTATATTAATTAGGATATTTTGAGAAAGAATGAAGAACGATGATTGTCCGAGACCATCTTGAAAAACAGGCCATCGAAAGGCCCAATAAAACTGCTCTTCTGTTTAAGGAAGAGAAGATCACCTTCTCTGACCTCGACACCACGTCGAACCGATTGGCCAATCGATTTCTTGAAAGAGGAATCAAGAAAGGGGACCGTATTGTTCTCCTCTTTCAGAACTGTCCTGAATTTGCGGTGTCCTATTTTGCCATTTTGAAGGTCGGCGCGATCGCGGTCGTTCTTGATTTCCGCCTCAGCCCCGCCGAATTGGAGCCGATCTTTCAGGAAACGGAGGCCTCCGCAATCGTCACGAGTGTGAGGCAGAAAGTCTTCATCGACCGGGTGAAAAGAATCGTCCCGACGTTAAACCACGTGGTGGTGACGGGCTCGGAGGGCGAAGATATCAGGGACTGGCAGTCCTACGAAGAGATCATCGGAAAAGAATCCTCCGAGAAGATTTCGATTCCGCTGCAAGAGGAGGATGAATCTCTCTACCTTTACACCTCGGGGACGACAGGGAGATCGAAGGGAGTTGTTCTCACCAATGATCATCTCACCTACTTCCCCGAGACGATGCACCACGCCTTGCCGATTTCTGCGGAAACGACCTTTGGTCTTGTCCTTCCCATCTCTCACATTTCCGGCCCGATCGTCATGAACTTGATGGCAGAGTCGGGGATGACGGTCTCGATCACCGATGAGATGAAGCCGAAGAAAATTCTGGATTCGATCCAGAGCCACCGGATCACCGTTTTCCATGCCGTCCCCCCCATTTTTCAATTGATTTTGAACGTTCCTCATTGGGAGCGGTATGATTGTTCCAGTTTAAAAGTAATCGCCATGATGGGGACGGTCGTTCCGGAACAGTTGATGAAAGAATTTGGAGAACGGTACCCCCATCTCCATCCCCTCCAGGGTTACGGGGCTACCGAAACCTCTCCTCTTCTGACACTGACTCACTTGAAGGATGCCGCACGAAAAATGGCAAGTGCGGGGAAGGCCGCTCCCAAAGCGGAGCTGAAGATCATCAATCAAGAGGGAAAAGAAGTTGAAATGGGCCAGATGGGGGAGATTATCGCCCGTGGACCCCAGATCATGAAAGGGTATTTCAAAGATCCCAGGACGACGGCTAAAAAGATCAAAGACGGTTGGTATCATTCCGGAGATTTAGGGCGATTTGACGAAGAAGGTTATCTTTACATCATCGGCCGGGTGGATGAGATGGTCATCTCTGGAGGTCTCAACGTCTATCCTTCAGAGGTCGAGACCGTGCTGCTGAATCACCCCAAGGTTCAGGAGGCAGCGGTCGTCGGGATTCCAGATTCACGAAGGGGCCAGATTCTGAGAGCGAATGTTGTCCTGAAGCATGGTGAAACGGCAACGCGTCGGGAGATCCTGAGCTTCTGTAAGGAAAGATTGGCCAGCTTCAAGATGCCCCGGCAACTGGAATTTAAGGATTCCCTTCCCAAGTCAAGAACGGGAAAGATTGTCAAAAGGCAGTTGAAAGAGACGGAGACGACTTACGAGAAGTGGCGAGATTTTATCTCTGAAAGAGAGGCTTTCATCGGCCCCTTAGCCTTGCTCCTCGTCTGGTACCTGATCTCCGCCTTTCACTGGGTCAATCCCTTCTTTCTGCCTTCGCCCTGGAATGTCTTTCTCGAATTGAAAGAATTGCTCCTCTCCCAAGGGATTTACATCCACCTTGGAAAAACCCTCTACCGGATGTTCAGCGGGTACCTGCTCGCCATCCTCTTAGGGATTCCTCTTGGGATCATGGTCGGGTATTGGGAAAGAGCTTACAACTCGTTGGAATTTTTGATCGAATTTTTTAGGGGATTTCCGGCGACCTCTCTCTTTCCTCTCTTTATGTTAGCCTTCGGCATCGGAGATGCAGCCAAGATCGCTATTGTTATCTTCTCTTGCAGTTTGGTCATCACGATTAACACGCTTTACGGTGTCCGGAACTCGTCAAAGACAAGGCAGATGGTGGCCGAGACGATGAAAGCAAGCAATACCTACATCTTTACCCGGGTTATTCTTCCCGATGCCCTCCCTTTCATCACCGCTGGCCTTCGAACGGCCCTCTCGTTAACGCTGGTCATCGTCGTCATTTTGGAGATGTTCATTGGAACGGATAAGGGATTGGGTCACCTCATCTACAATGCTCACATGACCTATCAAATTCCACAGATGTATGCCACCATCGTGATTACGGGCCTTATTGGGTACGGAATGAACAAGGGATTTATTAAACTGGAAGAAGAAGTAATCCATTGGGGAGGGAGATAGAATCAAAGGTGCAAGTTAAAAGTGTTGAGTTAAAAGTTGTAAAACACAAACTATTGTTCTTGTCATTGGAGGGAACTATGAAAAAACGATGGCTCATTGTTCTGGTTTTCTTGTTTTCGGTGACGATGTTTTCTCCGAACCAATCCGTGGCGCAAGAGGAGGTGAAGATTGGGTACCTCACCCTTGTCATGAGCCTTCCCACCTTTGTTGCCATTGAAAAGGGCTATTTTCAGGAGCAAGGACTCAAAGTGGTGAATACGCCTTTTGAGTCTGGAACGCTTATCGTCGATGCTCTGGTGGCTGGCCGGATTGATGTCAATGCAGGAAGCGCAATCGTTGGTCAGTGGATGGTTGAGCAGAATCTGCCCGGAACCTTTAAAATATTTATTGTTTACGGTTCTCTTGGACCGAAGGATGTAACTTTTGTACTCATGGTGGCTAAGGATTCGCCCATGAAAGAGATGAAGGACCTGAAGGGAAAAAGAGTGGCCACTTTCCCTGGAATTACATCCCTTTCCTTGGCAAAAGCAGTTCTAAGGCCCTATTTTGACCCGAACAAAGAAGTTACTCTAATTGAGATTCCACCCGGAAATATTGTCCAGGCTTTGGCATCGGGGCAGATTGATGCCTACTTGACCCCTGAGCCTTTTGGTATGATGGCGGAAGCAAAGGAGGTGGGCCGGCATTTGGTGGAGCATCCTCTTTATGCCCTCAATCTCCAATATGGCATTCCAGGAGGGGCTTTTACATTTAATTCAAAATTCTTAAAAGAAAAACCTCTCGTGGCAAAAAAGGTAAAGGCTGCCATTGATAAGGGTTTGGATTTTATAGACACCAGTGAACAAGAAGCAAGAAAATTGCTCGTTAAATATACCAATTTGCCAGAACCTTTCGCTATGAAAATCCCTCTTGATTCATGGATCAAAGTCGAGAAATACAACAAATCGTATGCGCAGCCTTATTTTGAGGTTCTGAAAAGAGAGGGATTATTCCAAAAGCATATTGATACCAGCCAACTTTACTATCAGGAATAAAATGGCGCGAATCGGAGCTAAAGAATATCTAAGGGTGGAAGGTCTGACAAAGACCTTTTCGAGCACCTCGGTCAAAGAAAAGGGGTTCCAGGGAAATCTTCGCGTTCTCGATAACGTTAATTTCTCTTGTAAGGCGGGAGAGTTTGTTACATTGGTCGGCCCCAATGGTTGCGGGAAGACCACGATCTTTCGGATCATTGCCGGCTTAGAAGACCAGGAGTATGGGAAGATATCGATCGGGGGAAAACCCTCCTTTGAGGCCAAAATCGGATACATCTTCCAGAACTATCGTGAATCGCTCTATCCATGGAGAACATGTTTTGACAACCTGCTCGTTCCTTTGGAGTTGAACAAGGTTCCGAGGAAAGAGCGAAAGAAGCGGATCGAGCAATTTCTCTTCAACCTCGATTTTAAGGTTCAGGATGATGCGTATCCTTATCAATTGAGCGGGGGACAGCAACAACTTCTCTGCATTCTCCGGGCCCTTCTTTATGAACCCGATGTTCTGCTCATGGATGAACCCTTCAGCTCCCTCGATTTTCAAACCACCCTCTATATGCATGACAAATTGCTTGAAATTTGGGGAAAGACGAAAACCACGATTCTCTTCATCTCTCACGATATCAATGAGGCGGTTTATCTCGCAGATCGGGTGGTGGTGCTGAGCAAGAGACCCGCGCATGTGATGGATGTGATCGAGGTTGACCTTCCCAGACCACGGAAATTGGAGATAACGGAAAGCGAAGAATTTTTTGCCGTAAGAAATCGGGTTCTTGATATCTTCAAGGATGAAATTGCAGATAGCATGATCCGGATGGAGATGAGCGGGTTTTAGGGTTTCCATCCCTCCCTTCGGTCGCTGTGTTCGATCGCCCTCAAGGGTGTTTGCGAAATAACCTTTCACCCGTTTTGATGTCCCGCGCCCTTTTGAACCTGCGGTAAATCCACAACCATTGCTCAGGGTATTCTCGGATAGCCGCCTCGATGATTTTGGTAAGCCGTGCGAGGTTTGAGGGGATGTCCTGCTCGGCATTTCCAGTGATGTTTAGAGTGAACGGGGGATGGACGGTGATCTGATGAAGGTTGTTTGAGTCCCTTCTCACGAACATGGGGAGAATCGGTGCCCCGGTTCGCATCGAAAAGAGCACGGGTCCTTTAAACGTAGGGACGAGATAACCGAAGAAATCGACCCATGCCTCCGTGACGGGAGCATTCTGGTCAATCTGAAGCATCAGGACCCGGTTTCCCTTTAAGGCTTTGAAACATCTTGCGACGCAGGCCATTCTGGGCTCATCGGGAATGGATTCCATGCCGATTGCATCCCTTAAAGAAGTAATCGCCTTGGCTACCTTCGGATTCTCGGGGTCTCGGGCGACGAGGGATAAGGGATAACCCTCGTTGGCCAATCGGGCGCACATCAGGGGAAAATTGCCGAGATGGGCACTGACGGCAATTGCGCCCTTTCCCTCTTTGAGGGCACGGTCGAGATGTTCTTTTCCTTCGAGCCGCACCAGGGTCTTAAAATAACGATCTTCGAAATCGACACATCGATAGACCTCCATCATATCGCTTACCATATTCTTAAAAAGCGCACGACAAATCGATTCGATTTCATCTTGAGCCTTCTCCTTTCCAAATACCAGATTCAGATTATTCAGGGCAACCCTTCTCCAGCCTCGTAAGAGATAGAAGGTCAAAAAGCCGATTTTTTCGCCGCAAGAACTTAGAGACGCTACGGGCAGACGCTTCAACCCGAAAGTCCCGAGTCTGAATAGGAGATATCCCGAACGCATTTGCAGAGACTTTCCTGAAGAAACCTTCTTCGTTCCACTCATCCTTTCACCTTTCTTTCCCATCTACGACGGATTGTCATCTCCGTTTCTAAAATCAGATAATCGGACGGTCCCTGTTTTGTCAACACCTTTTTGTTGTTTTGCTCGATTCATGATCAGTGGGGACGGATTTCTATGGGTGGCCAATCCGTCCCATCCTGTTAAGTTATGAGTTCGGCAGTTCAAACAAGAGTACCATGCCGGTCCGTCGGGAACGAATACAAACGTAATAAATAAAGTGAGATCACCCCCTCCCTAACCCTCCCCCCTTGAGGGAGAGGGAAGGGTGGGGGGTAAAATGAATTAATGCGTTTGCATTAATATCGGAACCGAATTCTGTATTTGACTTTTACCTCTTTATCTTTGGCCACGGGAACGTCGAAACGGATCAGATGGGCACTCAGTTTCTCAAAGGGATGGGTATTCGAAAGCATTTCCCAGTCGCCGGGAATCGGTTCCTCCACGCAGACCTTAATATCTTCCTTCTTATGATTTCTTAAGCTCACCTCGAAAGCAACCTCGAAGAGATTGCTGGCCAACCGTTTATAATCGGTTTGAGTTCTCTCTCCGACCACATCGAAGGCCTCCCCAATCTTGATCTTGAACTTTTCGTCCTTTGGAGTATGGTCAATTCGATCTTCCCCGACAAACTGGAGGCTTCCATCTTTGTCTTCTTTGTAGACCCGGATCGTGCCTTTGGGCAAAGGCATGCCAAGGTTATTCTTCTTGGTGTTTTCCAGTTCGAGGAAGACCCCAATTTTTTGCTTATTGGTGCCTTGGTTCATTTGCGTGTAGTAGTATTGAGGCGACCCTGTGAAGAGGAAAAGCTTTTTAAGCGGGACCTGACTGGCGTCAAGAAGCGTCATCTGCTTTGTCTGATTATCTTTAATCGTTGTTCTCCGGTCTAAGGTGTAAAGGTGATATTCAAAGAAAGACTCTTCTTTGAATTGTTGGCTTGCCTCCTTCGCCGCAGCCATCGGCCTCGCATAATCCATTCTCATTTCACCCTGAACCCGGTTGATATCGCCGGCGACCAACTTGAGCAGAGCGTTTTCAAAAGTGGCGCCGCTCCGGTTATCAATCGTCACCCAGCCGGTGAAATCCGTCATCGTGTCCAGTTTGTTTAGAACCGCGACATAATCCGCCTTCCAGTTTATTCCGGAGGTCAGATAAGAGGCTTCTAACTTCTGGGGTTTTGAAAGTTTATTCTCTAACGTCCAGACCAACGTGGGTTGAGGGATGAGATTTTCAGGGATTTTTGAGAGGAGGAGCCGTCCGGGGTGGCCGATGGAGATCTTATTTCCAATCTGAAAAATATTACCTCCCTGGGTGGAAAGCAGCGTTGCCTCAACGATCTCCTCTTGTTTTGTTTCAGGGTTGATGGTTGCTAACTGAACCTTCTGTCCCACAAACTTCTCGAGAAGCTTTTGAGGGCTGAGAAGGTCGTATTCGTAGTTCTGCTCCAGGACATTGAGGCCCGACCCGTTGACCAGGGATTTGATGTGGACCGTTGTGGGATCGATCTTGGCCGCCACATCCATAAACTTCAGTTCGTGGACCCCGGGTTTAAATTCAAGAAGCCGAGTATCCTTGACCAAGCCGATATTTGAGTTGTAAATCGTGACGGCTACGTCCTGCTGGTCCTTGAGTGTGCTGGTCAAAGGAGCAGCGTGACCTTCTCGAAGAGACACGAAAAATGAGATGAGAGCGACTAAAATGATGAGTCTTTTCATCGAAAAACCCTCCTTTTTGGATTTTTATGGTCCCGTTTTATTGGGGCCGGCTTCATTCTTAAAGACAACGCCGAGGAGATTTGGTTCCAGAAAATTATAAAGTTCTGGATACAGAGAGGAGGGAAATGGGGCAGCTTGATCTCAATGAAAAGAGAGAGGTCCCTATGTTCCTTGGCCGACCGGGCAGGATTTCATACAGTTAAAGCAGAAGTATTGATATCCCATAGAGCCGGCCTGGTATAAACGCCAGAAGTTTACGTCCTTCACCATTTTCTTTTGGTCTTCGGTTGAACTTTCTGCGAATTTCGTCCAGAAGCGGATGGCGCTCCCGATGCCATAGGGCTGGCTATTCTTAAGGCACTTCATATCATCCGTCTTACCTTCTTCATCCAACGCGTGGGCTGGGCAATTCTCAACACAGGCATGGCAATCCGTACAGAGCTTTTCGGTCGCCGGGGGATCGGAGGGAAGATCCAGATTCGTCATCACGGCCGTAAAGACCACCTTGGAACCTATTTTGGGATGAATGACCAGGTTGTGCCGGCCAAAGTTTCCTAAACCCGCAGCGATCGCGGCATGACGGAGCGAGACATCTCCCAGGGTTCCCCTGGTTTCGTAACTCATATGGAGAGGGTAGGAGGGGGGGACGGTCATCGCCTTGGACTTGAATTCCCTTTCCAAAAAGCGAGCCACTCTGTAATTGGAGGAACGCGCGAATTCCAGTGCATCCAGCCTCCCGCCCGTGGCGATCTGCATATTTTCACTTTCGCAATTTGAAAGCTCCTGGTAAGCGAGAACGACGAGCGATTTAACCCCAGGGAAAATGCCCTGCAAATCGGGTGACCGTGGGCTTTTATAATCCTTGGCCGCGGCGATGCCTACATCATCCACCCCGAGACCTAAGACGAAATCCTTAATGTGATCTTTCATACATCTTCTCCTTTCAGGCTTTGATCATTCCCGCATTCTCTTGCCATTCTTTGTCCCTTTGCATGGCCCATCATACCACAAAAGTAAGGCTTGCAAAACAGAAATGCCAGATTTAACATTAGCTCAAAACCGGATGGTTTTTGTTTCATGGAATCCTACCCGCTGGATCATTTTATCATCACCCTGGACAAAGAAGGATCGAGAGAGTTCTCGAAGGTCAGTTTTCCAATGCGTCATGGCCTTTTTTCAGAGGTCAGAACCCCGGAGTATCTATTCCAATTCAATTTGAACGGAGAGATTAAGTTCATCCAAGGATTGACCCGGACCTGGCCCCATCCGGCAGAATGGCTGAAGCGAACCGTGGGCAATGATTGGGCCTATTACTCTGCCGGTGATTATAAGGGTATTTACGACTACTTCGGTGAGTATTATTTTCCCTATCTTTCTTATCCGAGCAACTCCATTATGGAGGGAGATCCCTTTAACGATCCTCCTGTCATCTCAGCCCTGAATTCCCTCCAGGCACTTCGGGCCAAATTAGATCAACTGATCTCGGGGACGCAGCCAAAGAGCCTTAAAGATTTCTTAGCTCGTGTCATCAAGAATGATGAAGAGACCCTGAGACCCAGAGCCGATCAACTGCATCGTCTGATCGGAGGACGAGCGACCGTGCTCCCCCCGGATACCCGACACGTAGACTACGAAGTTATTCCGATCATCGTCGCGGACGGTTGCCTCTATCAGTGTGGTTTTTGTCGAGTGAAGACGGGTCAGGATTTTGTTCCTCGGGCGGCCAAAGACGTGGTGCGACAGATGAAAGAGGTAAAGCGGTTCCTGGAGCGGGACCTTCACAATTACAATGCCGTGTTTCTAGGCCAGCACGACGCTCTATCGGCCGGGCGGGAGCTGCTTGAAATGGCCGCGGAGCAGGCCTACGAAATCTTTGAATTTGAGCGATCCCATCTCCTGGGAGCCTCTCTTTTTCTTTTCGGGAGCGTCGATTCCATGATCCGTTCCGAAGAAGGGCTCTTTGAATCACTCAGCCGACTCCCTTTTTCTACCTATATCAACGTCGGGCTTGAATCGAATGATCCCAAAACGCTGAAGGCATTGAAGAAACCTGTTTCTGTTGAGAAAATTCGGGAGGCGTTTACGAGGATGTCGGATATCAACAGAAGGTACGGGAAGATCGAAGTGACTTCGAACTTTGTTTTCGGAGAAGACCTTCCTTCGGGTCATTTGCCTTCGCTCTTAGAGTTGACCAGGAACGGGGTGAATTTCATGAGTCCCAAGGGCACCCTCTACCTGTCACCGCTCGTGGATGAAGGCATGGGAGAAAAGAAAGGGAAAAGAGAGCTCTTGCGGAGGTTTCTTAAATTAAAAGCAGACAGTCATCTTCCCGCATTTCTTTACCTCATCCAGCGATTGTAACCTGCCATCCTCTTCACAAAGACTCTGCCGGAATTAATAGACACCGGTTCCGAACAAGGCGGAAAGAGATGGTCGGGTGTAAAAGTCTTAGAGCGGCAACCTCTTAAATGTGAGATTCCAGCCTTCCATGTCCCTGACATGACTTCATTCTCTACAAGCACCGATTAGTCATTCCTAAGAGACCGCGTTCTAAGACTTTGGAGCCCGATTGTCTCTTCCGCTAGGGCTGCAATTGCGACATAGCCTCAAAGGTGGAGGGGAGGATAAGAATCATGGGGGTGGCCGCAGGGTATTCCAGAGATCTTGCATCGTCCTTCCCAAGGAGTTCCCTCGTAACCCATCGATGCCGACGGAGGCAAGGAAAACAAGGGAGAGGAGCGCCAGAAAAAGGAAAAGGACGATGTCATGCTGGTGATAAAATTTCCCCACCCATTGAGCTGCCTCCTGGAAAGAAGTTTTCTGGGGGAGTGTTTTCGCGGACCCTCCTCTTTCCCGTCGATAGTAGGGCGAGTTGATCCCAGAAAAAAGGAGAAGAAGCCTCGACCCCAGGTAGAAGAGATAAACAAAGGATGCGGCCAGGACGGGGAGAGGAGAAGAAAGATTGAAGGAGAGCAGCAGGGCATAAGTCAATAAAGCATAGAGGACGCCGCCGAGAACAGCCAGCGTGATGCGGATCAAAAGGGAATTGAAAAAACCCATCTGTTCCTTCAGAAAATCTGGGGCTCTCCCCCCTGTCAAAACTGATCTTTATCCCTCAGTGAGGTTGCTAGAGACAAGGGTGTTACGTGAGTAAGTCTGCGACAATTGACTAGATCCGAAATTCGAATGTCGAAATCCGAAACAATGACCAAAATTCGAATCTCAAGCGGCCAAACCACTTTCTTTCAAGTGAAATATTTCGAATTTGGAACATTTGAAATTCGGATTTGTTTCCGAATTTCGTGCTTCGATATTCGAATTTTCACCCCATGACACCCCAGATGACCGGAGATCTCTTGTGTCCAGCCCCCAAAGATACGTGACACGGCCAGCGTCAAAAGAGGGACCCTCTCCGTTAACTTCTCCTCTTGTGATACCTGTAGAGGTTTGAGAGTGCCTTGGCCGCCCTTTCCGGAGTGGGATAGTTCGGAATACCCGACCGTTCAAGTTGTTTGATTTCATCCTCCCAGATTCCCGGCGGGGAGGAAAAGCAGCAGAGGATCGGCTTCCTGGGTCTCCCTTTCGATAAGAGATCGGTGAGGACTCCGGCGGCAGATCGATTGGCTGAGGCGAATATGACGCATAAGAGGACGGCATCGATCTTTCTGTCTTCCAAAACGGTCTTTACAATTCCCTGCATCGCCGCCGAATCATACCAGGCCGGTCCCATATCCACAGGGTTTGTCCGGATGGCGAGAGGAGGAAGCAGTTCCTCCACCTTCTTCTGAGTTTCCGCCGAAAAAGGAGGAATCGTCAACCTTTCCGTCTCGCACACATCGCAGGCGGCCATGCCGGGTCCGGCCTGCCCCGAGAGCACAGCGACTCGGTTGCCTTCGGGGGATGGACTCAGGGTCAGCGCCTTTGCCGTGTCGAGCAGCTCTTCCGAACTTCCGACCGTTAAGATACCGGCCTGTTTGAAGGCTCCCTCGTAGACCTCGTGTTTCCCCGCAAGGGAGCCTGTATGAAATTGGGAGGCTCGATCGCTGGTGGGAGAGCGTCCCACCTTGTACGCGAGGATAGGTTTTTCTCCGTTTCCTCGCTCGGCTGCCTCCATCAATTTTTTGGGCTGGTCGATCCCTTCCAGATACAGGGCGATCACTTTCGTCTGGAAATCCCGGAGGAGGTATTCCACCGTCTCCGAAAAATCGACATTGCAACGGTTTCCCAAACCGATGATTTTGCTCAAACCGACGTTGCTCTGGAGGGACAGAAAAGCGATCAGGTGAGACATTCCTCCGCTTTGGCTGACCAAGCTGATCCCGCCCTTGTCAACCCGGGAGAATTCCGGAGTAAACGATGCGTTGAGAGGAAGATGGAGGTTCACAATTCCAAAGGTATTCGGGCCGATGATCTTGATGCCGGAAGAGGATGCCAGTTCGGCGATCTCCGTCTGCAAGGCCTCTCCTCTCTTGTCTTCAATTTCTCTGAAACCGGCGGTGATGAGGACAATTCCCTTCACCCCTTTCTCCCCGCATTCCATCACCGTTTTCGGCACCGATTCTGCTGGGAGGACGATCACGGAGAGATCCACGGATTCAGGAGTCTGAAGGAGGGAAGGATAGGTTTTTATTCCCATGATTTCATTCTTTCCCGGATTGACGGGGAGAATCTTACCCGGATATTTTCCCTCCGTCAGGCTTCTCATCACATGAGATCCCAACTTGCCCGGGTTATCGGAGGCCCCGATGACTGCAACCGATTTTGGGTTGAAGAGCGCCTCCATTGCCTCCCATTTTTCCTCCATAGACCCCTCTCTTTACCCCTCACTCTGTCAAATAACAAGATTGATTTCGTGTGTGTACTAATTTAAACCAATTATTGATCATGATCAAATAATTTTATTGGGATTTTGGGATGGTATTACTTGAGGTCGGGCTTGAATTGGTAGACACTTTCAGGGTAACTCTTGAAAATGATTTCCACCTGCTACTCCGCAATGGGGAGATGATCTGAGAGTGGGTGATTACCGAAAGAAATAAACAGTGAAGGCAGGACCATCTCTGGCCCTGCCTTTGAGTCCACTTCATACTCCCTTCCACAAAGTGGATGTGGACTGCCTACTCAATTTTCTCCCACACGTCTCTACGGATCATCGTTTTGGATGGATCTCTGGGAAAAGGTATGGGGCCCAATGTCCTCGTGAGACGATTCCCCGAAAGTTTGAACGTTTCCTCATAAGGCTTTCCGATCGAGCCTTCGACCCACGAAACCTCGTTAGTGAAGATGAACTTGTCTCCTTCTACACGATACACGCCTGCATAAGCTGTCAACGAGTCTAAGAGTGCGGCCTTCTCATCCACAGAGGTGCCGAATTTTCTGTTTTCTGCCGTAATGAAAAGTATAAAGCGGGTTGGCGTGATCACGAGGTAACCACGGAAGGCTTTCCCCATTGGCTGGAATGGCGTCCCATCCACCTCCACGACATTGGAAACGAGCTTATAGGTTCCGACGACGGATTGTTGCCCTAAGCTCGGGGTTGCAATCAGTAGAACTAGGACAAGAGCACAAATCAATCGTTTCATAGTGCACCTCCTTAAATTCTGCGTGCACGGTTACCCTTGGGCGGTGCTGCACGCATTAGGCCACCTAATGGGGGACTAAGAGAAGTCTGTCCTTCACGTCTTAAGTGCCATTCTGCTTGTCACGATTGATGACTTAATCGTATCGTACCTCACCTCTCCGATATCTGGCACAGATGAATATCAATCATGTTGCCAGATTAAGACATGAGAACCATTAGAAACGATCTGAGCGGCAGGAGGTACGTCTGGATATGTCCCTTTGAAGGACACGACGTCGGCAGCAGAACATGTTAGTATTATCATTTTACTACCGGGCGCTATAACGCCCTTCCTTACCCAACCGCTGAGATTGTAGATTTTCTTAGCACTCGGGCCTGAGATCCACTCTATGGTGTAAGTATCCGACGTGATGGTTATCTTATCCCCATCATTAATAGCATAGTGGAACTTGATTGACACTTTCTGTATCCCTGCGCTGGGTGGAATCATTCCAGAAGGACCTTGAAAAGATTGCGTAACCCAAGAAACGAGACTTGTAAGAGATCCTGTGCCATCTTTATCAAATGAGAACACTCCCTCACCGCTCCACGACTGAATAATCGATGGACACACAGTAGCTCCTTGTGGCGATTGGCCACACGACGGCGTAGAATCGGGCTTGAATCCGAAGGGCGCCATAAGGGCCATTCCTTGACCTGTACCAGCATACTGACCCTTTATGGGTTCGGCTGATGCCATGGCCGCCATTATAAACGGCGCTACGACAATGATAATCGCAATTACAACCAGATTCCTAATATTTCTATTCATAGTTGACCCTCCTCTTCAGCGATTCTTTAGGATCGCTTAAACATATGTTGTTCCGTTTTTTGAACAATAACCCTCCTTCTTCCCAATTCGATTGGCTCATAGGACACCACCTCCGTTCAGATTCGTGGGCATCCTCCGGAAAGTCCTCATGCTCTACCCCACAAGGTTAGAGGTTAGGTTGTAAGGTTAATTAGGGCTGGGTAGGAAAATACAATTAGAAAATACTCTTAAATAGTTTCCAGAATGCTTTTTAGGTTGCCGAGACTCTTCTTGGTTTCCTTGCGCATCGAACCTGCCATCACTGGGGACAATAGCTTGAGAAACCCGCCCGCCTTCATATCGTATAGGATGGTGAAGATAGTGCCTCCCTCCACGGGTTTGTAGGTTACGTGCTCTTCGATCGCCAGGCTGCCGCAAGTAATGTTCTTGCTCCATTTCTTGTTTGACTCGAATTCCGTAGCGACGGCGGTCCATCCCATGCTCCGGCCCATCATACGGCTGACACCCTTGAACGTGGTGCCGATATTCATGGGTCCCTGAGACGTCTGCTCTGCCTCCCGTATGATCGACTGCCATTTCGGCCATTTCTTTGCGTCAGTCGTATAAGCAAACAGCTTGTCCACCGGACACCTGATCTCGATGCTTTCCTCGACTCTTGCCATTAGCCACCTCCTTGTTTGGGAAGACTTTACACCCAATCATCGTGCAACCCTGTGACTGTCCTAACGCCCTGCCTAAACCTTTTTTTTGGGAGAGACCGGTGGGAACTAATGGGTAGAAAGTACTCTTAAATTAGTTGATTGTCAAGGCAAAAGTCTCCTTGAAAATTTCACTCCTATTGGTGATTTTCGGTTGAAATGTTGCATAGAAAGGCAAAAATGTAAAAACAGCATTACAGCTTGCTATATTGTAGTTGATGATTGATGGGAACGAGAAATAAGGGTATCCTCCTTTTCGGCAGCTGTTTATTCCGACCACGAGCAAGGAGGAGACTACCATGAGAGGGTTGAGGGCAAAAAGGGTAAGGACGGTGGAGGAAGGCACACTGATTGCGACGGTGGATATAGGTGTAACAAACAACACAGGGTATTGTACTACCTTGGACGGGAGAAGCACGAAGT
>Ga0335070_10002127_pt1 | contig 23095 bp, 28 predicted proteins | sample Lox_Sample_13_FD_206722 | JGI IMG/M metagenome (GOLD analysis project Ga0335070, IMG submission 206722) | Soil microbial communities from Loxahatchee National Wildlife Refuge, Florida, United States - Lox_Sample_1.3 | ecosystem: Environmental > Terrestrial > Soil > Wetlands | place: USA...
CCTCGCCCCGGCCACCTCCCCGCCCCAGCTCGACTTCTGCTGAGCGCCGTCCGAGGTTCGAGACTCACCCCCGCCTGACACCAGGCCCCGGGACTGCTCTACCCTCGGCAGCTGTGAGCATCTCCCCCGGTGCCTCCTCGCACCATCGCTCCGCCCCTCGCGGGCCGAAGCGACACGCTCACTTCCCAGGCCCCGGTTCGAAAACCCCGGTCGTTCTTCTTTGGATCAGGCTTCATGTTCGGGACTCGAGTCGTGGCGACGATGGGTCCATCGATGCTCGCAGGACTGAACCGGAGCTTCCACTGCGGCGTGGATCTCACCCTGGAGGCCTCCAGGTGAGGTCGCTCGCTCGAGGGCAACGGCCCGGGCGAAACTGAACGTCCGCGCGTGTCCCTCCGTCCGTCCCCTGCTCGGCACCAGTGACACCGTTCCCGCATCCCCTGGTCGCGGGACAGCCGTGCTGCTGCAGGCGAGCGCAGGAATCAGCAGGAACACGCGGCGCATCTCGGACAGCGTAGCCGCGAATATCCTTATAGCTCGTGTGACCAGTGGACTCGCGAGAGCGGTTTGAACCCGGCACGCGCATACAGGTTGGCGGCGCGCGGAAGTCGCGTCTCAGTCTCCAGCTCGACGAAGCGACACTCCCGCTCCCTGGCGACATCGAGCGCCGCCTGGACCAGCTGCCCGCCGATGCCCCGGCCGCGCAGCCCGGGGATGACGTAGAGCTCCTCGAGCCACATTGCCCACCCGCCGCCCTCGAGCGTCCACTGGAACGAGAGATATGCCACCCCGACCGGGCGTCCGTCCCGACGGGCCACCAGGACGAGCGCGCGCCCGTCGTCGGCAAGCGCTGCCTCTGCGGTCCGGAGGAACAGCTCGCGCGGCAGCCGGATGGAGAACTCCTCGAGCTGCGCCGAGAGCAGGGCGAGCACCTCCTCCCTCTCTTCCCTGCGCGCTGGAGTCGGTCGTTCGCTCTTCATGGTGAGCTCCCAGCTGGCCTCGTCGGGCTCCGGGAAGACACGGCGCCCGAGTCGAGTTGCAGCGCGTTTCGATGCTCTTCGCTGCTCCGGGTTGCGGAGCGGCCGTGGGGCGGAACGTATCAGGGCATGCGCTCCGCTCCCGTCCTCCGCGTTGCGAGACCCACCGATCAGCTCCAGGCCCTGCTGCCGTTCTACGTCGACGGGCTCGGTCTCGAGGTCCTGGCGTCCTTTGCCGATCACCAGGGCTTCGACGGTGCGATCCTCGGGATGCCCGGAGCACCCTACCACCTCGAGCTCACGCACCAGAGGGGCGAGACCGTCGGACCTGCCCCGAGTCGCGAGCACCTCCTCGTCTTCTATCTGCCCGAACCCGAGGAGTGGACGCGCGCAGTGCGCCGGATGGAGAGCGCCGGCTTCCCGAGGGTGCCCTCCCTCAATCCCTACTGGGATCGCTGTGGCGTGACCTTCCAGGACCCGGACGGCTACCGGGTGGTGCTCGTCTCGGCTGCCTGGGCCGGCTGAGCGGCCCTGCGGCGCGCCCTCAGCCACCGATCGACGGACCAGGGGCTCCGTCCACCCAGAGCGATCGCGAGGAGCCCGACCAGATAGAGCAGGTTGAGCTCGTAGCCGACCGGGCCGAACTCGGCGCCGCGGGAGGTGACCGCAAGCAGACGGACCCCGGAGAATCCGAGCGGGAGGTGCACCTTGACCAGCGCGGTGAGCATCACCGCCCCCAGGGGAACGCTCACCGGGATCACCGCGAACCCGAGCATCAAGGCAAGCCCACCGCCCAGCTCCAGCAGCGTGGTGGCCCAAGCGGTCATCCCGGGGTGGGGGATGGCGAGCGCCCGGAGGATCTCCGCGAAGCGCTCCGGTCCCCGGTTCAGCTTGGCGAGTCCGTGCAGCGCGAAGCCGAGGCCCAGCATCAGCCGGAGCGGCACCAGTGCCCAGGCTCGGGGTTCCTCACGGCCAGAGCGGGTGATCATTGATGTCGCCGACGTCCCGGAGCGCCGGCCAGGCGGCCTCGGAAGCCTTGAGCCTGCCGACCTCTGCCTCGAGCTCGTCCACCTTCTGCTCGAGCGACCGGACCTTCTCCTCGACGTGCGGGTCGGGAACCGTGGTCTTCAGCACCTCTCGCTGGGCGGCCTGCACGACCGGCTCGGTCGACTGTGCACGGGCCCCTGCCATGGCCACCAACAGTGCTCCAACGACGATCGTTCTCGATGTGTTCTTCATCTCGTCTCCTCGCGGGAAATCATCCGCGCTGGAGAAGACGCGAGCAGCGTGAGCTTTGGTTCCTCAGGCCGGGTCGCGGCGCATCGCCACGCGTCGGTCGGGCGCCGAGAGCCATCGGCGCTGCTCCGCCAGGAGCTCCCGCACCGTGGCAGGGCAGCGATGCTCGGGAACGGCCAGTCCGAGGTAGACCGGCGCGAGCGGCAAGATGCAGGGGGAGGCGAAAGTGAGCAGACCCGCTGCAAGCACGGACAGGGGATGGGGTGACATGCCCCCGCTCTGACACCGGGAGCCCTTCCTCGAGTTTCCGGGGTGGTGGAACTTCCGCAGCGTTCCGGCGTGTCATTCCGGAGAATCCGGGGGGAGTCCGCGGTGGAATACTCTCGAGCCTGGAGAACGGCTGTGGCCCAGGGGCGCGGTTGCGCAGCGCAGGACGAGCAAGCGTTCCTCGAGCGTGTGCAGGCGCACGCGCCCGCGCTGCGCCGTTTCGCCGAGAGACTGAGCGGCAGCCGTGCCGACGCCGACGACGTGCTACAGGAGACGCTGGTGCGCGCGCTGGAGAGACGCGCCGAGCTTCGCGACCCGCGAAACCTCAGGTCCTGGCTCTTCGCGATCACCCGGACGGTCTCGCTGAACGCCCGGCGGGGTCTCCGGAACGCCCTGGAAGTCCTGGACGGGGGGCTGTCCTCCTCTCGCGGAGAGGTCAGCCTCCGGGGCAATCTCGAATCCGAGATCCTCGACCGCTCGCTCAGCGACGAGCTCATGGCAGCCCTCGAGGCGCTGTCGCGCGAGCACCGGGAAGCGCTCTGGCTGCGGGAAGTCGAGGACCTCTCCTACGAGGAGATCGCCCGGGTGGTCGATTGTGAAGTGGGGACGGTGCGCTCGCGGCTGGCGCGGGCGCGGGCAGCTCTGGCTGCCCGGCTCAGAAAGGAGAGCGGGGATGGCGTGTAACGAGACCTGGCTGGAGATTCTCTCGGCCTGGTACGACGGCGAGGCCACCTCGGAGGAAGTCGCGCGGGCGAGCGTTCACCTGACGGGATGCGCCCGATGCGAGGCAACCCTCGTGGACTTCCGTCGGGTGCGGGCCGCTTTTCGCGGGCGGGCGACGCCATTGGCCCGCCCGGCGCCGAGGCGTCGATGGGCGGTGCGACTCGGGGCGGCGGTGGCGCTCGCGGCAGCGGCCGTCCTCGTCTGGGTGAGGAGCGGGCCGGACCCGACCGGGCTCGCCCAAGAGCTGGAGGCGCGGCACCTGATGGCGTTCTCGCGCACCCCCGCCTGCGAGTTCCACTCCTCCGACCCGGCAACCGTCGGTCACTGGCTCGCGGAGAACGTCGGTTACGAGGTGAAGGTTCCGACGATGCCGGACGCGGAGCTTCTGGGCGCCCGCCGATGCGCTCTCCGCGGGGGAACCATCGCCTCGGTGCTCTACCGACGAGGCTCCGAGGGCGTGACCCTGTTCCTCCCTCGAGAGGGAACGACGATCGCGGGAGAGACCGACCGGCTCGCCCGGAAGGACGGCGGCTGCGTCGTCGGACGCCTCGGCCTGGCGATCTGCGCCGAGCCCGGCCGGGTCGCGACCGCCGAGACCCGGCAGGCGGCGCTGGCGGCGCTGCAGTCGCGTTGACCGACGGTCCGGTGAGCACCGGCGGTCACTCAGCCGACGAGCGCGCGGGCGAGCTCACCGAGCGAGGAGTGGATGACATCGGGCTGCGCGGAGAGTTCCTCGGGGGGAAGGCCGAGGCGGTTCACCCACAGGGTGCGGTACCCGAACCAGCGGGCACCAGCGGCGTCCCAGCCGGCGTGTGCCGCGAAGGCGATCTCCTCGCGGCGCAGCCGGAGCGCGTCGACTCCGAGCTGGTAGGCCCGCGGGTCCGGCTTGAAAGTACGGACGGCCTCGGTGCTGAGTACCCGGTCGAACACCCCGTCCAGCCCCGAGGCGCGGACGCAGCCCGCGAGCATGGCGGGCGTGAAGTTGGAGAGAAGCGCGAGCCGTAGCCCCCGGGCGCGCAGAGACGCGAGCGCCGCCGAGGCGTCCGGCCACGGCCCGAGCCTGGCGTGAGCCTCGAGCAGGCGCCGCTGCGTACCCGGATCGAGGCTCAGCTGGAGAGAGCGGGATGCCCAGCGAAGCGCGCCCTCGGTCACCGCGGCGAAGTCCAGATGCTGCCCGGCCACCGTCCGGAGCCAGGTGTACTCGAACTGCCGCGTCCGCCACCGGTCGATCAGGTCCTTTCCACGATCCGGCACGAGCTGCTCGGCCAGAGCATCGATCGGCCGTGGGTCGAAGACCACGAAGGCATCGAGGGCGAGGGCACGGATCGTCCCCGGTCCCGGTCGTCCGTCCGGGGTGCCGCTGGCAGTGGCGCCGCGCACTGGCCCGCCGGACAGGGCCCAGCCCGCGAGTCCGGCAGTCGCGCCGAGGAAGGTTCTGCGGCTGGTCGACATGCGTCACTCCTCCCGTCGCTGGACAGGGTGCGACCGAGGGAGCGAAATGTCGCTCAACGTCCATGTTGAGCGGGTCTGCAGCCATGCATGGGGGCATCCGGACCGACTGGGAGGACCTGCGTTTCTTCCTCGCGGTGGCACGCGGAGGGAGCCTCTCGGCCGCCGCGCGGGACCTCGGCGTCAGCCAGCCCACGGTCGGGCGGCGTCTGGCCGCCTTCGAGCTGCGGCTGGGGGCGAAGCTGCTCCGGCGCACCCCGCTCGGTCAGGTGCTCTCGTCGACTGGAGAGGCCGTCCTGACACACGCGGTGCAGATGGAGGAGGCCGCGCTGGCGGCAATGCGACTTGCCTCGGGGCGGGACTCCGGGCTCGAAGGGCAGGTCCGCCTGACGGCCTCCGAGTGGCTGGTCATCCGCGTCCTGGGCCCGCTGCTCGTGCCCTTCCTGCAACGAAACCCGGGCATCTCGGTCGAGCTGGTCGCGAACGCCCGGTGGCTCTCTCTCCCGCGACGGGACACCGACGTGGCACTCCGCCCGGCGCAGTTCGAGCACCAGGAGGTGATCCAGCGCGAGGTCGCCCAGGTCGGGTTCGGCCTATATGCGTCCCACGCGTACCTGAGCCGGAATGGCCAACCCGACTTCGGGCGACAGTGCGAAGGTCATGCACTGGTCTCGATGACGGAGGAGGGCACCACTCCCGCCGACGTCCCCTGGCTTCGCGCGATCGCGGCGCGAGCCCGCGTCGCAGCCAGGGCGAACGGCCGGGAAGCGCTGGCGTCGATGGGGAGCGCCGGCCTGGGCCTGGTCTGTCTTCCCCGGTGCGTGGGCGATGCAACACCCGGGCTGGAGCGGCTGGAGCCGCCCACCCCGGCGCCCGAGCGGCGGCTCTGGCTCGGCATGCACCGGGACAGCCGGCGCATCCCGCGCGTCCGGGCGCTCGGCCGCCATCTGGTGGAGGCGCTGGTGCCGCTGCGGGGATCCCTTCGTCCCTGAAGGCGACCGGCCGGCGCGATGCGGAGCGGGGCCTAGTGACCGCCAGGCACGGTGAGCTGGCTCGTCTCCGGCGCCTGTCTCCCGACAGCGGCGATGAGCGACGTGCCGGCGGCGTGAACCGCCGCCCCGAGCAGGATGATATCCTTCAGGAGGAACCCCCCGGCGTCGCTCCCCGGGGCAAGCACTCCGGGCGTCGTGACCAGGCCCAGGCTCTCGAGCTGTCTTCCACGTCCAATCAAGAAGGCCGGAATCATGCGTGACGTCTCCTCCAGGCGGCCTACGTCCGGGTCGCCAGACGGGTTACCGGAATGACCGAGGAACTATTTGCCGAGCTTCCGGAGTCCTGCCTCCGGACGGCGACCGGTGGCGCTCTGGAAGGACAGGCTCGAGGACGACGGAGTGGCGCACACCAGCGAGCGCGCCCTGCAACGAGTCGCTGACGCCGTGGTGGGCGATGCCGTCCGCGGACTGCGCCTCGCCTTTCTCGTCGGCGACGTGGACCTGCAACGGCGCGCCCAGCTGTTGCTGGAACTCGTCCGGCTCCTGCGCACCGACCTCCAGGCCGGGGGGTGGGACCGGGTCGGCGCGAGTGATCGGCGGCAGCTCCGGCGCGCGCTCCTGCTGCTCCGGTTGCTGGCGGCATCAGGTGAGCCGATCCCGCTGGGCTGACGACCTCCTGGAATAGCCGGCGAACACGCGAGGTCGTGGTGCGCGAGGAGCGACACGGAGGACGCGGAACTCGCGTCCGCCGCGGCCGTGTCCTCGGTCGCGCATTCACCAGACAGGAGAAGGACGTGAATCACACTCGGCGGAGTCACTGGTACCGGTGCGCTTCGAAGGCGCTGGCAACCTGTCTTCTCTTCCTCGGCGCTCCGGTGGCCCTGGCCGCGGATGCTCCTGCATCGAAGCCGGTGACGAACCGGTGGTCGGCCGTCCTCTATGGCTTCGCCGAGCTCGATGCCATCCACGACTCGCTCCAGGGTCCCAACGACCTGATGGGCAACGCGGCCCTCCCCCGCAGCGGCACCTACGCCACCAGCCATGACCAGACGACCTTCAGCGTGCGGAACTCGCGGCTCGGCCTGCGAGTGGGCGCGCCTGACCTCGGGCCGGTCCGCGCCTCGGCGGTGGCGGAGATGGACTTCTTCGGGAACCAGCCTCCGGTGAGCGAGGCGGCGTTCTTCAACAACCCGACCTTCCGGATCCGGCACGTCTACTTCAAGCTGGAGACCCCCATCGTCGATCTGACCGTGGGACAGACCTGGGAGCTCTTTGGCTGGCAGGCCTACTTCGACCCGGCGAGCGTCAATCTGCAGGGCCTTCCGGGCCAGGTGTACAGCAGGACTGCCCAGGTCAGGGTCGCGAAGACGTTGACGCTGTCTCCGGAGGCAACGCTGGAGCTCGCGATCGCCGCGCTCCGTCCGCCCCAGCGCGCCGGCGGCCTGCCGGACGGACAGGCCGGGGTGAAGCTCGAGCTGCCCTGGCGCAAGGGCTACCGCACCGTCGGGGGTGCGAGCAGCGCGCTGGATGCGATGGCAATCGGCGTGTCGGGAGCGCTGCGCCGGTTCTCGGTGCCGGCCTTCGAGTCCACCCCCAGGACGGACGTGACCACCACCGGGTGGGGAGTGTCGGTGGACGTGCTCGTCCCGATCATCGCCGCCTCGAGCAACGGCCACGACAACGCGCTCACCTTCACCGGCTCCTTCGTCCGGGGCGAAGGCATCGCCGACCTCTACACCGGGCTTGGGGGCCCTCCCTTCCCCAACCTGCCCGGGACGTCGACGCCCTACTCCGCTCCGATCGATGCAGGCCTGGTCGGGTTCGATGCGAGCAACACCTTGCAGGCGGTCTCGTACCAGACCTTGCTGCTCGACCTTCAGTACTGGCTCCCGGGGAGCACCGGCCTGTCGGTCGCCGCCAACTACTCGCACCTCCAGTCCTTCAACGCGGCCGAGCTGGCTCACGGGAACAAGAACGTCGTCGTCCGGCAGCAGTACGCGAGCGGGGCGGTGTTCTGGGACGCGGCGGCGCCGCTCCGCTTCGGGCTGGAGTTCGCCTGGCTCGAGCAGCACTTCATCGAGGGGCCGCAGTCGGTGGACCGGCGTGTCCAGCTCAGCAGCTGGTACGTCTTCTAGCGGATGGTCTCACAGTCAGCGCGCGGCGCTCTCGGCGGGGTAGGGCTCCTTCAGGGCAATGGAGCCGGTCTCCAGCAGGGACTTGAGGTTCGAGGGGACCTTCGGCCACCCGCCGGAGACAGCGGTGATGATTCAACCTCGACCGTGCTCTGGCCTCGCTCGCGGGGGTGTCGGAGAAACCAGCTCGGCGCCAGGTCCGGCGCGGGACGCCGCCCGGGTTAGTAGTGTCCCAGCAGGTGGTGTTCGAGCACCGGCCGCTTAGTTGAGCGAAGCGACCACCGCGTCATCCTTCAGGAAACCGTCGCCAAACGGATCTCCAAGGAAGGAACGAACACGGTAGCCACCACCAACATCGACGCATTCGACTGGCTGCGCAAGCAGCTGGACGCTGCCCCGAACGACGCGGTCAAGGAGCTGCTGTCTCGGATGGTTATCCGCCTCATGGACGCTGAGGTGGACTCGGTCTGTGGCGCCGAATACGGCGAGCGGACAGCGGATCGGCTGAACTCCCGGAACGGCTACCGGCCTCGGCCCTGGGACACCCGGGTCGGCACGGTCGAGCTGGGTATTCCGAAGCTCCGCCACGGGACGTACTTCCCGAGCTGGCTGCTGGAGCCACGACGCCGAGCGGAGCGGGCACTCACCGCCGTCATCGTCGAGGCGTACGTGCAGGGCGTCTCGACCCGGAAGGTCGAGGACCTGGTGCAGTCGCTCGGAATCGAGAAGCTCTCGAAGAGCCAGGTGTCCTGGCTCGCGAAGGAGCTCGACACCGACGTGAGGGCCTTCCGGGAACGGAAGCTATCCGGGGCGTACAAGTACGTCTGGCTCGATGCGCTCTTCTTCAAGTGCCGCGAGGGTGGGCGCATCGTGAACGTGGCCGGCCTGGTGGCCGTCGGAACAAACGAGGAGGGCGCAGGCTGGCTCGCCTTCCTGCGAAGCCTCAAGGCCCGAGGGCTGAAGGGCGTCGAGCTCGTCATCTCCGACGCCCACCCGGGGCTCAAGGACGCCATCCAGTCCGTCCTCCGAGGCGCCACGTGGCAGCGCTGCCGGACGCACCTGATGCGGAACCTGCTGACGACAGTGCCGCGCGGCCTCCAGAGTTTCGTCGCGACGCTGGTGCGGAGCATCTTCACCCAGCCCGACCCGGAGTCCGTCCTCGCCCAGCACGAGCGCGTCGTGGAGCAGCTCGAGCGACGCTTTGCGAAGGCCGCCGCGCTGCTGCGCGAGGCCCGCGAGGAGATGCTGGCCTTCATCGGCTTCCCCAAGGAGCACTGGAAGCAGATCTGGAGCAACAACCCGCAGGAGCGGCTCAACAAGGAGATTCGCCGACGGACCGACGTGGTCGGAATCTTCCCGAACCGGGAGGCGGTCATCCGGCTGGTGGGGGCGGTGCTGATGGAGATGCACGACGACTGGGCCGTTGTGCGTCGCTACCTCGCCGAGGTCAGCAGCACGCCCCAGGAGGTGCCAGCGCTCGAACCGCTCACGAGCCCAGCGAAGAAGGCAGGCTGATCAACCCGGATGACGCGCTCGCTCGCACACCACTTGACGGGGCACAACCCACCGGAGCCCGCGCCGAGCGCGGTCCGTTGCCGCTGCAAGTAGTCTGGGCCGGCCCGTGCGATTAGAGCGGCATGGGTCGAAGTTTCGACTCCGTCGATGGCGCTTGCCGGGGCTCGGTGCTCGATGGACGCCAAAATCGTGAATTTGCTCTACGCCTTTCGGACCATTGAGCCGGACCGACCAGAGGCGTAGTCGCTTCGTTGACCGCGTGGGGTTGAAGAGCGCGGGGGGAGGGACCAACCCATCTTGATGGCGATCTCGAGAACCGTCGGTGCGCTTGCGGGGGCGAGCCGGATTGCAGTGGCGAGCGGGACCCGGCGCGCGGCGCAACGATCCGTTTCGGGCTGTTTCCTCCAGTCGAATGCGAACTGACGAGACCCCACCCCCTTGGACGCTCCTCACCGCGCTGCTCCTTCTCGCAGCCTGCGGTGGCGCACCGGGGGGCCCCGGTCAACTCCGCACGCCTCCTGACGCGGGCGACCCCGGGGCCGGTATCGACCCCGGTCCTTCCCTCCAGCAGACGGAAGGATGGTCGGTGCGGCGGCGGATGCGTTCCGGCTCCGGCACCGATGTGGTCCTCGAGGAACGGCTCATCACGTTCACCGTGGCCGAGTTCGGATCGAGTCGGATCCGACGGCTTGACGGCTCGGGCTCGACGCGCTGGGACTCGCCCGCCGGACTACTGATCGAGGATGCGACCCTCCATCCCTCCGGGGAGGTCAGCGCCGTCCTGATCAACGCGAGGTTCGAGGTCTTCCTCGCCCGGCTCAGCCCCCGGCTCGAGCTGCTCGGGCTCCAGCAGCTCGTGGATCCGGACATCGTCCATGATCCCTTCCCACCCGATACCGGGCTTCCGTCGCCGACGGAGCTGACCGTCAACTCGCTGCCGCGCGACTCCGTGCGAGCTGCGGCGGACGGGGAGGACGCGGTGGTCGTCGCCATGACCCCGCTGGAGTCAGTCCTGCTTTACCGCATCGGCTTCTCGGGCATCTGGCAGGGGCCGCGCCGCACCCTGATTCTCCCGGTCCGGCACCACATCCCGCTCCTCCCGATCGGAGGGACCTTCGACACCTTCGGCGCCATGTGGTCCTCGTTCCGGGCGCTCGTCGATGTGGACGACGGTGGCAACGCCTACGTGGCGTTCTGGGTGAACCCGCAGAAGATCCAGGCGGCCGCGTCCTTCACCGGGGAGCACCTCGAGAAGGTGTCGACCAACCGCTTCTCGCAGGACTCCGACGTGCTGCTGGAGAAGCTCGACCGGTCCGGGAATCGGCTCTGGACCCGGGTGGTGGGGACGGAGAACGAGGACGAGCCCTACGCGATCCGGGCGGCGCACGGGGAGGTCGCGGTGGTGGGCCGGGCTCGCCGCGTCCCGGGAGACGACAACACCTTCTGGGACGGGTTCCTCAGCGTGAGCGCCGCTGACGGAACCTTGCGCGGCACGCGGGCCTTCCAGCTCGATGCGTCGAGCATCTTCCTCGCGGTGGACGGGATTCCCGAGGGCGGATGGGTCGCCGGCGGGAGCGAGGGCTGGTCCCAGAACCCGCAGGGCCTGAGCGTGCTCTCGTTCGGTTCGAAGCTCCTCGTGGACCTGCCTGACGCCGCAGCGGACCCGGTGCGGATCCCCCTCCAGGCCGGGCCGCGTCACAATGAGATCCGGTCGGTGAGCGCCGACGCGACCCACCGGTGGTTCGCGGGGCACGAGGACGGCCCGGTGATGCACACGGGCGACGGCGACCTGTTGCAGATCCACTCGACGGCGGTCGTCGGCTTCGTCGAGCGGTGATTCGGCACCCTGGCGTTGGGCGCGCGGCTACTGTGCTGGAATGAGATCTTCGGCCGCGATGATCTGCCACCGTCCGCTGCGCTTGAGCCAGGTGTCGGTCCAGATGAGGGTCTCGACGTCGAGGTAGGCGTCGAAGACGGCCGCGGCCTCGGGGTGCTCGGCCCAGAACGGATCGGTCGGGGTGGAGAGCACGTCGAGGAGCGTCTCCGAGAACCCCATCGCAGCATCAGGGTCCGGATCGCGAGGACCATGAACGCGACGAAGATGAGGACGTGGGCGATGCCGGGTCCCCGCTCCTCCGGGTCGACCATGCGCTTCTGTCCGAGCCCGAAGCGGCTCAGCGCCCGGGTGCGCTCGGCCGGGTGGTCGAGGCGGTTCTCGGGCTTCATCGCCAGCAGGACCGAGGTCCGGCCGTACATGATCCAGACGAAGACGGTGAGCCCGACGAAGACGAGCAGGCTGACGATCAGCGGGTTCATGGCCCGAACGATGACTCGGGAATCACCCTAGGGGAGAGCTGCTGCGCTCGGCAATGGCGTCGAGTGAAGCGCCACTTCTGGGGCCGTCGAGGAGAAGCACCGGACGGAAGCCGGCCGCATCACAGGAGGCGAGGACGTAACGGACTCCACCATGCTCGCCCTGGAATCCGGCGGCGATGCCCTCGGTGCCGTGCAGGTGGCCATAGACGCAGACCGCGGGCCAGAAGGCCTCGATGAGCGCCGAGAAGGCAGTGGGCTTCTGGTTCGCGTACAGCGGCGGAAAGTGCACTGCGACCACCGGGACGAGCCCCGGATTCTGCTGGAACGCCTTCTTCGCACCGTCGATCGAGAGCACCAGCCGCCGCGCCTCGCGCTCGACGTACACCGCGTCGACCGGTTCGTCCCCCATCTCGCCTCCCGGCATTGGCGGGGCCTCCGCGGTGGTCCACAGCCTCGAGCCCGCGACGACGTACGGGCCGATCGTGACCGAGGCGTTGTGGAGGAAGCCCACGGTGGACCGGTACGGCTCGAGCAGCTTGCGGAGCTTGGTGGCCGAGTCGCCCCACCAGTAGTCGTGGTTGCCCCGGAGGAGGACCTTCTTTCCCGGCCGGGCGTCGAGCCAGGCGAGGTCCCCGGTCACCTCGGCCGGCTTGGTCGCCCAGGAAATGTCGCCGGCGACGATGATCGCGTCATCGGGCGAGACGGTCCGGTCCCAGGCCTCGGCGAGCGGCTGCGGATGGCCGATCCACCCGAACCGGTCCATGGTCTTGCCGCGGGTGGACGGGAGGTGCGTGCGCCCGGGCAACCCAAGACCTCGGCACCCGGAGCGCTCAGGGGCTCGCAGCGCTCAGCCTCAGACCGAAGACGTACGTGGCGAGGAAGCTGGAGACCGCGTGCCTTGCGAGCTGCCGCCGCAGAGGACTTCCACCTTTCGATGCGAGTGCTTGCGCAAGCCGGGCGTTTGGCGCACATCCCGGTCGCATGTCCCAGCTCGACGCCGAGCGCCGGCGAGTCGATGCCGTCCTCCGCCGTCATGGCTGGAACGCGACGTCCTTCCAGGTGCTCGAGCCGGGGTTCCACTACTGGTTCGCGGACGAGGACGCCTGCGTCGCCTACGTGGACACCGGCCGCGCCTGGCTCGCCGCCGGCGCCCCCCTCACCGACCCGGGTCGCCTCCGGGAGGTCGCCGAACGCTTCCACCGGAGCGCGGTCGAGGCGGGGAGGCGCATCGCCTTCTTCGGGGTGGAGGAGCGGATGGTGGATGCGCTTCCCTGGCCCTCGCTCCTCATCGGGGAGCAGCCGGAATGGGATCCCGCGACCTGGCCCGAGGCCCTGCGCGCCAGCGGTGGTCTCCGGGAGCAGCTCCGACGGGCCCGGGCCAAGGGAGTGACCATCCGCACCGCTGGGTCCTCCGAGCTCGTGGGCTCGTCCCCGCTGCGGCAACAGCTCGAGGCGCTGGTGCGAGCCTGGCTCGAACGGCACGAGATGCCGCCGATGGGCTTCCTGGTCCAGGTCGATCCGCTGACCTTGCGCGAGGAGCACCGGGTGTTCCTCGCCGAGCAGGACAGGCGGCTGGTCGCGTTCCTCAGCGCTGCTCCCATCTTCGCCCGCCCCGGCTGGTTGCTGCAGAACCTGATCCGCGCTCCCGACGCCCCGAACGGCACGACCGAGCTGCTGGTCGATCAGGCGATGCGGGACGCCGGGTCCGACTCGGAGGGCGCTGGCTCGGCGATGGTGACCCTGGGACTCGCTCCGCTCGCCGGGCAGGTCGTTCCCGCGCTCCGGCTGGCGCGCTCGGCGGGCTCGGTGCTGTTCGACTTCGAGGGCCTTCGTGCCTTCAAAGCTCGCCTTCGCCCCACCCGCTGGCGGCCGATCCACCTCGTCTATCCACCCGGCCAGGGTGCGATCCGAACCGTCCTCGACGTGCTCGAGGCGTTCGCGCGGGAGCGCCCGCTGTCCTTCGGACTGCGGACGCTGCTCCGCGGGCCCACCATCGTCGTGCGCCTCCTCGCGGCGCTGCTCGTCCCCTGGACAGCGCTCCTCGCCCTCGCCGATTCCTGGCACTTCCCTGCGCCCTGGGTGCGCTGGATGTGGGTGGCGTTCGACGCGGTGCTCGTCGCTGCGCTGTTCCGGCTGTCGGTGCGGTGGAGCGACCGGCTGTCCCGCATCGTCGTCGCGGCGGTGGGCATCGACGCCGCGGTGACGCTGGGCGAGGTCCTCGCCTGGAATCTCCCCCGGTTGCGCGGGGTGGCAGACCTCGTCACGTCACTGGTGGCGGTGGCCGCGCCGTCTCTGGCCTTCGTCATCCTCTGGCGAGCGCGCGTGCGGCGACGCGCTCCGCCCTGAGGCGAGGCCGGTGGGCGCCGACCAGATCGCTCCGGGTGAGCATTCCGAGCAGCGCCGCGTCGGGTCCGTCGGAGAGAACCGGCAGGCGTCCCACGCCGGCGTGTGCCATGACGTCCGCCGCGTGCCGGAGCGTGTCCGAGGCATGCACGGTGATCGCCGGGCGATCGACGAGCTCCACGACGCGGCGTCCATGCGGGGCGCTGGCGAGCTGGCGGCGCATCACGACGCCCACCACCCTGTGCCGGTCGTCCAGCACCGGGAAGCCCTGGTGGCTGACGTTGCCGAGCCGGAGAAGTGCCTCACCGACCGACTCGCCGGCACCGAGGGTGACCACCGGACGGCTGGAGAACTCACCCGCGTGCCACTGCGCCAGCCAGTCCGCCGCGTACTCCGCCGGCACCACCCGGCCTCGTCGGGCGATTCGCTCGGTCATGATGCTGTGCTTCATCAGCGCGGCCGAGACGAGCCAGGCGACGCTGCACCCGCCGAGGAGTGGGAGCAGGCCGAGCGGCTGGCGCGTGGTCTCGAACGCGAACACCACCGAGGCGAGCAGCGCTCGTGAGGCCCCCGCGAACATCGCCGCCATCCCGACGAGCGCGGCCACCCGGGGGTCCACTCCTGCAGCCGGCAGCATCGCCGCCATCCCGGTGCCGATGAGCGCCCCCAGCGCTCCGCCGATGGTGAACAGCGGGGCGAGCGTTCCGCCCGAGGTTCCGCTCCCGAGAGCGATGGACCAGCTGGCGAACTTCAGAAGGCAGAGCGCGAGGAGCGGCCCGGTGGCCAGCGCCCCGGTGAGCACGGCGTCGATGTTGTCGTACCCGACACCGAGGGTCCTCGGGGCGAAGTAGCCGATGATGCCAACCGGGATGGCCCCGAGCGCCGGCCACCACATCCAGTGGATCGGCAGCCGCTCGAAGGCGTCCTCGATCCGGTAGACCGCCCGGGTCACTACCACCGACACCACGCCCACCAGGCCCCCGAGCAGGACGTAGAGCATGAGGGCGCTGCCGCTCGGCTCGATGAAGCTCGTGCTGTGGAACGCCGGCGCCGAGCCTGCCCATGCGAAGCGCACGCCGGTCGCGGTGGCCGCGGCGAGCGAGACCGGAATGAGGGAGCGGGGCCGGTACTCGAAGAGGAGGAGCTCGATGGCGAGGAGAACCGCCGAGACCGGGCTCCCGAAGGTGGCTGCCATGCCCGCGGCCGCTCCCGCGGCGAGCAGGGTCTTTCGCTCTGCTGCGGTCACGGTGAGCACCTGGCCGAGCACCGAGCCCAGCGCTCCGCCGGTGGCGATGATCGGCCCCTCCGCTCCGAACGGGCCGCCGGTCCCGATCGCCACCGCGGACGACAGCGGCTTAAGGAACGTCATCCGGACAGGGATGCGGCTCTCGTTGGTGAGGATCTGCTCCATCGCCTCCGGGATGCCGTGGCCCCGGATGGCCTGAGAGCCGTAGCGGGCCATGATCCCCACCACCAGCCCTCCGATGGGCGGGATGAGGATCACCCACGGCCCGAGGTGGGAGGTCGTCGGCCCGAGCCTGTCCAGGGAGAGCGTTCCGCGGAAGGCGAGGTTGGTCACCAGGGCGATCAGCCGCTGAAGCGCCTGGGCCACGCCCGCTGCTCCGAGGGCCACCAGTACCGCCAGGGCGCAGACGTAGACCGTCCGCCGCGTGACGTTCGCCGCATGCGGGGCGATGTGGGCGGAGGCCAGCTCCGGCCCGAGCGATGGCGCAACCGGTAGCCCCTCGGTGGTGGAACCCGTCCGGGAGGCCCGTTCAGCCACGGATCCTCGTCCGGGCGCGCGTCGAGGGAGCGCGGGTGCGTCGCCGCCCTCCCCTCCGCTCCCCCTCGAAGAACATGGGGGTCGGCGCGTTCTCGTCGATGCCCATCCCGCGAACCACCCGTTCCAGGAGCCGCTCCAGCTCCCTCCGCTCCGGAGCGCTCAGCTGCTCCATCGCCTCCAGGAGCTCCGCCTGCGGAGACCGGGGCGCCGTGGTGAGGAGTCGCCGACCCGCCGAGGAGAGCCGGAGGGTGGTGCGCCGGGCATCGTCGGATGCGGTCGCTCGCACCACCAGGCCTCGCTCGGAGAGGCGCTGCACCACCACCGAGACCGAGCTGGCATCGGTGAGGGTCCGTCCGGCCAGCTCGGCCATCGAGCCCACCGGTCCCTCGGCGAGGCGTTCGAGGACGAACAGCTGAGCGGCACTGAGGCCCAGGCGAGACTCGGCAGCTCGGTCGGCGAGCCGCAGCGCACGGACCAGGCGGCGGAGCGCCCGGAGGGTGCCGGCGGACGAGGAAGAGACTTCCATGGGTTCCCAACTAATAACACCGGATCGACCGGCTGCCAGCTTGCACCGTGGCTCAGGGCGGGATGTCCGGTGCCCCCCACTCCCGGAGCCGGAGGCCCAGCCTCACGGTGAAGGGGCCGGAGGATCCAAGGAAGAACAACCCGGGTTTTCGAACCGGGGCCTGGGTAGTGGGGGAGTCGCTTCGGCCCGTGAGGTGCGGAGCGACGGTGCGAGGAGGCAACCGGGGAGGTGCTCACCGCCGCCGAAGTTAGAACAGTCCCGCACCCAGGATGACGCCTTGCAGGACGAGGGCCACCAGCCAGGCCCGGGCCGGCAAGCGGTCGGTGAGGGTGACCGAGGCGGAGCGCGAGGTGGCGCTGCTGCTCCTCAAGGGGCTCTCCCTGCGCGAGATCGCCGGGCTCCGGGAGACGAGCGAGCGCACCGTCCGGCATCAATCGCTGGCCGTCTACCGGAAGGCCGGGCTCGCGGGGCGCGCGGAGCTGTCGGCGTACTTCCTGGAGGACCTCCTGGGCCCGCGTCAGCGCGAGCGCCGGAGGATGTAGTCGAGCCCGCCCACGCGGTACCACCGGTACCCGTACCCCTCGAGCTCGACCCGGTGCTGGCCGCGCCCATCCGCCCGGCTGTAGTCGCCGGAGAGGAGGTTCGCCAGCATCGCCCCCTCCGAGCTCCCCGCCCCGAACGTCACCGTCTGGGCCTTGGGGTCGAAGCTGTGGAGGAAGAGCACGGGGTTGTTCCGCCAGTCGTAGCGGAGGGCCAGCACGCTCCGGGAGCTGGTCGGGAGCACGCCGACGCGCCCGATGAAGTCACGGACCCTGGAATCGCGGGTCAGCTGTTCACTGAACGGCGTCGCAGGCCGAGGGCGCCGAGCACCGCCAGCGCGAGCCAGGGGAACGCTCCCGGCGAGGTCGCGCAGCTGCCGGTGATGTCCCCTGCGGCTGGGCCGGAGAGGACGTCGCCCGTCCCGGCGTCGGGCGCCCCGTTGCCGGGCGACCCCGCATCCTGTGTGCTGGCATCGGGCGGCGCCGTGGTGAAGCCGTAGGCCCCGAGGTCGAGCGCCGCTGCCGCCGCTCGCGGGCGCGTGCCGAGCGGTGCGGAGAACTCCTGGTCCGGCACGGCGCTCACCACGTTCCCTGCTCCGTCCACGGCCGTCACGCCTGCCATCCCGGCGCCGATGGCCGGAGACCCCGCCGTGAGGTGGAGATCGGTCGCGCTCACGACCCCGGGGCTCGAGCCGCCGAGCACCGAGGTGAGCGTCCCCGCGGGCGTCACCGCGCTGGAGATCCAGTCGTTGCTCCCCACGAGGATGGCAGAGGTCGTCGCGTCCGTGGCCAGCCCCGTCCCGCTCACCGTCGCATGCACGATGCTGTTGACGAGGTGGATCTTGCTTCCCGCAGCGGGGTTGATGGCGTGGAAGAGACGGTTCGAGGCGTTGGCGAGGATGAAGGTGTTGCCGACCGCGTAGAGGCTCCCGTTCCGCCCGGGGTCCGCCGCGTTGTCGGTGCCCCAGAGGATGACCTGGCTGTTGTTGTCCGAGGTCGCCGGGCGGATGATCACGTTCCCCAGCAGCGTCACGTTGGCGTTGGGCGCGTCGGTCTGCGGCGAGTTCTGGATGAGGTCGATCTCGTAGTTGCCCGCGTTCTCGATGAGGTTGTAGGCCAGGAGCGCGTGGTGCGAGCGGACTTTCACGTTCTGCCCGTGCACCGAATCGTGGATGTGGTTGCCCACCAGGACGATGGAGTCGCCCTGCACGTAGAAGTTGTGCGAGAAGCCCGCAACGCCGTTCCGGAACACGTCGCTGTTCCTGACGGTGAGGGTGGCAACCCCATCGGACATGAAGCCGTCCTGGCAGTCGTGCACCGAGACGTCCTCGATCACGATGTCCAGTGACCCCGCCGTCACCCGGAAGGCCGCGCCGTTGTCGGATGCATTGTGCGCGTGCTGCAGCTCCAGGTGCTGCACCAGCCAGTGGCTTCCCCCGGTGAACTGGAAGATGGCGCGCGGCACCGGTCCGGAACCGGAGAGGTCGAGCGCGGTGGCGTCGAACACCGGCCGAGGTCCGGGCAGCCCGCGCAGGACGATGGGTAATGCCTCGGTCCCGGATGCCTTGAGCTGACAGGCATCGGTGTACGTGCCGGGGTCGACCTCGATGACGTCTCCTGGCTGCAGCGTCACACCGGCCGCAAGCGCGCAGGGCGTCTTCCAGGTCCGGGCCGCGCCGACCGGATAGGTGGTCGCCCAGCTGCTGGCGCAGCCCATCGTCACCAGCAATGCCAGAAGTCGGGGTCCAGACACGCGCTGCAGAGTGTACGCACCGGGGCGATCACCGCCGATGTGGGTCCTCCGCGCAGGGAGGCACATCGGCGAAGGCCACACACCTTGGGCGCTGCGGAGGCGGCGTGGAACCGATCCATGGCTCCTCCCTCCCGGAGCTCCCGATGCGTCTCTCTCCCCTCCTCCTCTCCGCCCCGCTGATCCTCGGCGGCTGCGCGAGCGTCCAGAAGACCTGCTACGGCGACGGCGTCTGCCGCGTGGAGCGGGACGGGGTGGTGAGCTGGGAGGGACCGCCGGACAAGGTGGCCGCACGACAGGGCGCGGCGCAGTCTGCGGCGGATGCGCAGAAGCGCGTCGACGAGGCGTACCTCCAGGCGCCGAAGCGGCCGGCGTCGGAGCCCATCCGTCTGGTGCTGATCGGCCCCACGACCGAGTCGCCCGAGCTCGCGCCGCTCACCACGACCTACCGCCAGATGCTCGAGCAGGCGCTCCAGGGCGACCCCGCCTCCAGCTCGTGCCCTACTCGCAGGTGAGCCTGCTGGCCGAGGCCCGGTCGGAGGGCGAAGCGTCGTCGCCCTTCGGCAAGGAGACACCCCGCACCGCGGTGGACGCCCCGCTCACCCGCAGGCTTCGCGACGCCGGCGGCGAGGTCGACGTGGTGGTCGTCGCCCATCTCTCGACGAAGAAGGTCTCGGGCCTGGTCGGGAACAAGGGGGGCGTCGGAGTCGCCGAGGTGAACGACGTGGTGTTCGAGCTGAGCCTCTCCTCCGTCTACCGCTTCGAGGAGCAGCGGCACCTCGAGGTGGGCAAGAGCAGCGACAGCCTGGCGCTCGCCGGCATCGACCGGAAGGGAAAGACCGGCTCGGGGCAGCTGAAGGGGAAGCGCAACCCCGAGTCCGATCGTCCGGCCTGGTCAGCGCCGCAGGCGGGTGAAGACGACCACCGCGCAGCTCGGGCCGGACCTCCCGAGCATCGCCGCAGCCCGGAGCCTCCGGCAGCAGAACACCGCCACCGCGCTCAAGGACGCGCCGGACTGGATGAAGAAGCTCCTGGCGAAGCGACCGGAGCGGCGGCGCCCGCGGCAAGCTGAGGCCCCGGACGATCCTCGGTGCGGGCCCTCGTCACGACCTCCCCAGCGAGAGGTACGCCGGGACCTGTGAGGTGCCCGGCTGGCGGCCGACGAGCCCCCGGTAGAGAACGCCTGCCCAGAGGACCAGTGCAGTGAGCTCGAGCAGCCCGCTGATGCCGATCAGGTGGAAGGCATGCGGGGTCCAGTCCGAGGCCACCTGGAGGCTGACCCGGAGGAAGCAGCCGAAGTTGATCAGGAGCAGCGTCGGTCGGAGCGTGGCCGTGCGCGGCGTGAGTGGCACCACCAGGGTGGAGACACCGACGATCATCTGGGACACGAATCCCACGGTCACCGCGTGGCGGATCGCGCCGTAGTACGCGTGGCTGAACGGAAGCCCACTCATGGCCTGGTACACGGGCAGGAAGAGCAGCATGGCCAGCGAGAGGCCGAGCCAGGCGTAGGCAAGGCGGATGAACGCGCCGCTGCGTGCGTTCCGCGCGGGCCGTCTCCAGAGCTTCCACGGGACCGCCACCACCACGCAACCCACCGCCAGCAGCACCCAGCCGAGGAACATCCCGGCCGCCCACCGGTGGTCTCCCGTCCTCCGGAGCGCGACGAAGAGCGTCGACTCGAGCACCAGGCCCGCCCCGATGGAACAGAGGCCGAGCCAGCCCCGGCGCGCCGAGGTGTCGGGGATGCCAAGGAACGGCGGCAGGAATCTCTGGGAGACGCCGAGGATCATGCACAGCGCGAGCCCGTGGATCTGCAGGTCCCGGAGCGGCGCCTGGAAGGTCGAGACCTGTGCCAGGAGCGCCTCGCGGTCCGGGGCGACCATCGTCCGCCAGGTGTGCCAGCCGTCGAGCGCTGCCTGCGCCACGAAGCAGGCCACCGCCAGGAAGACGAAGCCCATCCACGGCTGGAACCGCTCGATGCTCCGGCGGTAGGTGAGGACCAGCATCCCGCCGAACAGGCCCGTCGCCCCGACCTGGAGCACGCTCCCGACGAGGGTCAGCGGTGGTCCGGACGGGCCGAGCGGCACGCTCATCGCCACCGAGCGCAGGATGACGCCGACGAGCATCGTCACCAGCGGCACCCGCCTCCACTGCCGTCCGGCGAGGCGCGCGTGCCAGACCGGGGGGAACATCTGGAGCGCGAAGCCCATGATGAACAGCCCCACCCACCCGTCGATCTGCGCCTGACCGTGGGCGTTGACTTCCTGGAGCGACACGCCGGTGAAGCGACCCGCGAGGGCGACCTGGAAGAGCAGCCAGACGCCCCACCCGGCCCCCACGGTGATGACGGTGGCGATGGCGGCGGCGAAGTACCGGAGGTGCAACGGGCGTTCCATGCTCTGCGCGCTCATGACCGACCTCCTCCGGCGCGCCGTCCGCGCTCCTCGCAGAGGGGCCTGCTGCCTCTCGGGTCCTCGAGGATCTCGGCCAGGGAGGACTGCCGGAACGCCGCCTCGACGGAGGCGATGGCCTGGTCCAGACGACGGTGCAGGGGGCAGAGGTTCGCTCCGTGGCTGCGGAGCCCGAGCGGACAGACCTCGATCCGCTTCAGCGGGTCGACCGCCTGGACCACGTCGAGGACGGAGACCTCCTCCGGCGCCCGGGCCAGGGTCGATCCCCCGTTCGGCCCTCGCTGCGACCGCACCAGTCCGGCGCGGGCGAGCTGGCGGAGCACCTTGGCCAGGTAGTCCTCGGGAATCCTGGTGGTCCGGGCCAGCTCCGGGATGGTGACCGGCCTGTCATGCTGGGCTGCCAGCTGAACCACCAGGCGAAGCGCGTACTCCGTCGTCTGGGAGAGCATGGGCGACACTCTAACCAATTCTGGACCTCCGCATCCAGATTTTCGATGAGCGGAGTGGCGGCTCCTGCAGAGCGCAATTCTTGCGCGGCTCGCATCAGCCTCCTCCCCGCCCACGACAGGCTCTCCCGCAGCGGCTCAGCGGCTCCGGCCGTCGAACTCGGTGATCCGGAACTGCCCCGGCTCGAAGCCGTCCAGGCAGCACGTTGACCGCGACCATCTCCTGGCCATCGCGGCCTGCCCACGGGCGAAGGACTTGATGCCGCACGTCCGGCAGAACAGGTGATGGATGTGGTGCTTGTTGAAGAGGTAATCGGTGGTGGCGCCCTCACCCTTCTCGAGGCGGAACCGCGGCGCCGGGACGAAGCTCAGGAGGGTCCCCGCCCGGCCGCACATCGAGTAGTTGCAGCTGAGCGCCGCCGGGTCGCTGTCCAGCTCCACAGGAGGGGCACACCCCACGTGACTTGCAGGAGAAGGGGACCAGCACCTCGGCGTGGCAGCCTGCACAGGCCAGCCGCGCGAAGCCGTGGGCCCGCACTCCGCACTCGAGGTACCGGGTGAAGTCGCGCTCCACGAAGCGAGAATGACCCGTTCGGAAACGTGAACCGGGCGACGCTCATCGGTGAAACTGCCCATCCCTATACAGCGAGCCCCGGGCTAATTTTGGCGCAGCTTGCTCAGCCGGCGAATCCCGGAGGAGTCGCTGGCGCCGCAGCGCTCCAGCTTCGGATTCGGTTCGCGTTGGTCGACACCGCAGGCATCAACGACTACGCCGTAGTCACAAGGCCAGATACCAACTTGAGCGAACAGTCCGCGACTGACTGGTCCAGCGCCCGAGTCTACGGAAACGGCGCGGCGGAGGACGCCGGGCCTCGAAGTGGATACAGGCTCCGACCGACGGAAAACTCCAGGTCCGCTACTACTCGGGCTCGGGGAGCAGTACCTACAAAGGGCTTGCCATCGAGGGTTACGAGTACCGCCGGTATCAGTCGGGCACGACTCCCGTCGTTGTCACTCCCACGTGGGTGCCATTGCGGCTGCCCGGCCAGTACGATGATGCCGAGACGGAGCTCGTCCTGTTGCGCTCTCGGTTGATGAGACACCGGGTTGATAGCATTCACGCTGCCTGCGCTGCGATCTCGTAGGCCTCCCGTGCCTGGGTAGGGGTGAGGAAGCCGTGGCGCTCGATGAGCCAGGAGCTGTTGTACCGAGCCGCCCACTCGAGCAGCGCGAGCCGGAGTTCCTCCACGTTCCGGAAGGGCCGGAGCCACAGCAGCTGCTCCTTCAGCGTCCGGATCAGCCGCTCGACGCAGCCGTTCCCCTCGGGAGCACGGACGAAGGCAGGGCTCGACTCGAGGCCGAGGAAGGCGAGCTGCTCCTGGAAGGCGTCGCTGACGTACTGGCTCCCGTGGTCGTGTCGGACCGAGAGGCCGACGGCGACCAGCGCAGCGATGGCGCCGAAGCGCGAGCGCACGCCCTGGTGGATGGGTTCGAGCGCCTCGTAGCGGGTGCCCGGCTTCGCCGCGCGGACGCCGACGCACTCGGCGGTGCAGTGGTCCACGGCGAGGAAGACGGTCACCTGGCCGTCCTCCTCGGTGAATGCGGCGGTCGCGTCGGTGCCCCACATCTGGTTCGGTGCCTCCGGGATGATGGTGCCGTCGTGCGTCCGTGGTCCAAGCTCTCGCCG
>Ga0335070_10002128_pt1 | contig 23092 bp, 18 predicted proteins | sample Lox_Sample_13_FD_206722 | JGI IMG/M metagenome (GOLD analysis project Ga0335070, IMG submission 206722) | Soil microbial communities from Loxahatchee National Wildlife Refuge, Florida, United States - Lox_Sample_1.3 | ecosystem: Environmental > Terrestrial > Soil > Wetlands | place: USA...
CACCGGAGAGCTTGCCAGCCGGCCGATTCCCGAACCGGGCGAGTCCGGTGCTCTTCAAGAGCTGCTCGATCCTCGCGTCCCGTTCGGCTTTCGATTGTCCGAAAAGACTGCCGAAGAAATCGATGTTTTCACTCACCGACAGGGTCGGATAGAGATTTTTCCCCAGGCCCTGCGGCATGTAGGCAATCCGCGGACAAACGGCGATGCGGTGCTGCGCATCCGCCATATTGCCGCCCAGGACCTCGATGCTTCCCTGTTGGATCCTATGCGCGCCCGAGATGAGCGAAAAGAGAGTTGACTTTCCGACGCCGTCCGGCCCGATGACGCCGACCATGCAATTGGCTGGTATATCGAGAGTTACATTATCGAGTGCGACGGTTTTGCCATAATGCAGCGAGACGGCCTTAAGTCGTGCGATGACCGCGCGCATCTTCGCCTGATCGGTACGTTCCGGCGAGAGGCTCATCGCAGCACGTTGCTCAAACGCTCCGGCCATTTTGCCTTGGGATCGACCTTTACATAGGTGATGCCGGGCAATCCGGTCTTGACGATCCGGATATTCCTTCGTAGCAGAGCGGCGTCGATCCGTGCCTTGAGCCTGAACGTCAATTTTTGACGTTCCTCTTCGGTCTCCACTGTCTTAGGTGTAAATTGTGCCACGTCGGATACGAAAGTAATTCTGGCCGGAATGGCGACGTTGGGCATGGCGTCCAATACGATCCGAGCCTCGGCGCCAATCCGGATGCGGCCCACATATTCCGTAGGCAGAAAGAATGTCATGTAAACATCCGTCAGATCGATAAGGTTGAGGACTTTTCCACCCGCTGCCAGCACTTCGCCCGGTTGGGCTACGCGATACTGCACCCGCCCGAAGCGCGGAGATTTGAGTATGCTGTCGTCGATATCCGACTGGACCCGTCTGATCGATGCCCGGGCGGCCTCGGCATGCGCAAGCGCGACGACGACCAGCGAACGTGCCGACGCGACGGCCGCCTCTGCCGCGACGACCTGTGCTTTCGCGGCGGCGACGGCTGCCGTGCTTTTCGCGCGCGACGCCATGTCGTCATCGTAGTTCTGAACGGCGACCGCGCCTTCCTTTGACAGAACGCTCGACCGCGCCAGCGTCTGTTTGGCAAGGTGCAATTCGGCCTGGCGCTGGGCCAAGGTCGCTACGTCGGCGGCCCTCTCGCTTTCGCGCTGCGCCACCTGGCTTCGCGCCGTTGCGATCTCGGCCAGCGCCTGATTGAGCTGCGCCGCATATTCGGCGCGTTGCGCCTCGAGCGTCTTGGTGTCCATCTTGGCGACGATCTCGCCGGGATCGACATAGTCGCCTTCATCCACGAACTCCTGCTCGATGCGCCCCGCAATTTTGGGTGAAATATCGATCTCTGTTGCCTCGATGCGCCCGTTGCTGCTGGCGAAACCGGCGAGCTCCCTCGGCGCGAGAATCCACCACAGCAAGAATCCCACGATCGCAACAGCGAGCGCGATTGCGCCTCGTTTCACCCATTTGTTTTTGAATGAAATCAGGGGAACCATGAGCCTGCGCTCCCTACACTGTCTGCGCTTGACGGAGCCGGCGTGTCATCGCCACCACCCAAGGCCGCATAAAGATTGACTTCGCTCGAGAGCCGCGCGCGCCGCGTCGCAACCAGTTCCTGCTGGGCTGAAAAGAGATCGCGTTGTGCGTCGAGCACCTCGAGATAGGGCGCCGATCCGGCGCGGTAGCGCAGGTCGGCGAGGTGCGCCCTGTCGGCTAGAGCCGCAACAGTGCGCCGCTGCGCCTCGATCTGCTTTGCAAGCCAACGGCGAGCGGCCAGCGCGTCCGCCACGTCCCGAAATGCCGACTGCACTGTGCGCTCGTAATCGGCAATGGCGATTTTTCGCTGCGCTTGCGCCGCCGCCAGATTTCCGGTCAACCGTCCGCCTTGAAACAAGGGCTCGGTTGCAGCCGCGCCGTAAATCCAGGCTCCGGAGTTGTTTGTGAACAAGTCCCCAAGTGCCGTGCTCGCGCTCCCGTAGTCTCCGAACAATGCTATGCGCGGGAAGAATGCTGCGCGTGCAACGCCGACATCGGCTTCCGTCGCCCGCAGTCGATCTTCCGCCCCCCGAATGTCAGGACGATTCTCGAGAAGGTCCGAAGGGAGCCCAGGCGGCAATTCCGGCACCAGGGAGGTTTCGACGGCGGAAAGCGGCGTGATGTCTTGCTTGGCAGATGTGCCGAGAAGGACAGAGAGCGCGTTGCGTGTCTGCTCGCGTTCGCGCTCGAGCACGCTCGCGTCGCTTTCCGCCTGGCCCAGTGACGATTCTGCTTGCGTCAGATCGATACGCGGCGAATAACCCGTTTCGTATCGCCGACGCGTGATGCGAACCGAGTCCCGGCGGGTCTCGATCGTCTGGTAAGCCAGCGCGAGCCTCTCGTCGAGCTCGCGGCTCACCAGCCAGGTATTTGCCACTTCCGCAATGAGAGTCAGGCGCACCGCGCGGCGCGCTTCGTCGGTTGCAAGCCAAATGTCCAACGCGGCCTCGTCAAGATTGCGGACGCGGCCCCACAGATCGACCTCCCAACTGGCATTCAGAAACCCAGCAAACAGGTTGCTCGTAATGTCCTGACCCAGCGGCGTGATGCTACCCGGTTCCCTCAATCGCGTCGGAAAGGCCTGCGCCTGCAATTGAGGAAAAAGGTCTGCGCGCTGGGCGCGATATTCGCTCCGCGCCAGCTGCACGCGGGAAATCGCCATTCTCAAATCGCGGTTGTTATCCAGCGCCGTCTGAATCGACGACAGCAATGACCTGTTCTTGAAGAATTGCTGCCATTCGATGCGCTGCACCGCCGCCTGGTTGCGATCGGCAGGGGTTGCCCAATCTGCCGGCACCGGCAGCGGCGGCCGCTCGTGGTCCGGCGCAAACGAACATCCGCTGAGGAGGCCGACAGCGAGACCGGAAGCCATGCACCGCAGGTTCGCTCGCCACCGACAGTGGGGGAGAACATTTCCCCTGCTGGAATTCTTCCCCGACATTCTTCGCCACGGCTCACGTGAGGAGACCAGTCCCACCACGAACCGGTCATTCCGATCTCCCAAGTTGGCTTTTTTGCGTTTTCCTATTTCTCAGCGCCGCTTGGTGTGCACGCAGGTACTACACGCCGTTGCTCCGCGATATGGACCTTTCGCCCAATAGGACAGATTTGAAATATCGAAGAAACGATTTCGCGCGATGTCGCTTGACCGGGCACCTCTAAGTGCGTGCCGGTACTCGCCGGCTCATGTGAACATTGGCAGTGGATGGGATCGCCGCTGCTTCCGATCCCGCGTGTCGGATCGCTTTCCAGCTTGAGCACGACTCAATTAAGGACTGCCGGGAGGGTGCGCCGCTAACCAAGTATGTGGTAGCCGCCGTCGACATACACGGTTTCTCCCGTGATCAGTTTGGCGTAATCCGTCGCCAAGACTGCCGTCGCGGTACCGACGTCTTCGATGCTGACAAGCCGTCCCGCGGGCGCGAGCTTCGCAGCGCGATTCAACAATTCGTCAAAATGATCAATTCCAGACGCGGCCCGTGTTTTCACGGGGCCAGGCGAGATCGCGTGAACGCGAATCCCCTTTGGACCGAGCTCGTACGCCAGATAGCGTACCGCGCTTTCCAAAGCGGCCTTCACAGGTCCCATGACGTTGTAGTGTTCGATAACCTTTTCGGCGCCATAGTAGCTCATGGTGAACAATGCGCCGCCATTGGGCATCATCGGTTCGGCCAAACGCGCCATCCGCATAAAGGAGTGGCACGAGACATCCATGGCCAGAAGAAAGCCGTCTCGAGAGCAGTCGGTCAAACGCCCGTGCAGATCCTCTTTCGGCGCAAAGGCGATGGCATGAAGCGCAAAATCAATCCTGCCCCATTTTTTTTCCATAGCTTCAAAAACGGATTCGAGTTCGCCCGGCTTTTGAACGTCGCATGGCAGTAAAATCTCCACACCGAGCTCTTGCGCTAGCGGCTCGACGTAGGGCTTGGCCTTGTCGTTGAGAAAGGTGATGGCCAAATCGGCGCCGAGCGCACGGAAAGCCTCCGCACATCCATAGGCGATTGAATGCTCATTGGCGATTCCGAGCACAAGCCCTCTTTTGCCGGTGAGCGGCTTATGTTTAATCTCGATCATATTTGCCTCTCATTCTGCAGCCATGATGGCTGGATGTGATTCTCGGCGTGCTCGTGCCAACAGCATGGCAACGGCAGCCGAAGCGAGGCGAGTCCGAAGGGTGTCCGCCCGGCTGGTCAAAATTATCGGGACGCGCGCGCCCAGAACGATTCCCGCGGCGTCCGCGCCTGCCATGTAGATGAGCTGCTTCGCGAGCATGTTGCCTGCCTCGAGGTCTGGGACCAGAAGTATATTCGCCCGGCCTGCGACGGCGGACTTGATGTGCTTTTCCTCGGCCGCGCGTACGCTCACGGCGTTGTCGAAGGCGAGCGGTCCGTCCACAAGACCGCCGGTGATCTGTCCACGATCGGCCATCTTGCAAAGCGCCGCGGCCTCCAAAGTCGAGCGGATCTTCTCTGTCACCGTTTCTACGGCCGATAAAACAGCGACCTTGGGTTCCGGGAAGCCAATGACCTGCGCCAACTCGATAGCGTTTTGGCAAATGTCGCACTTGTCACCAAGAGTGGGCGAAATGTTGATTGCGGCATCAGTGATAATGAACGGTTCTGCATAACCTGGAACGTCCATGACAAAGGCGTGGCTGATGCGGCGTGTTGTTCTGAGGCCCGTCTCGGGTGATGCCACCTCGTGCATAAGCACATCCGTATGAAGATCGCCCTTCATGAGAGCTTCCGCCTTGCCGCCGCGAACAAGTGCAACCGCCATGCGCGCCGCCTCACCTGGGCTGCCCGCATCAATGACCTCGCATGAGCCGATGTTGAGCTTTTTCTCCTGAGCAACGGATCGAATTGTCGCTTGGGGACCGATGAGAAGCGGAATAACGAGATGCGTTTCCGCCGCGCGAACAGCCCCCTCAAGCGAAAGGGCGTCGCAAGGATACACGACCGCCGTCCGGATCGGCTCTAGTGCCGCGCAGCGCGCGATGAGCCGCTGGTATTTGTCGTGACGACGCAGCTGTACTTCCGGCAGATCGACGCAGGGTCGCTTGACCTTTTCCGTCGGAGCTATTGCAATTGCGGTGCCGGTTATTACTTCTGCGCCACTCTGATTGACGCATCGGCAATCAAACACAACGACATGCTTTTCGGGTCGCTTCTCCTTGGCCGTGACGGTCGCGGTTATCGTGTCGCCAATGCCAACGGGCTTCCGAAACTGCAGGTCCTGGTCCAGATAGATGGTCCCGGGACCGGGAAGCTTGGTCCCCAGCACCGCAGAAATGAGCGAGCCGCCCCACATCCCGTGGCCGATAATCCGATGGAACATGCTAGTTTCTGCATAGTGCTCGTCGAGATGCGCCGGATTGACATCGCCCGACATTACCGCGAACAGGGCAACGCAGTCTTTCGTGAGTGTCCGGCTCAAGCTGGCTGAATCACCTATGGCGATTTCATCAAAGGTGCGATTCTCAACGAAGGCAGTCGGTTCCATGGTCGCCTCGTGATGTTTACCGAGGTTGGTTCAGTGCATAAGAACGTAAGTGCCCGGTGCGTCTGCGCGTGGGCCATAGCCTTTGGCCGGAGCGCCCATCGATGGCGGCGCGACCTTTCCGGTCGAATGACGCGTCAGCCAGGATTCCCATTCGGGCCACCAGGATCCCTGTTGAACCGGCGTCTCGGCTCGCCAGGTATCAGGATCGGCGTAGTGGTCGCTGGGACGTCTCGTGCGCATTTGATAGCTGCGCCCTGGATGTCCCGGCTCGCTGACAATCCCGGCATTATGGCCGCCGCTGGTGAGTACGAAAGTGAGTTCATTGTTCGGGACCAGATTGAGCTTGTAAACCGAACGCCATGGCGCGACATGATCGGCCACAGTTCCGACGGCAAATGCCGGAATTCGGATGTCGCCAAACCACAACGGGCGTCCATCGACCAGATACCGGCCCTCCGCCAAATCATTATTGAGAAATAGGCGGCGGAGATATTCGGAATGCATGCGGTACGGCAACCGCGTCGCGTCGGCGTTCCATGCCATCAGGTCGTTCATCGGCTGGCGCCCACCAAGAAGGTACTCATGGATGATCCGGGACCAAATGAGGTCGTTCGACCGCAGGATCTGGAACGCTCCCGCCATCTGGTGAGAGTCGAGATAACCGCGATCCCACATCATGTTCTCGATGTAAGAGATCTGGCTCTCGTTGATGAAGAGCATCAGTTCTCCTGCCTCCGTAAAATCGCCTTGGGCAGCAAACAGAGTGATCGACGCAAGTCGGTCGTCAGCCTCTCGTCCCATGGCAGCGGCGGCAATCATCAGCAAGGTCCCGCCGAGACAATATCCGGCGGCGTGCACCTTGCGCTCCGGGACGATCGCCGAAACGGCATCCAAGGCCGCCATCGCGCCGAGGCGGCGATATTCGTCCATGCCGAGATCACGATCTTCGGATGTCGGATTTTTCCACGAGATCATGAAAACGGTGTGGCCACGATCTACGAGATACTTGACCAGCGAATTATGCGGTGAGAGATCAAGAATATAATATTTCATGATCCATGCGGGCACGATGAGGACCGGCTCGGCGCAGACTTGATCCGTCGCGGGAGAATATTGGATCAGCTCTATTAGCCGATTCTGAAAGACCACCTTGCCGGGCGTAACTGCAAGGTGTTCTCCCACCACGAACTTGTCGGCTCCGACCGGCGGCTTCCCTGCGGTAGCCCGCTGCCAATCTTCGAGGAGGTTTCGAAACCCCTCGACCAGATTGCGTCCACCGCACTCCAAAGACGTCTGCACGATCTCGGGGTTTGTGTAGACATAATTCGACGGAGAGCAAACATCGAGGAGCTGGCGCACGGTGAATGAAAGGCTTCGCTCGTGGCGATCGCTGACGCCATCGATATTGGTCGTGGCGCTGTGCCACCATTGCTGCGTCAGCAAGAACGACTGACAGAAAAAATTATAGGGCCATTGTCGCCACGCTTGCCCCTCAAACCGCCGATCGTGAGGTAGCGGCTCGATACACGGCGGCGTCGCGGGGTTCGACACATATTGCGCTGAATAGGCACTGAAGCGCGCCAACTTGCGAAAAGCTTTTTCCGCAAGATCGAGCTGTGTTCCCGGCAATACGGCCAGATGCGCCAGCCAGTCGAAATATTGCCCAACCAGAACAACGGGGCTCAGTCCGAAGGTGAGCCTCGCCAGATTCGCCGTGAATGCCCGGTCGACGCTGACATAGCCAAAGTGATTCCAGCGGCCCTGATCAGAGTCATCGATTTGTGCGCGAGGCGGAATATTCTTGTTGGCAGGAGGTCGCGGCGCCTGGAGAATTGGGGGACCGGACACAGGTGATTGTTTAAGTGCTTGCATGAGAGAGATGACTCCTCTCCGCAGCCTCCTGTCTTCGACCAACCCGTTTGCAGGCTATCTCGGCTGCAACGTGGCTACTTTGATGGAAATCAAGCCGGACTCAATCTGCATGAAAAGCCAGAGAGCTTCTTTCCCTAATCTCGTAAACCAAAAACACCTGCCGTTGGTCCTACGTCCAATTTCAGGCAACGCTAGGATGCCGGACTGTTCCTGGAAGATATGAAAAGACTCTTGCATTGAACTACGCCGAATTGCTGTCGCAGAGCCGCATTTTGCCATAGGGCAGTTCATGATCCAAACAATCGCCGCTTTCAATGCCGGTTCGTCGAGCATCAAATTCGCGCTCTACGAAGGGGAGACTACACTGCAGTTCCGGGGTCAGATCGAAGGAATCGGCGTGTCCCCGCGCCTTCATGTTCTGGACGAGAACGGTAACCGGCTCCTCGAGCGCAGTTTGGCCGCCGAGGGTTTTGATCATCGCGCGGCGACGCGCGAAATCCTCAATCTGGCCGTTGCACTGAAGAAGGACTCGCCTGTCGCCGGCGTTGGCCATCGTGTCGTTCACGGGGGCGTGCGTTACGCTGCGCCGGTGCGGATCGACCCCACCGTGATGGCGGCGCTGGCCGAATTAACTCCACTCGCACCCTTGCATCAGCCGCATAGTCTCGCGCCCATCGAAGCGATCTTGGAGATCGCACCCGAGATCCCCCAGGTCGCGTGCTTCGACACAGCCTTCCATCGCAGTCAGCCGAACCTCGCGCAGCTATTCGCATTACCCCGAAAATTCACAGACGCCGGGATACGCCGCTATGGCTTCCACGGGCTCTCCTATGAATACATTAGGTCGCGATTCAACGACGTCGCGCCAGAACTTGCTCATGCACGCGTTATAGCCGCGCATCTGGGAAACGGCGCGAGCCTGTGTGCGATCCGGGATGGAAAGAGCCTAGCGAGCACGATGGGCTTCACGGCCGTGGACGGCCTCGTTATGGGGACGCGGTGCGGCACGATCGATCCCGGCGTCCTTGTCCACTTGATGGACGCTTACAAGATGGACGCGCGCGCCATTGAGCATCTCATCTATAAAGAGTCCGGGCTTCTCGGTGCGTCGGGCATTTCGTCCGATATGCGGACATTGCGGGCTTCAACCGACCCGCGCGCCGCCGAAGCCATTTCGCTTTTTGTCTATCGCATCGTACGTGAGATCGGCTCGCTTGCCGCCGCATTGGGTGGCCTGGACGCCATCATATTTACTGCGGGGATCGGCGAAAATGATTCTGCGGCCCGCGCCGAGATTCTGCAGGGTTGCGATTGGCTCGGGATCGAACTCGACTCCAGTCGGAACAGCCGAGGCCCGGGCCGGATTAGTTCGGATACGTCGCGTGCGTCGGCTTGGGTCATTCCGACCGATGAAGAGCGCATGATTGCCAGGCACACGGCCAGCGCCCTTGGCCTCGGAGGACCGACGACCAGCCGGTGATCGTCCGCCTTTGCACCATTAGCTGCCGCCGCTCGCCGGCCACTCGCACAAAACGAAATCGCCAATCGTTGGACTTTCGTCCAATTGCTGGACTCGTAGCGATTCCGGATCGTCCCACCGAGAGGGACCTGAACGAGACACGTTTTCTCGGCGGGAATTTTGCAGTGGTCGTTCCGGAGTGCAGGGACGATGCGCGGACGGCTGCGACGACCTTCGCGCCAGGACTGACCGGTCCCTCAACAGATGCCGCGTGAAAACGCGCTGGCGGCGCTTGTGAAGGGTAGTCGATTGTCGAAGCGGAGCATCTATCTCATCGGCGCGGGTGTGCTTGTCGTGGGCGGCATTGCGGCCTGGATTATCCTGTCGAAGCCGTCGCTGCCACAGGGATTCGCAGGCGGCAATGGACGTCTGGAGGCGACGGAATACTTCATTTCCACAAAATATCCCGGACGCATCAAGGAGGTCCTCTTCAACGAGGGCGACACGGTCGATGCGGGACAGGTGGTGGCGCGTATGGATACGTCCGCACTTGACGAACAACTGCGCGAGGCGGTGGCGCAGATCCGTGTGGCTCAGGAAAGCCGCAACGTTGCGCTCGCCCAGGTGGACGTCAAGCAGGCCGCTTTCGACTACGCCAACAAGGAATACCAGCGCTCGAGACAGCTCGTGCCGCGCGGCGCAGTCAGTCAGCAGGAAGCCGAGATCGACGAGGCGCATATGCTGCAGAGCAAGGCCGAGCTCGCCGCCGCAAAGGTCCAGGTTGTACAGGCAGCATCGACGATTGAGGCGGCGAAGGCGACGGCCGACAAGTTTCGGGCAGAAATCCGCGATGCAACGCTCGTGTCGCCCATTCGCGGCCGCATCGAAACACGCTTGTCTGAACCTGGCGAAGTCCTCGCCGCGGGCGGCCGCGTGTTCTCCGCTCTCGATCTGAGCGACGTCTATATGTACGTCTTTCTGCCGTCGTCGGTGACGGGAAAGATACCGCTTGGCTCTCCGGCGCGTGTCGTGCTCGATGCGGCGCCTCAATACCCGATCCAGACATTCGTATCGTTCGTCTCACCGCAGGCGCAGTTCACGCCGAAGACAGTCGAGACGGCAGAAGAACGCCACAACCTCACCTTTCGTGTGAAGCTGCAGCTCGACCGCAACAGGCTGCGAGACTGGGAGCCGCTGGTGAAAGTGGGCCTTCCCGGCATGGGTTATGTCCGCTGGGCATTGAACAAGGACTGGCCGCAGCGGCTCCAGGCGCGGGCCGTTCCCCCGAATATGTGGCAGCCCACCGGCTCGTACGGTGGAGAGAAATAATGGAGCCGGCCGGGGACACCTTGGTAGCAAGGCTTAGAGGCATCTCGCAGCGTTACGGGAAAGCCGTGGCGCTCGAGGATGTTTCGCTCGATGTGCCAGCTTGCAAGATGATCGGGTTGATCGGTCCCGATGGCGTCGGAAAATCGACGCTGCTTGGCCTGATTGCCGGAGTCCGCAAGAAGCAGATCGGTGACATTCAGGTTCTCGGCGGTGATATCGCAGATGCGAGGTTCCGCAACCTCGTCTCGTCGCGCATCGCATATCTCCCGCAGGGCCTGGGCAAGAACCTCTATCCCACATTGTCGATTTTTGAAAACGTCGATTTCTTTGGCCGCCTTTTCGGTCAGTCGCGAGAGGAACGTGAAGGGCGCATCGACGATCTTCTGAAGAGCACCGACCTTGCACCGTTCCGGGATCGCCCGGCCGGAAAACTCTCGGGCGGCATGAAACAGAAGCTCGGACTCTGCTGCTCGCTGATCCACGACCCCGATCTGCTCATCCTTGACGAACCGACGACGGGGGTCGATCCCCTGGCGCGTCGCCAATTCTGGGAACTGATCGATCGCATCCGCCAACGGCGGCCAACCATGAGTGTCATGGTGGCGACGGCCTATATGGACGAAGCGGAAGGCTTCGAATGGCTGGTGGCGATGAACGCCGGCAGGTTGATCGGCACAGGCACGCCCGATGAAGTCAGGCGGCGAGCCAACGAGCCGACACTCGAAAAGGCCTTCATCAAGATGCTGCCTGAGGAGGCGCGCCGCGGCCACCGCGAGCCGGTCATTTCACCTTACATGCCGGCTGGCGGGCCGCCCGTCATTGAAGCGCATGGCCTGACGCAGCGTTTCGGGAGTTTCACCGCTGTCGATCACGTCAATTTCCGCATCGAGCGTGGCGAAATCTTCGGCTTTCTGGGCTCCAACGGCTGCGGCAAGACCACGACGATGAAGATGCTGACCGGGCTTCTTCCGCCAAGCGAAGGCACGGCGCTACTGAACGGCCGGCCAGTGATAGGCGGCGACGTCGAGTCCCGCCGCAATGTCGGCTTCATGACGCAGGCCTTCTCGCTCTACACCGAACTTACCGTTCGCCAGAACCTGACATTGCATGCCCGCCTTTTCGACATGCCAGAAGAGGAAGGACGCCGCCGTGTCGACGAGTTGCTCGCGGATTTCAATCTGGAGTCCGTGGCGGACACGCTCGCCGAAAGCCTGCCGCTCGGTATCCGGCAGCGGTTATCGCTCGCCGTCGCAGTCCTTCATAAGCCGCAGGTCCTCATTCTCGACGAGCCGACATCGGGCGTGGATCCGGTGGCGCGCGACGGATTCTGGGAGCTGCTCATCCGGCTGTCCCGGGAAGACGGGGTCACGATCTTTCTGTCGACGCACTTCATGAACGAAGCCGAGCGTTGCGATCGCATGTCGATGATGCACCAGGGCAAAGTGCTGGCACAGGGACCACCCGCCCAGCTTGTCGCCGAGCGCAAGGCGGAGAATCTGGAAGCGGCTTTCATCGGTTATCTCGAGGACGCAGCGCCCCAGAATGCGCCACCACCGGCACCTTCGAAACCTGCCGAAGCACCGACGGCGAGCGAACCCCAGAGCCACCTCGATGCAAGAGCCGGGAAATTCAGTCCTTGGCGCGTCTGGGCCTTCGCACGACGCGAAGCCATCGAACTCAGCCACGACACCGTTCGCCTTGCCTTCGCCGTCCTGGGACCCATCCTGCTCATGGTGGTGTTCGGCTACGGAATTTCGCTCGACATCAATCACGTCGCGTTCGGAATTCTCGACCTTGACGGCACGCACGCAAGCCGCCAATTGGCCAACGCCTTCCGCGGTTCGATCTATTATGATGAGAAAGAACCTGTCCGCGAGTATGACGACCTCGACCGGCGCCTGAGAACCGGCGAGCTGCGCTTCGCGCTCGAAATTCCGTCGGGCTTCGAGAAAAACCTGATTCAGGGTCGGCAGCCCGAAGTTTTTGCGCATATCGACGCGGCGGTGCCCTTCCGGGCCGAAACCGTGCGCGATTACGTGGAAAATACGGTTGCCCAGTTCGAGAGCCGGATGCGAAGGGACAACGATTATCCGGCCAGGGGCACCGCGTTTAACTCTGATACGCGCGCGCTCTACAACCAATCCTTCGACAGCGTCTATGCCCTCGTGCCGGGGGACATCATGCTGCTCCTGATCCTCATACCGAGCATGCTGACGGCGCTCAGTGTTGTGCGCGAGAAAGAGCTCGGCTCCATCGCGAATTTCTACGCGGCGCCGGCGACGAAGGCCGAATTCCTGCTCGGCAAGCAACTCCCCTATGTCGGAGTATCGCTCATCCAGTTCGTCACGCTCGTGGCGCTGGCCGTATTGCTTTTTCAGGTGCCGATAAAGGGAAGCTTTCCGACGCTGCTTCTGGGCGGCATCGTATATGTGCTGGCGAGCACCGGCTTCGGCCTCCTGATTTCCGTGTTCGCGACCACCCAGACGGCGGCGATCTTCGCGGCGGCCATCATCACGATCCTGCCGGCCGTGCAGTTTTCGGGCATGTTCGTCCCCGTGTCATCCCTCACGGGCGGCGCCGCTCTCGCGGGCAGGATTTTTCCGAGCACCTATTTCCAGTCCATCAGCATCGGTGCATTCACCAAAGCCCTGGACCTGACCACGCTCTGGCCCAACATCATCGCGCTCATGCTGATCGCGGCGATCTACTTCTCAATTTCTGTCCTGCTGCTTCCCAAGCAGGAGGTCTAAGCAATGAAACACGCCTGGCACGTCCTTCATCTCGGCATCAAGGAGCTGATCAGCCTCTCGCAGGACCCGGTCCTGATTGCGCTGATACTCTACTGCTTCACATTCTCCGTCTACACGCCGGCGAAGAGCGCGGTGATGGACGTCGTCAATGCCTCGGTCGCGGTCGTCGATGAGGACAACTCGCGCGCGGCACGGCTGATCTCGCAGTCCATGCTGCCGCCCCTCTTTCTTCCGGCCGCCGCCACAACGTTCAGTGCCATCAATCGCGACATGGACACGGCCAAGTACACCTTTATCGTCAATGTGCCACCGAAGTTCCAGCAGGACATCGAGAAGAACGCCGATCCGACGCTGCAGATAGTCGTCGACGCGACCGCCATGAGCCAGGCCGGCCGCGGGCCCGGATATTTGAAGAAGATCATCACACAGGCGGTGAGTCCGATGTGGCCCGGCACGAACAAGCCGGAAAACAAGCCACTTGTGAAGGTCAACACGCGCGGCCATTTCAACGCGAACTTCGAGCAGAGCTGGTTTGTCGCAGTCAATCAGATCATCAACAACATTTCGGTTCTCGCGATCTTCCTGACGGGCGCGGCGGTTCTGCGCGAACGCGAGCACGGCAATATCGAACATCTGCTCGTGATGCCGCTCAGACCTTCCGAGCTCATGTTCGCCAAAATCTGGGCGAACGGCCTGGTGGTCGTCATCACCGCCATGGCGTCGCTGTTCGTCGTCGTGAAAGCGACGATAGGTGTACCGATCGTCATCAGCTCCATACCGCTGTTTGCGTCGGGTCTCATCATCTACCTTTTTTCCGTGACGGCGCTCGGCATCATGTTGGCGACGCTTGTGCGCTCCATGCCGCAATTCGGGCTTCTGGCATTTCCGGTCTTCATCGTCATGCTGCTTCTCTCCGGCGGCAACACGCCGCTCGAAAGCATGCCGTTGTGGCTGCAGAAGGTCATGCAGTTCGTGCCTTCGACGCATTTCGTGAGTTTCTCGCAGGCCGTTCTCTTCCGCGACGCGACCTTCGCCATGGTCTGGAAGAGCATGGCGATCATGTTCGCCATCGGTGTCGTTTACACGCTCTACAGCCTATCACGCTTCCGGAAGATGCTGGCGCAGGTGCAGTAAGAGGTAATGACTGTGAGGTCGGACATCATACTCAGGCTGACATCGACGCTCGCGACCCTGTTCGCCTGTTTGGTCGTTTCCGATTGCACCGTCGGACCGGACTACCAACGGCCCGCGCTGTCTATGCCGGATCTGTTTCGATCGCAGGAAGGACCCACAAGCGGCAGCTCGATCGCCGACATGGCGTGGTCGAGCGTCTTCGAGGATCCGGCACTCCGCGAGCTGATCAGCGAAGGCCTGCGCAACAACTATGACCTTCAGATCGCCGTGGCGCGGATCAATGAGGCACGAGAGCTCGTCGCGGTCGCTCGCTCCGAAGGCCTGCCGCAGGTCGGCTATGACAATTTCGCGGGAGGAGAAAAGGCTATCGTTCCCGGCGCAAATTCCATCACGAGCACGACCTACAGCGCCTTCGGCGGATTTATCAACGCGGCTTGGGAAGTCGACGTTTGGGGACGCATCCGGAGAACGACTGAAGCGGCGCAAGCGGATCTGCTAGCCCAGCAAGATGTGCGCCGCGGCGTGATGCTGACGCTCGTGGGCGATCTCGCCGCCGGGTATTTCCAGCTGATCGAGCTCGATCGCGAGCTGGAAATCGCCAGGGACAGCGCCGCTGCCTACAAGAAGACCTTCGACCTCTTCAACGACCGCTACAAGGCCGGCAAGGACAGCCTGCTGCCCGTTGCACGCACGCAGGCAGCCTACAACGCCAGCGTCGCGAACATCTCCCTTCTCACGCGCGAGATCGCTCAGCAGGAAAACGCCCTGAGCGTGTTAGTTGGCGCGCCGGCGCGCCGCATCGCGCGCGGGCGCCCATTGACCGAGCAGACGATGCCGCCGACCCCCCTCGGAGCGACCACGGATCTGCTTAAGCGCCGACCAGACATTCTGGAGGCGGAGCAGAACCTGGTCGGGGCTAACGCGGAGATTGGCATCGCCATCGCGAACTTCTATCCCACGGTCGGGCTTAGCGCGCTGGCCGGCGGGCAAGGCATCGGGATTGACGGTGTCGTGCACGGCTTCTCGCTGTGGAGCGCCGCGGCAACGGTGGCGGGGCCGATCTTCACGGGCGGACGCCTTCAGGCGCTTTACCACAATCGTCAGGCGTATTGGGACGAAAGGGTCGCGCAATACAAGAAGACCATTCTGACCGCCTTCCAGGAGACGTCCGACGCGCTGATTGCGCAGCAGACTCTAGTGGCGCAGCGCGCCAACTACGAAGACCAGGTCAAGGCCCTGCAACATTCTATCGACCTCGCCCTCGTGCGGTACGACGGCGGGCGGGCCAGCTATTTCGAAGTGCTTGAGGCCCAGCAGCAGCTCTATCCGGCCGAATATGCGCTGGCGCAGACGCGGCGCGATCAGCTGATCGCCGTCGTCAATCTCTACAAGGCACTCGGCGGCGGCTGGAGTGACGAGCCTGCCGCGCCAACGAAGCAAGCCGTGATAGCGGCGTCGCAGTTGCAAGCTGAACGAGGACCCTGAGATGACCGCGCCCGGACCCTTCGGCTTCATCGAAGAGTACTGGCTCGACGCCTGGCAGCGATCGGTCCTGTTTCTCGATGTCCTACGCCAGCGCGGTAACAACTATCATGCGCACAAGGCCGACGCCGTCCCCCACGTTCTCGGGTTCGAGGCGGAACTCGTACGCGACGGACGCAAACTGCTTCGGCCGGTGAATTATCTGCTCGTTCGCATCATTCCGCATGAAGGAACGACGATCGATCCCGGCAAGCCACCTTTCGTCGTGGTCGATCCGCGTGCGGGACATGGCCCGGGCATCGGCGGCATGAAAAAGGAAAGCGAAATCGGTGTGGCGCTCGCCGCCGGCCATCCCTGCTATTTCATCGGATTCCTCCCCGAGCCTGTGCCAGGACAGACGATCGAGGACGTTTGCCGCGCGGAAGCGGAGTTCGTCCGAGAGGTCGCCGCGCGACACGCCAAAGCCGGAGGCAAGCCTGTAATCATCGCCAACTGCCAGGCAGGTTGGCAGACCATGATTGTCGCCGCGGCCGAACCCGATATTGCCGGCCCGATTCTGCTCGCGGGTTCCCCCCTCTCCTACTGGGCCGGCGTGCGGGGAAAGAATCCGTTGCGCTATCTTGGCGGCGTACTCGGCGGCACATGGTTAACGACGCTTGTCGGAGATCTGGGCGATGGAATTTTCGACGGCGCCAATCTCGTAGCCAATTTCGAGGCCCTCAATCCAGCGAACACGCATTGGACCAAACCTTACAACGTTTATTCCAAGGTCGACACGGAAGGCCCGCGCTTTCTCGACTTCGAAACCTGGTGGGGAAGCCCGGTCCTCCTCAATGCTGGCGAAATGCAGTGGATCGCCGACAATCTCTTCGTCGGCAACAAATTGTCCGCCGGTGCGTTGCGGAGCCAGAATGGGTTGAGGATCGATCTGCGCAACATCAGGTCGCCCATCATCGTCTTCTGCTCCTGGGGCGACAACATCACGCCGCCGCAGCAGGCGCTTTCGTGGATCGTCGACCTTTACGATCACGAGCGCGAGATCGTCGCGAACGGCCAGACCATCGTCTATTGCCTGCACCAATCGATCGGGCATCTCGGCATCTTCGTATCCGGAAAAGTTGCATCGAAAGAGCACCGCGAATTCGTGTCCAGCATGGACATGATCGATCTGATGCCCCCGGGGCTTTACGAGGCAGTCATCACGGGCGTCGATGAAGACACTGAAAACCCGCACTTGATCGAGGGACACTATCTCTTCAGCCTGGAACCTCGAACAGTCAATGATATTCGCGCGCTCGGCGGGAATGATGCCGCAGACGATCAGCGCTTCGCCACTGCGGCACGCGTATCAGAGGTAAACAAAGCGCTCTACGAAACGATTGTGCAACCGGCCGTACGCGCCATGGCGTCGGAACCCGCGGCGGGCGCGATGCGCTGGGCGCATCCGAACCGCCTGCGCTTTGCTGCCTTCTCCGACAGGAATCCGATGATGTGGCCCATTCCGGAACTGGCGAGAAGGATTCGGGAACAGCGAAAGCCGGTTTCGCCTGACAATCCACTGCTTCAGATGGAGAAAACGACATCCGGCTGGATCGAAAAACTCTGGGACATTTATGGCCATCAACGCGATGCGATCACTGAGGCGATCTTCCTGAGCACCTATGGTTCGCCTCTCGTGCAGGCGTCGGTCGGTCTTAACAAGAACGGAGAGTCGCCTGGCCGGCGCACGGAACGCGATCTCGTCCGCGAAGCCAGCGAAGCGCGGCGCCGTGCGGATCTGGAAGAGCGATTCGAGTCAGGCACACCAGTTGATGCGGCGTTGCGTGCGCTGGTTTTCGTCCTGCGGGCCGAAGACAGCGTCGATCAACGCGCATTTGCAAGACTGAGGATGTTGCGAGCCGCCCAGCAGACCGATGCGCGGCCCAAAATGTCCGAGCTCAAATTGCGCCTGGCAGACCAGGCGATGCTGGTTCGGCTCGACGAACAGCGGGCGATCAAGGCCATTCCGAAACTCCTGCCGGGCGACGCCAAACAGCGTCGCGCCTGGTTGGGTGCACTCCACAGCGTGGTCAAAACGCGAAACCTGAACGAAGAAAGCGCGAATCGCCTCGCGCAAATCGATGCGCAGTTCAAGGCAGAGCCGGATCGGCACATCGCAAGGGAGGGTTTTCATGGCTGAGACTTTGCGCCGTGAGAAGTTCGAGCGCCTCGTCGAGCGCGCGCAGCGCAACCCGCCTGTAGCAACCGCCGTGGCGCATCCGTGCGATGAGGTCTCACTGGAGGGCGCAGTCGAAGCCGCCAAGCTAAAACTGATCGCGCCGATACTGGTCGGACCGGAGGCGCGGATCCGTGACGTCGCCGCGAAAGCCAAGCTCGACATCAGCGCCATCGAAATTGTCGACGCAGAACACAGCCATGACTCGGCGGAAAAGGCTGTCGCGCTCGTCCGGAAGGCGCATGCGCATGCCCTCATGAAAGGCTGCTTGCACACGGACGAGCTCATGCGCGCGGTTGTGTCGCGCGATGCCGGCCTGCGCACGGCGCGTCGCATCAGTCACTGTTTCATTATGGACGTACCCCGCCACGACAAGCCATTGATCATCACCGATGCCGCCGTGAACATCGCGCCGACGCTGGAAGAGAAAGTCGACATTGTGCAGAACGCGATCGATCTCGCCCACGCGATGGGTATCGGCGAGCCGCGCGTGGCCATCCTCAGTGCTATGGAAACCGTCAATGCGAACGTGCAGTCGACGCTCGAAGCGGCCGCTCTGTGCAAGATGGCCGATCGCCAGCAGATCACCGGTGCCTTGCTCGACGGCCCGCTTGCGCTCGACAACGCCATCAGCCCCGAAGCGGCTACGATCAAGAAAATCGTCTCGCCGGTAGCCGGCAACGCCAACGTGCTCGTGGTACCGGATCTCGAAGCCGGTAACATGCTCGCCAAGAGCTTGTCGTTTCTCGCCGGCGCAGACGCGGCCGGAATCGTTCTCGGCGCGCGTGTGCCGATCATCCTGACAAGCCGCGCCGACAGCCTCCTGACCCGGCTTGCATCATGCGCTGTCGCCTTGATGGTTGCGGCATCGCAGCGGGCCGCCACTGCCATTCGTTAGAGGAGAGTCACGTGGGCGGAAACATCCGGCCGATCCTAAGCGGACAAAAGGCACTGGTAGTCGGCATCGCCAATGAGCACTCGATTGCCTATGGCTGCGCCAGGGCGTTCCGCGAAGCCGGCGCCGAACTCGCCGTTACTTGGCTGAACGACAAGGCGCGCCCATTCGTAGAACCGCTCAGGGCCAGCTGGAAGCTGTCTTCGATCTTATCCGCACGCGCTGGGGAAAGCTCGACACCATGGTGCATTCGATAGCGTTCGCGCCGCGCGCCGATCTGCAGGGCGGCCTTCTCGACTGCTCCGCCGAGGGGTTCGCCACGGCGATGGACATTTCCTGCCACTCTTTCGTCCGCATGGCGAGGCTGGCGGCTCCGCTCATGACTGATGGTGGCACCATGTTCGCAATGAGCTATTACGGTGCGAGTCGCGTCGTGCCAAACTACAACATCATGGGTCCGGTGAAGGCCGCGCTCGAAGCATCCTGCCGCTACCTCGCCTACGAACTCGGCACGGCCGGCATTCGCGTACATGCGATATCGCCCGGCCCACTCAAGACGCGCGCGGCATCTGGCCTTAGAGACTTCGAACTGATGCTGAACGAGGCCGAGAAGAAATCGCCGTTGGGGGAACTTGTGGACATAATGGATGTCGGATTCGCGTGCGCCTATCTCGCCACCGACTTCGCCAGGCGAATCACCGGCGGCACGATTTATGTCGACGGAGGCGCCAATGTCGTGGACTGAGCTGTCATGAGCGGGCTGATCGTCGCCTTCAATGCGGAATCGTTCACCATTGAATTCGCGCTGTACGCCGTGCCGGGACCCGGCAATGACGGCGCGGCATGAAAAAAAACAAGAACGTGCACATCCGAACGAAGCTTCACCGGAAGGAATATGAGGCTGAACTGAAGATGCTGCAGATCGAGCTTTGCTACCTTCAGGATTGGGTTAAAGCAACCGGCGCCCGCATCATACTCGTCTTCGAAGGGCGCGATGCCGCCGGCAAAGGCGGGATCATAAAAACGATTACCGAACGCGTGAGCCCTCGCGTTTTTCGCGTGGTGGCGCTTCCCGCTCCGTCGGATCGCGAGAAATCGCAGACGTTCCTACAGCGCTACATCGCCAATTTTCCGGCGGCGGGCGAGATCGTAATTTTCGATCGCAGCTGGTACAACCGCGCAGGTGTCGAATATGTGATGAAATTCTGTACCGATCTGGAACATACGCGCTTTCTCGAGCAATGTCCCGAAGCCGAGCAGTGGCTCGTCGACAGCGGCATCATTCTCATAAAGATCTGGCTGGAAGTGGGAATGGAGGAGCAGCAACGGCGCTTTGACGCGCGCATCAACGATCCGCTCCGCCAGTGGAAGCTCAGCCCCATGGATCTCGAGTCGTTTGCGCGTTGGTACGACTATTCGAAGGCCCGTGATTTGATGCTGGCTGCAACCGACCGCGACTATGCGCCCTGGTGCATCCTGCCTTCTGACGACAAGAGACGTGCACGTCTCAACGGCATCGCGCATATCCTGTCGCTGATCCCGTACGAGAAAGTGAAGCGCAAGAAGGTAAAGCTGCCGAAACGATCAAGGCGTGGAAAATATGACGACCAGGAAATGCTAAGCGGCCGACGCCTGATCCCGGAGCGTTACTGACCGGTCCGATCGCGGCAGGGATCGCCGGCCGAGGCTGGATTTCCCAGTCCTGTTCACGCAATCGCTAGCGCGGCCGCCGGACCTTTACTGGTGGCGTGCCGAATTGCTCGCGGACGCCCAGGACGTCTAAGCCGGTCCGGCAAAGCAAAATCGCCATGGAGTCTTACCGGCACACGGACAACACCGTTTGGACCTCGAGCGCCTTCATTGGACCTTCGCCCAATTGTTGGCGCCTCCGGAATACCGGATGGTTTCCGCGATTAAGGAGGGCCCGCGGACTGATCCTGTGAGGCGTTTTCCGAGCAATGCCCTTCCGAATTCGAAACGCCCCGTTAACGATGGACCTTCGAGAGCCGCTGACGGCGATTGCCACGCGGCGGCAATTTCTGGTGCTCAGTCCCCTTATCGGCGTCCTGGCCGGATGCGGCGCGGCTCCTTCGCTAACAGTTGTCGGGTCGCATTTCCCCGCTTGGCTCGCGTGCGGGATAGTCGGCGTCATAGCGGCAATCGTCGCGCGTATCGCTTTAGTCGCGACGGGTCTCGACGAGCTGTTGCCGCTCCAGCTCTATGTCTGCGTCGCCGTCGGGATCTTCGTGGCCTGCCTCATCTGGCTTGTCTGGGTGGGATAGATGCCGTCGGGGGGGAAGAGAATGGCGATTTCGGCAGCGATCATCGCCACAGCGACCACTCTTGTCCTTTTCCTCATCATTTGGAGCAAGCCGGAAACAGACGACGCCATCATCGACGCCGACGTCGTACACGTCGCGCCTGCCGTCGGCGGGAAGCTTCTGAAGCTCGCGGCCCGAGAAAATGCTTTTGTCCACAGAGGTGACCTGCTTTTCCAGATCGATCCCTACCCGTATCAACTCGCGCTGGCCCAGGCTAAAGCCAATCTCGCCGTTGCACGTGCGGCCGTCGATACGCAGCGGCATTTTATTGCCGCACAACGCTCGGGTGCAGCCGTCGCTGGCGAGCAGGTCGGACGCGCAAAATCAAACTATGCGCTCTCGGCGCGCACGACGGGCAGGCTCGCGCCGCTGACATCGAGCGGTTACGTGCCGGTGCAACAACTCGATCAGGCGCAGGTCGTCAGGGAAGATGCCGCAACGTCGCTGGCCCAGGCGCGGGAACAGGCAAAAGGAGCACGGGAAGCCATCATCACGGATGAAGGTCCGCTTGCCGCCGTCGAGGCAGCCATCGCCGCTGTTGGAATTGCCGAACGGGCGCTCAGCGACACGACCGTGCGCGCACCGCATGACGGTCTCGTCGTCGGCTTGACGATTTCGAGCGGGGAAATGGTCATTCCCTCACAATCGCTTTTCACGCTTATCAACACCGAGCAATGGTACGCGAACGCCAATTTCCGCGAAACCGATCTGACGGACATCGCCGTTGGCGATTGCGCCACGGTTTTTTCCCTCGTCGATCAGCGGCAGCCGATCACCGGCATCGTCGACGGAACGGGATGGGGCGTCCTCACCGAGGATCGCATCAATCTGCCGCGCTCAGTTCCTTATGTGCAACCCGAACTCAATTGGGTTCGCGTCGCGCATCGCTTTCCCGTGCGCATAAGGCTCGTCAATCCGCCGCGCGCGCTGGCGCGGCTCGGGGCGAGTGCAATCGTCGAGATTCGCCATGGCGCTGCTTGTCGCTGACAAACTTAAACAGGACGCACGCGGCATCGCAGCGCGTTTCCTCCGCCTTCTGGTGCCGGCTCCCGGACGGCTCGAATTCACGCTGCGCCTCACGGCGATTTGCGCGCTGACTACGCTGGTTGTCCAGATCTATGGCACGCCCGATCCGGCGCTGACGGTATACATCGCGTTCTTCATGATACGGCCGGACCGCGCTTCCAGCGTCATCACCGATCTCGCTTACCTCGTGGTCATTACCTTCGTAATTGGGCTGATCTTCATCGTTGCGCAAATCGCCGTCGATGACGCGTCGCTGCTCGTGGCAAGCATTGCGTTGGTTTCGTTCGCGCTTCTTTTCCTCGCGTCGGCAAGCAGCAAGATTCAACCGATTGGTCCGACGGCTGCGCTGATCGTCGGCTATGGGCTTGACCTTCTCGGCTCGACGCCGGCCGGGGAATTGGCCACACGCGGCTTCCTCTATGCCTGGCTGTTTGTCGGAATCCCGGCGGCCGCTTCAATCCTCTGCAATATCCTCTTCGGGCCCAGTCCCCTGTCCCTGGTTCGACGCGCGCTTGCCGAACAGATGCGAAGCGCCGCGCAGGTTCTGATCAGGCCGGACGCCGACAATACCGAGACATCGAAACGCCTCCTGCGCAGAGGAAATTCCGAGCTCCTGCAGCGCCTCCGGCTTGCCGCGCTCGAGCACACGTCCCCCGCCGATGGGCTCCGGGCGCTTGGACGGGCGGCACACTCCGGCCTAGCGATACTTTCGGCCATCGATTTCTCGCTGCACGCACCATACGCCATGCTTCCGCAAGATCTGCGCGTGCGCCTTGCCAGAACGCTCAACCGCATCGGGATAATTTTGGAGCGGGGTGGCTTTCCCGCCGATGTCGAGATGCCGGATCGCAAGGATATGCCTGCGCCCGCTGCTGCGGCTTATACCGAGATCGTCGCGGCGCTTTCCGCGCTCACCGACGGATCCAAGGGGAATCCGGCTGAAGCGCCGAAGGAGAAGTCCGGCTTTTTCCTGCCCGATGCATTCACCGATCCGATCCACGTGTATTACGCGCTCAAGACGACCATCG
>Ga0335070_10002129_pt1 | contig 23085 bp, 17 predicted proteins | sample Lox_Sample_13_FD_206722 | JGI IMG/M metagenome (GOLD analysis project Ga0335070, IMG submission 206722) | Soil microbial communities from Loxahatchee National Wildlife Refuge, Florida, United States - Lox_Sample_1.3 | ecosystem: Environmental > Terrestrial > Soil > Wetlands | place: USA...
GTGAATCCCGTGCTAAATCCCTCGACAAGGCGTTTGAATTGGCTCAAAAGGCTCTCGCTATGGACGACTCAATTGCTAGCGCCCATTCCTTATTAGGTTCCATCTATCTTGTAAAACTTGAGTTTGAGAAAGCCATCGCTGAGGCGGAACGGGCTGTTGTTCTCAATCCCAATGGAGCGCAAGGAATTTTTGTTTTCGGGGGGATTCTAGGGCATGCGGGCAGGTGGGAGGAAAGTGTTACGTATGCCAAAAAGGCGATACGGCTTGACCCAGTCCCTGACATATTTAAACACTTCATCTTAGGTCGCGCCTATTTCATGTTGGGGCGGTATGATGAATCCATAGTAATATGGAAGAAGGCACTGGAGATGAACCCCGATTACGTGCCTGCCCATGCTTTTCTTGCGGCTTGTTACAGTTCAATAGGTCGTGATGTAGAGGCTGCTGCTGAAGCAAAGGAAGTCATCAGAATAAATCCTAAATTCAGTGTCGAATCTCACGCAAAGATACTCCCTTACAAGAATAAAGCAGATATAGAGCGGGAGGTCGAAGCCTTCCGCAAGGCAGGGTTGAAGTGAGAGATTGCAACAAAATTTTGCCTTATTTTTTCTTGCACATTCCGAATAAGCGTCAATCCGAAGTTGAAATAAAGGTGACAAACATGTGAACTCACGGTTTTGATTCAATTTTGGATTGACGCATGAAGAACGATGCCGCTGCGGGAATAAAAAAGATTATCTATGGGGTTTCAATCGGGGACCTTCCTATACAAGTTGCCAAAACTCGGCAACAGAAATAGTGTAACACCAAATTGAACGGGTATCAATTAAAAAAACGGCGCTTTGCACCAGCCTTTGTTTCTACCGCGCAGCGGTTTAGTTCTTCTACCAGTAATCGTTGATCCTCAGCTTCACCTCAGGCTGAGGATTCGTAGGTGGAAGCGTCAAATTTGGCATCGAGGGTGATTTTTCCTTAGAAAGCGTGAAGTTCTTCCTCAAGGCGAGAATCAAGATTGTTATACCAGATTTTAAGCAATAATCCTTAAAAGATAATTTTCGCAATCTCGTTTTCCTATTGACAAGATGATTGGTTTTGATATCGTTAATTCCACCATCCCATGAAACTTTCTCTTTTCCAAGGGGGTGGTGGCTGAATTAAAGCAAGGATCATTAACCTTTTTTCAAATATAAACCATAGGAGGAGGAAATGAGCCCGGTGAACCTGCGAGAATTGGAAAGGGTTGAAGTTACCATCCTTGTAGATAATTACACGGATCTTCTTTTACAGCAAAGCACAAATGTTGTGAAACGGGCTTTAGTCCCTCCGCCCCAAGCATTTCTGGCAGAGCATGGGTTCTCCTGCCTGATAAAGACGATCGACGGATCTGAAGAGCACGTGATGCTCATGGATGTGGGGATCTCGGGGACCTGCCTTCTCCATAATGCCCAACTTTTGAAAATCGATTTGAGCAAAGTGGAAGCACTGATCTTGAGCCATGGACATTTCGATCACTGCTGGGGCCTACGGGAAATCTTGCCAAGGGTTTCTAAAGGCATCCCTGTTGTCCTTCACCCAGATGCCTTCCTTCCCCGTCGTATCAATTTCCCTGCCCTCGGAATTCAGGTGCCTCTTCCCCCACCGGTGGAAAATATGCTGAAAGAAGCTGGGGTTGAAATCCGAAAAATCCGGGAGGATTCAATTTTGGCATCGAGCCGCGTACTCATTCTGGGTGAAATTGATCGGATAACGGAATTTGAAAAGGGAATGCCGGGGGCCGAGGCGGAAATAAACGGACAGTGGGTGAAAGACCCTTTCCCGGATGACCGCGGAGTAGCGCTCAAGGTAAAGAACAAGGGGCTGGTGGTCATCGGCGGCTGTTCCCATGCCGGGATCATTAACACCGTAAAACATGCCCAGAAGGCAAGCGGGACGCCTAAGGTCCATGCCGTTCTTGGCGGGTTTCATCTGACCGGGCCGATGATGGAACCTGTCATAGGCCCGACGATAGGGAAGATTAAAGAGATCGGCCCTGAATACGTCGTCCCTACTCACTGCACCGGCTGGAGAGCGATCAATCAGTTTGCGAAGGAGATGCCGGAGCAGTTCATCTTAAACACCGTCGGAACGACTTATATCTTCGGATAGGTCAGATCAAGACGCACTCATCGAGACTTTACTATGCACATTTCCATCCGTAATCGTTGACCCTCAGGGTAATCTCAGGCTGTAGATTTGTAGGTGGAAGCAGCAACCTCTTTTTTCAACTCTTCCTTGCTAAAATTAAGATTGCCAGACTGCTCAAAAAGTATGGAGGCAAGAGTCGATAATTCTTATCGTGCCCGAGCTTTCTTAATTCTTATCGGTTCAAAAACAACAATTTGATAAGAGCCTTTGTCGAAGATGAGGTGGTGAAGGTGTTTTCTCGGCCACTCTTCGGTGGAACCAGTTTATCCGGACTTTATCCCACCTTACCTTGATTTTATCTCAATTACCATGATTGGCACGGAAACTATAGTGAAAATACACTACCATACACCAAAATCAGATTCGAGTATTGCATCGATGCAATATTTGAGACTTTGTATATCAGCCGGCAACAAACATAACTAGTTGGAAAAACTATATTTTTTAATCATTGCAAAGAGAATACGGGTGTGGCATATGGATTGCCTTATGCATATGTTAACTAATGCGCATCGTGGGCAGGGTAACATAGGCCCCTCCTTAGTTCTGGTCTAATCGGCCTTATTCAATAGCCAAAGAGGCGATGGAAAAGACAACCATGGCTGAGAGATTTGGAACAGATAACAATCCCATGGTCGTTTGTCCTCATTGTCACGGTTCCGGAAAGCCTCGCGATAATGTCAGAGGAGTTAGTGTTAGGAGCGGCGGAGGATTCTGGATAAAAAACAAGAAAAAGGTAGCATTCCTAATAGAATACCTTAGAAACGAATTGAATCTCGATAAAGCCAAAATTTCCGTTAGAAAGCTTGCGAAATCGGCAGGTATCCTGGTTGCAAGTTATAATTTGGCGGAGTTGCAAGAGAGCTTTCTATCGCGGAATTTGATCGCCAGTGAGGAGGACGCCTCGCTAGTCAAATCAATTTTGTTAGAAAAAGGGCTCAGTGTGAATGGTTCAATGGAAGCATTTGGGTTGAGGAGGCAAGAGAAAATTATGCCGTTGGTTGTTAAGCGAAAAATTTGGTGGGAATCCGTTCCAGGAGCAAGTAGCTATGTAGTGTACTTAAGTGAAGGCAGAGAAATTTTTGAACCTGAAAACTTCTTCTGGGAGACAACGCCGGGGATCATTTCAAAACAGGTCGTTGGGAAGACGGAGCTGATCCTCCCAGATGAATGGCCTGAGTTTCCTAAGGAACCGGGAACTTACTATATCGGAATTACTTCCAAAGATGACTTAGGGAATCAAAGTAACCCTTTTATAGTATCGGGATCTTTCAAATTCCTTGCCCCGTCGGCTCCATCGCAGGGTGGGATTGAATCCGTATAATTGAAATTGATTTAGTGTTATTACTGTGTGTAAAGTATTTGGAGACAACTTCTTCTGCGAAGATTCGGCAACGCGGCCGGGATAGGACTGCCCTTTTTATTTATTTCCCTCGCTAATTTCTAGATCAGGATTTAGCTATACAGGCATTGTCAAGGATCATTTGAGGAGAAGGTGCTCGCTAACTTCTTTCCGTAATCGAGATTTTAAATGTTTCTGCCTTAATATAATGTTTCAAATCGAAATCAGCAGGTCCAAATAGAAAATGCTGCGCTTTTGTTCAAACAATACAGGGTTTACCCTATTCACCTGTTAAAATACTGTTGGTAGCTTAAAACTGCTGGAAGGATGGACTGGGGAACGGAGAGGTGACTTGGGAAGAAGAATAAGCGCCCGGTCATTTTGAAAACTGCAAATTCTCATACGGAGGACAACCAATGAAAACGACAAGCTACCGTAGCAAGGTTGATTTGGGAAACCGTGAGGGAGTGTCTATGAACAGAGAGGTGGAATACGTTTATAGGCTATTTCCATTCAACCCTCAAACTCCAGATTGTTGTTGACCTTGCATTACAAAACCATTAAACTCATATTCACTCAGAGTTGTTCTCAAGACCCTTTAAGCTGGTTACCAGTTAGTATTACAGGAAGGGTGGCCCAATGAAAGTACATGGGATGAAAATCATGGGATGTCTTCTCATATTGGTATGCGCCACAGGATGCGCGACGATGAGTGATGTGGTTCGAGCAAAGGCGGAAGGAAAAGGAACAAGTAGGGTGTATCGTGTCAATGCCGACAGAGCTTGGGAAATTGCAACAATGGTTTTTCGTTTCGTACAAACAGACGCTGTTGAAGAGCATCGCTCCGAAGGATATATGCTGACGAGCATCGGAAAAGGTTCCATTTCATGGGGAGCCGTGATCGGGGTATGGATCGAGGCGGTCGATGACGAGAATAGTAGGGTTACGGTTGTGATAAAGAGAAGGAACCCGGCAGAGTTATCGGTACCGCTCACGGAGACCGATTTTCATGATGATTTTGAGTTGGCGTGGCTTATGAAACTAAAGAAATCGGAAGTTAAGCCGTGAATCTTCAAGATCGATTTAACTACTTCGCTAAGACACTGACAGCCATTCTGCCTCTAAAATGACAAATCATCTCTGATGTTCATGCGTCGCAGGAGCGATTCGTTGTGTCGCTATGCCGTTCATGCTTCGACAGGCCTGTCCTGAGCGGACCATTCATCCTTCGAGGACCTCAGGACGAACGGTAAGTCGAAGGGCTCAGCACGAACGGTTCAAATGAAAGTAATGTCCACACAATTATGGACTGATTCTTAATTGGGGATGCACGATTCTCCTCTGGCCTCTGAGGAAAGGGTTCTTCTACTCTTCTCTGGGCTTCGATTCTTCTGGAATGATCGGAAGGTTCAATTTCTCCGTGTGTCGTATGACCGTCAGCGTCGTTTTCACTCCCACCTTCTCTTCCGTCAACAGTCTGTGCAAGTCATCAATTCCTGCCACGGGCTGGCCATCAAACCCGATGATGATATCTCCTTCTGAAAGGCCGGCCCTCTTGGCAGGACTGTTTTCCTCTATGGATACGACCAGAACGCCACTTTCAACAGGTAAATGGTAAAATCGCACAATGCGGCGAAGAAGCGGGACATTCTGACCTCCGAGCCCGATATAGCTCCTTCTTATCTTACCTTCCTTAATGAGCTTGCCGGCGACAAATTTGGCTGTATTAATCCCAATGGCAAAGCAAATGCCCTGGGCAGCGAGAATCATGGCTGTATTGACACCGATGACCTCCCCCCGAGAGTTAACGAGAGGACCTCCAGAATTTCCTGGATTCAGGGCAGCATCGGTCTGGATGATGTTGTCGATGAGGCGGCCCGATATCGATCTGAGGGAACGGCCCAGTGCGCTGACCACTCCAGAGGTCACCGTGGCCTGAAAGCCGTATGGGTTGCCAATCGCAATGACCAATTGCCCCACTCGTATCTTCTGGGAGTCGCCCAAGGGTGCGGCCAAAAAGTTTGACCCATTGATTCTGACCACTGCCAGATCCGTGTCCGGGTCCTCCCCCACGGTATCACCTTGGAAACGACGACCATCCGGCAACGTCACTTCAATCCTGTTTGCACGGTATACGACATGGCTGTTGGTCAGGATGAAACCATCAGGCGTGAAGATGAAGCCCGAACCAGTGCCCCGCTGTTCTTCAGGCCCACGGAAAGGAGCTGCCTGTCTTCTTCCGGCACTCGTTCGGACGTCGAGATTCACAACCGATGGACTCACCCGGTCCGCCGCATGGATGACCGCCCTTGAATAGGCATCCAGAAGGTCATCCTCGGAAGGACGTACGGACTCAAGATTCCGCGCTGCTCCACCGCTGACTCCTTCGTTTGATAACAGCCCAAATACTTTTTTCGCCATTTTTAAATCTCCTTCATCTCCGATAGAATTTAATCATTCCAAGTCATTTTTTCAAATAGATTGTCTCCCATGGAAGATGAAGCCTCGGAGGGGACCTACCCGGTTATGGGCAAAAAACTGCGAAGGGGTAAGAGATGATTACTTATTGATTATCCAAGCATTTTGAATTATGATGCGCTGTGAAAGAGGAGAGAAATGGAAGTATACACGGATAAACATGCCCGCTCGGGAATTGATGCTCCTCTTCCCAAACTGGAATGTTTCAAGAACCAGTTCAAAAGTTATGAGATCACAATCTCCATCCCGGAGTTTACCTCTGTCTGTCCTCGGACCGGATTGCCTGATTTCGGAACGATTACCATCCGCTACACTCCAGACCAATGGTGTGTTGAATTAAAATCTCTCAAAACTTACATCCTTGCCTACCGGAGCCTGGGAATCTTTTACGAAAATGCGGTGAATCGAATCCTCAGAGATTTCGTCAGGGCTTCCAAACCCATTCAAGCGGTTGTCACGGGTGAATTTAATGTTCGGGGAGGAATGAAGAGTGTTATCGAAGCCTCTTACCCCTTGAAGAAGCGATCGAAGAAAAGGTAAAAATCGTCTTTATTTCACGATGCCTTTTTCATTAACCTCCCCCAGGCCTTTCGAACATTTTTCTGAATGGCTTCGATTTCCGAGCCGGTCAGGTGGTTGAAGCGGCCCTGGAGCTTAAGGTATTCCTGGACTGGGCGGGTTTTCGGCTCAAAACTGATCGTATACTTCTCTCCATTCTCAACCTCATAGAGTGGAAAGACTCCCGTGAGGACAGCAAGCCTCGAAATTTTGACGGTCAGTTCCGAAGGAATCTTCCAGCCCGGAGGACAGGGAGAAAGAAGATGGATGAATCGGGTCCCGCGGATTCCCTTGGCCTTCTCCATTTTTCTTAAGAGGTCTTCCGGATAAGCAATCGTTGCCGTCGCCGCATAGGGGATCTGGTGATCAGCCATGATGGCCATGATGTCTTTCTTCGGATTTTCTTTGGGCCTCATGGTCGGAGTGGTCGTCGTCCAGGCGAACATGGGGGTCGCTGAACTCCGTTGCGTGCCCGTGTTCATATAGCCCTCGTTGTCGTTACAGATGTAAATGAAATCTTCATTCCGCTCCGCAGCCCCTGAGAGAGCCTGGAGCCCGATATCAAAAGTCCCGCCGTCACCAGCCCATACCGTTACTACAGTTTCATGATCGCCCCGAATATCCAATGCCGCTCGAATACCCGAAGCGGTTGCTCCCCCTGTGACAAAACCCGCATGAACGGCTGGAATTCGAAAACTCGAATAGGGCCAAAACCCCGGGACGATGGACCAGCAAGACGCAGGAAAAACCATGACGGTCTTCTCTCCGAGACCCTTGAGGGTGAGGCGCATGCTGATGGCTGCTCCACACCCAGCACAAGCCAGGTGCCCATGGCCCAAATTTTCTGTTAAGGGGATCTTTATTTTATTCATCTGAGCCTCATCCTCTTTGAAATCTCCAAAATACGAACATTAGAGATTTGGCGGCTATCAGAATATCAGGCTATCAGGTATTGGATATCAGGATATTACGGTATCAGGTTTATAGATCTCTTGCCTGCTTTTCCTGATACTCTGGTTTTCTGGTATCCTGCTTCCTGATTTCCTGGTAACCCGATTCACTTTACTTCTTCAACCCCAGCCACAAAATCTCTTCTTCGGGTCTGGAATGCTCCGCCGCGTGGTGGACCGCTTCTTCAATCAGTTCAGGAGTGATGTCCCTTCCACCCAGCCCTGAGATGAAACCAAAGACCTGTGGTCTCTCCTCGCTCGAGTACAAGGAGGCTCTTAATTCCTGGGCAAAGACGCCTCCCACCCCTGCCGAGAGATTTCTGTCGATGACCACCAACTTTTTTGCCCCTTGAATCTCTTCATGAATTTCTTCAGACGGGAAGGGTCGAAATCTCTTAATCTTTATTCCAGCAACGCTGTGTCCATTTCCAATCAGCTTCCGGATAACGATCCTTGAGGTACTTGTCACTGTGCCGGAGGTCATCAGAATAATCTCGGCTCCTTCTTTCCCATACCTTTCAATCGCGCCATAACCACGACCAAAACGGGATCTGAATTCATCGTCCACCTTCCTTGCAACCTCGGGGACCTGCTCCATCGCCTTCTGAGTTTTGTAACGGAACTCTAAAAAACATTCAGGTGTGGCGATCGCCGAGAAGGCCCTGGGCTCCTGAGTATCGATGAGATATTCCGGGCAGAAAGGCGGTAGGAATTGATCAACCTCTTCCATCGTGGGAATCTCTACAGCCTCAGCAGTATGCGAGAGGACGTAGGCGTCGAGGACAACCATCACGGGAAGCTTGACCGATTCTGCTATTCGGTAAGCCTGGAGAATGGTATCGAGAACTTCTTGATTATTTTCGCAATAGAGTTGAATCCATCCCGTATCGCGTTGAGAAAGAGAATCGCTCTGATCACCCCAGATATTCCAGGGTGGGCCGATGGCCCGATTGACATTGACGAGCACGATCGGAAGGCGGGCACCGGAGGCCCAATGGAGCATCTCATGCATGTAAGCCAATCCATGAGAGGAGGTGGCGGTGAAGCATCTCACCCCTCCTGTCGAGGCTCCGATCAGGGCTGCCATCGCAGAATGTTCTGACTCCACTTTCAGGAAGATCGTTTTCGAGCGACCGCTCGCCACGAGCTCGGACAGTTCCTCAACAATCGTTGTCTGCGGAGTGATGGGATAAGCGGAGATGACGTCGACACGGCTCAAGATCACCCCGTAGGCCACTGCCTGATTTCCTGTGATGACCTTTCTCATCTCGCCTCCTCCCTAAGAGAAATGGCCCCCCGGGGGCATTCGGAAAGACAGATTCCACAGCCTTTACAGAAATCATAATCCACCTGATGGGAGAAGATCTCTCCTGTCTTGACGACAGATATATCTGGACAGAAGACATAACAGTTCTCGCATTCGTTGCAGGTCCCGCAGCTAAAACATCTTTCAGCTTCTTTTACCGCCCTATCCTCTGTCAGGGGGGACGTTACCTCTTCGAAACCTCTGATCCTTTTCTTGGCCAAGACTTTCGATTGCCTCTGCCTTTTTGAAGGTTCGAAGTAATCCATGTTCAATTCTTCAAAGGCGACCACATGAGGATTCATCTTCCTCTCCTCAGGGTGGAGATATCTGAAGATCGAGAGGGACGGCCCCTCTCCTATAAGAATTTGCTGGATCGCTTCTTCTGAATCTTTGCCTCTTAAGTAACAATCCATGGCCAGGGCGGCCTTTTTGCCAGAGCCAATGGCATGGGCCACCGTTCGCTGGTTTGAAGTGAGATCTCCTCCTGCAAAGATGCCTTTTACCCCCGTGCTTCCATCTCTCCGGGTGAGAATAATCCCCTCTTTTCTCTCCACCCCTTTTGGAAGAAAGGAGGCCTCGATCTCTTCTCCTGCCGCAATGATCACGCTATCCGCCTCGATGAAAAAATTGGAATTGGGAACAGGGACAGGCCTTCTGCGGCCGGTCTCATCCGTTTCTCCGAGCTTCATTCGTAGGCACTCTAAGCGTTTCAGGCTATCTCTTTGTTGAATCCGCACGGGATTGACCAGATACCTGATCTTCACTCCTTCTTCAATGGCTTCCACAATTTCGTCTTCGAAGGCAGGCATCTCTTCCTTCGAACGACGGTAAAGAATAGTTGCCTTTTTCCCCATCCGGATGACGGATCGTGCCACATCAATGGCTGTATTTCCCCCACCGATGATCGCAATCTTATTGCCCAACTTTCCTTTCTTGGCCAGGTTGATCTTCTTCAGGAGGCCAAGGCCGCTCAACACATCCTTTCCTTTTTCCCCAGGAATGTGAAGGCTTCGACTGCGATGGGCACCACTCGCGATGAAGATGGCCTGATAGTCTCTTAAACCGTCTAGACTTAAATTTTCACCCAATGCGATTCCTGTCCGAAATTCCACGCCCAATGCCACAATCCTCGAAATCTCCTGATCTAAAACATCCCTCGGCAATCGATAGGATGGGATTCCCATCCTCAACATGCCCCCTGTTGACGATGAAGATTCAAAGACCGTGACGTCATATTGAAGCCTTGCCAGATGATAGGCGCAACTCAACCCGGCGGGGCCCGATCCGACAATGGCAATCTTTCCCTCCCTTACTCCAGTTACCTTTTGCATCTTCTCATTTAGATTCGGCGCATGATCCGCGACGAACCTTTCCAGAGCGTGAATGCCGATTGATTCATCATACTTTCCACGATTACACTTTGCCTCACAGGGATGAAAGCAGACCCTTCCGCAGATTCCAGGAAAAGGATTTTCTTCTTTGATCACATTCCAGGACCCTTCCAAATCTCCTTCCGTTATCTTCCTGATGAATGCCACGATATCATTCCCTGCCGGGCAGGCCGCACTGCAAGGGGGTGTCTTGTCTTCATAAAAGGGACGCTGAGACCTCCACGCCCCTGTCTTGTTCCAGTCCATGTTCCCGAAAGAAATGGAGATCATGGGCATGTCAGACACGCCCTTGAAATGAATTTGTTCGGTCATTTTATTATCGATCCTATTCGATTTTGCGAGCTTAAGTAATCACTTAGTCTCGTAGTCCTCAGTCTTGTATTCTTTAGATCGACTATAAGACTGTGCCACTACTGGACTTCCATTCCTTTAACATTACTCCCTATACGTCATGTGCTATGCTATCTAAAACTTCACTTCCTGATAGGCTTCTCTTGCGGCCTTCGCATTCTCGTTCTTCTTTCCCGGAACCTCTTCACGGATAGCCAGCGCAATGGAGTCGATTCCTACAAGGCCCGTCACCTTTGAAAAGGCTCCCAGGATGGCTGTATTGACAATTGGATTCGTTCGCGAGCCTAATCCATTCCGGATGGCAACAGAGGTGGCATCGACGGTGGCCGTTCGAAAGCCCTTCAGATCACTAAATGCCTCAGGAGATTGGTGTGAATTGATGACAACCCATCCATTCTCTTTCAGTCCAGAAGTGACATCGATCGCTCCAATCAGTGTCGGATCAAGAACAACGATATGATCGGGTTCATAGATGCTGACCCGCAATTGGATGGGTTGCTTGTCGACCCTCAAGAAGGCCATGACAGGCGCTCCGCGCCTTTCAACTCCAAAGGCGGGGAAGGACTGAACGTAGAGGTTTTCGTGGAAAAAGGCCACGGCGAGCACCTTGGACGCTACCACGGCTCCCTGTCCCCCTCTTCCGTGAAACCGAATCTCAATCATAGACTCCGGCCAAAAGGTAAATTAGAATATTATATCAATGCACTAAACAAATTTTAACCTGGATTTCCGCAGATTAAAAGTCGACTCCAAGTCTTCTTTCCTTCAGAGCCTTCAAATGACATGTCTCGTTCATGAGAGAAAGAATGTACTTTCCATTCTTGTACTGAATCAGATTAATCGCCGTGGTGTCTTGGGTGATTTGCCAGAAATGGGAGTTGTCCAACCCCAGAATTGCACAGATCAACACTTTGCATATGACTCGGTGGGAAACAAGGACAAGGGCCTTTCCCGAATGGTTCCGAACAAGCTCCTCTAGTGCGGTCATGGACCTCGCCCTGACATCATCCAAACTTTCTCCACCGGGAAGCCTCGCCAGATGGGGTGATTCTACCCATTGACGGTATGTCTCGCCATCAATCTCTCTTATCTCTTGATGCGCATGGCCCTCCCAATTTCCAAAACTCATATCGATTATTCCAGGAAGGGGTTGAACTTCAAGATTATGAAATTGGGCGATCCTCTGAGCTGTCTCCCAAGCCCTCGATAGAGGACTTGAGTAAATCCCATGGATCTCCACCCCCTTAAAATATTCTCCTGCCGACTCCGCTTGTCTTAGACCAGTTTCATCGAGGGGGACATCTGTCCTCCCCCGAAAGATCTCTTCTTTGTTCCACGCTGTTTGACCATGCCGGACGAGATAGATGGAAGTCATGATTTTAGATTTCTCTCTGATGATTTTTCCAGACCTCTGGGTTATCCATATCACTTTCTCTTGAACGAATGCAACACTTTTCAAAAGATCTGGGTCCGTTGAACTACCTTTCATCTCCTGAAATCTTGAAAAACTATTCCTCGGTGATTGCCACCGCGAAGAATGTCATCGCTACCCAAAATTGGCTTTTACCTGTCATTTTGTCGCATTCAGTTTATGCCCTGAAATAATAGATGGATTTGGTTGCTTCCCATCATTTGCTTCCATTTTATTCCAATTTCTCCCACTTGACCCAAAATAGAGTTGATCCATAGCGGCATCCTTATTGCACTCCTTCCACATGTACAATCTTGATACACTCGAAGGGAGTTCATCCATGAAGAATCATAAAAAAGGATTCACCCTGATCGAATTGCTGATTGTCATTGCCATTATCGGAATCTTGGCTGCCGTTGCTATTCCCATGTACAAGCAGCACGTGATTAAAGCAAAAATGGCTGAGGCAATCAATGCGATGAGGTATATCTCAACGGCTTTGATGGCCCACAAGCAGGATTTGAGCATGGTTGGTGTTGCTTGGCCTAACTGTCCCAACGTGGCTGCAATTCGAACCACCTTAGGGGTTGGGTTAGGAGCAGTATCGAGAATCAGTAGTGCGCAAATAGATCCCGGAAATGGGACAATTCAAGCAACTCTCTCGAATATTGACGGGATTATCGATGGTCAAACTCTGTCAATGGTGCCCGTTGAGAACGCGGATGGTTCGATAAGCTGGACATGGGCTGGAACCGTACCCGCAGTTTACATGCCCAAGAAATAGAGAACTCGTTCAAAACTCAAATATTTCGACTTTTCAGGACAGGACTTCCCCAAGCTTTTTCGAAGAAATAATCCAAAACTTTTTTCGAACTCCCTTCCTTCACAAACGACACTCCTCTGGAATCTTCTTTCACTCCGAAGAATGACCTTTCGTTAAACAGGAGTAAAAGGAGATCGATCCAGGGGGCTCCGTTGTCCTTGCCCTCACCCTCCGCCTTTTCTTGCAACGCGATGATGAGTTCTTCCCATGTGATACCCTCCTCCAACTCTCTTCGATCGATCTTCCCCTTGATAAAATTGATGGCCCTCGCCAGACGGAAGAGGGTGACCATATCAAGCCGATTAAATTTCTCCGCCTCAATGGGAAAGGCGCTTGACCGCCATTGGGAAAGGTGAGGGGGAAGAATACCATCTCTCTCGCATTGCTTAAAAAGAGAAGTCCCGGGGGTCGGGTAATAGACGCTCGGACCGATGAGGACTCTCCTGCCCATCAGATCGATCAGGGTATCCACCATCTCTTCGATCGTCTGGCCGGGCATTCCCAGGATGGTATAAGCGATTACACTCAGACCAGCCTGTTCCGCGTTCTCAAGCACTTTATCGAATTCAACCGTTGGCTTGGGCCTTCTCAATCTCTCCTTCGTCGATGAATCGATGCTGACGAAGGAAAGATTGATCGTATGAAAACCCGCTTTTCTCATCAATCGCAAAAGTTCTTCGTCCAATGAAGCAAAAGAAACACCGTTCATGGCAGAAAGTTTGATCTCACCTTCTCCAAACGTTTCGATCATGAGGCTCATTAATTTTTGTGCCCGCCCTTGATCAAAGGTGAAATTGTCATCTTCAACATCAAAAATCTCGATGCCGTATTCCTTTTGACACTCCATCATCTCTTTCAGCACGGCTTCTGTGGCGCGCCTCCTGAAAAACCTTCCCATCGTCATATGAGCTGAACAGTAAGCGCACCTGTGCGGGCATCCCCTGCTTGTAATGATCATCGTGGATCGTTTCTTCCCTATTCGATACCGATCGAGATCGAGCAGCTCTCTCGCAGGATGAGGAAGAGAGTCGAGATTTTGGATGACATTTTGAATAGGGTTGATCCGAATTTCTCCATCCCTCCGATAACCCATCCCATCGATCTGATCTATGTTCTTCAATCTGCCCTTCCCAATCTTCTCCAAGAGAGAGGGGAAACGGACTTCCCCTTCCCCAAGGACGACGAAATCTACAAGAGGACTTTTCAAGATACCTTCTGGATCGCAACTGACATGCGCTCCTCCCATGGCGACGATTTTCCTACGATCCCAGTTTTTGATGATCTGCGCAATCTTCAGCGCTTCGCCGTGGTAAGGTGTGAAGGAAGACGAAATTCCGAAAACGTCGGCCTTTGAACTCTTAATCCTCTGCCCGATCTCCTCCCATTCCATTCCGAAATGGTAATACCCCGTGTAGAGCTTGAAGGGACTTCGATCGTTGAAGGGATAGAAATCCCTAAGGTATGAAAGTTCAGAAGGGATGGGTATCGACTTTTTCTTCGCTGTTTGGCAATCGAGGATCTCGACCTCATGCCCCTCTCTCATTAACGAGGCCCCAAGATAGGCGAGGCCAATCGGCTGCGTCCGAATGGAGGTCCGGTAGAACTCTTGAATAGGGGGCTGAATGAGTAATATCTTCATGGTCTTTCTCATCAAGGGACAGAGAAATTATAGAAAACCAAAGGTTCGATGTCTATCCCTAAAACGGGCACACTTTGAAAGAAATATTATCCACCTTCGTGAAGGCGCTGAAAGCATTGAATGGCGGGGCCTACGATAGATGTGGATTTCAGCTCATAATAGATATATAATTAGTAACCTTCTGTCAGCCTTATGACTTCCAAGTCCCATAGCCCAAAATCCTGGATGACTGATTTCTCCTGGAAACCGCTGATCATGCTGGTCTTAGTGGCGGCCGCGTTTGCTTTCGTGTATCTCACGCCGGCCCGCGAGTATTTCGGCAACATCCAGGGCATCAAATACTGGCTTCTGTCGCTGGGATGGGTGGGGCCGGCGGTATGGATGGGAATCGTTTTCGCCCTGGTTTCCGCGGGCATGCCACGTCTCCTGTTTTGCCCCATCGGTGGCCTGGCGTTCGGATTCTGGCATGGCCTCCTGTGGACACAACTGGCAACGCTGGCCGGCTATTATGCCCTGTTTCTCTTTGTTCGCTGGGGCGGTCAGGATTTCGTCTTGCGCCACTGGCCGCGAGTCAGGGGACTCAAGGAGCACTTTCACGGACATTCGGCGGCGCTGCTCGTCTTTGCCGTGCGCCAGCTTCCTATTAGCGGGCTGCTCATCAATTTTTTGTTAGGGCTCTCACCCATCCGGCACCGCCACTTTCTCCTGGGAACGGCTTTTGGAATTCTACCAGAGGCTATCCCGTTCACGCTGGTAGCCAGCGGCGTGTTGAAGCTGACAGGCCAAAATACGCCGCTTTACATCTGCGCTGCGATCGGATTTCTACTGCTTGTGTGCGCGGCCCTCTGGTATTTCTCACGCCATTCAAAACTGTTGGCCCAGCTGCGTGATGAAACAAGGGTCGCACAAGAGGAAGCCCGGATCCCTCCGCACGACGCGTCATAAAGAGCTCTTCGATCGGTCGGTCGTCGCCTGCCCCTCTCTTTATAACGAGAAGAAGCTGCATTCCTATCTCCTCAAGTCTTTATAGATTATCCGAGGTCCCCTAATTCATATTGAAGGATGGCGATAAGGCTGATGGCGGCGGTTTCAGTCCTCAAGATGCGCTGCCCTAATTGAACGGGAATAAACCCTTTCTCCCTTGCTAGCTTCACCTCTTTCGCAGTAAAGCCCCCCTCCGGTCCGACCATCGCATAAATTATTTTAGCAGGATGCTGCCTCAGGACACTCTTAAGATTTTCGCCCCCTTTTTCCCAGAGAAGAACCTTCAGCCCGTCTTCCCCGAGATTCTCCAACACTTCTTGGAACGGTCGGCATTCTCCGACAAAGGGCACCCTTGCTCGTCTCGACTGTTGGACTGCTTTGATCGAGATGTGTTGCCAACGGTGCGCTTTCTTCTGCTTTGCCTCCCTTTCCATCAGAGAGATCGACTTCTCGGATTGAAAAGGAAGAATACCTAAAGCCCCCAGTTCTGTGACCTTCTGAATGATCAGCTCCATCCTTTCTTTTTCAGGAAGGGCCTGAAGCAAGATGACTTCCAAAGATGATTCGGTAGGGGAAGGAAAGACATCGAAGATAAAAACAGCGGCCTCTGCCTCGGAGAGACGGAAAACCCTTCCTCTGAAATCATTCCCCTCAGCGTCTGTCAAGGTGACCAGGCCTCCGACACGGCTCCCTTGAAAACGAAGGGCCTCCAGCGGAGGCCCTTTCATCAGAACTTCTTTGCCGACCACAACTTTCTTGTCGAGCGTGATTCTATCCATTACAAGAGGCTTTCCCTTTCTTCTTCTTCTTCTTCTTCTTTTCCTCTATTCCTTCTTCCCCTCCCCCTTCGAATTCTTTGATCTTCATCCCGAGCTCTCGAAGTTTCTTGTCCACCAGCGCATTCACCGTGCCTTCTTTAAAGCGGCCATCTTCCAGTCGCTCGCCCGCCTCCACACCCGTCAGAATCTCAATCCCCTGGTCGATGGTTTTGACGGGATAGACGTGGAATTTTCCCTGCTTCACTGCTTCGACCACATCTTTCCGTAACATCAGGTCATCGACATTGAGATGAGGGATCATGACGCCCTGCTTGCCGGTTAACCCCTTTGCTTTGCAGACATCAAAGAATCCTTCAATCTTCTGGTTGACGCCCCCGATGGGTTGAATCTCTCCTTTTTGATTGACCGAGCCGGTCACGGCGATGTCTTGCCGTAGAGGAAGTCCGGAGATACTTGAAAGCAAAGCATAAATCTCCGTAGAGGATGCACTGTCCCCTTCCACTCCGCTGTAGGACTGCTCAAAACAGAGGCTGGCACTCATGGTGATCGGTTTGTCCTGGGCGTACTGGCTTCTGAGATAGCCAGCCAGAATATAAACTCCCTTATTGTGGATGGGGCCGCTCATCTCAGCCTCTCTTTCGATATTGATAATACCTGCCTTTCCCAGCGAAGTCTTGGCAGTGATCCGAGATGGCTTACCAAAACTGTGATCTCCAAGATCATAGACCGAGAGACCGTTGACCTGACCCACCACCGTTCCGTCGGAGTCGATCAGGATCGTTCCGTCATCGATCATCTCCTGAATCTTCTCTTCGATCAGGTTTACCCTGTAAATCTTTTTCTCGATCGCCTTGTCCACATGTTTCTCCGTCACCACATCACTTCCATCTTTCTCCGCCCAGTAGTTGGCCTCCCTTACCAGGTCGGCAATGAGGTGAAAACGGGTTGAAAGCTTCTTCTGCCTTCCCGTAATCCTTACCCCATATTCTACCACTGCTGCGATCCCGGTATTATCAAAGGGCTTTAATTTGTCTTCGTCACAGATTTTCCGAATAAAGGAGGTATACTGGGCAATCTTTTCATTATCCTTGTTCATCACCGGATCGAAATCCGCTTTGATCTTAAAAATCTTCTTAAAATCGTCGTCCAAATGGTAGAGGAGGTAATAGATTTGAGAATCCCCGATCATCAATACCTTGGTATTGCAATCAATGGGCTCTGGTTTGAGCGCAGAAGTGGAGAAGAAATAATAGGGATCAAAAGTCTGAATCTCGATGACCTGGTTTTTTAGGGTCCTTTTCAAAGCTGCCCAGACCCCTGGCTCCACGAGTGCATCGAGGGCATTGAAGATCAAATAACCTCCATTGGCCCTTAAAAAAGATCCCGCCTTGATATGGAGGAAGTCGGTCTTCCAGATTCCCGAGCGCTCCACCACCCGTTCAATCGTGCCAAAAAGGTTGCGGTAATTCGGCGTCGTCTCGACAATAATGGGCGCTCCCTTTGCCTCCGAATTGTCAACCAAGACGTTCACCTGATATTCACTGAATAAATCCATCGTTTGGGGTAAAACCAGGCCAGGGATAGGGGGTGGAGTTTCTTCTTTTTCTCTAAAACGGCCGAGGTTGGCTAAAACATCTTCCTGGACCTCGTCGAGATATTGGTGAACCTTCTCATAGTTAAACCTCTCCTTGATATCGGAAATAGAGTCCTCGATCACCGGAGAGATCACTTCACTGTCCAGCGAGGCCAGCTCTTCTTTGATCTCCTTCTCTGCTTTGCGCGTCTCCTTAAAAATGTCCTCCAATTCGTTAATCAGTTCAGCCTGTTTCCCCCTTAGCCTTTCCAGCTCTTCTTTGGAGAATTTACCTTCCTCTACCATGGACTCCAACTGGTCGATGTTGACCGGATTCCCCTCCACTAAGGGGAAGATACCGGGACGAGAGTAAGGGCCCATTTGGATCTGAACCAGAGAAAAACCCTCTTTGTTCACCTTCTTCTCGAATTCACGGAACATCTCCCCCTGCTTGTTCCGGTATTTCTCCACGACCTCCTTCTTCTTATTAACGTAAGTTTCATTCTCGAAGAGCAAAGGAATCTTTTTCTTCAGACTGTCAATCAGCATCTCCATCTCTTTCTTGAACGCACTTCCCTGCCCAGGAGGAAGGCTGAGCATATGCGGCATGTCCTGGTTCTTAAAATTATTCACATAACAAATATCGTTGGGAGTCTTCCCTTTGATATCCATTTCTTCCAACACGCATTTGATGGCGGTAAAACGCCCGGTTCCCGCCAGACCCGTAACAAAGATATTGTATCCGACGCTATGGATATCCAGTCCTAGGCGAATTGCTTCCTGAGCTCTCTCCTGGCCGATCACCTCTTCGCAGGCTTCAACAGCCTGGGTTGTCTCGGGTAACGCCGCCGGATCGCAACGCCACCTCAGTTTCTCCACCGGAACCTCTTTGAAAACCATATCTGCCATAAATTCCCCCCTTGTGATGAACCATTCCGAATAGATTATCTTTTTATTTTCTATCAGATGGAAACAAAAGTCAACGAAATTCCAGAAGAAATTCCAGAAGAGTTATGGGTTAATCTTTTATGAATGAAACTGTGCGAAAAGTGGCAGAAAAAAGCTTGGCGACGCGGTCGGAGCATCAAATGTCAAAGTTAATGCGTCATCAGGTCAATAAGTCATTAGTCATTGAATGACTCGATTACCCAGTGACTTAATGACTAAGAAGCATTTAATATTTGGAATTTGGGATTTGGCGTTTGGAATTTCAACCCCGTTTGGCTCCCCGGTAAAACCGGGGTTAGGGGTTGAAAGTTCAGATGCCTTCTTTGGCGAGTTCCTGGATCAATCCTCTGCCTTTTTCGGAAACCCTTTTCGGAATCTTGACGATGACCTTGACATGCTCGTCCCCTCTGCCCTCCTTTTGAAAGTGGGGAATGCCAAGGCCCTTCAATCGCAACTTAGTATGACTCTGGGTTCCCGGAGGGACCTTTACTTTCTTCGTCCCTTCGAGGGTTGGCACCTCAATGGTCGTCCCCATAACGGCCCCTGAGAAATTAATCTCCTCTTCCACAATGAGGTCATCTCCCTCTCGGGTGAAAACAGGATGTTCGCTAATAGAGACTCGAAGATAGAGGTCTCCTGGAGGACCGCCGTTTCTCCCCTCCATCCCCTTTCCAGCCAGTCTCAGCTTCTTGCCGGAGGGAATGCCACGCGGAATTCTCACGGAGACTTCTTCGACCTTTCCATTCTTCCGGAAAGAGATCCTCTTCTCCGCTCCCGAGGCGGCTTCTTCCAGGGAAATGTCCAATTCATACGCAACATCTTCTCCCTTCTGAGGCATTCGACCTGTTTCCTGAAAGCCGCCTTGCCTTCCGAAGATGTCCCCAAAATCAAAACCACCCCGTCCCCCGTATCTGGACTCCCTCCTGCCCCGCCCACCGAAGAGATTCGACAAAATGTCGTCGAAATCGAACCCCCGGAAGATGTCTTCCTGGGTAAATCGTTGATGGAATCCCTCTTTGCCAAAAGTGTCGTACTGTTTTCTCTTCTCTTTATCGCTCAGCACGGCATAGGCTTCGTTGATCTCCTTGAAGCGTTCTTCCGCCTCTTTTTTATTGGGATTCCGATCCGGATGATATTTCATGGCCAGTTTCCGATAGGCCCGTTTGATCTCTTCGTCACTGGCACTCTTGTTCACACCCAAAATCTCGTAATAATCTCTCGTCGCCATTACTTCTTGCTCTCAAACCTCTGGTCTGACTGCCGCCTGTAAATCTCACGGATCGTCCGGTCGAGATACCCTTCTGGGTCATCGACAGCCTCACCTGTAATGATAAAATCGTTTTTACCCGTTTTCTCGCGGATGAGTTCCAATCCATACTCATAATCTTTTGAAAGCCGTGAGAAAAGGGCGGTCCCCTTCCCCTCATTCAGGATAATCTCTGTGACCCGATTAATGGCTTCTTCGCTAAACTGAAGATAAATCCCGGTGCGTCTTTGAAAATCCTTTTCAAACTCCTCCACCTGTCGTTGAATCTCAACCACCTCTTCAGAAACGCTGTTGACATCATACCCTTTTTCGATCATCCGATCGACGATGAGATCGATCCGGCCTTCTCGGAAAACCATCCCATAACGCTTCTTAAATTCCGCCTCTCTGTGTAAAATGGAATCCTTCAGGGACAGTTTCTCCTTTGAAAGAAGATCTGCAAATTTGTCCAACATCTCCGGATCGGAGGGATCTTGAAGCAATCGACCCAGCGCTCTTTCCGGATCTTCCACCACAGCCATTGTGACGACGAATTTCGGGATATCGGTAGAGGGCAGCCGTTTCTCAAATTTAATCAGGACCCTTTCAACGGCACTGACCAATCCCCTCGCACCGGTTTTTTCTTCATAGGCCTTCTCCGCCAGTCCGTACAGGGCTTTGTCTTCAAACTGAATGTCAACCCCGTAGGACTTAAAATCCTTCTTTTTCCCGAGGATGATCGGATTGTTGGGATTTCTCAGAATGGCATAGAGATCGTCGATCTCCAGTTTTTCGAAAACGGTGGTCACCGGAAGTCTCCCGATGAATTCCGACTCGAATCCATAGGCGATCAGATCCTCTGCCTTGACCTGCTTCAGATATTCGGCCCTTTCATCCTTCGAGCGGATCTCTGCCCCAAAACCAATTCCCTCACGATTCAAACGCTTTTTGACCAGCTCCTCCAGCCCATTGAAGGCTCCACTCATGATGAAGAGGATGTTCTTGGTGTTGATGGTCCGTTTCTCCCTTTTTCCGGTCTTCCGGTAATGTTCAATGGCCTCCAATTGGGAAATCGGGTCGTGGGCAACCTTAAGGTCTACCTCTGTCTCCTCCATCGGTTTGAGCAGAGCACGTTGAACTCCGGTTCTCGACACGTCGGGACCGATGAGATTATTTGACGAGGCGATTTTATCCACCTCATCGATGTAAATGATTCCATACTGGGCCAGTTCAATGTCTCCGTTGGCTTCGTATACAAGATCCCGGACCAGATCCTCCACGTCGCCGCCCACATAGCCCGTCTCGCTGAACTTGGTCGCATCCCCCTTCACAAAAGGGACTCCTATCTTCTTCGCGATCAGTTTGATCAAGTAGGTCTTTCCGACGCCCGTTGGGCCGATCATCAAAATGTTGTTCTTGATATGCCCCACTCCTTCGTATCGATTGCGACCCTTCGTCATTTCAGTAAACTTGATTCGATTGAAGTGGGTGCAGATTTTGGTGGCTAAAATCTCTTTGGCCTCGTCCTGGCGGATGATGTAATCATTCAGGAAGGCCTCCAGCTCTTCCGGCTTTAAATCGAAATGAATTTTCTTCTTTGCCTCCCCCAGTTCTTTCTCCTCTTTCGAAACCTCTTCTGTCTGGGTTTTTGGAAAGAGCATGGGGACCACCAGTCGGATTCGGTCTCCATATTTCTTGCCCAAATAGTCATTCAGTTCCTTCTCTAATTCCTTTTGATCTGGAACTTTTGAGTCAGAATCTTTCATAAAAATCAAACTCCTTTTCTTTCAACGATTTACTCGTTTTAATATAACCATTATCCTGCTTTTTTTCAATCATTGTTTTCTGGAAATTCTCTCTGACTAAGAAAGACGAAATCGTAAAAAGCCATCACTCCGGTGAATCCCGGATCAGGTCCGGGACAGGCGTCGGAGTCCAACAAATCTCTAACCGTTTAAAGGCACTGGATGTGCCCGCTCGCTTAGGCTCACTCCGCCTCCCTTCGGTCGCCCGGTTGAAGTTTACCCCGCACTTGATGCGGGCCGGAATGACGGAAACAGGACAAAAGGGACTTTTTACAAGACTATCAAGGAAGGAATAAGGAGGTGAAAACGGGTTAAATGAATTGGGCGGATTTCAGACGATCTCCCTCCCAGCGAAACTGCCGTCTTTTCCTTTTCCGATAGATCTTTCCTTCCTGAAGAACGGCACCGACCAACAAGGGAAGAGCGACGGTTGCGTCCATATAGACGGCGGCATAGCTTGACCCCTTCTCAATCTTTCCCCAGGACTTTGCTTCTTCAAAGGTACAGCCAGAAAGCCCTCCCCATTTCGGATCGTCCGTGGTGATCTGAAAGGCATACTGATGGCCGCTCTCTCTCTGGAACAAGAGCTCACTGACAGGGCCCAGCTGCTGAATATAGTTTTTCGGAACCCCGCCTCCAACATAGATCGCACCGGTTACGGATGCCATTTTCTTCAATTGAGCGATTTCGAAGCTGTCCCGGATCTGATCGATGAGGAGCCCTTCCGAGGCGACCTTCTTTCGTTGGTGAAGAAAGGTCAGACCGATCCCAATGGAACTGTCACTTAAGGCAGGAACGAAGACGGGAACCCCACAGCGAGAGGCCGTCCTGAGAATCGATCCTTCATCTTTCAGCGTGTTTCCCAAAACCTCCAGATAACGTCTTGAAGAAACGACCCTCTCTCTCAATTTTTCCGGAACCCTTGAAAGAAGATGAATGACCTGGTTGATTTCCTGGTCATCCATCAAGGCATCGTAGACTCGCACGATACGATGTTTTCGAAGGGCATCGTCGTCGCCCCCATCGGACCCGACATAGTGTCGATATCCAAAGCTCTCGAAGAGATCGTGAAAGATGTTTGCGCCGGTGGAGACGACCACATCAACCAGCTTCATCTCGATCATATCTCGGATCACCCTGCGCATCCCACCAGGGATCATTGCTCCGGAAAGCCCCATGAAGACAATGCACTGAGGGTCCTTGAGCATTTTCAGAAAAACTTCAAAACACTTAAACACGTTTCGGCTTTGGAAAGAGGTGCGTTGGAAGGCTTCGACCAGGTCGAGAAGGCTTTTGGTTTTCTTGAGATCTAAGTGT